>Ga0209226_10000151_pt1 | contig 46403 bp, 38 predicted proteins | sample BarGraNGADG00212_2_FD_184497 | JGI IMG/M metagenome (GOLD analysis project Ga0209226, IMG submission 184497) | Arctic peat soil microbial communities from Barrow, Alaska, USA - Barrow Graham LP Ref core NGADG0011-212 (SPAdes) (version 2) | ecosystem: Environmental > Terrestrial > Soil >...
CGGCCGGGGGCTGGGAAAAGCACCGGGTGGTTCCCGACGAGGCCACCCTCAAGAACGCGATCGAGCTGCTCGACTCCGCCGAGAAGCCACTGTTGCTCGGTGGCAGCGGCATCGCCGCGAGCGGCGCCGCCGACGAGCTCAGGGCCTTCGTCGAGAAGACGGGGATGCCGTTCATACTGATGGACAACGGCCGTGGAGCGGTCCCCGACGAGCACCCGCAGTCGCTCTGGGACGGCGGGCTGACGGGGCTGATCGCGGCGGCTTCGATGGCGGACGTCGTCTTTGCCGTCGGCATCAGGCTCAACTGGGTGCTGCTGTATGGAGACGTGATACCGAACGCCAGGGTCGTACGCCTCGACATAGACGAGGCCGAGATTAACAGGAACAGGCAGGCCGAGGTCGGGCTGGTGGGCGACGCGGCCGCGACGCTGTCGCTCCTCAGTAAAGGTGTCAAGAAGGCCGACCGCGGCGAGTGGCTGGGGATGTTGAAGACGACGGCCGCCGGGCTGACCGAGGCCGACAGGCAGGCCCGCGAGAACCCGTCAGACCCCATCCATCCCCTGAGGCTGATGCAGGTGGTGAGGGAGACCGCTGGAGACGACGCCATCTACACCCTGGACGGCGGAGACGCCCTTTACTTCGCGTCGGTCACCTTCCGCGCGACGCGCACCGCCGGCGTCATAGGCAGCGGCACGCTCATGGGTTGCCTGGGCACCGGCATCCCGTTCGCGCTCGGCGCCAAGGTGGCCAACCCGGACGACAGGGTGATGCTGGTGACGGGCGACGGCTCGTTCGGGCTGAACGCGATGGAGTTCGAGACGGCGGTCCGTCACTGCATCCCGATCGTCTGCGTCATATGCAACGACCAGGGTTGGGGCATGGTCAAGCACTCGCAGGAGATATGCTACACGGGCGACCGCGTCTGCGGCACCGAGCTCGGCATCATCCACTACGAGAAGATCGTCGAGGCTCTCGGCGGCTACGGCGAGTTCGTGGACAGGGACGCCGACATCGGCCCCGCCGTGGAAAGGGCGCTGAAATGCGGCAAGCCGGCTTGCGTCAACGTGATGACCGACCCCTCGGTGACCAGCCCCATGACGATGCTGTTCGCGCAGAGCTTCGAGTTCTAGGCGCGTCCCGCGAGTCTCGCCAACGGAGAGGGATGGTGGCCATGAAGGCAAGAAAAGGGCTGGGGATGCCGAAGGTCGGCCAGATAGGGATAGTGGTCAGGGACATCCCGGAGACAACAGCGTACCTCGAGGGAGTGCTCGGGATAGGGCCGTGGGCCGTCTTCGAGGGCGAGCCGGTGTGGTGCCGCGAGGGCGACAAAGAGGTCACCTACAGGGGCAGGATGGCGCTCGCGCAGTGCGGGTCCGTCCAGCTCGAGTTGATACAGATACTTGAGGGCAGGTCGCTCTACAGCGATGTGCTCGGCGAGGGCGAGGGACTTCACCACCTGGGCTTCTTCGTGCGCGACATAGACGAGCGCATTCGAGCCGCCCGCGAGGCCGGCATCGTGGTGCTCCAGCACGCGCTGCTGAAGAAGATGGGAATGACCATCGAGTATGCCTACCTCGACACCACCGAGTTCGGAGGTGTGATCACCGAATACATCAAGCCCTCGTTCCTGGGACTCCCTTTCCCGCTGAACTGGAGCCCCGCCGCGCGCCTGGGCGCCTGGCTCGCCGGGAAGTTCCGATAAGCATCCAGATCGGCCCGCCCGGTCCTGGCGTCGGCGTTCGGGTACGGCCGTATCAGATGAATGAGGTAGGATCATTTTGATGACGCTGGTAGCGGGGGCCGGATTTGAACCGGCGACCTCTGGGTTATGAGCCCAGCGAGCTTCCAGACTGCTCCACCCCGCATCGTTGGGTAGTTTCACTATTCTGTTTCATCCGGGTCTTCATTTCAACCCGGAAAGGGCATATCCTCTCATTTACTCCTAACAATATTGATAATTATTAACACTAAACTTATTAAGTAACAGCGCCGATATGAATAGTGCGAGAGTCTATCTACTCAACAATAGTTTACAGAAACTGTTGACCGTATACCCGGCTAAGCGGGATAATAATTATTCATCGGCGAATAGAGACCGTGTGGTCATCTAAACGCGGCCGGGCAGTTTCTGGTGGGGCTGCCCGCTCGTTTTCATAGTTGTAACGAAAGATTATTGCAAGGTGCAGGTATGATAGGAGCGTCCGCAAAAAAAAGAGGCACGGCCAGGCTTTCCGTGGTCGTCTCATGCCTTCTGGCCGCGGCCTTCATCCTCGCGTCGATGCCCTCGGCGATCGCCGTTCCCCCGGCAGGCGACCTCGGCACGATGAGCCAGCAGGCGGCCGAGGTGTCCCGGGAGATCGACGCTCTTGACCAGCAACTCGACGTAGCCACCGAGTCCTACAACCGCGTAAAGGCCGAGGTCGACGCCATCACCGAAAAGGTCGACCAGACACGGGAGCGGCTGTACGAGATCAAGCAGAGCCTGAAGGACCGCCGCGAGCTCCTCAACAGCCGCGCGGTGTCCATGTACAAGAACGGCAGGACCTCGATGCTGGAGGTCCTCCTCGATACCCGGGACTTCGCGGACTTCCTGGAGCGGGCCGACTATATCGTGCGGGTCGCCGACAGCGACTCGAAACTCATCAAGAGGATCAAGATCACCCGCGACTCGGTCTCCGAGATCGAGCGTCAGCTCTCCGAACAGCAGCGCCAGCAGGAAGGTCTGTTCGAACAGGACGAGGCGCAGAAGAGCCAGATCCAGTCGAAGCTCACCGAGCGACAGGCCTACCTCAACAGCCTCAACCAGCAGATACAACAGCAGTTGGAGGCCGAGACGAGGGCACGCGCCGCCGAATCGGCCGCGCTCGAGCAGCAGGCCAAACAAGTCCTCGTGGGAGCGCCGGAAGCCGGTCTCGCGAAGACGGCGCTCAAGTACCTGGGGGCGCCTTACCACTGGGCCGGCGCCGGCCCCGGGAAGTGCCCGACCGGCGAGCACAGGATCTGCTTCGACTGCTCGGGCCTCACGATGTACGTCTACGCGCTGTTCGGGATCGACATGCCGCACAACGCGGCGATGCAGTTCAACAGGGGCGTCAAAATACCGCTGTCCCAGGCGCGGCCAGGCGACCTCGTGTTCTTCGGGATGCCGCCGCACCACGTGGGGATGTACCTCGGGAACGACATGTTCGTGGAGGCTCCGCATGCCGGTGACGTGGTAAAGGTCAGCAGGTTGTCCAACCGCAGCGACCTCTCCGGGGTCTGCCGCTTCGGCAAGAGCAGCAGCGACTGAGTCGGGCTTCCCTCGATGCTCCGGTCCCACGAGAGCGCTGCCTTCGCATCCAACGAAGATCTCGATAATATGAACGCCCCCTTGTTTCGTGCAGCATTGCGAACTGGTGGAACTTGGACTTCAGCGGGTCCCCCGGATCGAAGGGTCGCCTGACTGCATGACCGGAAACCTCAATAAGAGAGGAAGAGGACGGACCGTTTGCCTGCTGTGGCCGGTCCTACTTGTCGTCGTCATCGCCGCATTGCTGGTGGGCTGCGGCCCGGTCGAGCCGGCCGGTGACTCCGGCTCCAGCTCCGCGAGCAAGACCGCACGCGGAACGCCGGCCGAAGAGACGGCGGACTCGGGGGCGCATTTCAGCTTCATGGTATGCGGCGATCCCCAGAACAACTACGCGGTATTCGACAGGATACTCGCGGCGGCCAGGTCCGTCGACTTCCTCATCATCGCCGGTGACCTGACCGGCAGCGGCACCCCCACCGAGTTCGGCACCTTCACCGAAGCGATGCGGAACAGCGGGGTCCGATACTACTGCGTGCCGGGCAACCACGACGTGGCCACCGGACCTGCCGAGCAGATATACGCGTCGTATCTCGGGCCCACGCACCAATCCTTCGACTATCAGAACTCCCACTTCTTGCTGATAGACAACAGCTCGCCCGAGCTCGGCTTCTATCCGTCGGAACGGAGCTGGGCCGCCGCGGACCTCCAGGCGGCGCGCAAGAGGAACCCGGAGCACGTCATCGCGGTGTGTCACGTCCCGCCGGGTTATCCGTATTCACTCAACCCGGCTGAGGCCGGGGTGAGAGGCGAACAGGCCAACGGTTCGCTGGCACCGGTCCTGTCGCAAGGGGGCGTCGAGGAGCTTTTCTGCGGCCACCTTCACGGATACGCTCGAGAGAACGACGATGGTTTGCCGATAACAATCACTGGAGGCGCCGGGGCGCCTCTGCGCATGTCCGCTCAGAACGGGGGGTACTACAATTACGTGCTCGTGCGCATAGACGGCAGGAAGCTGGTGCAGAACGTGGTTAGAATAGATGAAACCGGTGAGGGCACATGACGAAAAAGAAGCGAAAGGAGACGATCGACCTCGTTGTCGAGGTCTTCCAGGAATACCCGGGCTCGATGCTGGTGGATTACCTGAGGGACGGCGCCTGCCTGCAGGCCACCGTCGAGGAAGATAAGTTCGCGCTGGAGAAGTCTGACGGCATCCTCTTGATATCTCCGGGCGAGCTCGAATTCCCCGACATCACCGTCTGGCTCAATAAGGCGGCCTGCGAGTACCTCGCCGCGGCGGAGGTCCCGCAGGATTTCGTCACCCGCACCAGGGAGTGCATAAGGGGCACCCACAAACCCTGCCTGATGACCTACGAGATCAACGCGAGCGTCACCCGGATGCTGATGAAAGGCTACCTGGACTTCGTCAGGAAGCTGGGCCTCATCTGATCCCGCAGGTTCCGACATTTAGTCCCGGTCGGTTCCCCCGCCCTATTTCGTGGCCTGGTTCAACTCGTTGAGCACCGACTGGAGCTGGTTCAGGAAGTTCCCGTATGCGGCCCAATCTCCGGCTTTCTGGGCGTTGAGCGCCTTGGTGTACAGGTCGTTGGCCTGCGCGACCAGCGACGCGATGCTCTGGGTCGGCGCGGGCGTCGCCGCCGGCGTCGTCGGTGTGGGCGGCGCCCCACCGAATATCCTCGCCAGGGCCCCTTCGAGAGTAGACTCCATCACGACCTGGTTTCCGTACACGACGACCACGCGCTTTATCTGCGGTATGGGAGTCTGCGTCGCCTGCAGGTAGAGCGGCTGGACGTATAGTATCGACTGTTCGATCGGTATCACGAGCAGGTTGCCCTGTATGACCTGCGAGCCCGCCTGCCTCCACAGCGAAAGCTGTTCGCTTATGGTCGGGTCCTGCTCGATCCTGCCCTCGATCTGCTGTGGGCCGTATATCAGGTTGCCGCTCGGGAACCGGAAGTTTACCAGCTCCCCGTAGTGTCCGTCGTCCATCCGAGCGCCCAGCCAGGCGATCATGTTCTGCTTGGTGTGCGGGACGAACGGCATGAAGAGGACCATCTCCTCCCCCTGCTCGTAGGGTAGTTTCATTATCAGGTAGTAGGGCATCAACGGCTGCGGGTTGTTGTTCTGGGTCTCGTTGGGGAAGTCCCACTCGTCTTCCTTGAAGTAGAACGTCCGCGGGTTGGTCATGTGGTACGTCTTGTAGATGCTGGCCTGCGCGAGGTAGAGGTCCTCGGGGTAGCGCAGGTGCTTGACGAGGTCGGGCGGCATCTTGTCGAACGCCGTGAACAGGTGAGGGAATATCTTCTGCCAGGTTGCGATGACCGGGTCGGTGGGGTCGATCACGTAGAGCGTGGTCTTGCCGTCAAAGGCGTCGACCACGCACTTGACCGAGTTGCGGACGTAGTTACCCAGGCCGGTCGAAGGCTGCGAGTAGGGGAACAGGTCGCTGGTCGTATAGCCATCGATGATCCACTGCTGCCTGCCCGAATCGTCGATGACCATGTACGGGTCCTGGTCGAACTTCAGGAAGGGCGCGCTCTTGGAGACGCGCTCGGTGATGTCGCGGACGTACATCACCTGCGAACTGTCGCGCACCTGGCCGCTGAACAACAGGTTGACGTCGCTGAACCGTATCGCAAAGAGGAGCTTTCGCCAAATAGAGTTTACCTTGACGCCGCCGTTACCCGAGTAGAAGGTCGACTGCGCCTGGGTCCCCTTCGGGAAGTCGAACTCCTTTTGCGTGGTGTTGACCACCACGTACTTGGAGGACTGCTCACCGAAGTAGATCGCCGGCTTCGTTATCTGGACGTTGGTCGGTCCGGTCGGAGGCAGGTTGCTCAGGAAGAAGAGGGGGTTCCCCTCGCCGGTGATGTCGTTCGATGGGCTGAGGCATGCCCCGTAGCCGTGCGTGTATACAAGTACGGTGTTGACCCAGGTCTTGGCGGACGCGGGCAGGTTCCCCTGCATCATCTCTCTCGCGCCGATCATGGTCTGCCTGTAGACTCCGTTCACCGTGTACCTGTCCACGTCCACCTCGTTGAAGACGTAGTACTGCCGTATCGCCTGGAGCTGCTGGAAGGCGGTGAGAAGGGGCTGCGGGTCCCAGAGGCGGATATTCCTGACCGTCGCCTGGTTCCTCTGGATACCCGACTGGTCCAGGACCTGTGCTGCCGCGTACGGCTTGACCTGGACCTTGTCGACGTTGTACGCCTGCCGCGTGAAGTCGATGTTGTACTTCAGGTACTTGCTCTCGAGCTGCAGCTCGTTAGGCTTTACGCGATAGTTCTGGATGATGAGCGGATAGACGGTCCCGGCGAGGATTGTGACGACGATCAGCGACCCTACCACGATCACCGGCAACATCCAGCCCTTGTACTTTATGTTCACCAGGAGGACCGCCGCCGCGACGAGCGCCACCACCAGCATTATCCACAGCGCCGGTATGCGGGCGTGGGCGTCAGTGTACCCGACCCCGTAGACGACGCCTCTCTTCTGGAACAACAGCTCGTACATGTTGAGCCGGTATGACCATGCCTTGACAAGGAATATCGCCGCCAGGATGACGGACAGGTGCGCCAGGACGTGCGGGGCCAGCATGTCCGGCCCCCGCTTGAGCCTGATGCCCCCCTCGAGGACATAGAGCAAGGCGATGATGACGAAGATGAAGATGAGCACGCCCAGCAACCAGTTGACCAGCGAGCGGATGAACGGATACGAGAAAAGGTAATACGAGGTGTCCTTGCCGAATATGGGGTCCTTGAGGCCTGTGGTGGCGTGGTTCAGGTAGCGCAGGACGACGTCCCACTGACCGCTCCAGCCAAGCCCGGCTATGAACGCGGCGATGATCGAGAATATCAGGATCACCCACTTGACGAGCCTGCTCCAGGTGTCCCGTGTCTTGGTGATGAACTCCTCGAGCGGTGATCCCTCGACGTCGAGCTTTTCCTTCGGCGCCAGCCTCCTGACTACGAGGATGTTGCCGAACAGCAGGATGAAGAAGGCGAGGCCGAACACTATCACCATCAGGATCTTCGCCACCAGGCTCTTGTAGAAGAGCTGCTGGAAACCGAGATGGTTGAACCAGAGCGCGTCGGTGTAGAACCTCGCGAACGGCGCTATCACGGCGAAGAACAGGAGGAGAAGGAGGACTATCACCAGCAGCGCTATCCGCGGCCTGGTGAACCCTCCCTTTATCCTCTGGCCAAAGCCCTTGTCCTTCATCTCCTTGAACTTTTTAGACCACTCTTCGATGTTAATCGGTCCGGAAGGCATGTGTCCTCCAGTTATTCCGTGGGCAGTCCCGCTATTCTGCGGTATGCCTCGACCACGCCGGGCATTATCTCGCCGGCTTTTCCGAGCATGATGACATCGGCAATATCATCGAAGGCCGTGCAGGCCACGTTCACGAAGACGAGTTGTCCGCCGTTCCTGTGCGCGTAGGTCGGCAGCGACGCCGCCGGGAAGACCTCCAGGCCGCACCCTATGACGAGCACGAGGTCCGAGCTCGTCGACAGCTCTATCGCCCGATGTAACACGGGCGCGTTGAGAGGCTCTCCGAAGAGCACCACGTCGGGTTTGACGACGCCCCCGCAGTCCAGGCAAGCGGGCACAGTGCCAAGGGCGGCCTCCTTGACCTCCTCGAAAGAATGGCGCCTCCCGCAATCGAGGCAGGTTCCCGTGCGGTACGTGCCGTGGAGCTCGAGCACGTCGGAAGAGCCCGCCCTCTGGTGGAGGTGGTCGATGTTCTGGGTTATCACAGCCTCGCACTTGCCGAAGCTCTCAAGCTCCGCCAGGGCGACGTGCCCCGGGTTGGGCTCGGCGTTCTCCAGGAGGGGGTTAAGCTCGGCGGCCATCACCCAGAACTTCGACGGGTCGTTCACAAAGGATTCGAAAGTCGCGTAGATGGCCGGGTCGTAACGGGTCCACAGTCCGCCCGGGGAACGGAAATCCGGGATCCCCGACTCGACCGAGATGCCCGCGCCGGTCAGTGCGACCACCCTGTTCGCGGCCTCTATCATCCGCGCAACCGACTCGAACTGATCGCTCACAAACAACCTCCACAACCGGCCGTACGCAACGCGGTATCTCGAACCGGCCCTGCTACTCCGTGCGAAGTCCCGGCCTCTCGACGTGAGTAGTCTATCACAACAACGACTACGTCAGATTGAGGGAAAACCCTCCTCCAACTGTCTCTTCCGGTGCCCCGTGCCTCCTCAATCCTGTACTACCGCCAGCTCGCGAATCCGTGCACGTTTGTCGCGGAGTCCCGTAACAATTGCTGCGTTTGGGGATAGTCCGCGAGGGTCAGCCCAGCTCGGGGTAAAGTGGAAACGCGAGGGTAAGCTCCCGCACCTGGTCCCTGGCATCCGCGAGCACCGTCGGGTCGTCGCGGCCGCGGAGGGCCCGCGAGATGATGTCTCCCAGCCTGACCATGTCCTGCTGCGTCATGCCGCGGGTGGTGACCGCGGGTGTGCCAATCCTTATGCCGCTGGTGACTGTTGGGGGTGAGTCGTCGAACGGGATCTCGTTCATGTTGACGTTGATGTCGACAGACTCCAGGATATCCTGGGCCTCGCGGCCGGTTATGCCAGCGTCCCGCAGGTCGATGAGGAACAGGTGCGTGTCTGTGCCGCCCGAGACTATCCTGAAGCCCTCTTGTGCCATCTTCTCACACAGCGCGCCGCAGTTCGCCACGGTTGCCTGCTGGTACCGCACGAACTCGGGCTTCATGGCCTCCCTGAAACAGACCGCCTTTGCGGCGATCACGTGCATGAGGGGCCCTCCCTGGACACCCGGGAAAACCGCTGAATCGATCTTCTCGCAGTTGGCCAGGCGAGTCAGCACGAACCCTCCTCGCGGCCCCCTGAGTGTCTTGTGGGTCGTGCTCGTGACGTAGTCCGCGTACGGAACGGGGTCCGGGTGTACTTTTCCCGCCACCAGTCCCGAGAAGTGCGCCATGTCGACCATGAGCAGCGCCCCGACCCGATCCGCGATCTCGCGGAAAGCCTTGAAATCTATCGTCCTTGGGTAGGAGCTGCCGCCCGCTATTATCAGGCTCGGGCGCTCTCTGGAGGCTATCGCCTGTATCTGGTCGTAATCGAGGGTCTCGGTCCTCCTGTCGACCCCGTAATGCACCGGCCGATACAGGATGCCCGAGAAGTTGAAGGCCGCCCCGTGGGTCAGGTGCCCACCGCAGGCGAGGTCCATGGCCATGATGGTGTCGCCGGCCTTGAGTGCCGCGAAATAGACCGCCATGTTGGCCTGCGCCCCCGCGTGAGGCTGGACGTTGGCGTGCTCGCTGCCGAAGAGCTCCCTGGCCCGGTCTATCGCCAGCCTCTCGATGACATCCATCACCTCGCAGCCGGAGTAGTAGCGATGCTCGGGGTATCCCTCGGAATATTTGTTCGTGAGGACGCTGCACGTGGCCTCGAGCACGGCTGGCGGAGCGTAGTTCTCGCTCGCGGTGAGGTTTATCTTCTCGCGCTCCCTCTCGAGCTCGCGCCTGACCGCCCTGCTGACCTCGGGGTCCACCCTGGCGAGCCACTCGCCTCGATCGGCAATCAATTCGTCCTCCTTCGTGCCCCTGCGACAACGGGCCGTCGCGATAGCCGGGCTCGACCGTGACGCGCGACCCGGCCGTGGATAGTGTGCCCCCGTCAGCGTCCGTTGTACTTGACCTCGACACCGCGGATCTTTTTGATGCGCCTGAGGTGGCGCGCGCCGCTCTCACCCTCGCCCTCGAAATCAGTTTCCAGAAAGACGTCCACGATGCGGGCCGCCTCGTCGGCACTCACAACCCGGGCCCCGATGGTCAGGACGTTGGCGTCGTTGTGCCTCCTGCCGTATTCCGCGCAGTACAGGTCGTTGCACACAGCCGCCCGGACACCCGGCACCTTGTTCGCCACCATGGCCATCCCGATCCCGCTGCCGCAGACCAGAACTCCGCTGGCGGCCTGGCCCCCGGCCACGGCCTCGGCGACCTTCAGGCCGAAGTCCGGGTAGTCGCAGGACGCACCCGAGTCGGTCCCGGCATCCCAGACCCTGTAGCCCGAGCCCTCGAGTCGCGCCTTCAGACTCTCCTTCAGACTGAAGCCGGCGTGGTCGCTGCCGATCGCTATCAGCGGCGCGTCTTCGTTGCGGGGCAAGTGTGCCTCCTTTCGGTCGACCATAGAGCAGATTCTAGCACAGGCCGCCGGCGTCTCAGCACGAGCACATGCCTCACCGACGCTTTTAACGGCCCCGCGCCGGGAGCTTTCCGCCGAGCAGCGCTTCGAGCAGCGGGTCTATCGTCGAGCTCATCTTGCGGGCCGCCCTCTCGAACTCCTCGAGCGGGTAACCAAAAGGGTCTTCGACCTCGTAGTATTGAGGTTCCCGCAGCCAGTCCGCCCCGCTCTCGAAGGCCGCCGCGGCCCTCGAGAGGCAGCCTAGCGCGCCTTCCGGACCTGTTTCCGGCCAGGTGCCGGTCCCGCCTTCCAGGACCCGCTCCGCGGCCTCCCCGAGCTTCATCAGCAGGAACACCCGGCCTTCGAAGACGCCGGGGGCCAGCGACGTGATGGCGCGCCGTTGTCCCTCCTCCATCGCCAAGACGCAGTCGCTGCCGGCCACTATCGGCGATGTCAGCCGCCTTGCCCTGTGACCGGTGATGTCGATGCCCACGCGTCTCATCGCGGCCACCGCCTCAGGAACCGCGGGATTGCCGTCTAAAGCGGCGACGCCGGCGGAGCTCACAGGCACCAGGTCCGCCGTCACCGGGTAGCGGTCGCGGATCGCCTGTATGGCAAGACCCTCGGCCATCGGGCTCCTGCAGATGTTTCCCGTGCACACAAATGTGATCGAAAGACCGCGTGCCTTCTGAATCTTGAGCTCCCCTCCCGGAGGCCAAACGCCCTGCCGTGACGCGAAGCCGGTCCCACCCCCGTTTCTCAGCCCGCCGCGCCCATGATGTCACCGGATGGAATGGCGCCCTCGCGGAGCACCTCGAGACCCGCCGTCACGCTGACCACCGTGGACTCGATCCCGATGGGACAGGCGCCACCCTGGACCGCGAAGTCGACCGCTTCGAGCAGTGCCGCGTCGACGTCCGCGAAAGACACAGGAGGCTCGGCGCCTGAGAAGTTGGCGCTGGGGACGACAAGCCACCCGACGCGCTCCAGGAGCGCCAGGCAGAAGGGGCAGTCGGGCACCCTGAGGCCGATGTCTGGTGAGTCCTGCCAGGGGAGATCCACGTCGCGGCGCTTCGGCAGGATGAGCGTGAGGGGTCCCGGCCAGAACGCATCCATCAGACGCGTCACCTGCGGCCCGTCGATGACGGCGAGTTCGCCGGCCTGACCTTTCCCTGAGACCTGGAGCGGCAGAGGCTTGGAGAGGGGCCGGCCCTTTATGCGGAATACCTTCTCCACGGCGACCCTGTCGGTGGCCAGGGCGCACAGGCCGTACACAGTGTCCGTGGGAATCACGCCGATGCCTCCGGCCTCGAGCAGACCTGCAGCCTGCTCGACCTGCTCGATCACAAACCCGGGGCCTTCGACGTCGATCCTCAACATGACATCACCGGTGATCACGCGGCGGCATGTCTGCCGCTCCCACACCGAGGGTGCCGAGCCTGGCACGGACCACCCGCGGACGGCCGCCCAAGTCTGGATAATGCGCGGCGAGTGACCATGGGTCGGAGAGGCCGTCTTCGACAAGCCCCTCGGCCTGGTCCTCCCCTACCTCCATGACAAGCCAGCCTCCGCTCTTCAGGTACGCCGGCGCCCCCTCGACTATGCGCCGCACGACGTCGAGCCCGTCGGCTCCGGCGAAGAGGGCCGGGCCCGGCTCGTGGTCCCTGACCTCGGGCTCCAGCCCTTCGCGGCAGCCCTCGGGGATATAGGGGGGGTTGGAGACGATCAAGTCGTAACGCGCGTCAAGCCCCTCGTCGAGCGCGGCGAAAAGGTCTCCCTCACGCACGAGCACCCGCCTCCCGACGCCGAAGCTACCGGCGTTCTCGCGGCAAAGCGCGAGCGCACCAGGGTCGATGTCGGTCGCCGTGATCACCGCTCCAGGGAATGACGTCGCAAGGCTCACCGCGATATTTCCACACCCGGTGCCCAGGTCGAGGACCTCCAACGGTCTCGCGCCTTCGCCCGCACCCGCGAGTGAATCCGCCGCCACGCGGACGAGCGTCTCCGTCTCGGGCCTCGGTATGAACACACCCTCCCTGACCGCGAGAGTGAGCCCGCAGAACCCGACCTCGCCGGTCATGTACTGCAGCGGATACCGCCGGGCGCGCGTCATGAGCAGGCTCTTGTAGGCCGTTTCCTCGACGTCCGTCAACGGCCGGTCGAAGTTGGTGTAGAGCTCGATACGCTCTATCCCCAGAAGGTTGCACAGGAGAATCTCGGCGTTCAACCTGGGCGAGCTCACGCCGTGCTTGTCCAGGTACGGCGCCGCCAGCGACAGTGACTCGACGAGGTTCAAGCCCGCCCCGCTTCCTTGAGGGCACGGGACCGCTCGTCCTCGATGAGAGCGTCGGCGAGTTCGTCGAGCTCGCCCTCGAGCACCGCGCCGAGCTTGTGAAGAGTGAGCCCTATCCGGTGGTCTGTAACACGGCTCTGAGGGAAGTTGTAAGTCCTGACCTTCTCGCTGCGCTCGCCGGTGCCCACCTGCCGCCTGCGGTGCTCGGCCTCCTCCTGCTGCTGCTTCTGCCGGGCCGCATCGAGGAGACGGGCCTTGAGTATGCGCAGCGCTTTCTCCTTGTTCTGGAGCTGTGACTTCTCATCCTGGCAGGAGACCACCAGCCCGGTAGGCTTGTGTGTGACCCGGACCGCCGAGTCGGTCGTGTTGACCGACTGCCCACCCGGACCGGTGGACCTGAACACGTCGAACTTGAGGTCCCCGGGGTCGATCCCTATGTCGATGTCCTCCGCCTCGGGCAGTATCGCGACGGTAGCGGTGGAGGTGTGTATGCGGCCGCCCGACTCGGTCACCGGGACCCTCTGCACCCTGTGGACCCCCGACTCGTACTTCATCCGGGGGTAGACCTCCTTGCCCCTCATCGAGAAGATGACCTCCTTGAACCCGCCGGCCTCCGAAGGGCTCGAGGACAGCCTCTCGAGCTTCCACCTGCGCTTCTCGGCGTAACGCGTATACATCCTGAACAGGTCTCCGGCGAACAGCGCCGCCTCGTCGCCCCCCGTGCCGGCGCGTATCTCGACGATGATGTCTTTGTCCGCAAGCTCGTCTTTCGGGATGAGCAGGAACTTCAGCAGCTCCGTCAGTCGCTCGAGCTCCGCTTCGAGTGTCTGCTCCTCGGCTCTCAGGAACTCCTGCATCTCCGGGTCCCGCTCCTCGTGCGCAAGCTCTCCAGCTTCGGCGAGCTGCGCCTCTATCTCGCGGTACCTCCCGTAGGTCCTTACGACATCCTCGAGCGACGAGCGCTCCCGGACGAGCAGGCCGTAGGCCTTTACGTCCGACACCACCTCGGGCCTGGCCAGCGTCGTCTCGATCTCGTCGAACCTTTTCTTGAGCGAATCGAGTTTCTCAAACATATCCTGAACCCCTCACGTCACCGGGGCGGGTTGCGGCTCACGCTCGAACGGGATCTCCCCCAGGGCCGCCTGCAGCGATCGGGCCGCCACCTCCAGTTGCGACTCATCTGGTTCTCGCGTTGTGAGTTTCTGGAAGAGGAGGCCCGGGGCCATGAATAACCGCACGACGACGGAGGTCTCGTGCCTCCCGGCGAACCTGATTATCTCATACGAGATGGCGGCCACCAACGGGATGATGGCCAGGCGCTCGAGTATGCGGATAGGCAGCGGCGGCCGTCCCAGCAGCGAGAAGACCAGGATACTGACGATGAACACGATGACGATGAACGCCGTGCCGCACCGCATGTGTGCGGTCGAGTAGCGCCGCGTAGAACCCGGCTCGAGCGACGTGCCCGCCTCGTAAGCGTGTACGACCTTGTGCTCGGCCCCGTGGTACTGGAAGACCCGCCTGACATCAGGGACGAGGCCCACCACGGCGAGATAGAGGATGAATATCGCGATCCTCAGACCGCCCTCCACCAGGTTATACAGCACGGTGTTCGGGAGATAAGGCTGGAGGTATCGGGTGATCACGGCTGGCATCACGATGAAGATCCCCAGGAACAGCGCCAGCGCAAGAGTGATGGAGAGCGCCACCGCGGGTGCCGACAGCTCCTGTGGCTTGCCGACCTTTCCGTTCCGCTTGCCGGGTATGTCGCCCCCCGCCAGGGCCTCGTCCTTCTCGCCCGCCGGCTGCGCGATCTCCTCGTCCTGAAGCGAGATGCCACCGCTGATGGTCAACGCCTTGATGCCTATCACGAGTGAATCGGCAAGAGCGAACATCCCGCGGATCGGAAAGTGATTCGCGCGCGGGTATCGCTGTGCCAGGGTGCCGACGGGGTTTACCTCGACGTGGATGTCACCGTCGGGGCGCCTCACGGCGAGCGCCCAGCTCTCGGGCCCACGCATGACGACACCCTCGATGATGGCCTGGCCACCGATCTGGATCTCCTTGGGTGGGTCGCTGGTATCAGACAATCTCGTCCTGGGCCGTGTTAAGCCCTTGGAGACTTCTTCTGCCGCTGCTCCTTGACGTCGAGGTGCGAGGCGTAGCGCTTCTGGAAGCGCTCCACCCTGCCACCCGAGTCGACCAGCTTCTGCTTCCCGGTGTAGAAAGGATGGCACTGGGAGCAGATCTCGACGTGAAGCTCGGGGCGTGTGGACCTGGTCTTGAAGCTGTCCCCGCAGGAACACTTCACGATGGTCTCCATATATTCGGGGTGTGTGTCTTTCTTCAACACATTCTCCAGACAGTCTCTCTTGGAACCGAAGAAGATGTTAGCACAGAGCCTTATGGCCAACAAGGACGGCGCTCAAGCCGCCCGCCGCCTCACATACTTACCTGCTGTTCTGGCTGTCCTTTATCTGCGACAGGAACTGCCCGTTGCTCTTGGTCTTCTTGATCCCGTCTATCAGCAACTCGATGGCGGCGTTGGGGTCGAGCGCGTGCAGCACCCGCCTCAGCCTCCAGACCTGGGTCGCCTCGTCAGGGTCCAGGATAAGCTCTTCCTTGCGGGTACCGGACTTCTCGATGTCGATCGCCGGGAACACCCTCTTGTCGGCGAGCTTCCTGTCGAGGTGAAGCTCCATGTTGCCGGTCCCCTTGAACTCCTCGAAGATGACCTCGTCCATGCGGCTGCCGGTGTCGACCAGCGCGGTGGCGATGATTGTCAGACTTCCGCCGAACTCGATGTTGCGCGCCGCCCCGAAGAACCGCTTCGGCGGGAAAAGCGCGGTGGAGTCGACCCCGCCGGAGAGGATGCGCCCGCTTGCCGGTGTGCTCAGGTTGTATGCCCTGGCCAGGCGCGTGACGCTGTCAAGAAGGATCACGACGTCCCGGTTGTGCTCGACCAGCCTCTTCGCCCTCTCGAGCACGAGCTCGGACACGGCGATGTGGTTGTCCGATGGCTGGTCGAACGTCGAGGAGATGACCTCACCCGTCACCGAGCGCTCCATGTCGGTCACCTCTTCCGGACGCTCGTCGACGAGCAGGACCATCAGGCGCACCTCGGGGTTGTTTTCGGTCATGCTGTTGGCTATCTGCTTCAGGACCGTGGTCTTGCCGGCCTTGGGCGGCGAGACTATGAGCCCTCTCTGCCCCTTGCCGACCGGAGCGATGAGGTCGATTATCCGCGAGGTGATGGTGCCGGCGCGGTTCTCGAGCCTCAACCTGTCCATCGGGTAGAGCGGCGTCAGCGTCTCGAACTGCTGTCTTTTCTGTGCCACCTCGGGGTCGTCGCCGTTGACGGACTCGATCCTCAGCAGCGCGTTGTACTTTTCCGAATCCTTTGGCGGCCTGATCTGCCCCTTGACCTCGTCGCCCCTCTTCAGCCTGAATCGACGGATCTGCGACATCGAGACGTATATGTCCTTTTCGGAGGCGAGGTAGCCGGAGGAGCGCAGGAACCCGTAACCGTCCGCCAGTATGTCCAGGATGCCGCTGCCTACGCCTTCTTCTTCCTCCTCCTCTTCCTTGGCCTTCTGCGCCTCGGCCGGCCGCAGGTTCACCGAAGCGGCTTTCTCGTCCGTCAGCATCCCGGTCTCCTTGAGGATCGCGTCGATCAGCTCCTTCTTGCGATATTTCTTGACTCCGTCGATGTCCAGAGCCTGACCTATCTCCTGGAGCTCGGGCAGGAGCTTGACCTCAAGCAGCTTCCTGTCTATTACTTCCATCTGCGTTGTTACCTCCTCAAACACCGGCATAACGAGCCGCTCTATCGACACGAATCACAGGTCTTTTATCTTCTTCCAGTCAGCCAGGAACCGCTCGATCCCGATGTCGGTGAGCGGATGCCTGGTCATCGCTTTGAAAACCTCGTAGGGGATGGTGGCGATATGGGCGCCGGCCAGGGCAGAGCCGACGACGTGCTGCGGGTTCCTCAAAGACGCGGAGATGACCTGCGTCTCGATCCCGTAATACTCGTATATCTCGACTATCTCCTCGAGAATCCTCAGCCCGTCGTTGCCCGCGTCGTCGAGCCTTCCGATGAAGGGGCTCACGAACGTGGCGCCCGCGGCGGCAGCCAGCAGTGCCTGGTTCGCCGAGAACACCAGCGTGCAGTTCGTCTTTATCCCCTCGGCCGAGACGGTGCTGATGGCCTTGAGCCCCTCCGGGCACATCGGTATCTTCACGTTGACGTTGTCGGCTATGCCGGCGAGCTTCCTCGCCTCGGAGATCATCCCTTCCGCCTCCATCGAGACGGCCTCGGCGCTCACCGGCCCGCGTACGAAGGAAGTTATCTCCCGTACGCACTCCTCGTAGTTGCGGTTCTCCTTGCAGACAAGAGTCGGGTTTGTCGTCACACCCTCCAGGACGCCCCAGCCGTGAACCTCGCGAATATGCTCAACGTTCGCGGTGTCTATGAACAGTCTCACCGCCAGCCTCCTTGGTCCTTCCGACCTGAATCCTCCGCGTCCCAGTGTCATCAGTTCGAGCAGGTCTTGCCTCTACCGGTTATCCGCAGCGGGCCCTCGCATCCCCGCTGGGCACCGTCGCTCACGCCGTCGCCGAAGACCTGGTCTATGACGTACTGCAGTATCTGGCTCACCGTCTGGTCTATGCTCTGGCACGGGAATATGGGCACACCTTCGCTCCCGGCCAGCTCGATAACGTAATCCTGTATCTTCCTTATGCTCTCCAGGTTCCGCACGTATCGCGAGAACGGACGCGCCCCCTCGGTCTCCACTTCGCGTATCTCGAAATGGCTTCGGTGGTCGGCGGCGTCGGCGACGGAGAGGACCATCTGGACCACAAAGGCGTCCTTGAAGAACTTGGGGTCGATTATCCCCGGAACCACGTGAGCGCCCTCGACTATGAAGTTCGTGCGCTCTACCACGGCCCGCTCGATCAGGGCTCGAATGCCGACCCAGACCATCGCGGCCTGCTCGAGAAATCCGACGATCACCTTGTCGGTGGTGCGGGGCAGCGGCAGTCGCAGCGCCTCGAAGGCGTTGAACGACGAGCTGTACAGCGCCGGCATCAGGTCGCGCGCGAACAGTGAGCGCATGACCTCGCGGATGACGTCGGTCGAGACCGTACGGATTATACCCAGCCTGGACGCCACCATGGCAGAGACGGTCGATTTGCCCACGCCCGTGGCGCCGCCGATGAGCAGGATTATCGGCTTGTCGAGTTGCCCGAGGGATTGCCACTTGCGGTATATCTCGACGTAGCCGGCGCCCGCCTCCTTCTCGAGTATCCGCTCCGCGGTCCTGCGGACGTGATCCATCGTGACCTCGGGTCTGGCCTCGTCCCTCAGTTTCTCTTGAACCATCTCCGCTATCCTGTACGCCCTGTCGGGCGGGAGGCCGGTGGCCATCAGCGATGCCGCCGTCAGCCCCTTTGAGTACGGCAGGTGATGCTCCTCGTCTGTGATGATTATCTTGTGAAGTCTTTCAGGCATCTTCCAGGTATCCCGGGCGGCTTCCCCGTCTGTGGATTCGACCCGCCGGCTGCTGTCCAGTATCAGTGTGCCGCAGCGCCCGTTCGGCGCCGGCACCTTTCCCCGGCGAGCGCTTCCAGATAGTTCAACTCTCTGTCTATGTTTCCTTCAAGCGGTACGGGAACGTTTTCGAGGTAGACGAGTCGCTTGCCGTTACGGGCCGCGAAAAACGACACGGTATCCACCCCGGCTGCTTTCAGCTCAGTCACAAATACATCCGCCCCCACCGCGTTCTCGAGCTCTTCTTCGAGGCGTCGCCTGTCCGCGAGGTTCGAGCTGGTACCCACGACAGTCGCCCCGTACCGCTCCTCGAGGTACTTTGCCTGGAACTGCACGGCAGGGCCGGAGGCCGTGCTGGTCAGGAAAGCCATGCTGCCCTCGATGTCTCCGAGTGGCCGCGGCCTGAAAACGGTCTTAATGACCTTGGCCCCGGGATTGACGGACTGAATGCCATCCTTGAGTCTGCGAAGCTTCTCGCTGGATACCAGAAAATCTTCACACATTGTAACGAGCACAAGGTCCGAAAGCAATAGGCGGTAGGGCCCCGTATAGCCAAGAATATAGTCCGTCGGCTGGTCGGCGGAAACCACCAGCAGGACCGCGTCAACGCCTACCGGAGGTATCGCCGCGCCGCTCCCCTCACAGATGAGGATATCGCACTCCTGCGAGCACGCCAGCCGCGCTCCCTCGCCCGTGTTGGAGTACACAGGCTCTCCCGCCATCCCGCCGCCGCATCGCCTCGAGCCGACCACCTTCACCCCGGCCATCATCGCGTCCTCGAAATGATCGCTGGCCGCGTGGCATCCCTCTTCGACGCGGCACCTCAGGAACGCATCGGTGACCTCCAGGGGCGACGACAGCAGCTCCGGCTCTGGGGGACCGCCCCTTCCCATGGTCAGTATGCAAGGAGACCGTCCGCGGTCCGCCAGGCCCCGCGCGAGATAGGCAGAGACGGCCGTCTTGCCCACCCGCTTGCCCGTTCCCCATACCCCGATGCACGGCTTGTCGCAGAGATAAGGGCGCCTGGGCGCATTGAACTGGAAGTCTGAGCCCATATACGTTGCCCCCGACGCGAGCGCTTCGCAAGCGAGTCGGAAACGCTCCGCGTAACCTACCACCGGCTCGTCCGAGAGGTCGATCACAACTGAGGACCGGTGGTCCTTGAGCGCGCGCCTGAGACCCTCAACCTGGCTGTCGTCGAAGTAGACCGGGATGTCGCGATAGCTGAAGCTGCCGGGTTCTGCCATCTTCTCCGTGCCGCCGAGGAAGACAACAGCATCCAGGCGATAACCTTTGACGTCCTCGAGGTAGCGCAGGGCGTCGCGGGTAACATCAGGGTAGTGCTCACCATCTACAAGGGCGATCGCCCTGTTGTCGCCGGCCTCCGTCCCGGGCGCTGTCAACATGCCCGCGCACTCCTAGGTGAGGAAGCGGTCGACGGGGGTGTCGGCCTTGACCTTTCGGCCGACCCTCCTGGCCGCGACGTCGAATGACGCGACTTCCACCGCTTCGCCGAACGGGTACTTCCTGACGATATGGCAGCGTCCGTCCTCGACCTGGACGATGTTGTAGCAGGGCCTCGCGTAGCCCCTGACGCGCAGAGAGGACACTGTGCCGGCGTTCACCAGGTAGAAGTCCTCGAACCGCCACACGTGCGGGACGTGCTTGTGCCCGGAGAGGACCAGGTCTACGCCGTGGTCGGTGAGCAGCTCCAGGAAGTCCCCGGAATCCTCGATGATGTTCCTCTCCCGGCCGGTGCCCGGAAGGGGCACCAGGTGATGATGCAGCGCCACTATCTTGAAATCGTCGGGCCTTGTGAACCTGTCGACCATCCACCTGTAGTTCTGACGGCCGAGCCTGCCCTCGTTCAAGTCCGGCTGCGAGGAGTCAAGCGCGACGATCGTGATTCCCGGCAGGTAGGCGACGTGGTTGCGGGAGCCGAACACGTCCTCGAAGTGCACGTATCCGACGTTCCGGGAATCGTGGTTGCCGGGTATGACGAGCACCAGCTCGCATTCGATATTGCTCAGGTAAGCGCTGGCCGCGGAGTACTGCTGGCGAAAACCTTCGTTGGTGAGGTCCCCCGAGACCATCACCACGTCGGGCTTCAGCTCGTTTATCTCGACGATGGCCCGGTTCAGCAGGTTCGAGACGAAGTGGTTCGAGCCGATGTGGATATCGGAGATGTGCGCCATTGTCATCCGGGTCGGAGGTGCGCCGGTCTCTTCTGGCATGACAGACCCCCTGGGTATGCTCGACGGGACGCAGTAATTCTACTGCTTGTCGGTGACCGTGTCCCTTACTCATTCGCGCCGGTCAGGATGTGTCCTTTCGGGTCGCGGAAGAGAATGCCGCTGGCGATGGATCTCATCCCGCAGGCCCGTGCGGCCAGGCCTTGCGGCCGCTCAGGTGCAGCATCATGGTCCAGCCGGGGTCGAAATGAGGACCCCCTGAACGGGCTTCTCTCTCGGCGAAAGCACGCCCGCGACCGGGCTCGATGCCCGTGCCGCACGCGGCGTACGGAACCGGCGTCGCGTCGTGCGTCCTTGTCGAGAGCAGCGTCGGGTGGTCGGGACAGACCATGAGCCGATATTCGCCCCTGGTCTCCACCGAGAGCAGCACGGGCCCGACCACGAGCTCGTCGAAACGCTCTATCGCCCTGACCTTCTCCTCTGCGCTACCCATGTGCGAAGCCTCGTCGGGCGCTTCCACATGGACGTATACGAAGTCGTCGCTGTCGAGAACGGCAGCCGCGGCCTTTCCCTTCGCCTCGTAGTCGGTGTCGAGGTAGCCGGTTATGCCGGGCACCTCGAGGGGCCGCAGTCCCGCCAGCTTTCCGAGGCCCATCACGAGGTCGACGGCGCTTATCACGGCACCGTCCAGACCGAAGCGGCTCTTGAAGCTTTCCATGGCGATCCCCGAACCCTGGCCCCACGGCCATATCATCGTCACGCTCGTGTCCGGCGGCGGTGCGGTGCCTCCCGGGCCGGGTCCGGCCAAGGCCGCCTTTGAGCCCTCCATGAGCTCGACTATCCTCTGGGCGCCCGGCCCCTTCGGCATGTGGTCGGCCAGCGGCTGCCCCGTGATGTCGTGCGGCGGAGTGCATTCGACTCCCCCGAAATCACCCTCGAGGAGGAGCAGGTTCCTGTAAGACTTCCCCGGATAAAAGCGCGTGCGGGGGTCTCCGAGCGATTCGTCCAGAGCTTCGATCATCGCGCGGGCGCGCTCCTGCGAGACATGGCCCGCGCTGTAGTCGAGCATCCTCTCTCCGTCGGTGGTGACGATGTTGCACCTGAACGCGGTCCAGCCCGGGGGCACCTCGATACCGAGGTTCGCCGCCTCTATGGGGCCCCGACCGCCGTAGTGGACGGCGGGGTCGTATCCCATCAGCGAGAAGTTGGCGACGTCGCTGCCGGGAGGCATGCCCGCCGGCACCGTTGCGATGGTGCCGGTTGCTCCCATCGAGACGACCCTGTCCGCGTTTGGAGTGTCTGCGTACTCGAGGGGTGTCCTCCCTCCCAAATCAGGGACCGGGAAGTCGGCGGCACCGTCGGGGACGAGGACAGCGATCTTGAGATTAGTCAACGGGTCACTCCGTACTGCCAGTCAGGTTGCGCCAAGACGGCCCTCTCCGGTCGGAACGGCTCAAGCCCTTGCGCCGATGGCTTCCAATATGGCGTCGGGCTCGGCCGGCACCACCGGAGGCGTCTCAGACTCCTTGACGGCCCTCTCCGGGTCCTTCAGTCCGTGCCCGGTAAGCACGCACACCACGGTAAGACCCGGCTCGACCACCCCCGCCCGCCTCGATTTCATCAGCCCAGCGACAGAGGCCGCAGAAGCCGGCTCGACGAATATACCCTCTTCCGCCGCGAGAAAGTGGTAGGCGTCGAGGATCTCCTCGTCCGTCACCATGTCTATCTTTCCGCCCGAATCTGCGGCGGCCGAAGCAGCGCCCTCCCAGGAGGCCGGATTCCCGATCCTTATGGCGGTCGCGATAGTCTCGGGCCTCTCAACCGGATGTCCCAGCACTATCGGCGCCGCACCCGCGGCCTGGAAGCCGAGCATGCGGGGAAGTCGCTCAATCCTGCCCGCGCTGTGGTACTCGCGGTAGCCTCTCCAGTACGCGGTTATATTGCCGGCGTTGCCCACCGGGATGGCGTGCACGTCCGGCGCGCGCCCGAGGACGTCGCAGATCTCGAAAGCTCCCGTCTTCTGGCCCTCGATGCGGTTCGGGTTGACGCTGTTCACGAGCACTATCGGATGTTTCGCCGATATCTCTCGCACGACCTCGAGCGCGTCGTCGAAGTTCCCGTCGACGGCGATCACTCTGGCGCCGTGCATCAGCGCCTGCGAGAGCTTGCCGAGCGCTATTGCGCCCTGCGGTATCAACACCACGCATCTCAGGCCGGCCGCCGCGGAGTAGGCGGCGGCGGACGCGCTGGTGTTTCCGGTCGATGCGCAGATCACGGTGTCCGCGCCCTCCTCGACCGCCTTGCTGATCGCCACCGTCATCCCGCGGTCCTTGAACGAGCCGGTCGGGTTGACCCCTTCGCACTTGAGGTGCACCTCCAGCCCGAGCATGGCCGACAGCCTCTTTGCCCTGACAAGCGGGGTGTTACCCTCGAGCAGTGTGACTACCGGCGTGTCCGCGTCGACCGGCAGGTATTCCCTGTACTCCTCTATGACACCGCGCCATCCAAGCGATCTTTCTCCCAACACACCTCTCCGTCTCGATACCTGCGGGCGCCTTCTTGCCCGCACCGATCTCTCTTCCCGCCTCCAGCACCTCCGGACGCTAGCTCGATTCCACCCGGATGACGCTCGGTATCTCCAGGACTTCGTCCAGGCGCTCCAGCCCGGCTCTCGCGGCCCTGAAGTTACGCTCCTTCACCTCGTGACTTATCAGGACGATCTGGGCTTCGTCACCGATGCCCTTCTGGACGACCCGCTCCAGGCTCACCTGGTGCTCTCCGAAAACCCCCGCTATCCTGGCCAGCACTCCGGGCCGGTCGACGACCTTCAGCACCATGTAGAACCTCGTCGCCACCGCTTCCATCGAGGTGACGTCCGCGGGCCTCAGCCAGTAGGCGCGGTCGAGGCTGGGGCGGCTGCCCAGGTTGCGTGCTATGTTGACCACATCGCCGAGTATCGCCGTCGCCGTCGGCAGGCTGCCCGCGCCCTGGCCATAGAACATCAGCTCTCCGACGGACTCCCCGATGACGAAAACCGCGTTGAAGTTACCGGTGACACTGGCAAGCGGGTGCTCGAGCGGGATCATGGTCGGGTGCACCCTGGCCGATATACCTTCGTCGCCCCGCATCGCGATGGCGAGCAGCTTTACCGCGTAGCCGAGCTCCCTGGCGTTATCGAGGTCCTGCGGCCTGATGCCCGTAATGCCTTCGGCGTAGACCTGGTCGGCGGTGACCCCCACCTTGAAAGATATCGAAGACAGGATCGCCAGCTTGCTTGCCGCGTCCCCGCCCTCGACGTCCGCCTCCGGGTTCGCCTCCGCGTACCCCAGGGACTGGGCTTCGGCCAGCGCCTCCAGGTAAGTGCTTCCCTCTTCGCTCATGCGCGTCAGGATATAGTTGGTCGTGCCGTTTACTATACCCATCACTTTGACGATGTTATCCCCGCCGAGCGACTCCTCGAGCGGCCTCAGGAGGGGGATGCCTCCACCGACGCTTGCCTCGAAACGCAGCTCCGCGCCTGACCCTGACGCCGCTTCGACCAGCTCGCGGCCGTGCCTGGCTATCAGCTCCTTGTTGGCGGTGACCAGGCTTCTGCCGGCGCCCAGGACCTCGAGGGCTATCGATCGTGCCGGCTCCGTGCCGCCCATGACCTCGATAAAGATATCTATATCCGGGTCTTCCACAAGCTTGCGCGCGTCGGTCACCATCAGCGACCTGTCCACTTCGAAAGGCCGCGGCTCATCGAGCGCCTTCACCAGTACGCGCGAGACCCGGACCTCCCGGCCTGCCGCTTCCGCGAGCGCCCGGGCGTTCTTCTCAATGAGGTGGAACACTCCGGAGCCTATGGTGCCGCAACCGAGGAGACCGACATCGACCCGTTCCGTGGAATCGCCCATCCCTACTCCTTCGCCCTGCCGAGATGAGGTTATCATACTGCATTTGGCCGCATCTGGTGTTCCACAGACGCCCGCGAGAGCCGCGTCCGGGCACCGCGCGAACAGTGAAAAAGCCCGGGCGTTCAGCTATACTTGACTCGCCATAACAGGATGGCAGTCGCCGGACGGGGCCTCGAAGGGCCCTTCCTCCGGTTATTGAGATGAACGCGGACGCGGAGGCCTCAAGCCCGTGACATCGACACCGATACTTCAAGTAGCGCTGGACTTCGTGGACCTCGAGCGCGCCGTCGAGGTCTGCCGCGAGGCGGTCGAAGGCGGGGTCGACTGGATAGAGGTCGGGACCCCACTCATCAAGAGCGAGGGGCTCAACGCGGTCAGGGTGATGCGCGAGAACTTCCCCGGCCACAAGATAATCGCCGACATGAAGACCATTGACGCCGGCAGGACGGAGGTGGAGACGGCGGCCAAGGCGGGCGCGAACATCATCGACGTGCTGGGCGCCTCCTCCGACGCGACCATCGCGGAGTGTGTCGAAGCGGCACACAACTACGGGGCCGAGATCGTCGTCGACATGATCGAGGTGGCCGACCCGGTAAAGCGGGCCGCGGACGCGGAGGCGGCCGGTGCGAACTACATCGCTGTTCACACGGCCATAGACGTCCAGATGGTGGGTGGTGACCCGTTCGAGGTTCTCGAGCGGGTGGCGAAGGCCGTGAGCATCCCGGTCGCCTGCGCGGGGGGTATCAACTCGGAGACCGCCGCGCGCGCGGTCGAGCACGGAGCCGGCATCGTCATCGTGGGCGGCGCGATAATCAAGTCGGCCGACGCCCGCGGCGCGGCCGCCGAGATAAAAGAAGCGATGGTGACCGGCGTGCCCCGGCACACTTCGCTGTACAAACGGGTGGACGAGACGAATATCCGCGAGGCTCTGGCCCAGGTGTCGACCGCCAACATATCCGACGCCATGCACCGCAACGGTGACCTCGAGGGCCTGAGACCGGTGACGCCGGGGTCGAGGATGATCGGGCCGGTCGTCACCGTACGCACCTATCCCGGGGACTGGGCAAAGCCGGTGGAGGCCATCGACGTCGCCGGCGAGGGAGACGTGATCGTGATTGACGCCGGCGGCAAGGGCCCGGCAATGTGGGGGGAGCTGGCCACCCACTCCGCTATCCAGCGCAAGATAGCGGGCGTCGTCTCTGAAGGAGCGGTGCGCGACACCCCCGAGATACGCAAGCTGGCCTTCCCCGTATGGACCCGGCTCATCATGCCGACGGCCGGCGAGCCCAAAGGATTCGGAGAGATAAACGTGCCCGTGAAGATAGGCGGCGTCCGGATACACCCCGGTGACTGGGCAGTAGGAGACGACGACGGCGTCGTCATCATCCCGAAGGCGCGGGCGGCCGAGTTCGCCAACCGAGCCATGGATGTCCTCGAGAAGGAAAACCGCCTGCGCGGTGAGATAAACCGGGGGAGCACGCTCAGCCAAGTCGCCTACCTGGAAAAATGGGAAAAGAAGAAATAGGAAAGACCCCGATGCCCGAACAGCGACCCCCCAAGACCCCCGAGACCGTGCTCGAAGCTATGTTCGACGCGGTCGACAGGGTGGCCAGAAAGATAGTGACCTTCATCCCGCTGGGCAGAGGCGTGAGAAACGTCTTTCGCGCGACACCCCAGGGGCTGATCGGCTGGGAGTACGTTCGCGAGATCGCCGGCGCGACACTCGAGTTGCAGGACACCAGGCCCGGTCCGGTGCCACAGGAGGTAGTCGACCAGTACCAGGACATGCTGAAGGCCGCCCAGGTCCAGGTCGCCGAGTACACCGGTCTCCACGCCGCCGGGCTCCCCGGCGAGGTCCTGGTGTTCGGCCAGCAGGACTGGATAGACGCCAACGTCGTGTCGTTCCGCTTCCTGTTCGACCCGATCTCCGAGAAGTACATAAAGGCGCTCGAGGAGATGAACCCCGGCCAGGCGGCGTCCATCAACCGGATGGCCCACAGCATCCTCACCATCCAGGTGGGCATAATCATGGGGTACCTGGCCCGCAACGTGCTGGGGCAGTTCGACCTGTCGCTGCCCGAGCCCGAGAAGGGCGGCAAGCTGTACGTGGTCGAGCCCAACGTCCGGAGGATAGAGCAGCTCCTCGCCTTCGAGCCGAGCGAGTTCCGGAAGTGGATAACGCTGCACGAGGTCACGCACTCTTTCGAGTTCCAGAGCAATGACTGGCTCCGCAACTACATGGCATCCTCCATGCAGGAGTACCTGAAGACGATCGACTGGAGGGGCCTGTCAAAGCCCGACCTGTTCCGCGGCTCGCAGAGAAAGCAGGCGACGGGCCAGGACGCCCTGAGTGCCGGGAGCCTGATATCGATAATCTCCACGCCGGAACAGCGCGCGATCCTTGCGAGGCTTCAGGCGGTCATGTGCGTACTCGAGGGATACTCCAACCACGTTATGGACCGCGTCGGCGAGAGACTTCTGGCGAGCTATGCTGAGATGAAGGATAAGTTCGAGCGTCGCCGCGAGATGAAGAGCGGGGCGGAGAAGCTCTTCCAGCGCCTGATAGGCATCGACCTCAAGCTCGAGCAGTACAAGCTGGGACAGGAGTTCGTCGACGCCGTGGTAGACCTCGAGGGGCTCCCATTCCTCAACCAGGTCTGGGAGTCACCCGAGAAGATGCCGTCCATGGACGAGGTCAGGAACGCCGAGAGCTGGATTCTCCGGATAAAGAACCCGGGCCTGCACCTGGTGACCTGAGCCTGTCTCGCGACAACTCGGAGCTTGCCCGGGGCGCACATCTTTGGGGTCAGGTCTCTTTTCGTGCGTTCGTCTAGTCTCGCGGGGCTGCTCGGGAAGTTGCTCGGGAGGGGTCTCCCTCGTCGATGTCCTCGCCGGCCTCAACACTTCGAGGACTGGAACCTGTGGCTGCGGATTACTCCTCGGGGGACTCCCTCCCTCGCTCCATCTGGGATGAGAGTACGTCGGAAACACCGGGGTGTGGCGTGGCGCTCTCGCTCAGACCTTTACGCGGAAGCTGTTCACAAGCGCGTCGAAGGTTGGAAGGTACTGGTCGAAGTCCGAGGCCAACGCGTGGCAGTTCACCCCGTACACGCCGTCCTTGCCCTTCACGAGGACCTGCATCGTCTCCAGGCTGAGCGATGACCCGTCATCGGCCTGGTAGGTCCAGCGATAGACCCGCTTGGCCCCGCTCGCGCCGCCGAGCGAGTAGGCGGTGAACTGCTCGCCCGGTCCGGCGGCAGCTGAGTCGAGGTTTCCGTTCAAGTCATCCGGGCTCGCGCTCGTGAGGTCCGTACCGACGACCGCGAAGCGCGGCGGGTATGAGCCCCCCAATGGCGCCACGAACTCCACCAGCGACTCTGTATCCGGCGACTCGACCCAGCCTTCAGGATACGTCACCGTGAACTCCCCCGCCGGGTCGGTGTACGCGTTAGTCGTGCTCCCGGACACCTCCTTTGTGCCGCCCACCACGGTGAAAGACGCCTTCGACGAGCGCCTGCCACCCGCGGTCACCTCTACTTCATAGACCCCCTGAGTCCAGCCGCCCGCCGGTTTTACGAGGTAGAAGGCGACGTCCGCGGTCACAGGGAAAACGAAAGTCCTGGTAACGCCTGCGAGCCTGGAGAACGTCCGCATCACGGTTTTGATCGGCCGGTCACCCAGCGACCAGCGCGCCGCAAGCACCGTATCGTCGAAAGCCCTGACACGTGCGCAGCAGTAGATGCGTTCCGTGTCGGTGGAGAAGCGCCTGGTGGCATCGGACGGCTTGTCCCGGCGGTCGATCCCGGCCGACATTGTCACGCCGGATACGGCGGGAGCTCCCAGCCTGACCGCGCCGGCGAAGACGACGGCTAAGGACACCGTGAGGACGGCCAGTGCGGCGAGGACGGCGACCAGAGCAACAGCCCCGGGCCGCCGCCCGGCATCTCCGATCTGCCTCGCCGCGTAAGTGCCTGGCGTGGTCTCGGGGTTCCCCTCGTCCCCTTCACCCACTCGTGACCCCCGGTGGGATGTTCCACGACTCGAGCACGAAGCCTGACTCCTCACGATAGGTGAAGGCGCTGATTGACCCGTTGTCGATGCCGACCCTCCAGAACCATTCGAAGCCGAGGTCGAGCATCGAGAGGAAGCACACCTTGAGGATGGCCATGTGCGTGACGGCGGCTATCGCCACGCCGGGGTTCGCCCGTGCGATACGGAGCAGCGCCGACCCGACGCGCTCCCGGACACGCGACATGCCGTCCCCTCCCGGGAAGATGAACGACCCGGGGTCGCCGCGCCACGATTCGATGCCCTGCGGCCCGAAGCGCTCCACGACCTCTTCGACCGTCAGGCCCTGCCAGAGCCCGTAGTCGATATCGTTGAGGCCGTCATCCGGGTGGACGTCCAACCCGAGCCGCTCCGCGACGATCCCCGCCGTCTCGACGGCGCGATTGACGGGGCTTGTGTAGACGAGCGAGATGCTCTTGAGGGCGAGTAGCCCGGCCGCCCCGGCAGCTTCCTCACGCCCCCGCTCGTTCAGGGGCGCGTCACTCATGCCGCGGAAGCGCCTGTCGCGGTTGAGGTCTGTCTGGCCGTGGCGTACGAGGTACAGTCGCGTTGTTCGAGTCATACTCTTCTTGGATGACAGTTCGAAGGGTCAGGGGGCCCAATACACGCGATAAGTGTCAGGAAGCGATGGCGGCCCGTTCCTTGTCGCGCGCCTCCCTGAATCCACTGAGCGCAAAATAGATGGCCCTGTCGAAGTACAGGACGACCCGATTGTTGAGGTCCAGGGCCTGGTAGATCTCCAGGTTGGTGGTCGTCATGACTCCTTCGTCCAGGAGGTGCAGCCACAGGTAGCGCTTGATCAGGATCAGCACCATGACCACTTCTTCCATGCGGAACCCGCGGTGGTACATCGAAGCGCCGAAACCTATATAGGATTCTTTGACCTCGTGGTCGCTGCTGGGGGAAAGCCAGAAGCTGAGCTTTCGGTAGACGTTCAGCGCGATCCTCAGCGCTTCGTCCTGGGGGATACGCTTGAAGCTCGGGACGTAGTTCGAGTCCTTTACCTCGCGGTACCAGGTCATCGCGATCTCGTCCGCGCGGCTCTCTATTATCTTGATGAGCTTGCCGGCGAGCACGCCGCCGTACTGTTCTTTCTCGTTGATCATGTGCCGATTATCGACCAGCCCAACATCCAAGTCAACCGGGCTCAGGCCGTTCCGTCGCGCACTCCGAGACGTTGCCCGCGGCCACCTCGAGGGCGTGAGGCAACGCCGGGATCACGATTTCGAGGCACTCTCTCGCTCCCCTGGGACTGCCGGGAAGGTTGACGATGAGGGTGGATCCTCGCAGCCCGCACACCGCCCTGGAAATCATCGCGTGCGGGGTGTGCTTCCGGCTCTCGGCCCTCATGGCCTCGGCCAGTCCCGGCACCTCTTTGTCTATCACTGCGAGAGTCGCATCGGGTGTCACGTCTCTCGGGGAAAGGCCGGTTCCGCCGGTAGTCACTATCAGTTCTACCCCGGACCCGCAGAGCTCGATCATGAGCTGGGAGAGGAGCTCCATCTCGTCCGGGACTATCTCCATGCGAGAGACGGCTATGCCCGCGCCCTCGAGAATCGCGCGGACGGTGGCCCCGCTTCTGTCCTCGCGTTCGCCGGCGAAACCCTTGTCGGACACGGTGACGACCGCGGCCGAGAACCGTACGGCATCAGATTCGAGCATCGGTCTCCCTCCGGGCTGGCAGCGAAGAATCGCTGGACCGCGCCCCGGCCGCTCGAGCCACATCTCGAGGCCCGCATCCTCTACGCGCGTCTCGAGGCTCCGTCATGCGGAACCGCCGGGGATGTCCTCCATCGTCACGTCGTCGCCGACAGCGATATCCCCGCCCTCTATGACCCGGGTGAAGATGCCTTCCTTCGGCATCACGCAGCCCCCCGCCTCGTAGTAGATGGCGCAGGGCTTGTGACACTCCTTGCCTATCTGTGTGATTTCCAGGATCACGGCATCGCCCACGTCAAGCCGCGTGCCCACAGGCAGCGACACCAGCTCGATCCCCTGGGTGGTGAGGTTCTCCGCAAAGTCACCCGGCCAGACGTCGAGGCCTTTCAGCCTCATCTTGTCGATGCTCTCGACCGCGAGCAGGCTGATCTGCCGGTGCCATTCACCAGCGTGAGCATCGCCCTCCAGGCCGTGTCCGACGACCGCCAGGCAGTTGCCTACATTGCATTTCTTCACGCCCGTCTTCTCGGAGACGTTTACCGAGACTATGGTCCCTGCCGCCTCTGAACCCATCTTCGGCCTCCCTGAAAGCCGTGTTACGGCTTAAGCCTCTTTCGTCCACTCACCGGATTTTCCTCCCGACTTGGAGAGCAGACCCAGGCTCTCGATCTCGATCCCGCGTTCCACGGCCTTGCACATGTCGTAGACCGTCAACGCCGCGACCGACGCGGCCATCAACGCTTCCATCTCGACACCGGTTCGATCGGTCGCCCTCGCGACAGACTCGACCCTGATCCTCGACGATTCCAGGTCCACATGGAAATCGACTTCGACGGAGTCGAGCCTGAGCGGGTGGCACAGCGGTATCAGTTCCCAGGTCTTCTTCGCGGCCTGGATCCCCGCGATGCGCGCGGTGGCGAACGCGTCACCCTTCGGGAGGGACCCCGAGGTAACAAGGTCCAGCGTCGCTCTTGTCATTTTTATCCAGGCCCCGGCCCTTGCCTCGCGTCGGGTGACCCCTTTGTCCCCCACGTCCACCATCCTCGCCGTGCCCGATTCATCCAGGTGTGTCAGGCCGGTCCCGACCTTCGCATCGCCCTCGCTCATCCTCATCCCCCGATTCTGGACATGTGGTCGCCCACCCGCCTGCCAAAGCCTTCCGGCTTGTGATCGCCCTCCCTGTGTTTGCGCTCGAGCTCTTCAGCTATCCTCTCGCGAAGCCGCCCGGTGTCGGCCCCGGCTCTCAGTTCGCGCCTGATGTCCACCCCTTCTCCATCGAACAGGCATGTCCTCATGCGGCCCTCCGCCGAGATGCGCAGCCTGTTGCACGACGGGCAGAAGTGGCATGACACGGGCGATATAAACCCGATGGTGCCCCGCGCCCCGGGGAACGTGTAGTAGCTGGCGGGCCCCCAGCCCTCCGGCGATTCGACCTCCGTGAGTTTTTCCGTCGCCTCAATACGTTCCTTTATGACGTCTCCCGGGATGAACCACCGCTCCTCACTGTCATCGAAGTACGGCATATACTCGATGAACCGCACGTGCACGGGTTGCTCTCTGATCAACTCGATGAACGCCCCAGGGTCGTCGTTGACTCCTTTCAGCACCACGACGTTGAGCTTTACCGGTGCGAGCCCGACATCTATGGCTCTCCGAAGTCCTTCCATCGCGTCCTTCAGGCTGCCTATCCTGGTCAAGCGCTCGTACACCCGGGGGTCCAGCGTGTCGAGGCTTATGTTGACTCGCCGCAGCCCGGCCTCCTTGAGGTCTCCAGCATACCTGCTCAGCAGGACCCCGTTGGTCGTCAGCGAGACCTTCACCTCTGGCGTCAGCGACGCGATCATGCCCACGAAATCGACTGCGCCTTTTCTCACGAGCGGCTCGCCGCCGGTTATCCTGACCCGCGTTATTCCTGATCCCACTGCAGCGCGCGCGAAGAGGCGCAGCTCCTCGTAAGTCAGGATGTCGTCGTGCTCGAGGGCTTTCACGCCCTTGGCGGGCATGCAGTATATGCACCGCAGGTTACACCTGTCGGTGATGGACATCCTCAGGTAATCGATAGCGGGCCCTGCCGCCTGCCCCGTCCCCGGGTCCCGCGCCGCGCCCACGTCCCCGTTCCTCTCGTTCCTGGAGCCTTCACTCAAGTGGTATCATCCTCCCGGCCTCGGACAGGTCATAGCCGCCGAGCGCTTCGACCTCGGCCCTGAAACCCGGGTCTGCAAGCACCTCTACGAGTGCCCTGAACGCCGCGGTGTCGGCGAACGAGCGCAGGACCAGAAGGTCGTAACTCTCGCTGCCGACCGGAATAAAGTCGACCTTCAGGGCCCTGGCCGCGGCAAGAACCCCAAGGCCGGCGTCGGCGGTCCCGCCCGCGACGGCGGCGGCGACCGTGGTATGGGTGAACATCTCGCGACCGTACCCGGTGACACTTTCGGCTGGTATCCCCGCCCGGCCCAGCTCGTAGTCGAGCAGCAGCCGGGTTCCCGAGCCTTTCTGCCTGTTGACGAAGACCACGTCTCCCCTCGCCAGGTCCGCTATGCCTGAGATCCCCTTCGGGTTCCCGGCAGGCACCATCAGGCCCTGTGTGCGCCATCCGAGGTGCACCAGGACCACGTCTTCAGGCGGCAGTTCTTTCAAAATGTAGGGCACGTTGAAGCGCCCCGTCCCGGGATCGAGCAGGTGGGTGCCGGCCACGTGTGCCTGGCGCTGCTTTATCGCCATGATGCCGCCCATGCTGCCGACGTTCGCCGACGCCAGGCTGAGACGGGGGTCCGCCATCTTCAGGCGGCTCGAGAGCAGGTCGAGGGCCACGTCGTGGCTCCCCATGGCGAGGATCGTGCCCTCGAGGTCCAGCTCGCTGTCGTAGAGCGCGACCCGGACCTCCGCGTCCCTGGCAAGGCCTTCGCTTGTCGCCGGGATCCTTATGACCCCGTCGGCCCTGACCAGCGACATCGAGACTCCTGAGCCTCGCGGCAACGGCACGGCCACGACCTGTCCGTCCACCCTGCCGACCTTGACCTGCACGAACTCGTCGAAGCCGGGCGCCGAGAACACCTTTCTCGCGAGGCGGGCGGCGATCCCGGTACGCTTCCTCTCTGGAAGTCCCAGGAACGAGAGTATCAGCGGCCGCAGGAATTCCTCGGCCCCCCGGTAATTCGCGACCGGGAAACCGGGGAGCCCGATGACAGGCTTGCTGTCGGCGACCCCAAGGAGGACCGGCTTGCCCGGTCTCATCGCCACACCGTGGACCGCAACGCGTCCCGCCCCCTCGACGACCGTCCGGGTGAAGTCCTCCCTGCCGGCCGAGGTCCCGGCGTTGATGACCACCGCGTCCGCGCCGGCCAGTGCCTCCTCGAACGAGGCGGTTATCAACCGCAGGTCGTCAGGGACCAGCCCGAGCCGCGTAGCCTCCGCGCCCAGCGATCGCGTGAACGCGACCAGAAGATGCGAGTTGCTCTCCATCACCTTGCCGGGGCTGAGCTCATCGGGGGATTCCACCAGCTCGGTTCCGGTGGGGATTATCGCTATGCGCGGCCGCCTCCTTACGCTTATCTCGGTGAAACCGGCGTTGAGCAGGGCGCCCGTGTCCACCGGCCTGATGCGGTGCCCGGCAGGCAGCACGAGCTCGGTCTCGACTATGTCCTCTCCCAGCGGACGCACGTGCTGCCAGGGCGCAGCCGGCTTTATCACCTCGAACTCGCCGGAGGACCCGACCTCGTTCAGGTCCTCAACCATGATGACCGCGTCGTATCCGTCGGGAAGGGGCTCCCCGGTGTCTATCCACTCTATGCCGTGTCCCAGCCGCAACAAAACCGGGGAAGCCTCGCTGGCCCCGTAAGTGTCGGCGGCGGCGACCGCCACCCCGTCCATCGCGGAAGCGTGGAACGGCGGTGACGAAGAGCGCGCGAACAGGGGTTCGGCCGTCACGCGGCCCGTGGCATCCTGCACCGCTACCGGCTCGGCCGGCATCGGAAATTGCACTCCCTCCAGGGCACACAGCTCGAGCCAGCGCTGGAGCGCCTCGTCCAGCGGCACGTTCTCCAGGTATACGTTCCTCTTGAAATCTTCATGCGCACTTTTCAATACAACAGCTCCACGTCCACGGCCTGCCCCTTCTCGATGCCTTCCGAGCCTTCGGGTATCCTCACGTTTCCGGAGGCTGCTGCCAGCGTCCCTATGAGATTCGACTTGCCCATCACCGGCGATGCCACCAGCCCTTCATTCGTCGTCCTGAGCGCCACGGGGACAAGCTCAAGCCTGCCGGTCGCCGACGGCACCGACCTGTCCAGCACGGCCCGCACCACGCGCGGCACCTGCCCGGGCCAGCCCCGTACCTCACCTCGCAGCATCGCGAGGATCGGCGAGAGCACTTCCCGGAATACCGCCAGCGCCGAGGCCGGGTTCCCCGGAAGCCCTGCCACCAGTTTGCCACCGCAGACCGCAAGCAGGGTCGGCTTTCCGGGCCTGAGGTATAGTCCGTGTGCGAGTATCCCCGGCTCACCCAGCTCGGCCAGCACGTCCACCGTTACGTCCCTGACACCGACGGAACTCCCGCCGCTTATCAGAAGTGCATCGCACGATCCCAGCGCGTCCCGCGAAGCCCCCAGGAGCCGCTCGAGATCGTCCGCGACTACGCCGAAGGGGCGAGGCAGACAGCCTTCCTCGATCACCGAAGCGGCAAGAGCCGCGGTGTTGATGTCACGCACCTGCCCCGGGCCGGGCTTGTGATTGGCCGGGACGACCTCGTCCCCCGTGGAGATGATCCCCACGACGGGCCGCGTAAACACGCTCAATTCCTGTATTCCGAGCCCCGCGAGCGCCCCTATGCGTGCCGGGCCGAGGGCCGTCCCCTTTCCGAACAGGAGCGAGCCTCTTGCCACATCCTCGTCGTGCCTGACAATGTTCTCGCCCCGTGCGACCCCCTTGACGACCTCCAGGGTATTTCCCGACAGCTCGGTCTCCTCGACCATCACGACCGCGTCCGCGCCGTCCGGCAACACCCCGCCCGTCGAGATGCGAACGGCCTGTCCGTCGGCCACGCTCAAGTCACCGGGCCGGCCCATCAGGACCTCGCCCACCACGGTCAGATACGCCGGAAGCCCTTCGCTTGCTCCGTGAGTGTCGTCGGCCCTGACAGCGAAACCGTCCATGCTCGACCGCGTGAAACCGGGCAGGTCTTCTGGCGCGAAGATGTCCTCGGCGGTCACCCGCCCCAGCGCGTCGCGCAACTCCAGATCTTCCACGGGCCTTTCGCCGCGCGGGAGAGCCGCCATAATCTTTCCGATAGCCTCTTCGACGTGGACGAGTCTCAGGAAATCCTTCATCTCACCCACCACCGCCGCTCGTGACAGAGCCTTTCCGCAGTCACTGCTCTTGTCTCCAATATAATTCCGTCGATGCCGTTTCATTAATCATATTCCAGCGCGGCCGGCTCTTCATTGAGCTCCGCCATACTCCCGTCGCGGCTCTTCGCCGCACAAAAAAACCCGCCGCGACAAAGGGCAGGTCATCCAGTTCATTCTCCTTTCCAATCGCGGGAGGCGCCGCCGTTTCCAGCGGGACCCTGTCGCCCTCATCCCGATGCCGCGTCTCGTGGGAGCGGTTTAGGCATTTCGGGTCGGAGAAACTCTATTCGGTATTGTATTGTTGTGCGGGGTTCGGCGAAACCCACGACAGGCGTGTCAGGCTCCTGTCCGGCTTGCCTCTCCCGCCCCACGAACGGTGGGCCCGCCGGCCTTCATCTTGAGGGGCCAGGGCCTGAACGACATCAGGAACGCGGTCGCGCCGGTGATGGCTACGACGACCCACCACCAGTTCTCGAGGAACTGGTCCTTAAGGTTAGTGAATGAGAACCTCAGCCGGTCCAGGGCGGCCGGAGGCCGCAGCAGCATCTCGATGGCGTTTCGCGGGAACCAGAAGCGCAGGATGTTCGAGAACACGTAGCCAAGACCGATGAACACTACGGCGACCGCCGCGGCGATTAGTCCGAGCTTCCAGTTGAAGTGCCGGCCGGATGCCAGGACGACCGCTATCCCGACCGCGAAACCAATGAACCAGCCGAATACACCCGATACGCCGCTCGGCTTAAGCCATGCCACGGTGCCGTAAAGGCCTGCGCCCAGGGCACCGACCAGCAGCGCCCACAGCACGGCCTTGAGATACGAAGGCTCGCTGGTGAGCTCCCCGTCGTACTCGTCGGGCAGCTGCATCGATATCATGCCTGCGGCGCGCCGAAGCCGTCGCTTTCCGGGAGCCTCGGTCTCTTCCCAGAACTCGTCCTTGTTCACGGGCGATACCGGCTCGGGCGTGGCAGACGAGTCGGCCGCCACTGAGCGCGGGACTAACTCGTGCTTGACCCTGGGCCTGCGAAGCCGTCTTGCAGCGGGCTTCACTCTCCCCTGTTTTCCCTCGGGCATCGCGCCGGCTGCCTCGGGCGCGGTCACGAGATCCTCGTCCGCATCCACCGCTTCGGCCGGCCCGGCCACCTCGAGCGTGAGCATTGCCTCGGCCTCGGCCTCGTCCAGGGTCGAGCGCGCTCCCTGCACTTCGGTGACATCGGGCTTCTCGTCGGAAGTGGGCACGGCAGAAGTCTCGCCTCCGTCGCCTACTATCACGGACAGCGCGGGCATCTCCTCTTCGAGCCCCTCGAGTCCCTTTACCCTGGACCTGCGGCGGGACGCCTTTCGCTTCCGTTCCTTTCCAGTGTCGGCCTTGGTCCTGTCCTCGCGGGAGGGCTTTTCCTTGACCCCCATCTGAATGGCGAGGCGGTCCACCGCGACCCGGTGACAGGCTGGACAGTACTGCGTGTCGCCCGTCTCCTTGACGCAGTCCGTGCAGAAGCTCACGCCGCATTCCAGGCAGGTCAGGGTCGCTTGTTCTCCCGGATGTGACTTACATTCCAAGGCTATCTCCCAGATTCATTACCTTGATTATAGTTATACCGCGCGGGTGTCATATTGATAATTTGCGGGTTTGCCGTATCGCCGGATCACGCCGGACCCGTGACGCCCCGCCCGGCAGGGGCCAACGCGCCACTGGGCAGGATCATTACGGGTTGGGTATTTCCTCCCACCGGAACTGAACAGGCGTCCCGTACTCCTCGATGTTGGAACCAAGGAAGCCGCCCGCTATCTTGATGGTTATCATGCCCAGCGAGGAAGTGTGGTTGTTCAACCCGAGGTTGAGCTGGTCTATAAGGTACTGCACGGCCGGCTGCGGGTTTCCACCGGCGGGCCCCAGCGCGACCATCAACCGGCGGCTGTTCTCGATGGAAGCCGGCGTCGCCATGGCGGCCCCCAGGTTCCGCAACGCCAGTGTATCGCCCTTGAGCTTGGTTATCACGTCGCCGATGAACCGCTTCCCGTTGTCGGTCGAGAGCGCCTGGCCCATCGAGGTCGGGTCCATGTTGCCAAGCAGGTCACCCAGGAACTTCTGGTTGCTGTTAAGGATGTCCGCGATGACCGCCGGGTTCACGCCCTGCGGGTAAGGCCTGGTCATGTCGTAGAAGGTCCCCTTCGGACCACCCGGGTCGTAGCTCTTGAGCGTGGCGGAGTTCATTGCACTTGCCAGGACGTCGGGGTCCAACTCGCCGATCAAATCCTGGATGAAACCTCCGCTGTTGTTGACGACCTCGGCAAGGACTGACGGGTTGAGCCCGTTGGGTGGTGGCTCCATCAACGCCCCCATGAACTCGGGGTTAGAGTTGGCCGCCTTCCCGGCCGCCACGGGGTCCGTGTACTTTATGGTGTCCTTGAGGAACTGCCCGCCGGCCGGAGTATTGAGCGCGCCGGCCAGAACCGGCGCCTGCAGGCTTGCCAGCAGCCCCCCGACGAAAGGCCCGTTGTGGTTGACGACGTAGGCGACGACTGCCGGGTCCAGGTATGCGGTCATCTTGCTGCTCGACCCGCTGCTCTTGTTCATGATGTTGGCGATTGTCTTGGGGTTCAGGAACGTGATCAGGTCGGTCACCCAACCGACGTTCTTGTTGATGGCCTCGGCGGTCCCCTTCGGATCCATCTTCATCATAAACCCGATGAGGAAGGTTTCGTTGTTGTTGATCACGGACGCGATGACTCGCGGGTCGAGCTTGCCCACCAGGCTGATAGTGAAGGAGGGGTCCCCGTTCATGCCCTGCGCGAGCACGTTCGGGTCGAGCTTGCCGATCAGCCTGCTCAAGAAACTCCCATTCGCGTTCACTATGCCCGCGATGACGGCCGGGTTAAGGTTTGCCAGCGTCTGGGCCGAGACTGCCCAGGTCTGCGCCATCATCCGATTCAACGCGTCGATGTCCAGGCTGCCCAGCACGGCTTTCAGGAACCCGGGGTTCTCGTTTATGGCTTTCGCCGTCCCGGCGGTGCTCATCTGCCCCATCAGGCCCGACAGGAACGCGCCGTTGGCGTTTATCGCGTTTGCGAGCGGCTGTGGTGACAGCAGCGAGATCATCTTGTTCATCATCGACGCGTTGTTGCTGACCGCGGCGAGGAAATCGTGCGAGAGCCCGCCCAGCAGCCCGCTGACGAACGAGGAGGAGTTGTTCACCACGCCGGCCAGCATGGCCGGGTCGAGGAACTGCACCAGCTTTGAGCTGAAGTCGTTCGACGAGCCGACGCTCGACGCCAGGCTGGCCGGACTCAACTTGCCGATCAGCCTGGTCAGAAAAGCCTGGTTGTTCGCGATCGCCCCGACGAAGCTCGGGCTTATGTTCATCGCGATCTCGTAAGTGAAGTTCGAGGTCTGGCCGGCCGTCTTCGCAAGGTCGTCCGGACTCATGTTCGCCACCAGCTCCGTCAGGAAAGACTGGTTACCGTTAACGACCTCTGCGAGTACGGCGGGGTCCAACTGGCCCATCAGGTTCGCCATGAAGGTGGTGTTCTCGTTCATCCCGGAGCTCATCGCCACCGGGTCCATCTTGCCAATCAGGTCGGTCACCCACGCCCCGTTGGCGTTCACCACGTTGGCCACCACCGCCGGGTCTATCGCGCCTACCAGTTGCGCCGTCCACTCCGGGTCGCTGCCGCTGGCCTGCGCCGCGACCGACACGTCCATGTAGCGCACCATGTCGGTCAAGAACTGGCCGTTGGCGTTCACGACGTCGGCCAGCACCTGCGGGTTGAGCGCGGCCACAACGGCCGCGATGAACGGCCCCGACTTGTTCACGATCGCAGCGGTGACCTTCGGGTCCGAGCTCGACATTGCCTCCGTCACGAACTTCTCGTTGTCGTTTATCGCCCCGGCGATGACCGCGGGGTCGATATAGGCGAGGATCTCAGAAACCTTCTCCGGGTTCTCGTTGACCGCTGTGGCAGTCCCGGTCGGGTCGAGTCTCTTCATGACCTGCGTCAGGAATTCGGGGTTGTCCTGGATCGCCTTGCCAACGGCCTTGGGGTTGATTCCCTTCAGTATCGCCGACATGCCCTTGGGGTTGGAGCCCAGTTTCGCGGCGAGCGGCCCTATCGGACTCCGGCTCGGGATGAGGGCGACCGCGGCGATCACGACGGTGGCGATCAACGCGAGTATCACCACCGCGTTTATAAGCGTCTGGACACTCCTGTTATAAAGCATCTCGTCGTCCCCTAACCGTTAACTCTCTCTTCTAGAACGGGTATTCCGGCACCCCGAATTTGCTGTTTACCTTTGCCCCGACCATCTGCGACCAGCCGTGCCCCAGGTTCACGACGCCCAGCGCCTTCGTGCACCCGAAAGTCCACACCCTCTTCATCAGGTTGTTCGGCCCGGCGAAGGCGGCCGCGAGGGTCTCGGGCTTCAGGCCGGTGTCTTTATTGACCAGGTCCGCGATGACGTTGCTTCCCTGGTTCTTCAGGTATTCAAGCGTTCCCGGCATCCCTTCCATGGACATCTTGCCCATGAGCGCCGAGAGGAAACCCTTCCCCTGGTTCGACTCCAGCACGCTTGTCAACACGTCTGGATCGATGCCCTGCGGAGGCGCAGCCATCATCTTCACCATCATCTGGGGGTCTCCGCCCATCGCGTCGGCGAGGGTCGCGCCCTCGAGCTTGCCGATCAGCTCCTTGAGGAAGGCCTGGACGCTTACGTTGTTGTTGATGATGGAGATGAGGTCGGAGCTGTTCATGTCCTTGAACGTCTTCTTGAGAAAATCCGGATTGTAGTTGATCGCGTCCGCGATGACGTCCGCGTGAAGGTCCCCAAGGAGCCCGGAAATAACACCCACGATTGACGGGTTGGTGTTGACCAGGTTCGCTATCACGCTCGGGTCCAGCGCGCCCGGCGCCGTGAGGCGCTCAGTGAGCGTGCTGTCGTTCATGGCCTTCGAGGACTCCTTGACGTCGGTGTTCGCGATCATCCCCGCGAGGAAGGCCTGGTTGTTGTTAATCGCATAGGCCAGCACCGACGCGTCGATCCCCAGCGGGTGCCCGGGGTTGTGCGGGTCGTTCTGCTGGCTCAGGAGCCTGGTCAGGAAATCGCGGTTGGCGTTGACGGCGGCCGCGGTACCGGCCGGGTCCAGCCTGCTCATCAGGTCCGTGATGAAGGATACGTTCGCGTTGACCACGTCCCTGATAACGGTCGGATGGATCTTACCGATGAGCTTCGCCGTCATCTGCGGGTTCCCGTTCATGGCGCTGGCCAGGACGGTCGTGTTCAGGTTCTTCACCAGGTTTGTCAGGAAAGGCCCGTTCGAGTTGACTATCCCGGCGATGACATCGACGTTGAGGTAGTTCATCATCTTGGAGCTCGAGCTTGGGTTCGAGTTCACCACCGCGGCGATTACGGCCGGGTCCAGCTTGCCGATCAGCGCAGTCAGGAAGGGCCCCGCGGAGTTCATCCCCTGCGCCGCCGTCACGGGGTTCATCGCTTTCTGGAGCGCGGCGATCCAATCCATGCTCGAGTTCGCTATATTGGCGGCAGCCTTGGGGTCGAGGTACTTGAGCATGTTCGCCATCATCGCGTCGTTGGCGTTCATCGCGGCTGCTATCGGCGTGGGGTTCAGGTGCGCGATGATGTTCGAAAGCCACTGCCAGTTGTTGTTGAGGATGTCGGCGATCATGCTCGGGTCCGACTGGTCGCTGATGGCGGTGACGAACGGGACGTTGTTGTTGAGCACTCCCGCGAGGACGTTCGGGTCGAGCGCGTTAAGAAGGCCGGTCACGAAGCCGCCCATCTGGTTCACCAGTCCTCCGATGGACGCGGGCGAGAGCATCGCCGTAAGCTGGGTGCTGGTCGACTGGTTGCTCGCAACAGCGTTGAGCACCGACGGAGAGATCTGGTCGACGACACCGGTCAGGAAGCTCGCGCTCCCGTTGAGGATGCTCGCGATTACCGCGGGGTCGAGCCTGTTGACGAGGTCGACTGTGAACTGCGGGTTCTGGTTGGTGGCCCGCGCTATCAGCCCCGAATCGAGCTTGCCGATAAGGTCCGTCAGGAAGGGACCGTTCGAGTTGACTATGTCGGCCAGCACCCCGACGTCCACATAGTTGATGGTCGTCGAAGTGGAGGCCGAGTTCGCGTTCATGGCCTGCGCGAGCACGTCGGTCGAGACGTTGCCGAGCAGATCTGTAAGAAATGCCTCGTTCGCGCTTATAGCCCCGGCGAGCACCTGTGGGTCGAGCAGGCTCGTGACCTGGCTCGAGAACTCGGTGCTGCCGCCCATGCTCGACGCCATCTTCCTGGCATCCAGCCCGCCGACCAGCTCCTTGAGGAACTCGCCGTTCGCATTCACCGCGCCCGCCACCACCTCGGGCTGAACATAGACGAGGACCTCCGTCACGAATTCGACGTTCTCGTTCATGCCCGAGCTCGTCGCGGCCGGGTCGAGGTAGCTCAACAGCTCGGTGATGAACTTCTGGTTCTTGTTGATGGCGTCCGCGACCATCTTGGGGTCGAGCGCGGCCATCATCTTGGACATCGAGGTCGGGTCCGCGTTCAACGCTTCGGCGACGACCTTCGGGTCGAGGGTCTTCATCATGCCCGACAGCAGCCCCTGCTTGCTGATTATCTTTCCGATGAGGGGGTTCATCGGGTTGTTGATGGGCAGGATGGACGTCACGCCGATTATAAGGGCGATAAGGAGCAGGAATATGACCGCTATGTTCACCAGTCCCTGCATTCCCCTCGTTAACATCTACATACTCCTCCGGTTAAAACCCGTCGCCGTTCCCGGCCTCGAAAGTCAGGTGATCATCACGGCGGGTTCGGCGCCGAGTACTCGGACCAGATCGTCGCACCGGTCGGCCCAATCCACATGCCGTTGAGGTTCAACGCGGCGTTGACGTCTATCGCCAGGTACTTCATGAAGTGTGCGTCTTCCTTGCGCATCCCGCCTGAGAACGCCTCGGTCGGCAGAGTCGCCATCAGGTTGATGATAAAGTCCGGGTTCGCGTTGATCGCGTTGGCCACCACGCCCGTGTCCAGAGCCGCCAGCGTCTTGCCCATCACCTCCGGGTTGGAGTTCATCGCCGCGGCGAGGACGCCGGGGTCGAGCCCGCCCGCTCCCAGGATCCTGTAGAGCAACCCACCGGGTCCGGATACGTCGGCGCTGTTGAGCACATCGGCCATGACGCTCGGGTCGTTGGCGGCCATGAAGCCCTTGAGGAAGTCCGCGTTGTGGTTGACGGCGTCGGCGATGGCCTGTACCGCCCCCGGGTTATTGCGTATGGCGACCAGCAGGTCCTTCACGAAGTTCGGGTGTTCCTGCTGGATCTTCGCGGTCTGAGACGGGTCCATGTTCCTGATCAACAGCGTCAGGAAATCGAGATTGTCGTTGACCGCGTCCGCTATCCGCTGGACCATCGACGCGGAGCCCATCGCATTGACCATCTGGTTCAGGAAGGTGCCGTTGCCGTTTATGGCCTCACCAAGCACCCTCTCGTCGAGGTTGTTCATCAGGGCCGTCGTGAAGGCGTTGCTTCCTTCCTGAGCCTTCGCTAGCACCGCCGGGTCCAGCCAGTGAATAACGTCCCTCAGGAAAGTCTTGTTGGCGTTCACCGCGGTCGCTATGGCGGACGGCGACAGGTAAGTCAGCATCTCTGTGGTCGTCCCCGGGCTCGCGTTCATCGCCTTTGCCAGCACCTTCGCGTCAAGGTACTTCAGCAGGTCCTTGAGGAATCCGGTGTTCGAGTTGACGATGTCAGCGGTAGTCGACGGGTCGCTCTTGCTCATCATCGCGGCCAGGAAATCCGGATTGCTGTTCACGACCGCTGCAAGCACCCGCGGGTCCAGCCTGGAGATAAGCGCCGTCAACATCGGTCCGTTGGCGTTGATTATCTTCGCGGTTACCTGGGGGTCCGACTTGGCCATCATCCGCTGGATGAACGAGCCGCTGTCGTTGACTACCCCGGCAATCACGTCCGGGTTCAGGTTGGCGAACATCTGCTGCATCGAATTTGGAGCTGCGTCCATGGCGCCCGCTATGACCTTCGGATCGATCATGTGCAGCAGGGAAATAACGAAATCCTGGTGGGCGTTGACGACCTGGGCGGTTATCGCGGGGTCGGACGCCCCCATCATGGTCATCAGGAAGGCCTGGTTGCCGGCTATGGCGGCGGCGAATTCGGGCGATATCTGCTTGATGACAGCCTCGAGGAAAGGCTTGTTAGCGTCCATGTTGCCGGTGAAGGTGCCGGGGTCAAGGTTTTGCACGAGCCCCGTCAGGAAGGCGCCGTTGGCGCTGAGGGCACCGGCGATGGACGTCGGGTTGATCGCCCCCACCATCCTCAGCATGAACCCCTGGTTGTTGATTATCTTGGCCATGACTGCGGGGTCCGTGCTGCTCGCCATCCTGGTGACGATTCCGACGTTGGAGTTGACGATGTCGGCGAGCAGGCCCACGTTCAGGTGACCGAGCAGGGCGGCTATGAAGTCGCCGTTGCTGTTTACCGCCGTCGCCATCGCGTCTGGGTTCGAGTTCTGCATCGAGGCCATCACGAACTGTTCGTTCGAGTTCACCGCGCTCGCGAGCACCGCAGGGTCGAGGTGCGCCAGCAACTGCGAGAGGAACGCGGGGTTCCGATTGACGATCATCGCCGAGTTCGCGGGGTCCATCGAGCCCATCATCGCGGTCACGAACGGGCCGTTCTGGTTGAGGACGTCGGCGACGACCACGGGTGAGACGAAACCGATCAAGTTGGCTATCAACTGCCCGTTCTGGTTGACGATGGTGGCGACTACGCCTGGGTCGAGGTACTTGGTCAGGTCGTTCGTCATGTTCGGGTTGGCCGTCATGACCCTCCCGAGCACCACTGGGTCGAGGTGTCCTATGAGTTCTGCGATCAGCTTCCCGTTGGCGTTGATCGGAATCGCCACCGCCTTGGGATCGAGCTCTTTGATCATCTCCGTGGTCGACTGAGGGTTCTGGTTCATGGCGGTGGCCAGAGTCTGCGGCGGCAGGGCCGCGATAAGCTCCGCCAGGAAATGTGGATTCTCGTTGAGGGCCTTCACCGTGCCTTTCGGGTCGGAGTTCTTCATGATGCCCTCGAGCAGGTGGCCCCTGTTCGCCAGTTTGCCGATCAGCTCACCCACCGGCGACTGGACCGGCATGGCCATCACTGCCGCACCGATCACCAGCACGATCAGGAAGACCAGCACCACCGCGTTAACGAGTGCCTGTATCCTGTGCCCGAGAATCAGACCCCCACCGCTGACAGGCATGGTTTTGACCGGAGCATACGCGGCGGTCATCGTGGGAGCTTCGGGCAAGGTCTCGGGGGTTACCGGGGGGGCGGTGGCAGGTGCCTCGGCGCCGGCTGCGGCATAGACCTGTCGCCTGAACTCCTCGCGGGCTTCCGCCGGCATCTGGGGTTTCTCGACGGATTCGATCTTTATCGCGGTCTTGAGGGCAGGCTCGAGATCTTCGCGTAACTTCTCGTTCTTCGAAAGGAGTGAATCCAGCCGGGTGTCGTCCTTCTTGATCACCCTTAAGAATTTATCGATAAGGTTATCGGAATCTTGGGTCACGCGAACCACTTCCCACCTTTCGCGCGCAATGGTCCAGTGCTTATCCCTCCACCTTTATCTAACGTCGCCCCGTCAACAGAGATACGGCTATCGGCCCGGTGCCAGCCGCAGGCCTACCGCTCCAGATAATCTACGCCGCTCGAATTGGAAAGTATACGGTTTAGCGCCAGCAGGCCCCTCTTCTGGGTCGACTTGACCGCGCCTACAGAAATGCCCATGATCTCGGCGACCTGGTTGTTCGACAGGCTGTCGATGAATTTCAGGATAATGACTTCTCGCTGGTTGTGCGTGAGCTTCTGGAGAGCGCTGTACAGCTTCTCGCTGTCAAGGTCCGCCAGCACGGTCTCGACCGGATTGCCGCGGGTGGAAGCGGCCGGGGGGTGATCCTCGATGGGGATGCTCTCGCGCTTTGACTCCCGCCGGAAGTAATCGACGACCAGGTTGTGCGCGATGCGATACAGCCACGAACTGAATGCCACGTCGCGCATCTCGTACGAATCGATATGCTCGAACGCTTTGAGGAAAGCCTGTCCCGTCAGATCCTGCGCCTCGGCGAAGTTGCCCACTTTGTAGTAAATGTATCTGAATATCTGGTCGACATATTCATCATAGAGTCTTCCGAATGCCTCGGGTTCTCTCGACTTGGCTTTCCTTACAAGGCTCCGAACAACTGGCTCAGTGGCCATAGACACTCTCCGGTCGGTTACAGTTGTATGTACGACGGCCTGTTGCATCCCACCACCGACAAGATTGTTACCTTTTGATCCCCATATTGCGTGCCGTCAGTTACTAACCGTTGACAAGAGTTAATAACCGTTAACTTGAGTGTAGTATACTATACTACAAATCAACCCCTTGTCACACACTTTTACCCGGCAATCCGTACAGAATTTCAAGGGCCAGCCGGACCAAGAATACCCGCTACCCTCCCACCAGGATTATCGGCATAATCCATGATGTGAATAAGCCCGGTGGTCGGAGGCAACAGCAAGGATGCGGCTGTCTCGTTGCCCCCCGGTGCACGCGAATATTATCTATATTACTGGCCCTGGAGGCAAACGGAATTCTCGCCGTTAAGCAAGCCGTGAAAAGACGGCATCAACCGGTCGGTCCGGCTTGCCCTGGAGTTGCACGTTCCCGGTGTCGGTTTCACCCCCGCAAGAAAGAGGACCGGCGCGCCGGCGCCGGTCCTCGTAAAGGCGTTTTTTCCAGTCCCGAGTCAGTCGGAGAAGCCGCCGATGGTGTCGGTGCCCGCCCCTCGGTTGTTCCAGTACATGGCTCGTTCAACCGGCACTGATGTTTGACCAATGTCTTGCTGATGTGCGCATGGGTCGCCGGTCTCT
>Ga0209226_10000153_pt1 | contig 46192 bp, 44 predicted proteins | sample BarGraNGADG00212_2_FD_184497 | JGI IMG/M metagenome (GOLD analysis project Ga0209226, IMG submission 184497) | Arctic peat soil microbial communities from Barrow, Alaska, USA - Barrow Graham LP Ref core NGADG0011-212 (SPAdes) (version 2) | ecosystem: Environmental > Terrestrial > Soil >...
CTGTTTATTTTAAGTTACAGAACAAGGTAAACCCAATTTGGAGTAGAACTTTTTCAATCGCATTGATTTTATCAATTGTTACAAATTTTTACTTTTTTTACAATACCCCTTTTCGGAGGGGACTCAAAAATTAATTTTTATAATGCAAAATCAGGCATTCCAGGTCTGATCCTTGGCCTTCAATTAACTACACTAAAAATTTCTCAGATTCAACGGATTTGGAATCAAATATATTAATAATAATGTGTGTTATACACTTAAAATAAATACAAAGAAAATAATTATTACGATTTGTCCTCAGCAAATTTATAAAAATTATTTAAATGTAAGAATTACACTTAAATAAATTGTGAGTTCACAAAATAATTGGTTCCGGGAATCACAAATACCTGGTTACTTCCATTCCTCCAGCGAGGATTGTATAAAATCTATGATCCTCTGATTATCCACTTTCCCGTTTCCGGTAATACTGATCGGTTCACCAAATTTAATATGAATAGGTTTATGACAGTCCAAAGGGCCAGCTTCCTTTATCAACTTTCCATTTCCCCAGAAATCGGTTTTTAATGCAATTGGGACAACATCAACACCAGCCTTCTTTGCCAGCTTCACACCCAGTGAATTGAATTCTTCAGGTTTGAATTCAACACTTCTTGTGCTCTGAGGAAAAATGACAATTGAAATCCCATTTTTCAATAAATCAACACCACCATTCATTACTGCCTCAAGATCTTTCCTTGGATCAGTTCGTCCAACCACAATAGGATTTCTTGATCTCATCACATCGCCAAATAACGGATGTTTGACAAGACTCTCCTTTACCACGAATGTAAGCTCCTTATGAGGGCCGATTATTGATGGCAAGATCATGGTTTCAAGGGTGCTCATGTGGTTACTGATGAAAAGCACAGATCCGGGCGGTTTTGTTATATTTTCCATACCTGTGATATGAAATTTTCCGCCGGTTTTTTCTATAAACCTGAAAATTTCAAAAGAAGAATCTGTCCAGGCTTTCGTAGTATAGAGTTTCCTTAAAGCTTCTTTTCTGGTGCGCAGAACTACTTTGGCATAGTTCAATGTAAAGTACAACCTGTTATTAAGAAGAATTTTTTCTAAAAAAGGTAAATGTTCCTTTTCGGGTGTATGGTAAGATGTTGAATCAAAATAACCTTTCGGCATTGGAAACTTTTTTAAAGTGGTTGAATCAGAGTATCTTTCATTTCATTATACAGTCTCATACTCTCCAGAATAATTTCGTATGCTTTTTCCTTATTCATGAATTGTTCGACAATAACATTTTTATGTTCCAGCATCTTATAGTCTTCAAAAAATCTTTTAAGCTCAACAAGGGTATGAGGAGGTAATTCTGACAGTTCATTTATATAGTTGACTGACATATCGTTTCTGGCTACTGCTACTATTTTATCATCCCGTTCGTCACCATCAACCATCTCCATTGCCCCGATCACCTTTGCCTCAACAATGCACATGGGATACACGTCAATTGAACAGATAACAAGAATATCAAGGGGATCATGATCGTCGCAATAGGTCTGAGGGATAAAACCATAATTAGCAGGATAATGGACTGATGAGAAAAGTACTCTGTCGAGCCGTAACATACCTGATTCCTTATCCATTTCGTATTTACCCTTGGATCCCTTGGGAATTTCGATTATTCCTTTTACAAATGCCGGGGCATCTTTACCAGTTTCGATACAATGCCAGGGATGAGTGCATGGTTTCATGCTTTGAATTATTTAATTATTTGTCAAAGTTAAAAATAAAGCTGAAACCTCTTATAAATCAAAATCAGATTTTCCTGGTAAAGTTAATTGCAGATGTATTAACTCCAGGTAAGATGTACAGGAGTTGTCATGTGTTGATAAAATTATCAATGTGAAAGGGCAGTTAAAGGTGAATATGCATGATACATGGAAGAATGATCAGTTTAGCTTGATGGATGAATTACCAGAACAGTCTAAAAAGTTGAGTAATCAAATCTTCTGAATTAGAATCTTATTTTTATTATTTAATTTTTATTATAGATTTGCAGTTCAATTATGTAAAATTCGAGTTGAATCAAGACTTGTCAAAATATCGACTATTTTTTATAATCACATTATTCCTTATTTGTACTGTCAATATTTCTTTTATTGTTTTCAGTCCGGAAATGATGGTTAAAACAGATAGTCATCTTTTTGGAAATGAAAAGTTCAGCAAAAATGATCAGAACTTAGAATTAAAAACTGATGATTCCACATCAACACCATCTGGTTTGAAAGTGGAGATAATATCGATTTCAGGCCCGCTTTCATTTGATTCAAAAGACGATCATATCAGTAATTTTAATCTTCAGATTAAAATATATTCAAAAAAGAAATACTCAATAATTTCTCATAGTACCCTCTTCACTTCCAAAACGCTTCGCTTAAGCCCTCTGATTACCAGACTTCAGATTTGATCTTCTTTCAAAAATCATATTAGCATCAAAACATTTCCTTAAGGAATATCACATTTTACCAAGGCAGGTAAAAGTAACCCTGTAGTGTTTCATATAAGGAATACTTCAATTTAATTGAAAGATTCTCATAATGAATCCGGTTCTGTAAAATCTTTAACTGTGGGTTTTTAGAATTATCAGATGATGCAAAACTATCGTATTCTGAATTTTATAAATAACCAATAATGAATTTAAAAATTCATTATGTCGCTAATTTAATAACTATGAATAAATACATTTATTTAACTGCAACCCCTGAAGCATTGATAGCTTCAATGCTACGACCGGAAGAATTTGGTGCATATCTTTCAACCGGGACAAAAAAGAGAAATAAGGGTCAGGCAATCTTCTTTGAAGTTGACCTTGATAAGATTGAAAACCTGATTGACATGGAGAGCCTGAATCAGCGATGCGTGGTGAAAGCTGATGGCAAACCTAAAAGTTCAGTCTATCTTTCGGTTTACAGAGTGCTTGAGACTATACCTCTGGTGGCTCTTAAGAGTTTATATCTCACAACAGATAATGGTTATACTCTGGAATTGAAAAGGTCCTTATATGATCTTTCCAAAGAAATTGTAGGGAAGCTTCATCTTTTTCAGGAGTTATTACCTGTATCGCCCTTAGTCGCCAGTGAACTGACACCTTCAGCATTTCTGAAAAGGCTCACCAATGGATCAATTCCTATTGTTCTTCCAAAATTATTTTTTGTTGATTTGAAACTGGGCGAATTAGCCTCCAATCCTCTTGGCGGTTCAGTTGAGAATTTGCCATACTCAAATATCGGGCATCTAAGAGATTGCCTTGAAATATTAAGAGGAGAATATGAAAAACACATGAAAACAGTTCAACGCTTTTACTCAGGATCACTTCTTTACAGAACCATAGAAAGCGGATTCTATGTAGGTTCAAAGGATGAAATCATTTTTTATCCCTATCCAAGTCTAAAGGAATTGGAAAACATTAATTATGAATTTTTTAGATCTATTTAGTATTAATCTTTTTAATTGAATATATATTATGGTTAGTTTACCTGGGGCAACCCCATTTGAAGTTGTGGCAATCTGGAGTGTTCTTGTTATTGCATTTTTTGGACTGGCTTATGCAATGTTTTTGCGTAGACAGGTTTTGGCACATGATAAAGGAACCGAAAAGATGCAGGATGTATGGGATGGTATCCGCTTAGGCGCAAATGCTTATCTGAAAAGACAATTAAAGACAATCGTCCCTCTGATTTTCCTCTTTACAATTATTCTCTTTTTATCAGTTTATGTTGTGCCACCGACAGAGGAGTCGAAACTGCGATTTACAGGATACTCTGAAGAATCCCTTAAGCTCATTATTGGCTTTGGCCGAGCTGTTGCTTTTATTATGGGTTCTATATTTTCTCTCATGGTGGGTCAGTTCGGGATGAGAATGGCTGTTCAGGCAAATGTAAGGGTAGCTTCAGCTTCGAGAAGAAGTTTTGCTGAAGCGCTTAAAATTGCTTATCGTGCCGGTACAGTCACCGGAATGCTTACTGATGGTTTGGGATTGCTTGGAGGTACACTCATTTTCATAATTTTCGGAGTTGCATCTCCTGATACTCTGCTTGGATTCGGTTTTGGTGGAACATTGCTGGCGCTCTTTATGAGAGTTGGTGGGGGGATTTATACAAAAGCGGCAGATGTTGGCGCAGATCTCGTTGGAAAAGTTGAAGCAGGTCTTCCTGAAGATGATGAACGTAATGCTGCAGTAATTGCGGATCTCGTTGGTGACAATGTTGGCGACTGTGCAGGTATGGCGGCAGATATCTTTGAATCCTATGAAGTAACAATAGTTTCAACTTTAATACTAGGAGTTGTACTTTTTACTCAGACACACGAGCTCTCATGGATTATATTCCCACTCCTGGTAAGAGGGATAGGCGTTCTTTCGTCCATTATCGGTACCTACCTTGTAAAAGGGAGTAATAATAATAAAAGTAATAATGCGCTTAAATCAATTAATAAAGGTTTTTATTCCTCAGCAGCAATAAGTATTGCAGCATTTGGGATTCTTTCTTTTTTCTATCTCCATGACTGGCGTTCATTTCTTTCAGTGGTAGTCGGTATAATACTGGCTATTGTACTTGATGAAATTACAAAACATTTCACGGATGGAAATTATCACCCTGTAAAAGATATAGCAAAGAATTCAAAGACCGGTTCCGCAACACTGATATTAAAAGGGATGAGTTATGGATTTGAGATTGCTGTATGGCAGACGATAGTAATTGCAGTCACAATTTTTGCTTCAGTGATGATTTATTATGGTCAACCAATTGTTTTTGTTCTATATGGAGTTGCAATGACCGGTATCGGCATGCTTACACTTACTGGTAATAATGTAGCGATGGACGCTTTCGGGCCTATTGCAGACAATGCAAACGGGATTGGTGAGTTATCTCATCTTGATAAAGATGCACGTAAGATAATGGATTCACTCGATGCAACAGGTAACACTACCAAAGCTATCACTAAAGGGGTTGCTATTGGTTCAGCAGTTATAGCGGCAGTAGCATTGTTCGGATCATTCATTACGGATGTCAGCAAAGTTCAGATACAGATGGGATTTGAAAAATCTGCTCAGCTGATCGAAACCGGTATCCGCATTTCGGTACCTATGGTTTTCATAGGCCTGCTTATAGGTGGAACAATTCCATTCCTGTTCTCTTCTCTTACGATCAATGCAGTGACACGGGCTGCAGCTCAAATAGTCGAAGAGGTTCGTCGTCAGTTCAGAATACCTGGTATTATTGAACGCACCGTAAAACCTGATTATCAGAGAGCTGTTGATATTTGTACTATTTCGGCACAAAGAGAATTGATTCCTCTGGCTTTAATCTCTGTTTTGTCACCAATACTTATTGGAAGTCTTCTTGGAGTCGAAGCCTTAGGTGGATTTCTTGCCGGAGTTATTCTGTCGGGACAATTACTTGCGGTCTTTATGGCAGGTGCAGGAGGCGCCTGGGATAATGCAAAAAAAACCATTGAGGATGGTCTTTATGGTGGTAAGGGATCTGATGCTCACCATGCCGCGGTAGTTGGCGATACAGTTGGTGACCCGCTTAAGGATACTGCAGGACCTGCACTTAATCCTATGATAAAGGTTATTAACCTTGTTTCGCTTCTTGCGGCTCCCGTAATTATTGCTTACCAGAAACCCGGACAGGCATCTGTCGGGATGTTTATAACTGGTGTAATCTGTCTGGCAATTATTGTTGGAGCAATTACATTCTCAAAGAGAGGTGGCTTTAAAAAAGTGCCTTTCGAAGCTTAAGCTAATCAAAATGTGCAGTTAAGTATACATAATTTTAGGGCTTCCCTGGCTGAGCAGGGGAAGCCCTTTTATGTTTGATTAATAATGTTTTGTTTTTCAAAGTGTCGCGTCTGCTCCTGCGCTGTCCACACAAAACAAATTATTTCCTGCTACTTATTAAATTTGAGTTGATTATATTCATCCAATTTTCTATAATAGAATTTTCTTTATCCGTTTGCATAAATTCTGTACTATCATAAAACTCCAGACTCTGTTCAGGCATGCCGGATTTACTGAAAGTAAAAACCAACTCAAGACGGTCCGATTTACTACTGTTACCTGATTGACCTTTTAGAGTTTTGTTAACACTGGCAATTCTACAATTTTCAACCTCAGCCAGGTCAATTAAAATTTCTTCTGCTTTTTCTCTTCTTTTATTGGTATATAATATTTTTTTTGAATTATTATCAATACCAATTATATAATACTTATTCCACAATTCTTTTTGCGAGATTACTATTTTTTCTTTTTCAGCGAGACTTGTGAAATACTTCAGGAATTTCATGTCCTTCAGTTTTTTGTAGAGAGAGTGAAAAATAAATGGTAAAACTATTATTACTACTATCCCTAATATTATTAGAGTTGCTCCTTTGTCCATTTTTGTAAATTTTTAAATTATTAGAAATATCAAACTGCAAACTACTTATCAGTTAATTTCTGATATCATATTTACAGTAAGATGATAAAAAGAATTTGTGCAAAATCGGGCTTACCAGATGCACATGAGAAAACAAAGGATAGATTACCAAAAATAATGGAAGGGATAAACTATATCAATATTTTCCAGATTCCTGCATATTGTTTCAGAATATGAAAGATATCCGGAATTGAGGCTTAATATTCTTACTTCAGGTGATAAACTATAGCTGTGGTTATCAACAGAATAATTTCTTAAGCTGGGAACTGGCAGATTCTTAACTGAATATACTACCCTTTCCTCCTGTCGATATACGAATAAAAGATCGGGTTTCTCAGTTGAGAAATATGAATCTGAATTCTCAGATTGGGCATTTTGCAGGTGTGAAGTGAGTAACAAACCATAATTTTGTGTGCATATGCTCATTATGAATAGCATTGCCGCAAAAAATAGTGTTGTTGTTTTGTATACATTACTCATGGTGCAAAAGTACAAGATTTTTGTTTATATTTTACGGGGATCATGATCGTCGAAGCAGGTCTGTGATATAAACCCATAGTTTGCAGGATAATATTTGAGAGATTCTCTTCACCTGTTTAACAATGGCAGGACTATCAGAGTTAATGACAACCCTGTAAGAATAATAACAGCGCTCCATCCGATGATGTTTTGGATAGGTTTGTTTACGTAGGCTCCCATGATCTTTTTATTGTTGATTAACAGGATCATACAAACAAGTACCACCGGCAAAAGTATGCCGTTTAAAACCTGCGACCAGATTGAAATCTGAATAAGCGGAGCATTCGGGATAAGAATTATAAGAGCTGAAATAATCAGTATACCTGTATAAAGAGTATAAAACTCTTTAGCTTCATCCCATTTTTTATCTATACCTGCTTCGAAACCAAATGCCTCTGAAACATAAAATGCGGTAGCCAAAGGCAATATTGTTGCTGAAAAGACTGAAGCAACAAACAGGCCAAAAGCAAAAACCTGAGAAGCCAGACCTCCTGCCAATGGTTTCAGTGCCAGAGCAGCATCTTTTGCCACATTTATCTGAATATTATTCGGATGTAAGGTTGAACCACATGCAACCATAATAAAGAAGGCAACAACAACAGTGGCTACGCAACCTACAGTTATATCAATAATGGTGTATTTATAATTCTTCATTTTAAGACCCTTTTCGATCACCGAAGATTGCATATAAAATTGCATCCAGGGAGCGATAGTTGTTCCGACTAAAGCAATAACCATTGCAAAACTCTGGGTGTTCATTTCAAGCTGCGGATGGATAATTGAGGAGCCGATCTCTCCCCATTGAGGTTTGCTCATTAATGCTGATACGACATATGTAAGCAACGAGACACTGAATATTAAAAAGATACGTTCTGCAATCTTGTAGGTACCTTTAACGACCAGAAACCATACCATAATTGCTACTACAGGAACTGAAATATACTTACTTATGCCAAATATCTCCATACTGCCTGCAACACCCGCAAATTCAGTTGTGGTATTACCTATATTGGAAAACAATAACCCGATAAAAATAAAAAAAGTGATCTTTAAACCGGCATTTTCGCGAATCAGATCAGAAAGGCCTTTGCCTGTTACAATACCCATTCGGGCATTCATTTCCTGAATTACCAATAATACAATGAATGATGGAATAAGTGTCCATATCAGACCGTAACCGTACATTGCGCCTGCCACTGAGTAGGTTGTAATCCCTCCCGCATCATTATCAACACTTCCCGTAATAATCCCCGGACCCAGTATTGCAAAAAAGATAGCTATTTGCTGGAAAAGTTTTTTTGCGCTGAACCTTGATCTTATCATAGCTGAAACGTTTACCTTTTATTTGTTCTTCTTTTCCGTATGAGGTCTTCAATCACGTCATCAATGACAACCATCCCCTGTAATTTATAATTCTGATCAACTACAGGGACAGCAAGAAGATTGTACTTTGAGACTATCCTCGCGATTGCGCCTACTTTCTGCTCATCGAAGAGGTAAACGGGCCCTGACTTCATAATCTGACTCACATTTATATTTGGCTCTGAGACAACAAGATCGCGTAAATTAAAAGCTCCGATAAGTTCATCATTTGATTCTACGACGAACATATTATAAAGTTCTGCAGACTCCGGTTTTCTGGCTCTCAGTTCAACAAGTACCTCCGCCACGCTCATGGTAGCACTGAACGAAAGAAAATCGGTAGTCATAATACTTCCAACCCGGTCATCATCATATTCAAGAAGTTCCCTTACCTCTTGTGAGGATTCCGTATCCATCTCCTTTAACAACATCTCGGCCTTATCATCTTCAAGTTCATCGAGTATGTCGGCAACTTCATCTGCAGGCATCTTTTCAAGCACATCAGCAGCTTTGTTAACAGGAAGGTTTTCAAGAATATGTATCTGTGTATTTGTCTCAAGTTCCTCAAGAACATCGGCAGCTTTTTCTTCGTCAAGTGAAGAGAAAACCGACATACTTGATTTTTTTCCCAAATCTTCAATAATATCAGCAATATCCGATGGATGAAGAGTATGGAGCTTACCATAACTTTTTGAAAGTCTGATGTTAAGATTTGAGTGGTCAATTGCCTGAACGTCATCCCAAAGGATAAATTTTGCCGGCAGATTTATTTTAAAAAGAGATAGAACTCTTTTTATTGGTAAAGCTATACCAATCCTGCGTAAAAGGCCCTCAATACCGATATCAACAGCAATTGCAAATGTCCCTGTAGGTAATGTTGCAAGTCTGACATCATTAACTCTTACCAGCTTGCGGCCATTCAGATCCACTATCTGCTTATCCAGAATGTTTTCCACCAGAGTCAGGCCATTATTTACTTCCTCCGGGCCAAGTTCAATGAGTTCGGTGCAGGTTACATTAAGCATTTCCCGGGCTTTTGTAACAATAAAAGTTTTAAAGGAATAGAACCTGATTTCCTTATTGATCTTAAGTCTTACGCCAGTTACCAGTTGCTGGTTCGGGTCATTGTTTCCCGAAGGCATTGCATTAACAAGTAAATCTTTTATTATTCCGATAGCATCGCCATCGGCTCCAAAAGCTTCTTTACCGATTATGCCGCTTAAATAAAAAGTTGTGAGTGATGTCATTGTCACCTCCTTATTTTCTGATACAGGAGGAAGTTAACAACAATTAAGGTTACCCTTCTATACCAGGTTAGATTAATATATTCGCAGGGTCGTCGTCCATGAAATTCTTAAAATTGATTTCGCGAACAAAAGTAAAATTCATCTCCCTACTTTCCAAATAATAATTCGGAATATGTGCTAAATTTATTATTATATTAGCCCAAAAGAATTGCATTTCTTCAGTTTTATTCTTTTTTTATTACATTTGGACTCTATTTTAACAATTTTTAAACCAGATAGTGAGAATTTTAAAAGAAAAACTTTCAGGTTATGATGCCCCGCAAAAAGCTATACAGGCTGGCATCTATCCCTACTTCAGGGCAATACAATCCGAACAGGATACAGAAGTAATCATTGACGGTAAAAAGGTTTTGATGTTCGGTTCGAACAGCTACCTTGGGCTCACTAACCATCCGAAAGTTAAGGCTGCTGCAAAAGCTGCTATTGACAAATATGGTACGGGTTGTGCCGGTTCCAGGTTTTTAAACGGGACCCTTGATATTCACATAAAACTTGAAGAGAAGCTTGCACAACTGGTTAATAAAGATGCATCTCTTTGCTATAGTACCGGTTTCCAGGTGAACCTTGGTGTTGTATCAATACTTGCAGGACGGCACGACTATCTCCTCCTGGACGAGCTTGACCATGCATCAATTATTGAAGGCAGCAGACTTTCTTTTTCGAAAGTGCTTAAGTTTGCCCATAACGACATGGATGCTCTTAAGGGTAAATTAAAACTTTGCCATAAGGACCGTATTAAACTTATAGTTGTTGATGGTATTTTTTCCATGGAAGGCGATATAATCAACTTACCTGAAGTGGTAAAACTCGCTGAGCATTATGGTGCATCGATTATGGTTGATGACGCACATTCATTAGGTGTTCTGGGGAAAAACGGATCAGGTACAGCTTCACATTTCGGTCTGACTGACAAAGTCGATCTTATTATGGGTACTTTCTCAAAATCATTTGCTTCTCTTGGAGGATTTATTGCTGCTGATAAAGAGGTGATCAATTTTATAAAACATAATTCAAGATCTCTGATCTTTAGCGCCAGCATGACTCCTGCTTCCGCTGCTACTGTTCTTGCTTCCATTGAAATAATGGAAACAGAACCTGAAAGGATTAAGCATTTGTGGGATATGACCGCATTAGCACTTAATGGTTTTAAGTCAGCCGGTTTCGACACAGGAAAATCCGAATCACCGATCATTCCTCTGTTTATCAGGGATGAAATTAAAGCTTTGCAATTGACCCAGAATTTGATTGCAGAAGGAATTTTTGTGAATCCTGTAGTATCTCCGGGTGTACCCAAAAAGGATAGTCTGATCAGATATTCTCTTATGGCAACCCATACAAAGGATCAAGTTGAAATCTCAATTGAGAAGATCACCAATGCAGCAAAGGCACTGGGTATTCTAAAATGAAAAAAATAATTCTTATAACAGGAATTTCATCTGGTTTTGGTAAGCAGACTGCTGAACTTCTGGCTGCCAAGGGACACACTGTTTACGGTACGGTAAGAAGAGATGTAGAAATTAATTCCGCGATAACCGGGTTAAAGCTCGACCTCACAAATTCCGAATCTATCCTGAAAGCTGTTCAAACAATTTACGAAAAAGAGGGTAGAATTGATGTCCTCATAAATAATGCCGGTATGCATACCGGTGGACCAATCGAAACATCACCAATAGAAAATATCAAGCTTCAGATGGATACCAATTTCCTTGGAATGGTAAATCTTACAAGAGAAGTATTGCCTGTTATGAGGAAACAGGGTGGCGGTACAATAATTAATTTCAGTTCAATAGGCGGATTGATGGGATTACCGTTCCAGGCATTCTACTCTGCAGGTAAATTTGCTATAGAGGGTTTCAGTGAAGCACTCAGGATGGAGGTCAGTCATTTTAATATAAAAATCGTACTTATCAATCCCGGAGATTTTCATACTAATAACTCTGCCAACCGGAGAAATTTTCTTGCACCCACCGATGTCAATGATCCCTATCATGAACAATTTCTGAAAACTCTGGCTATAATTGAGAACGATGAAGCCAATGGATGGGAACCTGTAGTTCTTGCTAAAAAGCTGGTCAGTATCGTAGAATGTAAAAAACCTCGCCAGCGATATATTATTGCATCATTCGAGCAAAAACTTGCCGTGATGCTGAAATATATTTTACCGGGGAAGCTGTTTGGAATGATCCTTGAAGATCACTATAAAATCAAATAGTCTGATATGATTGAAATAACATTTGATGGAGGCAAAGTTGTGACTGCACATTCACATGGTCATATAATAAAAACCGATCAACCTGTGCATAGCGGTGGTCAAAATTCTGCTCCTTCGCCGTTTGAACTGTTTCTGGCTTCTATCGGAACCTGCACCGGGATATATGTAAAAGCTTTTTGTGATAATCGAAAAATTCCTACCGATAATATTAAAATAATTCAGAGTTCCGAGTATGATGAAGAAACAGGATTGCCGGTCAATATCAAACTGGATATCAAACTGCCTCCGGATTTTCCGGATAAATATAAAGAAGCTGTTATCTCGGTAGCCGAATTATGCAAGGTTAAAAAGTCAATGGCCTCTCCACCTGTGTTTGAGGTTATTACTTCACCAATATAAATAAATAGGGACGTTGCATGTAACGTCCCTACAATATTTTATGCCAGATACATATTTATCAGCTGCTCATAGAGCTCCTGCTTACCGCTTCTTGTTTCAGGTTCTCCAAGTTCAGAAGCAATATCTCTCAATTTTGCCAGGGTTAGTTTACCTTTTTCAAAATCTTTGCCGGCACCTTTATCGAACGATTCATATCTCTTCTTTCTCATCTTAAGATAGTCGCTATCTTTCAGAATTTTATCAGCAATTACAAGAGCCCTGGCAAAAGTATCCATGCCGCTTACATGAGCTATGAAAATATCTTCAATATCGGTTGAATTACGTCTTATCTTGGCATCGAAATTTATACCTCCGGTTGAAAATCCACCAGCCTGAAGAATAACCATCATAGCTTCAGTGACCTCATAGATATTTGTAGGAAACTCATCTGTATCCCAACCGTTCTGATAATCACCTTTGTTGGCATCAATGCTGCCAAGAAGACCGGCATCTGTAGCAACCTGGAGCTCATGCTGGAAAGTATGACCGGCGAGGGTGGCATGATTGACTTCAATATTCAGTTTAAAATCTTTATCCAGACCATGTTGACGTAAGAATCCGATTATGGTGGCTACATCAAAATCGTATTGATGTTTTGATGGCTCCATCGGTTTTGGTTCAACAAGGAATGTCCCCTTGAATCCAATTTTTCTACCATAGTCACGTGCCATGGATAACATTGTACCCATGTGTTCAAGTTCCCTTTTCATATCGGTATTATGAAGGCTCATATAGCCTTCACGGCCTCCCCAGAAAACATAATTCTCACCACCAAGGGCAACAGTAGCAGCAATAGCATTCTTAAGCTGAACAGCTGCATTAGCAACAACAGTGAAATCAGGATTTGTCGCAGCGCCATTCATATACCTTGGATTTGAAAAGAGATTTGCAGTACCCCAAAGTAATTTAACTCCAGTTTGTTCCTGCATCTTTTTCATCACCGGAACAATTTTTTCCAGTCTTTTTTCGATTTCAAAAACAGTACCGCCACCTACAATATCAGTATCATGAAAACAATAATAACCTGCGCCAATTTTTGTTATAAACTCAAAGGCAGCATCAAGCCTTTGTTTTGTTTTATCATCGTTTTTAGCATCTTTCCAGGGATAGAACCTGGTAGCATCCCCGAACGGATCTGAACCATCACCACAGAATGAGTGCCAGTAAGCGACTGCAAAACGAAGATGATCTTTCATCTTTTTTCCGCCCACTTCCTCTTCAGGATTATACCACCTGAAAGCCAACGGATTTTTCGATTTTTTACCCTCATATTCAATCTTTCCAATACCGGGATATACCTCTTTTTTTCCTTTGTAAATCATAATGAAAATTTTTTATATGTGATTAGTATTTAAAGCCATTAAATGCAAAGTTCGAAAAGTTTGCGTAAAAACCGCATAGATAAATCAATTTTTTACAACTCTGAAAGCAACTCCTTCCACTTTATATATGCCTTTTCATATTCTGTTGATTTTGATTTGTCAGGTTCAGTGACACCTACAGCAGCAAGTCCTTTAAATGCTTCTTTTTCCGACTTGTAAAAACCGCATCCGATTCCGGCACCTCTGGCAGCTCCTATCGATCCATCTGTATTATAAAGATGAATTGTAGTTCCGGTAACTGATGATAAAGTTTCCCTGAAAACTTTACTAAGGAACATATTTGCTTCACCGGCTCTCATCACCTTCGGATCAATTCCTGTTTCCTTTAAAATATCGAGTCCATACCTGAATGAAAATGCTATTCCCTCCTGAGCTGCTCTGAACATATGTGCATTGGTATGGGTGTTAAAGTTCAATCCTTCAATCCTTGCTCCTGAATCTTTGTTCCCAAGCATCCTTTCGGCACCGTTGCCAAAGGGTAAAATGCAAAGCCCATCAGATCCCGGAGCAACTTTTGCAGCCATATCATTCATATCATTATATGACAATTTACCACTACTATTTCGTCTAAGCCATGAATTGAGTATCCCTGTTCCGCTTATGCATAACAAAACGCCCAGACGGGCATCTGTGTCACTATTGTTTACATGCAAAAACGTATTAACCCGTGAAAGAGGATCATATTTTTTCTTGTCAGTAATTCCATATATAACTCCAGAAGTACCAGCAGTTGCTGCAACTTCACCCGGATTAAAAACATTCAGAGATAGAGCATTATTTGGCTGATCCCCGGCTCTGTATGAGACAGGTATTCCTTCAGGCAAACCCAATTCCGATGCTATTGATTTAAGAAGTCTTCCGCTAATCGAGAACGAAGGAGCCGCCTGGGGTAAAAGGGTTGAATCAAAACCAAAATATTTCAGCAGCTCTGCCGAAACCCGGTTAGTTGAAAAATCCCAAAAAATACCTTCTGAAAGTCCTGAATATGAAGTACTTATTTCTCCGGTAAGCCTTAGCGCAATATAATCACCCGGCAGCATAATCTTATCTATTCTGGAATACAACTCCGGCTCACATTCCTTAACCCAGGCTAGTTTCGTAGCTGTAAAATTACCAGGGGAATTTAGAAGATGTGAAAGACAGAAATCATTGCCCAGATAGTTTAAAGCTTTTTCACCATATGGGACAGCCCTGCTGTCGCACCAGATTATAGATGGACGCAATACTTTATTATTCTTATCAACAGTGACAAGCCCGTGCATCTGATAAGAGATACCTATTGCACCGATATCGTTTTTCTTCTGCCCAAGCTTATTTGTACAATCTGCAATTGAAGCCTTCAGGTTAGACCACCAGATTTCAGTATCCTGCTCTGCCCAACCCGGTTTCAAGGCTATTATTTTCATCTCATCAGATGGATTAAACGCTGTAGCCAGGCACTTGCCTGACTCCCCATCAATAACCGAAGCTTTAACAGAAGAGCTTCCCAGATCTATTCCAAGTAGTAACATATTATTAGTGTATTTTCTATTTTTTTCTCTGTGTTACTCCGCGCTACACCGAGTGACACAGAGGTTAAATATAAGAATATTTACCAGGGGCACAATCATAAATATTTTTTTTTGCATGCGATTGGATCATTAAATCTTGAGATCTCTCGCTTTCCGATAATTACAGTCTTTCAAATCGCACAGCTTGCATGTATATGGATTGCTTTTGACATTCTCTCCAATACCAATAATTCCGCTGACTGATTTGATAGGATCCATAAGGGCAGAAGGGGTCAATTTCACATTGCAAAAATTCTCAGGAAGTAGATCAAATAAATTATGCTGTTCAGCCACATCCCATCCGCAATAGCCCGGACTGTAACGGTTAGTAATTTTTTTCGCTTCTAACTGCATGTATCTTTCAAGATCTGCCTGCATCAGATCTGCGGCCGCTTCAACTATCTCACTGCCAACAACGTCATAAATATAGCCCTTCAATAAATCTCTGTCATGCATGGCTTCTCTGCTTCGTATTCCGATTTCAGCTCCCGCCGTACACAGAAAAATAGCTACGGAATCTGATTTTTTTATCTGGCCATATACGATTTTTTTTATCTCGAATCTGATATTATTTATCGTGATCGATTTTGATTCATTGTCAAACTGAATACCCTTATACACCCTGTATTCAGCTTTTATATTGCTTATTTCATTGCATTCTGTCAGTATTTCTTCAATCAGATGGGTAACAAGCCCGGGGTCTTCACCATCCTTGTACCCTAAAACGGTCTCTATCTGAGAAGCAGTTAATTTCAGATCCTTAATGTAGAATTGATATGTTTTGTTTTCCATATGTTCTGAATCTATTTATTTTCCCTGCTTGCAGGCAAACGCCTTCGACAGTTTAGAAGCTATTTCGACCATGGCAATTAAGAGCCTGCAAAAAGATAGTCTAAACTCATAAACCCATTTCATTGCATTTTTTCACGAGAATAGTCAGATCGCTGATTTTCCGTACATCAAGCTTGTTCTGCTTAATGATGTGTTTGATCTCGACGGTCTTTTCGAGAAAAATTTTCAATACCTGGCGCTCACTATTAGCCAGGTAGAAAGTTTGGTCCTTTCGAATCCAGAATTGCGTGACATAGGAGATAGTGTAATCATCTGGCAGATCTAGTTTATAGTATCCGCCTGATGAGCTTAATGACGATAAGGATGTTGTGGCAGAAGTTTGTGAGGTACCTCCATACCCTGAAGGTTTTCCCGCTGAAATCAGATTACATTTATGCTGTATAAATAGTGTTATTGGGGCATTTACTGCAATCTCATAAAAACCCAGAGCAAAAGGTACGAACTTTCTGTTTTCGATATACACAGTATCAACGCTTCCGTTATTAATGATAGCAAGCCGTTTCCCGTTTTTTTCAAAAATCATTTCTTCAGTAAGCATGTTGTAATTCATCATCATCGAATCGTTATGCCCGTTTTTCATTTTTATCAATCCCTTTAAAAATTTCGGAAACACATAATAGGTCTTAATCGGTTCCGTTTGGCTCTCGGCCTTCAGGCAGGAGGTGGATAAAAAGAATAGTATTGTAAACATCAGGATGTTATAAGTTGCTCGTATCATACTTCTGGTTATTATTAAACGTTGTTTTCCAGAGAACTCATTACCTGTAATTGCCATAGCAGGAACAAGAGCTTTTTCAAATATGTCATTTGGTTTTACCCCTTCATCCAGTATTATCTTTGCCAGTTCATCGGCTCCATCCTGATCTTTCATGTTTGGAGGGTAGGCACTTGATTTATTTATCTTGCCGACTTCTACGCAGAGTGCTATTTTGTCTAGAATTTCATTCATGATATTACTTTTAAACTCCGGAATCTTACATATTATGATAATGAAACGGTACAACCTTTTTAATTTACCACCAAAATAATCCAATATTTTATGATTGAAGCCTAAATTTAATAATAATTTATATCCTGCAACCGATTGCAGATTTCTTAGTTACTCCTAATAATGTTTTAATCAAACAAACCCGGTATGATCAGTCCCAAATTTTTGAACAGTACACAGCAGGTTTGTTATACAAAATATCATTAGTGTCCACTTAAATATAATTGATTTTCAACTGTATACAATTTAGTTCTTTGACATCTTGGTAATCTTGGTTTGTAAGTAGCTCTTTTATAGGCGTTTTGTCAAAAAGTGATATGCTTAAAATCTGTAGTATTTCGTAAGGTGAGCGGTCTACTTTCAATTTGTAATTTACTATTGCAACCAGACAATAAACAATGATTGCTGAATAGATTTGTATTTTGACTGCATTTGGAGTAGTTCCCCAGAAGGATTTTATCTTAAGATGTTGCTTTATCCATTTGAAGAACAGTTCTACTTTCCAGCGATACTTGTAAAGAAGAGCAATCTCTTGGGCTTTAAGATCAAAGTTATTGGTTAAAAACGAGAAGGTTCTTTGGGTTTCTTCATCATAGTATTTGATTTTCCGAAGTTTATCCGGGTAATCTTTTAATGCATAAAACCCTTCAAGTCTGCCAGTCTGATCGGAAAGAACCCCAGTGTTCTTTTCTACTTTACTGGAATACATTCGTTTAAATCTCAGATTAGTCTTAGAGCGTGTTACAAAAAATGCTGAATGTAAGTGTATCCTGTAGAGTCGTTCAAAATCGGTATAACCTCGATCCAGTATGTAATATCCACCTGGTTCATATTTCAATAGGTCAAGGACATTTACATCATGTACAGAAGCTTTGGTTATAAGGATGCAACTTGGGATAGAGGTTTTTACATCAAATAAAGTATGTAATTTTACTCCTCCTTTGGTTTTGCGGAACTCCGCCCACCAGAAGACACTCAGGCAAAGATCAATAGTCGATGAATCAAAGGCATAAACATTCGACTTAATGTTAAGATTGAAGTCTTTAACTGCAGTAACCCTTCTTGCTTCATTAATCAGATGATAAGCAAACTCCTCGAATATCTTATAATTACGCTTTTCATTTGCTTTTGCCAGATTGGATCGAGTTACATTCCTGCCAAAACCCAAGTGATAAAATTTGGATTTATGGGCATCAAGACCGATCATTAAATCTCGCATACTTTCTCGACCTGAGAGTTGACCAAAGATCATACAGCATAATTGATTCCAACAAGTAAAAAATCTAATGTGCTTATTTCCATTGTACTTATCAACAATACAATCGAAAACTCGCTTTGGAAGAAAATCTGTAAGTTGAGAGTAAACAAATTTGCCTTGATTCATGGTTTTTGCCTTTTAACAAAGCTAAAACCAGCATATTCAATTCAAATCGACACGTAACAAAAAAGCTCTACAACCTCGATGTACTCATGATTTCAAAGAACAATATTTAATTTTTAGTGGACACTAATGACAAAATATATATCTTTAATTCTTTCATTTAAAGTTTAAAGTTGAGGGATCAGGGATCAGAGAACAGGGATCGGAGATCAGGGATCAGGCAAAAGAAATCAGAAATTAAATATAATTATAAACCAGACATTAATTATGAAATACTCAATTATCATTATGTTTTGTTCCATATTAACTATTGTGTCAGCACAGAATTCATCTGTAGGAATATTCCAGGCAAATTCAGATATCGGGAATCCTAAAATGATCGGTTCAGCAATTTATAATCAGCCTGACCAGAGTTACACTCTTAGAGGTGGTGGTTATAATATATGGTTTGAAAGAGATGAATTTCACTATTTGTTCAATAAGATAAAAGGTGACTTTATCCTGACTGCAAATTTTGAATTTGTCGGAAAGGGTAATAACCCGCACAGAAAATCAGGATGGATGGTGCGTGAAACGACAGATGAAAAATCATCCCATATTTCCGCAACGCTTCATGGCAGCGGTTTGACGGTTCTTCAATGGAGAGTATCGGCTGGAGCTGCCATGAGAGATCCTAAGGATGAGATCTTTGCAAAGGATTCATCATTTAATGTTATACAGATTGAAAGAGCCGGAAAGAATATTATAATGAGGGCTTCACACACTGGCAAACCACTTGAATTGATTGGCTCTCATGCGATGGATAATTTACCGGATGAAGTACTTGTGGGCCCTTTTATATGTTCACACGACTCCAACACGGTGGAAGAGGTAAAAGTATGGAATTTAAGGATTGACAGGCCTGTTGCCGATAATTATGACCCCGGAAAATCCGGATATCTTGGATGCAGAATGGAAATAATGACTGTTTCCGACGGAAAAAGGAAAATAATATTCGAAAAACCAGGCAGGTTTGAAGCCCCAAACTGGATGCCGGACGGCAAAAAGCTTCTATTCAATATGGATGGTTCATTGTATAAAATTCCTGTTGAAGGAGGAGATCCTGAAAAGCTTAATACCGATTTTGCCGACAACAATAATAATGACCATGGTATCTCTTTTAATGGTAAGCTGCTTGCAATAAGCCATCATCGAAAGGGATTACCCGGCGGTGGCTCGACTGTCTACTTTCTTCCTGTCAGGGGTGGTGTCCCCAAATTAATTACTGAGAACACTCCTTCTTACTTTCATGGTTGGGCTCCAAATAATAAAGAGGTAGTTTATGTGGCAATGCGTAACGGTAAGACGGTTTATAATCTCTATAGAAATTCTATAAATGGAGGTAAAGAGGTTGCCCTCACAGACATCAAAGCCGGCGAACATGTTGACGGCTGTGAGTATTCACCAGACGGGAAATATATTTATTATAACGGAAATCATACCGGTTCCATGCAGATATGGCGCATAAAACCTGATGGCTCGGGCAGGGAACAATTAACTTTTGACAACTATAATAACTGGTTCCCGCATATCTCACCGGATGGAAAATGGATGGTAATTATTTCTTTCTCCCCTGATATAGACCCGAACAGCCACCCATCATATAAACGTGTTATGTTAAGAATATTGCCTGCTTCAGGAGGAGAACCCAGGGTATTAGCTTACCTGTATGGTGGACAGGGAACAATCAATGTATCTTCATGGTCACCAGATAGTAAACAGATTGCATTCGTTAGTAATTCAGGGAAATAAAAAAATTAGCTATTTTTCGGACGGGAAGATTTATTCATTAGCGATGCGTTCACGACTTTATGCAATTATTTCGATTCCATTGTTTGGCATACTCTATTGCTATACTTCTGTCGGAGTATTTATTTTTTTAATCCTCACCTTATTACATTTGAAAAGACCCGTCCGTTTTCTCTTTCAGATGTGGGCAAAATCAGTTTTCATAATTATGGGAAAAAAATTCCGGGTTTTTGGAAAAGAGAACATTAAAAAGGGAGAAAGGTATATTCTGGTTGCTAACCATGCCAGCCTTTTTGATATAGTTGCAATAACATCATTTTATCCTGGAATATCGTGGTTCGGACATGAACGGCTTCTTAAAGTCCCTCTTTTTAGCAGCCTGCTGAAAATAATGGACTATGTCCCCTTTAAAGAACCAAACTATAGAAACACAAAACAGATGATTAATCAGCTTATTTATAAATCTAAATATCAATCTGTTGCGATTTTTCCGGAAGGGACAAGGACTCTTAACGGGAAAATCAATCAATTCTATAGAGGATTTATTTATCTGTTCAGGACCAGAGATATTGAAATCTTGCCGGTCACCTTAAATGGATTTTATAAGCTGAAACCAAAAAACAGGTTTTATATTAATTTCGATTCAAAACTGGATGTAGTCATTCATAAACCCATAAGGAGAGAAGAGTTAATTGAAAAAAAAGACTATGAAATATTAGAAGCAGTAAAAACTGTTATTGAATCGGCATATCATTAACAGTTAATCTGAAATACATATTAATTATTAATTTTTACAAAATAATTTAAGGTTCTTATATGGATAAGGTAAAGAAGGAGTGGGTTTTTATTGTCAACCCGATAGCGGGTAACGGATTCGCAAAAACAGTTGTCCCAAAGCTCGAGGAAATGATTCAAAAACATAATGTTGCCGCTGAAATTGTTTTCACAGAAAGAAGAGGACATGCGACTGAATTATCAGAAAAATACCTTGAAAAAGGATTCAGATATATTATTGCAGTTGGTGGTGACGGAACATTTAATGAAATGTCACGACCCCTTATTAATATAAATGATGTTACTACGGGAATAATTCCTGCAGGTACAGGAAATGACTTTATTCAAATTCTGGGTTTTCCCAACCGGTTTGAAGAAAAGGAGTGGGATATCTTTTTTAACAGAAAAGTGATTGCAATGGATGCCGGGTCGTGTAACGGGATGATCTTTCTTAATGGCATGGGGTTAGGATTTGACGCACAGGTGGCAGCTGAAAATTATACTGAACCGGGGAAAGTGAAAAGAGGAAGCAAGTATAAATATATCTGGCATATTATTAAAACTCTTTTGTTCTTCAAAGAAAAAAGAATGATTGTTGTCACAGAGACAGGCAGACATGAAACAGACTGTTTTATAAACACCATTGCTGTTGGCAGGAGATTTGCAGGTGGATTCTACCTTACGCCTAAGGCTATTGCAAATGACGGATTACTCAGCGCTTACCAGTGTCTGTCAGGAAATGGCCAATAATCTCAATATTGATGATATTATCTGTTCAGAACTTGAAGTATATAATGGAAAAATGACAGGACGACCCGTTGGTCACCTCTGTTTTGGTGAAGAGAAAGCTGTCAGGTTGAAAGAATATTGTGAAAAACACAACAGTTCCCGATCAGAGGCCTGGTATTATGGTGATTCAATTTCAGACCTTCCTGCTCTCAATGCCGTAGGGAACGCTGTTTGCATTAATCCTGATAAAAAACTAAAAAAAACAGCTCTGAAAAGAGACTGGAAAATTCTCTACTGGAAAACTTAATTCACTACCAATTTTGTATAAAATATAAGTATGAAATACTCACTAATATCTATAGTCTATTTTACTGTCGGGCTAATCTGCATCATCCTTCTGGATCAGTCAGTCTTTTGGCCGGGTTTTGTTGCAAAAGCACTTATCATTCCAGTTCTAATGATATTATTTTTTGTAAATATAAATCCTTTCACAGGCCGATTGCATATATTCATGATTGCCGGGCTCCTTTTTTCATGGGCTGGCGATGTGGTCCTTGAGCTCTCAAAAAATAACGACAATCTGTTCATCGTCGGACTAACCTGCTTTCTGTTTGCACATATTATGTATCTGACAGTATTCTTTCTTACTCCGGGTAAAAACTCCATTCTGAATAATCGAATTTACCTTCTGATACCTGTATTAATATATGGTATAGTTCTTTTGTCCTGTCTATATGCGGATCTTGCCGGGATGAGGCTTCCTGTTATCCTGTATACAATAGTTATTCTTTCTATGCTGGCAGGAGCCCTAAACAGAATAGAAAAGGTGAAAAAGGTCAGTTTCTACCTGGTTCTTGCAGGCGCTATATTGTTTGTCATCTCCGACTCGGTTATAGCTTTCAATAAATTCGTCCATCAATTTGATTCATCAGGAATTGTGATAATGTCAACTTATGTAATTGCCCAGTACCTGATAGTCGCAGGATATATTATTCAATTCAAATCAGGTGCAGGTAAGTAAATAGTTTGAAAAAAAAATCAACAATTAAATAAATACTGTTATGAAGAAAATATCAAACCTGATAATCCTCGTAGTCGCAGTTTTGTTCTCATGTTGTGCGCCAAAACAAGATCGCGGAAAGGCTACCGGTAAGCTTTTTATTATCGGAGGAGGTAATCGGACCGATTCCATGATGAATGAACTCATAAAGATTGCAGGACTCCGTAATGCCGGGTATGTTTATATCCTGCCAATGGCGAGTTCAGTACCCGACAGTTCCATTATCTGGGCAAAAGAAGATTTCAGTGTTACCGGAATTAATAAGGTATATGGTTTTAACTTCCTTGCCGGAGAAACTCCCCCGCAAGCACAACTTGACTCACTGCGAAACGCCAGACTCATTTATATATGCGGAGGCGATCAGTCAAGATTTATGTCAGTTGTACTTAATACTCCTGTTATGGATGCAATACATCAGGCATATAAGAACGGATCAGTAATTGCAGGCACAAGCGCTGGGGCAGCGGTTATGAGTAAAACGATGATTACAGGGAACCAGAAAAAACACCAGGGAAGCGAAGGAGGTTTCGTCACAGTAGAATCCGATAATATTGAGACCATAGAAGGATTAGGGTTATTTACCGATGTAATAATAGATCAACATTTTATTAAACGTCAAAGACTTAACAGGCTGGTAGCTGCATCAATCGAAAATCCTGATCAGTTGTGTGTCGGCATTGATGAATCGACTGCGATAATTGTCGATGGCGATTATGTTACTGTTACTGGAATCAGTCAGGTGATTGTTATTAAAAATACCGGCAAGGTAAAAATTGTTAAGAATGGTTTACTTGGAACCGAGGGACTTCAATTAAGTGTTTATTTGCCAGGACAAAAATTCAGACTAAGATGAAGGCGAATTCAATTATTCATAAGTTCCTTTTTTTACTACTTCTCCGGACCTGACCACCCATTTCCCCATAGCAATTAGATGGACCATCTGCAACCCTGAATCGAGGAAAAGAAGATCCGCATTCATACCAGGGGAAATAAATCCTTTCCCCGAAAGCTTCAGGATAGATGCGACATTAGACGTCAAAACTTTCAAAGTTGTTTCAAGAGGAATTTTCTCAATTATTACAGCATCTGCCAGTTCTCTGAGGTTAGCAGAAGGCAGACCCATTTCAAGTTTTACCAAACGCCCCTGTTCATCGAAGCCGGGAAGAGATCCGCATGAGTCGGAAGAAAATGTAATATGACCTGAGGGAACACCTGCTTCAAGTAATGTTTTAAGTGCGGTTGATGGTTTTATCTCTTCATCCTGGAAATATGGCCATGAGCTTGTAGTAATATCAACATAACCTTTTTTGGCATAGATCTTTGAATCTTCAAAAATATAATCATTCCTGTTACAATGAGTGGGAAGGAACTGGTTATATTTCAGTTCACTGTGTTTTATTACTTCATGAATTGGTGAAAACGGATTCTTTGCGTCCCCCAAATGTATATTTACCATACCTGCTTTTTTCCCCAGCATTCCTCCTACCCTTGCCAGTGCCGTGATCCTTATTAGCTCATCGGTGGTTGGACAAGAGCTGCGATGATCTGAAATAGCGAGTTCTCCAACTCCTATGATCTCTTCAATAAGCGCTATATCTTTGCCTATATCACCGGTGATCGTCGGGGAAGGTACCTGGTATGCGCCGGTCCATATCCATGCTGATGCTCCCTCATGCTTCAGTGATTTAGCTTTCATCAGTACCGATTCAACTGAGCGTGTTAATCCGTCTGTCCCCAGGCAGCCTATAACAGTTGTCACTCCTCCCTGAAACATACGTGAAAGAGTCAGCTCAGGGGTACGTGTAGACGGTCCTCCTTCTCCACCTGCCCCGGCAATATGAACATGGTTATCAATAAGTCCCGGGACCATCGTAAGACCTTTTGCATCAACTACCTCAGTATCAATCCCGCGGGCCAATTCAATTTTATCTGATATTCCCAGGATAGTATCTCCACCTATCAATACCTCTTTTTTACCCAGAAAATCAGGTGCGTAAACAACGGCATTCCTTATTAGAAGCATAAGTTTTATTTTAGTTATTTCCTTTAATAGTAAAATTAGTTATTCTAATGATTAAAAAGAACCAATGTTCATTTTTTGATTATTTTTACTTCAAACCTGGAAAGCTTTTTCAGGTTTAGTAATATGCTCTATCATTCTAACCTTAATCACCTATGCGTTTCAAATTCAGTATCCCTCACAACCTTGTAATCGTCTTCAGTATTATAATAATAGCCGCAGTTCTGACATGGATTATTCCCGGAGGAAAGTATGATCGTCATTCCGTTTCTGTAAACGGGGTTGAACGCAGCGTAATTGTAAACAATTCATTTCACTATGTTGAAAGTCAGCCACAGACATGGCAGATATTCTCAGCATTTTATAAAGGATTTATAAATATGTCACATATAATTGTCTTTATTCTAATGATCGGCGGGGCATTCTGGATAATGAACGAAACTAAGGCAATTGATGTAGGGATATTCTCGTTTCTCGGTTTTACTCAAAGGATGGAAAGGTACAGAATGGTAAAATGGTTTGGTGTGAACAATATCATAATAACGTTTATAATGATTCTATTCAGCCTTTTCGGGGCTATTTTCGGAATGGCCGAAGAGACTATTGCATTTGCAGTTATTTTTGTACCTCTTTCAATATCAATGGGATACGATTCGATTATTGGAATATGTTTATGTTATCTTGCAGCTCATATCGGATTTGCCGGCGCAATACTGAATCCATTTACAGTCGGGATTGCCCAGGGACTTGCCAGTGTGCCGCTGTTTACCGGAATCGAATACCGTACTTTTTGCTGGATAATAATAACATTTGTCAGCATCGCCTTTGTGCTCTGGTATGCAGCCAGGATCAAAAAGAATCCGCAAAAAAGTCCGATGTATGAGGCAGATGAGTACTGGAGACAGAAAGGGAATTCTCATTTAGAGGAGATGAAATATTATACACCCCGATCAGCATGGATCGTTGCATTTCTGACCTGGGTTGTACTTACAATTTTTGCGTTCAGGTATCCGATGACAAACCTGGTTGTCGGATTATCGACAGTCTCTGCACCGTTGCTCCCGGTGCTGGCTGGATTGTTTTTTATTTCAAGCTATTTTACACTGAGACGCTCAATTCACTTTTTTGTGTTGAATATACTTGCATTCACAATGATTTATCTTGTTGTAGGTGTCCTGGGTTATCAGTGGTATATAATGGAGATTGCTGCTCTTTTTCTGGCCATGGGTATAGTAACTGGTTTTGCATCAGGCAAAAAGCCCGGCGAAACAACGAAACTCTTTGTGGAGGGGGTCAGAGATATTGTATCAGCCTCTCTTGTTGTTGGTTTCGCAGGCGGGATAATTGCTATACTTACTGATGGTCAGATTATCGATACAGTTTTGTTTTCCTTATCGGGTGCTTTGAAAGGGGCAAATCAGATATCAGCAATATCAATTATGTATGTATTTCAATCTGTTTTAAATCTTATTATAACATCAGGTTCTGCAAAAGCTGCTCTCACAATTCCCATTATGGCTGAGTTCTCAGATATTGTTGGGTTAACCAGGCAGGCTACTATTGTCGCTTTCCAGTTTGGTGCCGGTTTTACCGACATGATTGCTCCTACTTCCGGAGTATTGATCGGCGTTTTGGGGATGGCCAGGATACCATATGTGAAATGGCTTAAATGGATATGGCCTATTCTGTTAATCCTTATTGTTCTGGGATTTTTACTGCTGATTCCGACAGTAACAATGAAACTGAACGGATTCTAGCAGACCTAATTATCTCCTTTGTGTTACTTTGTGTTATACTTTGCGATCCTTTGTGGTTAATGAATTCTTTTCTATCACAAAGGGACACAAAGGTTATCACTAAGGTTCACAAAGGATTTATTAACAGTCTTGTAGTAGTATTTTATGAAATTTTTGAAAGACTATTTAAAAATATTCTTGAGATAGTTTTTTGTATGCATTCCAAACCTGAACAGATTTTCATTTGTCGGAAAATCCTGGTGCCGCCTTGGTGGCAAATCGATTATTGCTCTGAATTCTTGTGGTGACCAGTCGAGTTTTTTAGCAACATACTCCAGGTCGTTCCCTATTTCAATTTCAGAGTATACATTTTCCTTCAATATATTCAGGGCATCATCTCTTGAGATCTGACCAGAGACGATCAGACTTGACAGATGAGCTCTCCTTTTATCATAATTGAACTTCACCGGTAAATAATAGCTCTGAAAGAATTTGGTAAACCTCGATTCATAATGTTTCCCGCCATAATACTGCCATTCCAGCTCTCTTTTCATTGTTTCTATAGCATTATCTTTCCTGTAATCAATGTAATTTAAAGGATTGATAATTTCCATCTTTTTAATGACAGTATAATAAATGTAGCGTTGGAAGAAATTTACGTGCGGATAGTCAGTTAATTTTTTCACTCCAAACCTCGTATGGATCGATTTCAAATGTCTGTAATCCATTGCCTGATATCCCCAGTTAGGAGGCATAATACATTCCGTGGCAAAGTTTAATCCATTTAGCACATACTTAATATTATTTTTATCGGCGAAATTATATAATGCTGCAAAAATTGCATGATCCTGAGGGATATCCTGATCCGGAAGACTCGCCTTGAAAAATGACCGTTGCAGATCTTTCATTTCTTCCCAGTTAACAACAAAAGTATGCAATTCAATATTAAGTTTCTTTACTACATTTTCAATGTTTTTAACCGCCTGTTCCGAATTCCAGCCGCAATCGACGTGAACAACCAGCGGACGCAATCCCTTATTAACAGCAAGATATGCAAGATAGGAACTGTCCACTCCCCCACTTAAACCAATAATGCAGTCAAATTCTTTCTTCCTTTCCGTTTGCATTATTCTTCCGAAAATTTCATTCAGGAGTTTTTCTCCCCTCTCATCAGGAAACCAAATTCTTTCTGCAAGCCCGAGAGCTGAATTACAGTGATTACAATTTCCCAGTCGGTCAAACTTTATCTCCGGGTCTGTTGAATCCATTATACACCGGTTGCATATCTGGTAATTATTTGAAGTCATATAAGGTTATTGGAATAAACTCGATATTTCGGAATATGAAGGATAAGTTATCAATACCGCCCGTCTTTTGCCGTGAAATACGAAAAAGCTTCCGGCAGCTGCAGCCGAAGCTCCGCCTTGTTTGACTGCTAATCCAAAATCGCTCAGTCTGCCTGCTCCTCCGCACGCGATTAATGGAATCTTAATTGAGTTCGAAATACTTTTAATCAGTTCAATATCATACCCTTCCATTACTCCATCCCTGTCAATGGAATTTATTAATATTTCACCGGCACCCGTGTTTTCAATCTCTCTTGCGTAGTCAACTGGATTTATCCCTGTGCTCTGCGTCCCTCCTTTGATATATACAATATTGCCCTTTAGAAATTCCCTTTTAACATCAACCGATACGGCAATTGTTGAACTTCCGAATTGGTGAACAGCATCTTTCAGGAAGTTTTTTCCCAGAAATGCCTGCGTATTTATAATTATCTTCTCAGCTCCTGATTTTATTATCCTTTCTATTTGCTGTAAAGAATGAATTCCTCCACCGTAGGCAAACGGCATAAAGCATTCGCTGGCAATATTTTGAATTAATTCATATGGTGGTTCTTTTTTAAATCTGGTAGCATCAATATCCAGGAAAAAAATTTCATCGACCTCCTTTTCATTAAAAATTTTTACTGTGTTAACCGGATCACCTATATAAGTTGAATCCTTAAACTTTACGGTCTTTACCAATCCATTATTTCTCAGTAACAAACAGGGAATAATCCTCTTTATCTTCATATCAGTAAAAATCAACAAAGTTTTTTAAGAGCTTTATTCCGAACTTATGACTTTTTTCGGGATGAAATTGTACCCCGAGAATATTTCCTCTCTCAACTGCTGAAGTAAATTCTATTTCATAAGTAGTTGAAGTCAAAATATCTTCTGTATCATGAACCCTCAGGAAATACGAATGAACAAAATAAAATCGCGGATCGGTATACATATTGTCAAACAGCCTGGCTGTTTTATGCTGTTTTATAAAATTCCAACCCATATGAGGAATTTTATATTCCAGACTGTTTTCAAACCTGAATCTGATTGATTCCGCATCTATCCACCCAAGTCCGGGTAAAGAGCCCTCTTCACTTCCCTTGGATAATAATTGCATTCCAAGACAGATCCCCAACACCGGTACTTTCTCAACTCTTACTTTTTCATTTAAAACATCAATCAGATCCAGACCAGATAAATTACTCATACCTGTATCAAAAGCTCCAACTCCGGGCAATATAAGTTTGGTTGCTCTTGCGATTTCCTTTTTATCTGAAGTAATAACAGATTCTTCTCCGATTCTTTTCAGAATATTTTGAATGGAACCCAGGTTTCCGGTTTTATAGTCAATAATTGTTATCATCAAGCCAAAAATGTTTGAATAAATCCACGACAAAAATAGCGTTTTTTAAGACACCTCAGCAATTTAAGATAGTGAGGGAATCGTACCTGCTGAATTCTATTGTGTAACAAATAAGTTATTTAAACAATATTCGGCTTTATGCGTTAATATACTAACAGTAATTCATAGTTTTTCTGATGTGGGCAGTTTTCAATGACATGTATTTTTAGCTGTACATGATCGAATCATCAATAAAAATGAAGTCTATCAGTCTGTTATATCTCTATTCAACACTTCTTTTTACCCTGATTGTCAGTCCGGATTCTTTTTCTCAGATATCTGAAAAGACGGTTATCCATGGTATTGTTGTTGATGCGAAAACGGGTGATCGCCTTGCAGGTACATCTGTTTCTCTGGAGAAGACAACGGTTGGGACAATAACGGATGTTGATGGAAAATATAAAATTGAAACATCAGTTAAATCTGACAATATTAAGTTTTCATTTCTGGGTTACAATACCGAGGTCCGAAGTATTTCTTACGCGACAGATCAGACTATTAATGTAAGTTTAAGACTATCATCTGTGAATCTTGAGGAAGTAAAAATAAACGCTCCAAGAAAAGAGAAATATAAAAACAAAAATAATCCTGCAGTTGAGCTTATTGCAAAAGTTATTGGGAATAAGGATCTTAACAGGAAAGAAAAATATGATTATCTGCAATATAAACAGTATGAAAAGGTACAATTTGCACTAAGCAATGTAACCGAAAAGTTCAAACAGGGTAATCTTTTCGGGAAATTCAAGTTTCTCTTTGAAAACATAGATACTACAAAACGAATAGGGAAAAGTATTCTTCCGATTTATATAAAGGAATCTATTTCTGATCATTATTACAGAAAAGATCCTGAAGCAACAAAAGAAATTATCCGGGCAGAAAAGACTAACAATCTTGACGAAAACATTGACAATAAAGGTATTTCAGCACATACTGACTATCTGTATCAGAACATAAATATATATGACAATGAAATTTTGTTTCTGACAAATAAGTTCGTTAGTCCCATAGCGAATCTTGCTCCTGATTTTTACAGATACTATATTATCGATACATTATCTGTAAATAACATGAAATGTATAAGGATGTTTTTTGAACCCCGGAACAAGTCTGATTTTCTTTTCCACGGATATCTGTATATTACACTTGATGGAACATATGCTTTACGAAAGATCGATATGGGGATAAATAAGAGTATAAATATCGATTGGGTAAAGGATATTGCAATTACACAGGATTTTGATCAGTTTGGACAGAAGACCTGGTTTCTTTCAAAAGATGAAATCTCTATCGATTTTGGTATTGTTAAAAACTCGATGGGTTTGTATGGGCAACGCACAATATCATACAAGGACTATAAGATCGATGAACCCATCAGCAATAAAGTATTCAGGGGACCATTGAAAACTGAAAGATTTGAAAATTCAACAGACAGCGCTAATTACTGGGAATCGCACAGGTATATCCCTCTTACCAAATCTGATAGGGGAACCTATACAACAATTGACAGTATGAAGAAGATGCCTGAATTCAAAAAAAGGATGAGAATCATTATGCTGATTGCAACCGATTTTCTGAATCTGGGCAAGTTCGAAATAGGACCATTCGATAGTTTTTACCTCCATAGTCCGATGGAAGGATCCAGATTCAGGATAGGTGGAAGGACCACTTCTGATTTCAGTAAAAAAATCAATTTTGATGGATATCTGGCATATGGACTTACTGACAGAATATTAAAGTATACTGCGGGTGTGACGTACTCATTAACACCGCGCACCATTTATCAGTTCCCGGTTAAATCTCTCAGGATGAGCTTTCAGAAAGAAATCAGGATTCCGGGTCAGGAATTTCAGTTGTCGGAAGATGATAACTTCATATTCTCTTTTAAAAGAGGCTTAAACGATAAATTCTTATTGAACAGTACTTTCAGAACAGAGTATCTGAATGAATTCGAAAACCATTTTTCTTTCAAACTTGGTTATAGTTTTACCCGGCAAATTCCAGAAGGTAATCTCCGTTTCAATACAACTGATTATACTTCTTTGCAGAATGATGTAAGAAATTTAAATATTTCAGAGTTCTATATTAACCTGCGTTACGCCCCGAATGAATCTTTTTATCAGGGCAAACTTTACAGATATCCTGCTCGGAATAAATACCCTATAATTCAGTTATCAGTTGCCGGTGGATCAAAATTAATAGGTAACGATTATGACTATCTGCGCCTTCAGCTGAATGTAAGCAAAAGATTTTTAGTTTCCATTATCGGATATGCTGATGTCTCACTTGAAGCCGGTAAAATAATCGGACAGGTATCTTATCCGTTATTGTTTGTACACAGGGCTAATCAGACATATACCTATCAGAAGGATTCGTATAACCTTATGAATTTCCTCGAATTCGTCAGTGACCAATATGCTGCATTTAATGTGGATTATTGTTTCAACGGATTTATTTTCAATAAAATCCCTATATTAAAAAAACTTAAACTCAGGGAATTAGTTACATGCAAGGTTTTATATGGAGGCCTGAGTAGAACAAATAATCCCGATTATCAGAATGATATGTTTAAGCTACCTGTAGATAATAATGGTACTCCACTGACATATACTCTTGATAAGAAACCGTATATTGAAGCAGGTATAGGGGTTTCAAATATTTTTAGAGTATTCAGGATTGATCTTGTCAAACGATTTACCTATCTTAACAATCCCAATGTCTCAGACCTGGGAGTTCGTATCATTTTCAGATTTGATATCTAACTGTTAAAAATTTGCTTGATACTTATTTAACTATAAACAGACTATGGATAAATTAAATATTCTCTGGACAACAGATAATAAAGATACAGTTCAGCATATGCTTGTAATGTATGCAATTAACTCAAAAGCCAATCAATGGTGGGAAGAAGTTAATGTTATTATCTGGGGAGCTTCAGCAAAGCTGGCAGGGACTGATCCCGAGATTCAGGCAGATGTTGTTGAAATGATTGATAACGGTATAAAAATAGAAGCCTGTAAAGCTTGTTGTGACCATTTTGGAGTTACAGAAGAATTAAAAATGCTTGGGATTAATGTAAAATATATGGGTGAGCCATTGACCGGGTATCTTAAAACGGGAGAAAAAATGCTCACTATTTAATCCGGACAATGCTAATTTAATATTTTATTTAAGTGTGCTGACGATGCACAAAATACTGCGATAGTCTAGTCACTCTCTAAAACTGATAACCCCGCAGATCATTGATCAAGCGGGGTTTATAGTTTAAAGATGTGGTACCAAAGAAGTGCACACGACAACAAGCTAAAAAGGATAGGATCCGGCTGATACACCCATAATATATGCCTTTAAAGTCTGATGGTCGAATACGGAACCATCGCTCCTGTTAAAAAGAGCAGAACCAAGGTTCCCGGTGAATCCATTATCCCAGACAAACGGAACCATTCCATAGTTTTTGGCCTGTTGGGCAACATATTGATAATAATGAGCCCGGGAAGCAAGATGATGTTCAAGATTGCTTCCGGTTAATGATGACCTGCGTGACGCACCATATTCACCTAAAATAACAGGATAACCTTTGTCTACAAAATTAGTTTTCATCTTTTGAAACTGCGTAAGCACATAACTTTCTTGTCCCCATGATGATATTGCTCCATACTGGGCATATTCTGTTCCCCACAGATATTTCACTGTTGCCCAGGTCTGATCAGTCTCCAATCCGCAAAAATCCCATGGATCATAATAATGAACTTCAACCAGTAACCGGTCCTGGATATTGTCATTAGATACAATCAAATTACTTACAGCCTGGTCGATATTAGTATTGAAGGCTTGAATGACGAGGTCGCGATTGGTATTTTTTCCACCTGTGGATCGTACAGCATCAACAAAAGTCTGATTATAGGACATCTGCACTTCAAAATTTTCTGCAGTTGGAGTAGCGCTGCCGATATTTACTTCATTGGTACCTGCAAATAATAAATGCTCGTCATAACCCCGGAAAGTGACAGCTATTTGTTCCCATAGCGCTTTTTGCTTGGCATTAACAGCATATTGCTTGGCGTAGGTAGGGATTATTCTCCAGCCACCCGCCGTCCCAGTGGATGTTTAAGATCACATACATATTGTTTTTAAAACAATAGTCCACAACTTCTTTGACACGTGCAAGCCACGAAGCTTTCAATTTGCATGTGCTTACATTCTCAATGTAACTATCCCAGGCGCAGGGTATGCGGATTGTGTTAATTCCGGCAGCTTTAACGGAATCGATAAATGTCTGGGTCACTTTGGGGTTTCCCCATGCTGTTTCATCACCCGGAACTTCCAGTGCATTTCCAAGATTCCATCCTGCAAACATTTTTGCTGCAAGCACTTTAGCGGTACTTGTCATTCCCGTGGCATCAGGTGCTATACGGTTGCTGTAATCGGGGTATAGCTCTTTCTGCCCTTCCTGCTTAACAGTAACATTTACAATTACTTTTGAATCCATCGTGAACGTCAGTTTAGCTGTACGCTCATTTTTCGTTGTATTTGAAGCAGATGTCACAATCACCTGAATATAGGTCTGAAAAGAGCTTTTTACTGAAACAGTGCACCAGGTCTGATCTGAAGTAACTTCCCATAAGCTTCCGTTCATAGTTACATTAAGGGTAGAGTTACCAGCATTAGCAGTAACCGTTAGTGATTCAGGATCCACTGTGATACTTGGTTCCTTTGCATTATCCTTTTTCGCGCATGAAGTACAAAAACCAATGAAAATAACTCCAAGTATTAAGAAGATTTGTCTCATTTACCTATAATTTTAAAATGGCACCTGTTTTATGCTAAAAACGTCTGAAAAGTCAGCATATGATCCGGTTGCATTAAAGATATGTCCGTTAAAGTTAAAAAAATAAACCTAAGTCAATAATTTCATCACCTTCTAAAAAGCGAAACCCCGCAATCATTAATCTTGCGGGGTTTCGTTTTGAGGATGTGGTCAACCCCACTGGCTTTTCCACATAGAACATTAACACAATCAATGGTGGATGCCTTTTATCAAATCAGATTATAAACTAAAAAATAATTACTTTTGAAATAAACGAACTAGCTTGATAAGATTCTTTGTTGTTGATGAATGTCAGGAGATAAATTAAATATCATTATTCCATTATATAATCCTCATGCCGGATGGGAAAACCAATTCGTTGATCACCTATTAGAACTCAAAAAGGAATTAAAAGAAACCGAATTCACAGTAATCCTCGTAAATGATGGTTCAGTCACAAGGATAAACAACATTGAGGAGATAATGAACCGGTTCAAATATTTAAAGTATTATTCTTATACTGTCAACAGAGGCAAAGGATATGCAATACGCTATGGAATCAACAACTCTGATGCTGATTTCTATATTTATACAGATATTGATTTCCCTTTTGGTTGCCAGATTATTTCACAGACTTATCAGATTCTGAAATCTTCAAAAACAAATATTGTTATCGGTACAAGAGACGCATCTTATTTCAGATTGCTTCCAATGAAGAGAAGGATATATTCATTTTTGCTGAAAAAACTTAACTTTCTTGTCACCGGATTTAAAATAAAAGATACACAAGCTGGCCTTAAGGGTCTTGATAATAGGGCAAAAAAAGTGCTGGCTGGCACAAAAACCAACACTTTTCTTTTCGAGCTTGAATTTCTGAAAAACAGTTTAAAACAAGGGCTTACATTTAAGTTTATTAATGTCAGATGTAGACCAAGAATAAAATTTACTAATTTTAGGTTTCGAATCTTACTGAAAGAGACAATTAGTTTACTAAAATTGCTTTTTAATTGAAGGCACGAATCCTTTTAACTTTTGATCTGGAGGAATTTGATCTTCCGTTTGAATATGGTTGCCCCATCTCAGAAGAGGATCAAATTAAAGTTACAACTAATGGCTTGCAAAGTCTAACCAGATTGCTGTCAAAATATAATATACCTGCAACATTTTTCACTACCTCCCTGTATGCAGATAAAAATAAAGAGCTTATAAAAGGTCTTTCAGCGAATCATGAAATAGCGTCACATTCAAAAAGCCATTCAGACTTTAAGGAAACTGATCCTCTAGACTCAAAATTAGAACTAGAAAAAATAACCGGAAAACAGGTTTATGGTTTCCGGATGCCTCGATTCCGAAATATTGATAAATCAATAATTAAAGCAGCAGGATACAATTACGATTCATCAATCAATCCTACCTTTATACCAGGAAGGTACAACAATCTTTTCTCTCATAGGAAAATTTATATTGATATCAGGAGCAACCTGATTGAAATTCCTATTTCGGTGAGCCCTCTAATCCGTTTCCCGCTTTTCTGGCTAAGCTTTAAAAACATTCCTTTGCCAATATATTTTCTCATGTGTAAAATGGCGATATGGAAGGATTCTTATCTCCATTTATGTTTTCATCCATGGGAATTTGATGATCTGGAGTCCTTTAATGTACCCAGGTATATAAAAAACCTTTCAGGAAAACCATTTTCAGAAAGATTTGAAAAATTGATTTTAAAATTGACGAAAACAGGTGATTTTTCAACAATTTCCGGCTTCCTTGATTCTTCAGGATCTCTGTAAACTGGAAATTCCGAAAGATCTCTCAATTCATTGATAACCCAACAGACAATCCCACAAGATCAACAACTTGCGGGATTTTGTCTTATAATGGATGAAGATTGGAAGTTAATACTTAATATTTATTGTTGAAATTTACGGGTATCTGAGATTTTTCTCTTGAATAATTCATATTCTTTTGTTTTCAGATCTATTCTCTCAAATCTGTTATTGATTGTGTCAGAATATAATAAAGTCCTAATAAGCAGATATTCATGCCTGTTGTTCAGATCCGGATCGAGGCTTATATTTTTATATCTCGCATAGTAAGTATGAAGACTCCAGTCTTCATACATTTCAGGTAAAATATTTATAGTGCTGTTTTCTTTAAGTTGAACCAGAATAACTCTCATATCTTTCAATTTATTTTTATCTCTGTTAAAATCTCCTGAAAAATAAACAGAAAGGATAATGCCAGCGGATAGCGCCATTACTCCAAAAAGCTTAAAGAGTCTGTACCCAATTGAATTATAATCTATTCTTTCAAGCAGGATTTCAATTGAAGGATTCACAATCAGACTAAGAGAGACTGCAAAAAATGGAAAACTTGTAAGAAGAAAATAACTACTCTGGTCCAGTGTAGCCATTATTGGAAACACTCCTGCCAGGCCAAGAGAGAAAAATGCTGAAGCAGGACGCAGGCTAGAACTTATATTATTAAAAGAGAGTTTATTTTTCCAATAGTAAAGCATGAATACCAGTATTATTCCAAAAGCCGGAAGTAATTCCATTACAAGCCTGTAGAGAATATAAAAGCGGGAGCCTATGGTTACCCCCTTTGAAATCTTATAAAAAGCAATTTCAATGTATTTAGGAAAGAACTCCCTTGCCCCGGTAAAAAGAAAAAGCAGGATCAATGGAAGAACAGCTGAAATTAATATTATTACAGTGTCTAAAACCATGGAAGAGAATTTGTTATTTCTTGAAAATAACCATAGGAAGAATGGAAAAGCAAGCGGGGAAAAGGTAACAAAACCCTTTGTCAGAAAACCGAGGGAAAGCATTAATCCGGCAAGGAAAAGGAATACTATCCTGTTGGATTGCTGACTTTTGATGTAGAACAAAACTGACAGACATATAAATATGACCAGTGTATTCTCAAGCATATTGTTTACAGAAGTCCAGCTAACTGTTGGCATTGTGATCCAGAATAATACTGGCAGCCACCCAGTTGATGATTTTTTTAGAATTAGTTTCCAGATTGAAACAATGATTATCCCGGTTATAAAGATTGTCAGAAGAGAATAAAATCGTTCGACGAACCTGCTATCTCCAAAGACCTTGAAGAGAATAGCCTCAAGTCCAAAAGCCAGGGGCGGGTGTTCAATAAAAACCGGATAAATTGTATCTGTCAAATGTGGTTGCCAGAAAGTTCCTGAACCATTGGCCAGATTTCTGGAAATAGTTGCATAGATTGTTCCATCCATGAACATCCCATCAGAAAGCCATGAATGGCAAATAATCAGCATGAATATTCCTGCAATTGCAATATAAAAATAGGTTACCTTAATAGTCCGCCTGCCGTTTCCCATATAACAGGTTATAAAAAGAAATTAAATTGCTGGTATTTCTGTAATTATTAATCTAAATTATAAATGAAATATCTTAGCACATGACAAAAATTCTAACATGTTGTTTATTAATATATTATATGATTAATATTAATAAAAATTGTAGACCAATACAATATCTAACAATGAAAACCAAGGTTGAAAACAAAGTTACAATTTTATCAGATACGTTGAAAGAGTTCTTTGGTGAAAAAGCTGTACGTCTTGAACACATTTCGCCGGTCAAATTACATTTTACATATATTGCTAAATAACAAGTATTTAACTCCGGCATCACTTCCGTCAACAAGAAATTTAAAGACCCCTGCAAATCATTGATCTACAGGGGTCTGCGATTTAAAGATGTGGTGCCACCAGGAATCGAACCGGGGACACATGGATTTTCAGTCCATTGCTCTACCGACTGAGCTATGGCACCTCCTTTTCGGACTGCAAATATATATCTCAAATCCGAGTAACCAAAAACTTTGGTAAAAAAATTTCTATTTGGAATCATTTTAATGATGTGGTACATTTGCATCCTTACAAATATCAAAAGATGGATCTCCTCCTAAACACACTCGACAATGGAATCAGGCTCGTTCATTACCGGATTCCCGGATTAGTTGCTCACTGCGGACTGGTTATCAATACAGGGTCACGCGATGAGACACTACAGGAACACGGCATCGCCCACTTCATTGAACATATGCTGTTTAAAGGGACCAAAAAAAGAAGAGCATTTCATATACTTAGTCGTCTGGAAGATGTCGGAGGAGAACTTAATGCTTATACAACCAAGGAGGAAACGGCAATTCATGCATCTTTTCTTAAGGATGATTATGAGAGAGCTGTCGAATTAATAAGCGATATAAGCTTTAATTCCATATTCCCTGAAAAAGAGATAGATAAAGAAAAAGATGTAGTTATTGAAGAGATAAATTCTTATCTCGATAATCCTTCTGAGCTGATCTTTGACGATTTTGAAGAACTTGTTTTCTCAAACCAACCGATAGGTAGAAATATTCTGGGTTCTCCAGAATCAGTAAAATCATTTTCTCAAAAAATGATATCCGATTTTATTTCAAATAATTACAATACACGGCAGATGGTATTCTGTTCCGTGGGTAATATTTCTGATGAAAAAATATTGAAGATGTTTAAAACATATTTTTCGGATATTGTTACAGAAAAAAGAGTGATTAGACCTGACAAGACATGGTTGTATAAACCAGCCTCTGTTACGAAGAAAATGGATACATACCAGAATCATTGTATAATGGGGAATCTTGCATATGACCTTAATGATAAACGGAGGATGGGGATGTTCCTCCTGAATAATATTCTTGGCGGTCAGGGTCTGAATTCAAGATTAAACCTGTCATTGCGTGAAAAACACGGTTTTGCTTATAATGTTGAATCGAGTTATAATCCTTATTACGATACCGGTATATTTTCAATATATTTCGGTACGGATAATCAGTATCTTAATAAAAGCATCTCTATTGCCATGGCTGAACTGAAAAAGCTTCGTACCTCAAAACTTGGAACTATACAGTTAAGCAAAGCAAAAAACCAGATAAAAGGCTACCTGGCCAGAGGATACGAGAATCATGAGAGTCTTATGTTAAGTCTCGGTAAAAGTCTCCTTATCTTTAATAAGATTGATAGTATTGAAGACCTTTGCAATAAAATCGATGCAGTTACAGCATCCGAATTACTGGAAACTGCGAATGATATATTTGAACCGTCGAAAATGTCAACTTTAATATACAAATAGACGGAAGTCGGAAGTCGGAAGTCATAGTACAAATGTCTCCGCACTTCGGACTTCGGACTTCGGACTTATTTTATGAACCATGAATAAAAAGTTGGACCAATATATTGAACTATATTCGACACCGGAAGATCCTGTCCTGGAAGATCTTTACAGACAGACACATATCAGATTTGTTAATCCTAATATGGTTTCAGGTCATCTGCAGGGGAAATTCCTTGAACTAATTTCTCTTATGATAAGACCTGAGTATATTCTCGAGATAGGAACTTTCACGGGTTACTCCGCAATATGCCTGTCAAAAGGACTTAAGCCCGGAGGCAGACTATTTACTATCGAATTAAATGATGAGTTGGCTGCTTTCGCACACTCATTTTTTTGCAGGGCCGGAGCAGAAGAAAAAATTACTCAGTTGACCGGAAGAGCACAGGAGATTATTCCCGGTCTTGATCAAATGTTTGACCTCGTTTTCATTGATGCAGATAAAAGGGAATATGTTGAATATTATAACCTTATTATCGATAAAGTGAAACCCGGCGGATTCATTCTTGCCGATAATGTACTCTGGGGCGGAAAAGTATTGGATCATGAAACAAATGATCCCCAGGCACTGGGTATAATCAGATTTAACAAAATGATCCGGAATGAAACTATAATAGAGGATGTCATTATACCTATTCGTGATGGATTGATGCTGATAAGAAAAAAGGGGAAATAAACGGTACAGTTTTTGCGTTAACTGAAAAAACAATTATATGAAAAAAATATTATTTATCTCTTTCCTGATTGCTGGAACCATTCCACTTATGTCACAGACAAACAAGGTTGATAAGCTTCAGGCTTTGGAGCAATATCAGTCTGTCAATCAGAAGGTTACTATAACAGCAAAACTGAAGTCATCGAGCCGGTTGTTTGGAGCCAAAGATGATCTTACCTCAGTAATTCTTATCATTCCTGCTGACTCGACAGTTACAGTTCTGGACTCAGACAGTACTTACCTTCATGTCGTTTATGAAGAAAATGAAGGCTTTATTTATAAACGCCAGGCTGTACTTGATAAAACACCGGTTATTACTCAGCAATATATCCAGTCGCAACCAACAGTACAGGAAACTCAGCCGGCCCAGGAACAGCAGCAGAGCAGGTTTTCGTATCTTGAGAATAAATATGGTTCGAACCTGGCAGCCAAGCTTATTGCCGGCAAGATCTGGATAGGGATGAATTCGGAAATGGTAAAAGACAGCTGGGGCACTGCTGAAAAGATCAACAGGATCATCAGCGGAAATATTATCAAGGAAGAATGGATATTCAAAAGTACATGGCTCTATTTTGAGAATAATACACTTGTCGAGTGGGGTCCCATCAGAAAATAGTTTTCCAGTGTTTTAGATATGTCATGTTATTTTCTCTGCTGTTCTTTGCAGATAAAAAAAAATTCTTATTTTTGCGCGTGAAATTGCGGGAGTAGCTCAGTTGGTAGAGCACGACCTTGCCAAGGTCGGGGTCGCGGGTTCGAGTCCCGTCTCCCGCTCGAACAAAAAGAGACTGTGAAAACTGTCTCTTTTTATTTACAATCTGATTTGCCCTCCAATATTTACCAATTTAAGGTAAATTATTTTAACTTTCGCTCCTCGTTCATTACTATTTAGAACATACTATAAATAATTTAATTATGAAAAAATCTTTATCACTCATTATTATGTTTATGACCATTGGCCTTTACTCATTTAAACCACAAGACAAAGAGACTGGGTTATCAATACCATTTGAGAAGTATACTCTGCCAAATGGTTTAACTGTAGTACTTAATGTAGATAAATCTGACCCTATTGCTGCTCTTGCGGTGTACTATCACGTTGGATCCAGCAGGGAAGTTTCCGGCAAAACCGGTTTTGCTCATCTTTTTGAACATATGATGTTTCAGAAGTCTGAGAATGTCGCAGAAGATCAGTTTTTCAAAAACATTCAGGGCGCAGGTGGAACATTAAATGGCAGTACTAGCCAGGACAGAACAAATTATTTTGAGGTCGTTCCGAAAAATGCACTCGAATTGGCTATGTGGATGGAATCTGACAGGATGGGTTACCTTGAAAATACTGTTACAAAAGCCGCCCTGGTAAACCAGCAGAATGTAGTGCAGAATGAGAAAAGAGAAAGCGTCGACAATGCTCCTTATGGGTTTAATCAGGGTCTGATTGGGAAAAATCTTTATCCTAAAGGACATCCATACAGCTGGACTGTTATCGGAGAAATGGAGGACCTTACAAGTGCCACGGTTGAAGATGTTAGAGCCTTTCATAAAAAATTCTATGCACCTAATAATGCCACGCTCGTTATATCGGGTGATATTAACAAGGATGAAGTAAAGGCTCTTGTACAAAAATATTTCGGCGAAATACCCTCCGGTACAAGTATTGAAAAGAGGGGCCCAATGCCTGTTGCTATCGCCTCAACCGTAAAGCTTTGTCATGAAGATAATTTTGCGAAGGCACCACAGTTGACAATGGTATTTCCAACAGTTGAGCGTTACTCAAAAGATTCATACGCCTTGAATTTCCTTGGTGACCTGCTGGCAGGTACCAAGAAGTCTCCACTCTATGTTGTATTGGTTAAAGATAAAAAACTTACATCAAGAGTCATGACAAGAAACGGATCACAGGAGTTGGCAGGAAGCTTTATGATTTCTGTAACAGCCAATCCGGAAGTTAATCTTACTGATGTCGAGAAAGCAATATTTGAAGGATTTGAAAAATTTGAAAAAGATGGTTTCTCAGATGATGATCTCACAAGAATCAAAGCAGGTTATGAAACCCGTTTCTACAATTCTTTCGCTAGTGTTCAGGGGAAGGCATTCCAGTTTGCAGAATATACAATGAATACCGGGGATCCCGGATATTATAAAAAGGAACTTGCTGCTATTAAGGATGTTACAATGGCTGATGTGAAAGCTGTATTTAATAAATATATAAAAGGAAAGAATTATATTGAAACAAGTTTTGTACCAAAAGGCCAATCTGACAAGATAGTTGAAGGATCAAAAAATGCAGGTATTATTGAGGAAGACGTAACAAAAGCTGCCGAAGTTAAAGCTAATACAATTGCAGAAGAACCAATTGTTAAAACACCGACCAGATTTGACCGTTCTGCTTTGCCTAAAATCGGACCTGATCCTGAAGTAACGATCCCGTCTCCCTGGAAGGCATCACTTTCCAATGGAATGAAGATTTGGGGCATAAAGCATAATGAACTGCCTCTGGTTCAGTATTCTGTAGTTATAGATGGCGGACATATGCTGGATAAGGTTGAAAAAGCCGGTGTTGCCAATCTGGTTGCAGCAATGATGAATGAAGGGACAAAAAATAAAACCCCTGAACAACTTGAAGATGCAATCGGTTTACTTGGTGCTTCAATTAGGGTATCTTCCGGCAATGAGGATATTACGGTAGATGTCAGTTCCCTGGCTAAGAACTTTGAGAAAACGCTTGCCCTGGTTCAGGAAATTCTTCTTGAACCCAGATGGGATGAAGAGCAGTTTGCTCTTGCTAAAAGCCGCATAACAAATAACCTTAAACGGAATGCTGCAAGTCCGGATTATCTCGCTTCCAGTACACTCAATAAACTTATGTTCGGTGATAATATCCTTGCAATAGATGCCAGCGGAACGGAAACATCAGTAAAAGGAATTACAATTGATGATCTCAAAGATTATTATAATAAATATCTATCACCATCTATCGCCAAATTCCTTGTTGTCGGAGATGTAGATCAGGCAAGAGTAAAAACGGCCCTTTCAGATCTGAACCAGAAATGGAAGTCAAAAGATGTTGTTATTCCTGAGATTAAGGTTCCAGGACCACCTGCTGAATCCCGGATTTATTTTGTTGACGTTCCTGGTGCAAAACAATCGGTTATTTCAATCGGCACACCATCTCTGCCAAGAACAGATCCCGATTTTTATCCGGCCACTGTTGCCAACTACAAACTTGGAGGATCATTCAATGGTATCTTTAATCTGATACTCAGAGAAGAAAAAGGATTTACATATGGAGCCCGCTCAAATATAAATGGTGCTAAAAGTTATGGTTCTTTTATTGCATCTTCGAGGGTTCGTACAAATTCGACTTTGGAGTCAGTGACAATTTTCAAAACTGAAATGGAGAAATACCGGAAAAATATTCCTCAGGAATATATCGATTTTACAAAATCTTCTCTTCTGAAAAACAATGCACTCCGGTTTGAAACCCTTGGTAATCTGCTTAGTATGCTTAATACCATGACATCCTACAATCTGCCTGACAACTATATTAAACAGGAAGAATCATATATAAAAGGGTTTACAGCAGAAAAGCTGCTAACGATGGCTAATAAATATATCGATCCTTCGAGAATGTATTATGTTGTTGTTGGAGATGCCAAAACTCAGCTTGACGATCTTGAGAAAGTAGGTCTGGGAAAACCTGTTCTGGTAAAATAAAATTAGAGATAAAATTAAAAGGCTGCCCTATGAGCAGCCTTTTTACTTTAGGCTGTTTCAATTAATAATTATTTATTATAAATTTGCCCCACTTAAATAATCCGCCCGGATGGTGGAATGGTAGACACGCAGGACTTAAAATCCTGTGACCATTACGGTTGTGCGGGTTCAAGTCCCGCTCCGGGTACAGAAAGCCTCGATTTATCGGGGCTTTCCTCATTTAGTAGGTGCAAATTAGGTGCAAATTTTTATTTTGTAAAAACTCTAAATTGACTTATTTTTAATAATGAAAGTCAATATGAGTAAAACGCCATTTAAAGAGCTACTTGAAGAGTATATCTCAAATCTCGAAAAAGATTATGATTCTAATCAAACAGGGAACAGCAATCATCCTGTTTATTCTGTGATTCAGAACACATACCAAAAGCTTGAAGACAAATATTATTATAGAAAATTAGGCTTTACCCTCTCCTATTTCTTAATCTGCATTTTATATTTAGCTATCACAATAGTCTTTCATTCACTCCCCTTACCTTTCTTTATAGTATTCCCATTTTTGATCCTGTTATTCTTTTATCTAATTGAAATTAAATTCATTAAAACACCAGACTTAGTTGATATTACGAGTTTAGAAGACAGAATATTACTGGTAAGAGAAAAAATAAAAAACTTTGATTTTGATTACTATGTAGTTAAAGAAATGATCATTGATATCGATAAAATTTACCATTTAGAAAGATTAGCTTACTTAACAAAGTACTTTGAATTAATGAAACCCACATTTGATGGGAACAAGAATAAAAAAACAAATTATGAATCAAATCCTTTTGAAAGATTGATTGCAATCGATCAGATAATTGAAACCACCAAGATTCCTATTCAGAATGAAGAACGAGCGTTATTGCTTTCAAGTATCCTCAGGATTAGTGATACAAATTTCCAAAATGTACAAACATCATTGAATGTTTTAAACAAAATCAAAAATAAAGAAGAGTTAAAAGAGAGTGAGTTAAAAAAACTTACGATAATAAAGGAGTCCCTAAGTAAAACAATTACAATACTTCAGGTTGCTACTAAAAATACTGAAAAATTGTTTAGTGCTTTGGATAAAACTACCTAAAAACAAAGTCATTTCAGACCTGAATTTGACTTAAATAGATAAAATATTGTCATTTTTTTGTACTGGACATTAAAAAAGTACAACATGGAAAATATCATTATTGTTAATCCTAATGACTTTTGGGATAAGCATCGTGAAATAACCAAGCAAGTTATAAGGGAAGAATTAGATAAAGAAAACCCACAAAAGGAAAATGGAGAGGATATCCTGGTTATAGAAGATGTTTGTAAACTCCTTAAAAAATCCAAACAGACAATCTACAACTGGATGGAAGCCGATATAATTAAAGGCCATCACATAAATGAAAGTCTTTTCTTTTTTCGAAGCGAGATAATAGATCTTCTTAAAGGCGGTATTAAAGAATATAAGAAGAGATGATGCAACTTACTCATAATCAGTATAGCAAAAATATCTATGTGATACTTTTAAAGTATGCACTAGATACTAATAAGGTATTTATTTTAACCTAAATAGATACTTCTCAGGTATACAGAAGTTGTGTGAAAAGTATCATTTTTCTGTAAAAAAGTTACTTGTATGAAATATATCCCTTTAAATAAATTCCCGGAGTATGACGAAAATCCATTCATGGAGAATGCACTTCAAGAGATAAACAGACATTCAATTCAAAAAAAGGTATTTGTCAAAGGGAATAGATCCGTACTAAATCAAGTAATTAACGATAATGGAGAGATCGTAGCCCATAGTGCTTTTTTGCGAACAATAGAAGTGGACGAAAGCCAATTTGTAAAGGTCTATTTAAGTAGGTTTGCTGCTTTCTATGATTTGAATAAGGCTGCAATGAAGGTATTCGGCTATATCCTCACAAAATGTGTAATACCTAACAAGGACATATTATATATAGACTTTGGTGAAGCAAAGGACTTTACTGGCTATTCTGCCAATAATATAATTCGTGCGGGTCTGTCTTGTCTGGTAGAGCAGGGAATTATTGCCAGGTCAACAAATCCTTATAAATACTATATGAATCCACTAGTGGTATTCAACGGAGATAGGATAACGTTCGCCGATTCTTATATTAAAAAGAAAAAAAAGATTTCTGATTCAAATAAGAACCAATTATCAATTTGGTCAGCGGAATTATGAATTATTAATAGGTTGAGAATGAACTGTGACGAAGCCAAAAGAATTGACATAATTAGTTTCCTTGCAAAAAATGGAATTAACCCTGATTATAACCATGGGGTCAACTATTGGTATAAATCTCCTCTCAGGAATGAAAATAATCCTTCCTTTAAAGTAAATTCTTTTAAAAATCTCTGGTTTGACTTTGGAATTGGAGAAGGTGGGGATATCATCAAGCTTACAAGCTTGCT
>Ga0209226_10000154_pt1 | contig 45782 bp, 34 predicted proteins | sample BarGraNGADG00212_2_FD_184497 | JGI IMG/M metagenome (GOLD analysis project Ga0209226, IMG submission 184497) | Arctic peat soil microbial communities from Barrow, Alaska, USA - Barrow Graham LP Ref core NGADG0011-212 (SPAdes) (version 2) | ecosystem: Environmental > Terrestrial > Soil >...
TTCATCCCGAACACCGGCCTGCCGGAGAATTTTCCCGGGTTCTCCGTCAAATGCACGGATAGCGACATAAAGGTTCTTATCATCATATTGAATATTCAATTCCGTTGGATATGTGGGTTTTGCTCCTGGGTAGTAGTCTGAGTTCGTTTCATTTTAAAAAGACAATAATAAGTTAGTAAAGGCTATCCGGTTCAAAATTATTACAATAACTTATAACAGGAAATGTTTTAGAAAATAAATCTTCATATATTCGGTGTGAATTATATACATCTCTCAAAAGTTAATAAAAACCTCAGCTACTTATGAAGAAGCTACTTTTTCTGATAATTGCAATTTGTGTAATCAACTATGTATCAATAGGACAACCTCCTATGGGGTCACCTCAGGGCAATCAGGCACAAGATGTTTTTATTTCGGTTTCGACATTAAATACCGATCTCGTTTATAATGCCAATGTCAGGGATGGAAGACTCTATCAGTTGTATCTGGGTACAAAACTTGATAATCTTGCCGGTTTAAAGCAGATCAGAGATAGCGGACATCCTGCTTATGCAACTTACGGTACTGATAATCTTTTCGAGCCGGCAATCCGCATGACCCACAACGATGGGAATCCTTCTTTAGAACTGAAGTATGTCAGCCATAATATTGAAAAACCTGATGCCAATATAACAATTACCAATATCCTCCTGAAGGACCCTCAATATCCGGTAGAAGTCACTCTCCATATTAAGTCATACTTTGCAGAAGATGTAATTGAACAGTGGGTTGAGATTGTACAAAAAGAGACAAAGCCGCTTACTATTTATAACTACGCTTCATCTATGCTTCATTTTGATGCCAATAAATACTGGCTCACCCAGTTTCATGGTGACTGGGCGGAAGAGATGAAAATGCAGGAGAGTGAACTTACTAGTGGTATTAAAATAATAGATTCCAAGTTGGGAACAAGAGCACATATGTATCAGACTCCTGTTTTCTTTCTTTCGTTAAATGAAAAGGCTGATGAAAATACCGGAGAACTTATAGCAGGAACTTTGGGCTGGTCTGGTAATTTCCGGTTCCTCTTTGAGATAGATGAAAAGGGTTCTTTGCGCGTTATATCCGGAATCAATCCATATGCGTCAGAATATTCAATAGAACCGGGCAAGATTTTTAAAACTCCCTCGTTTTTCTTTACTTATTCAAATAAAGGGAAAGGACTTGCCAGCAGAAACCTTCATCGTTGGGCCAGAAACTATGGAATCATGGATGGGAATAAGTCAAGGCTTACTCTCCTTAATAACTGGGAAACAACCTTTTTTAGCTTTGATGAACCAAAACTGTTAGGATTACTCGATGACACAAAGAAAATGGGGCTTGATCTCTTTCTTCTGGATGATGGATGGTTTGCAAACAAATATCCCAGGAATAATGACAGGGCAGGGCTGGGCGACTGGCAGGAAAATAAAGCAAAATTGCCCGATGGACTGGGCTATCTGGTAAAAGAAGCTGATAAGCGAGGCGTTAAATTCGGAATCTGGATTGAACCTGAAATGGTTAATCCAAAAAGTGAACTATATGAAAATCATCCTGACTGGGTTTTGAGATTTCCCAACAGACCCGAAATATATTACAGGAATCAACTGACGCTTGACCTTACAAATCCTGATGTACAGGAGTTTGTTTATAACATTGTTGATGGTATGCTTACGAGAAATCCAGGGATAGCATTTATAAAATGGGACTGTAACAGTATGATTACAAATCCTTATTCAGTTTACCTGAAAGATAAACAGTCTCATCTTTATGTTGATTATGTAAACAGCCTTTACAATGTCCTTGACCGTTTACGTCAGAAATATCCACATCTTCCAATCATGTTATGTTCAGGAGGAGGAGGAAGGGTTGATTACGGAGCACTTAAGTATTTCACAGAATTCTGGGCAAGCGATGATACAGATCCTTTTGAAAGGGTCTATATACAGTGGGGTTACTCATATTTTTTCCCTGCAATAGCTGTCTGTAATCATATAACATCATGGGGTAAACAATCTCTCAAGTTTAGAACGGATGTTGCAATGATGGGTAAAATGGGATATGACATTCAGGTTAATGAATTAACTGAAAAGGAGTTGAAATTCAGCCAGGAAGCTATCGTTACATATAAAAGGATCAGCGATATTATCTGGCATGGAGACCTGTACAGACTTATTTCTCCGTATGAGGAAAACAGGGCTGTTCTGATGTATGTAAACAGTACTAAAAACAAAGCTATTCTGTTTGCCTATACTCTCAATTCAAGGTTCGGTGAGACATTCGACCGCGTCCGGCTTCAGGGTCTTGATCCGGCCAAGACCTATAAAATAGAGGAAATTAATATCTCACCTGAAGGACGACGATTTGGTTTTGTTGAAAGCGGAAAGAGCTATACTGGTGATTACCTGATGAAAATTGGATTGAATGTCGGTTCCGGTCCGGCACTTTCAAGTGTGGTATTTGAGATAACGGAATGAATTTCAGAGTCCGGTTTCAGCAGTTTGTTCTGATGCGAGTTGAATACCTGCCGCCACTTCAGGAATTACGCCCAGCTTAATATAGATCGGTCTTACAATTATTCTGAGTTCCGGAAGCTTTCTCAGAAAGAACAAAGCGCCTATAATACAAGCTATACCACCTGTAAAAATTGTCCACGGGGTTCCGATAACCTTTGCCAATCCTCCTGCCATCAGACTGCCGAACGGAGCTGTTCCCATTATTGCCATAGTATAAAAGCTCATTACTCTGCCCCTTTTATCATCATCGGTTATTGTCTGAAGTATAGTATTGCTCGCAGCAGTTTGCATCATCATTCCAAGACCAATAAAGAGCATAAGTACCAATGAAAGGGGAAAGATCCTGGAAAATGATAATACAATCAGCCCGACTCCAAAAAGGATCGCTGAAGCAGGAACAATTCTACCCAGTTTCAGAACTGATTCGCGCGAGGCAAGGAACAATGCCCCCAGAAGTGCACCAAACCCGGCAGCTCCCATAAGAAAACCATAAGTGTTTGATCCTCCATGCAAGATCTCTTTTGCAAAAACAGGCATCAGAACTGAATAAGACATACCCATCAGGCTTGAAATACTCAATAATATAAGGAGATGTTTAATCGGTGCAAATCCAAATACATACCGGAGTCCTTCGCTAAGTTCATTTAATATATGTTCATCCTTTCTTTGAGTTTCTTTGAGATGTAACTTCATCATTAGCAAAGAGATAATTACAAATATATAGCTAACGGCATTAAGCAGGAAGCAGACCCCTTCACTTGTGGACGCCAGCATGACCCCTGCTATTGAAGGGCCAATGAGCCTGGCTCCGTTAAACATCAAAGAATTAAGAGCTATCGCATTACCCAGATCTTCCTTCTTCTCAACCATGTCTATTACAAATGAGTGCCGCGATGGTACGTCAAATGAATTGATGCAGCCAAGAACAACACTTAAAACAACTATATGCCAAATTTGTATCGCTCCTGTCAGACATAGACCTGCCAGAACAGCAGCCTGAACCAACGAAACGATCTGTGTAAAAAGTAATACGCGATATCTGCTCCATCGGTCAGTAAGTACCCCTGCCACAGGTGAAAGCAGAAAAGTTGGTATCTGTCCGGCAAAACCTACAACACCCAACAGAAGTGTTGAACCTGTCATATGATATACGAGCCATGGCAAAGCAATCCGCTGCATCCATGTGCCGATAAGCGAAATGCTTTGTCCGCTGAAAAAAAGCCTGTAATTCCTGTATTGAAGCGAACGAAATATTATTTTGAATCTGCCCCTGCCATTCCCGGGCCCATCCTTATTCATCAGTTTTTTCCATAAATGTAAGGACATGCCATGGCATGTCCCTACAATTTCCAAATAAATTTATAATATATATATATTACTTTTTTACAGGAGCTATATCCAGAATATTAAATGAATCGGGTTTGGGTGTCCTTCTGGGCCTTGGATTATCAGCAGTTGCTTCAGGAGCCGGATTGAATTCAGCCGTTGGCATATAGATGTGATGAGTTTTTGTGTCAATAGCTAAAGTTCTTGCACCTGGCAAAGTGACAACATTTTCTAAAACATTGAAACTATCCTTGTCTAATTCCTGAACAACTGTCATAGTTCCATCTCCGTTGGAACTGTAAGCCCTCTTCATTCCCGGATCAAACTTTACACCGTCGCATCCGTTTCCTATCGGTAAATTTGCAACAACATGACCATCAAGTGCATCAACAACAACCATAAGTTTATTACCACAAACAGCAAAAAGACGGTGAGTTTCGTTATCAAGAGCCAGTCCGCTGGCTTCTTCTCCCGGAGCAATAGGCCATGATTTCTCAACTTTCAGCGATTTAACATCAATAACAGATATCAGACTCTTATCTTCGATATTCACATATATTTTACCATTACCATCTGAAGCCGGAAACTCCGGTTTACCTTCCAGTGCAATTGTACCAACAACATCATTTGTTGCCGCATCAAGAACTGTTGCATTGGCTGTTCTCCCGTTAAAGACAAACACTTTTTTCGAAAACTGATCATACATAATTGCATCCGGATTCTCTCCGGTTATCTTAACATCAGTAATTACTGCCAGAGTTTTGAGATCGATAACTTTTACTGAAGCATTTCTGCCTACACTTATAAAAGCTTTGTTCATATCCTGAGCAATTGCAATACCATGTACACCGGGGGTCTCAGCAATTGTTCCTGAAAGCTGGCCGGTTTTCAGATCAACAACCTGTACAACAGTCCCGTGTGAGACGAATAATCTTCCTCCTGTTTCATCAACAGAAAGATAATCCCATCCACCATCACCCGGTAAATGGATTTTATTTACAATACTGTACTCTGATTTGGAATTCTGCCCCTGCAGTTTTAATCCTGCTGCAAGGATTAACAAACAACTGATAAAAACCAAAGACTTTTTCATTTTTTTACTTTTAGTGTATATATGGAAATAACTTAATATTGACAAATATATCCTTCAGATTATTCCTGCGAATAATAATCTGAAAACAAACTTTTCACAATTTTGTTTAAAAAATCCCAATTAAAGCCAGAATAGTAATAATAAGTATTGTCAGAACTGAAACACTTATCGGGAACCATACCGGGGCTATCCATGGTTTCGGAATAAGAAAAAGGACATCTATGGTTGTAAACCTGGGTGGCCACTTTATCAAAATATAAAGAGACAAATAATAGAAAAGATCCCAGAAAGCAAATGTCCACAGGAAGAATACACCTTTCTCAATCCACGATCCGCCAACCAGACAGGCTATTACAAAAAGCATTATAATTGTTGCAGCCTCTCTCGACATCTCAATTTTCAAATAACGTACCGGGAATTTTTCAATAGAATCCTTATTCGATTCCGAATCGAGCATTCCCAGGGCTTTTCTCAGGTAAACAACAACAACACCTTCAAGATGCGCCATTGCAATCCCAAAAATTGCCAGTAATAAATATTTAGTTATCATAATTCTTATTAATTACTTGTGTGTCAATACAAATGTATTTACCTCATCACAAAATAGTTTTTTATCCTGTAAAATCAAGTTGTGCCCGCTGCGAGGTGAGATAACCATTCTCTTATAACTTGAATTAATATGATTAAAAAAATCTTCGCCAAGGGCCGGTGGACAAGTAAAATCATATTTACCCCATAGAACAAGGACAGGAATTGTAATTTTGTGCAGCGACGATGAAAATTGTGTTTTTGCCAGCTCTTTATTAAAATTCGAATCTTCTGAATATAACAGATTACTAAGAATTGCTGTAAGAGGATATTTATCAGCAATAGCATATTTCAATACCTCAGAAACGATACTTACATACTTAACACTATCTATATAGTTTTCTGCCTCAGCTGCGTATGATTCCAATTGTTGTGATTGTTCGAAGGTAAAGTTGCCCTGATGGGCAACACAATACATTACAATTGGTTGCCATTTATTAACATATCTTTTTTTTGAAATCTGATATTGTCCGACGTTAAGCAGCATCTGTCTTGTAAGTGTATCATTCAAGGGATAGTTATGACTGCCATCAACATTTATCAACCCTTTTATCAGATTCTGATTATCTGATGTGATTAGGAAATCAGTCGCCAAAAGGCCACCGAAGCTATGTCCGACTAAAAACAAACTTATTTGCTGTCCATAACGGAACTTAAGGACTTCTATTACTTTTTTCAGATCGTCAACCATCTGATCAAGATGCAGGTTCCCTCCATTACTTGTCCCCTGGGAGGCCCCTGCATTTCTTTGATCCCAGTAAATAACTGCGTATTTATCCCCGATATTTTTACTGATATATTTTGTGTCGTAGAAATAGGAGCTGGCTCCCGGACCGCCATGTATTATTAAAATGAAAGTATTGCTCGCAGTATTTCCTTCTACCAGAACACGCATTGAAGCTCCGGCATTTTCAACATAGAATGCTTCGGAAACGTTTTCAGACAAAGAGATTTTCTCCTTCTGACATGCTGAGAACAACAAGATAAAGCCAAAGAGAAATACTGTTCTCATTTATGTTTTGATATTGAATTTGATTCATTACTTACTTTAATTTTTTTCCTGCCTGGCATATATCTGATGCCCAGCTCCAGGACAGGTCTGAAATATATCGTACTGTTATATGGGAACATTGAAATAATATTCATCTTGCCAAATACTGAAAATGGCAATTGCTTCTTCACAGAATAATCATATCCGAAACCTCCGCCAATAGTTATAAGAGCATAATTGTACCCTGCGAGTTTAACAACTGATATATTACCTTTATCATCTACCCTGTAAGTTGTTCCTCCAAGAAATGTTCTGCTGTACCCAGGCCCGCAGGAAAACTCAGAAATGAATCCTTTCTGGCTGGTTCTGCGCATTACCCATTCAGCAGTAAGCCAAATATTATCATGAAAGTCAGAATGATGGTACCAGTTAAGATTCACTGCAATAAACCGTTCTTTTGTAAAAGACTTTTCTTTGCCCTGCTTTTTTATTTTTTTAACATAATATTGTTGCATGGGAAACTCTATACCTGAGCTTATACCCGGATAAATTAATGAGCTATTGTAGGAAAGCTTAAAATTAAGATGCCGGTCTATTGATTTATTAATTGAGTCATTCTGAGCCGGACACAAGGAACATAAGAATAAAGATAATATGAAAATCATGGTTTTTAGCATACCTTTTCAAAGCCGAAATCATTTGAAAAATAGTCAGATTTTCAAACTGATAAACATTCTGACAGCCTGGAACCCAAAATACAAGCCAATAAAACAGAGTATAATACCCAAACTTTTTACAAAAGCCGAGATAATCTTAATATTTATGCGCTTGCGGAATCGTACAATCATGTGAGCCAGAAGATAAAACCAGATTATGCTCCCAACAGAAATGAAGAATGCATAACAAATGCTGATTAACAAATGAAAAGAAGCCGGGAATATAGTTTGATCAACATGATGATCTTTGTTTTTGAGTATTGGAATGTTATCAAGTTTCTTAAATGCCAAACCCTGCGAGCTTTCTATTTTTTTTCCTTCAATATTACTTATTTCTTTAGCATTCTGATCAATTTTAACAGCCAATCCGCCCGTATGCAGACCAAGTGCTGCAATAAATGAAATTACTAATAAGGATGATGTTAACCAACCGATAAATAATGTCGGATTAAAGAAGTTAATCATGAACCCCGTATAAAAAGCTCCTTTCTCTCTTTTCTTTATCTTCTCAATAATATGAGTTTTATCCTCAAGATGTTCAATATCGATTTTTGTTCTGTAAATCTTGTACCCCAGATAAATAAGCAGCAATGATCCAAATGAAAATATATAAGGTATGATGGGTTTGTAAAAGGAATAAAGTTTTGTCAAACCGAATACAGCAATAAAAACATATATAAAATCGGCAAAAGAGGCTCCGATATTCACCAGATTGCAGTAACGCAATCTCCCTTTGAGTGCATTAGTTGTAATCAATATACTGATAGGTCCTGCAATTGGCATAGAAAATAAGAAGCCAGCCAACAGACCAGCTAAAGACATTGTTATAATGCTTTCTCCCATTTAATCCCTGTGTGATATCTCAAATGATTAATTAAAAGTACTTATGCAACAGTTAAATCGGTTTTCTATTTAGTCATAAAGATATAAAATACTTCTTCCTAAACCATATGATATCTTCACAAGGCTTTTAATAGTTAGTATCCTGTTGTATCTCAGCAATAGTTTAATTTTGAGTCAGAACATCCGCAAGTTGGTTCGGAGTTATTCAGAATTCCGCTAATAATTCCGGCAGCACAGCCAACACCGGAGTTAACCGTTATTGCCTTTACCTGACAATTCAGGGCACATGCTCCGCATTCCATGCAATAGTCTCTTCGTACAATATGAGCTTTCTTTCCTGAAAGTTCAAAAACATCATGAGGACAAACGTTTAGACACATTCCACAGCCGTTACATGTACTTTCACATAAACTAAGTGTCACAACATCCGGCAGATATACTAATTCTTTCATAATACTCTTTTAAATAAGTTTCCCAACAACCTGTAAAATTAATCCAGTAAACGCAAATCCTATCTGAAGAGGCACTGAAATCTTCATCTCTTTTTTAACTCCCGACAATGATGTATAGGTTGATGAACCCGTAAAATTCATAGCCAGAAAGGAGGAAATCGCCGTAATAATTAAAAACCAGGATAATATTTCAAAAATATTACTACCTAAAAATTTCAATAATAAAAGGATAAGAAAAACAAGTGCCCCTGCATAAAATCCCTTTAATGAAAAACGCCTCGAAGGAATATATGGAAGAAACATTGGTGTAATTACAATTCCGGCAAGATATGCAAGAAATACTTTTAAAATGGCAGGTCCCCCTGTCCCTGAAAAATCTTTATATGAAAAACCATTGATGGTGAGACCGGAAATCAGAAAGAGAACAGCCATTGCTCCCAGGAGGTAAAATTTCCCATACATAAAATCATTAGGGATGAGCTTTATCCGATCTTTAAGGTTAAAAGTGACCCTCCTCATTGCTTTGTCTGCCCTATATCCTTCACCTATAAATCGTTTTATATCTGAAGCACGTACGGGGCCATAATGAACATTAAAGCCTGTCTCCTCTTTCACCTTATGTGCTGCAACTCCTGTAGCGCCCAGTTGTGGCAATATCAACCGTTTATGTTTTACAATTTTATCTAGCGAAACCAGTCTTATCCTGTTTACCAGTTCTTTTGTTCCGAATGTACCTTTACCGGCTGCGCACCAAACATTTACACCTTTAGTATCCAAAACCAGAATCCATCCATTCAAGCTGGAGAGGTTCTTACGGAGAGCGTCAAAAGAAAGCTTGTAATTTGCGGTCACAAACACGTCTGATGCCGGATCGGGAGAGCCGATTGCATAAAGCCCGGGACTGACCCTGTAATTATCCCGGTTAATTCCCCAGCGTACCCTGACAGCACCCAGAAAATCGTTAACACCGAGTTCGGTTGAAACTACCGGGACATTAGTACCGGATGTTAAAACATTACCAACTAAAAAAGAGTTTTTCATATCAAATTAAAAAATCGTTATAAAATTTATAAAATGTAGTTCTTATTTCATCTCTTATCCTCCGGAACTCACTCATAATGAATTCCTCTGATCCGGTGACATTTGACGGATCTTCAAATCCAATATGCAGTCGACGTTTTACTTTACCCGGGAAAACCGGACAGGATTCTTTTGCATCATCACAAACTGTTATCACATAATCCCATTCATCATTCAGAAATTCATCCACAGACTTTGGTGAATTTTTACTGATGTCAATGCCGGCTTCATCCATCACTTTAATTGCTCTCGGACTAATTTTCACAGCAGGAAATGTTCCGGCAGATTGCACCTCAATCGTATTATCGAAAGATTTTAAAAAGCCCTGTGCCATCTGGCTACGGCAACTGTTGCCGGTGCATAATATCAGTATCTTCATAATTTTATAATATAAATTTTCTCTATTTCCAATCAAACACACTGGGGATATTAATTTCCTTAATAAATTTTTCTGCCATTTTTTTCAATTCTCTTATTTTATCAATGTCTAAACAGTAGCAGGTTTTCGCACCTTCTGTGGTCCCTTGTATCAGACCGACATCCTTAAGTTCTTTCAGATGTTGATTCACTGTAGTCCTTCCAAGAGGCAGCTCATCAGCAAGATCACCGGTAATACATTTTTTTGTTTCGGCCAGGTATTTAAGAATTGCCAGACGAGCGGGATGACCCAACGCCTTAAACAAAGTTGAACAAGTCTGAAGCTCCGGGCTGAACAGTTCACTTTTATTATATGCCATAATAATTATTTATTTGACGTAAATATACGTTAAATTTAATTATGACGTATAAATACGTTAATAATTTTTAAAAAATATTCAATTGTAGAGTTTTTCAGACAGACCACTTACAAATAACAAAGATCTTCATTACCTTTTATTCTCTTTTTCACAAGGGCATGGAACCGGTTTATACTTTTTATATTTATGCTGGGTTGCACAACCGGCTAAGACTATTAAAATCAGTAATATCAAAATCCGGTAGCTTTTACCTTTTGCCATGTATTTTCTCCGTAAACTGAGTTTAGCCAATGACTTTTTAAGAGGAATATCTTCCCATAAAATCCCAGCCTTTTATAATGAAATAAACCTTTCAGCAAATGTCAATTTTTAAGGCAGCGAACAGAATATTTATTAGATTTTTCGGTGCCGTGTATGTCTGCGATATCTTCCTTCCGTGATATATCAATTACCGGTTTATCGTCTATAAGCAGATAGCTGAAGTATTCTGCATTATTCTTATCATATTCTGTTGACGTCCAGTAATAGGCACTTTCATCCATTTCAGAATAGTTGCCTTCATAATCCTGCATTCCTCCAAGCTGGATGCCAAATGAAGATGGATCTGATGCGATTTTCCCCCATGTTTCCTTTTGATCGAAATGATTGACAAGAGATTGAAACTCAGTCCCTGATGGAAGGTGCCAACCAACGGGACACATGTTAATTGCTGTTTTCCATTCATACAGAACGCCATACCCCTGGATATTGTTGGAATCGTTATTGAAATAGAACCCTACTGTTTTGGCTTTATACCTGAGGTTTTCTGCCATCCATGTAACAGTTCCAATTGTTATTGTTCGGTAAACATTGCCGTCTCTCTTATCAGTGAAACTGCCCTGGCCATATAAATCAGCAAAAATTAATATTAATATAAATCCAAATAAAATCTTCTTCATATCTATTCTGTTTTCAATTTATAAACCCACAGTTAAATTTTCTGGTCAAACAAATACATTAAAATTACAGAGAACCGGCTGTAAAATTAATGCTAGCATTTTGATAAAACAGTTGATAAGTTGAAATGTTATTAACCAACCATCTCAATTAATTAAAAACATTGGTTGAACGTTATAATATGACGTCATTACACTACTCTGTGAATCTGAAGAAGGAAAGAAACGGGGAAGGTAATAATAATCCCGGGACAAAGAGTTCCGGGATTCTGAAGATCTGATTAAAAAGAAATAAATTTTTCCTTTGGTGTCATGCAAAAATCGCATTTTGCAGTAACACTACCGGCATCATAAGTGTTTCCGCATACAGGACAAACAAACCATTTTGCAGGAAGGCTTTTTTCTCCGCTGCCGGTTATTGCTGCCAGGGCTGTTTTATAAAAAACCTGGTGTTTCTTCTCCGTGTCCCATGCCCATGTAAAAGATTTTACGGCATCGTTGCTTTTTTCTTCTTTAGCTAAAGTGATGAAACCAGGATACATTGTTTCAAGCTCATAGGTTTCACCTTTTATTGCATCTGTAAGATTTTCTGCAGTTGACAGAACAGTAAAAGTTCCAATCTGGGGTCCGGCAATTTTTTCACCGAGTTTTTCAAGGACTTTTAAGTGATTGGCAGCGTGGATTGATTCAGCTCTTGAGGTTGCAAGAAACATTACTGCGACTGTATCAAAACCTTCCGCTTTTGCTTTCTCTGCAAATGCAGCATATTTTGCACTGGCGGTTGACTCGCCGTTGTAGGCAGCTTTCAGGTTTTCAATAGTTTTAACCGGTTTGGGTGAACAACTGGTTATCAGCCCTATAGCTAATGTAAATGCAAATAATCTGATAATTGTTTTCATAAGAGTTTGATTAGTGATGGATAATTATTAATAATGATACTAAAGTTTCTTGATATTCTTTACAACCCGATCATAAAATTATAAACCATGGTTCCTCCCATAAATCCTGTATATGTCACAGCTATAAATGCCAAAAGATAAAAACCGAATGATATCCATTTTAAACTAGTCTCCTCTTTCATTTTCACAACCAGCCAGATTCTGAAAGCTGATCCAATGATCATGAGTATCATAGTTATAATAGCTCCGGTCTCGTGGTTATTAAAGACTTTTAAAATCTCACCCTGTGTTGGCTCTTCAGTAAATAATTGTCCCGAAGACCAGGCAGCAATTGCTCCCAGTGTTCCCAACATCATAAGATAAAAACCTGTCTTCGACAGACATTTTTCTTTTTTAAAGAAAAGTGAAGCAACTTCTGCAAAAAATCCCACGGTTATAAGTGCAACCGGAAAGTGCACTATTATCGGATGTAAATGATCGGTGTTGAACATTATAGCATTAATTTTTTCAGCATGAATACTACCTGATCCTGTAGAGGAACGGATTAGTTATCCAAAGTTAGCTTTTTCATCTTGATTTTACAACTATATGATAATAAGTAAAAATGAAACTACGAAGAAATATTCTTCTGATTCTGATTGGCTTTTCAGCGAATCGCTGCGGATTAATCTGATTAGCAAAACAATTATAAATTAATTAACTTTGACCCCTTCAAAATTGGTTAAAAACTGGATGTGATGTCAGAAAAGACAGATCTGAAACCTTATGGGGAAAAACAGATTGCTTTCGATAAGCGGTATCTTGAAATGGCTCTTATCTGGGCTCAGAATTCATATTGTATCAGAAGGCAGGTTGGAGCTCTGATCGTGAAAGAAAAGATGATTATTTCAGACGGTTATAATGGGACGCCCTCTGGATTTGAAAATATCTGTGAAGATGAAAATAATATAACAAAACCATACGTTCTTCACGCAGAAGCAAATGCAATTACAAAGGTTGCAAAGTCGAATAACTCAAGTGAAAACTCAACTCTTTATGTAACAACGTCACCTTGTATGGAGTGTTCCAAGCTTATTATTCAGTCGGGTATAAAAAGAGTTGTTTACTGTAACAGATATCATAAAACCGATGGGCTTGAACTTCTGAAGCGTGCAGGAATAGAATTGGTATATATTGACCCTGAAAACGAAATTTATGAACTACAATAACTCAAAAAAGAGTATTTTTCTTCCATTGATGTTAGGTATATCGCTGGCTATAGGCATTTTTATCGGACGTTATCTTCCTTCTGAAAAGAATTTGCCTCAGCATTCAAATATCAGGTCAAGAAATGATAAGTTAAACAGTATACTGAATATTATTGAATCGAACTATGTTGATTCTGTAAACCGCAAAGATCTGGTTGAAACTGCCATTCCTGCCATACTTAAAAGACTCGATCCTCATTCCGTATATTTTACTGCAAAAGATCTTGCGCGCGCAAATGAGCCACTGCAGGGTAATTTTGAAGGTATCGGTATTTCTTTCAGTATGCTTACCGATACAATACTGGTAATAAGTACTATTCCCGGGGGTCCTTCTGAAAAACTTGGTCTTTTACCCGGAGATAAGATCCTGTATGTCAATGATTCTCTTGTTGCAGGCAAACACATAGTTGACGAAAAAATCATGGGTATGCTTAAGGGTCCGAGAGGTACGGTTGTAAAAATAAAAATACTTCGAAACGGACAGAAAGAACTTCTGCCATTTGAAATAGTACGTGATAAAATCCCTATTTACAGTGTTGACGTTGATTATATGGTGAATGCTCATACCGGATATATCAAGATCAACACTTTTGCCATGACAACATTTGATGAGTTCATGAAGGGCCTCAGGGAACTTAAGGATCAGGGGATGACCAGTCTCATTCTTGATCTTCGGGGCAATTCGGGGGGCATCATGGAAGCAGCTATCCAGATAGCGGACCAATTCCTGAAAGAGGGCCAGTTAATAGTTTATACAAAAGGACGTTCATCGCCACGAAGTGAAGCCAAAGCAACCGGTAAGGGAGAATTTGAAACAGGAAATCTGGTTGTTCTTATTGATGAGTGGAGTGCATCGGCAAGTGAGATTCTTGCCGGAGCATTGCAGGATAATGACAGGGGAACAATTATCGGTCGGCGATCGTTCGGGAAAGGGTTGGTTCAGGAGCCTATTCCATTTTCTGATGGCTCAGGAATGCGGCTTACAGTTGCACGGTATTATACTCCAACAGGAAGGTCAATACAAAAACCTTATAAGGATGGATTTGAAAAGTATTTTGATGACCTTAACAAAAGGTATATCCATGGTGAGTTTGAAGTCTCAGACAGCATTCATTTTTCCGACTCGCTCAGATTCACTACACCTGGAGGCCGTAATGTATATGGTGGTGGAGGCATAATGCCCGATAAATTTGTACCTGTTGACACCTCCGGAATATCACCTTATTTCATTAAAGTAAGATCTCTCATTTACAGATTTGCACTTAAATATACCGAGAACAACAGGGAACAACTTAAAAAATATACCGAAAGTGGAGAATTGGAGAAATTCCTTGATAAACAGGCTCTTCTCGATCAGTTTGTACAGTTTGCTGCAAACACTGGTATCAGGAAGGATCCTGCAGGATTAAAAATATCGGGAGATATAATTCATACCCAGCTAAAAGCCTATATTGCACGTAATATCCTGGATAATAAAGGATTCTATCCTATCTGGGAGCATATCGATACCACACTCAAATTTGCGATTGAATTTCTGAAGAAATAATCCTCCAGCCCCCCTGCCCCACTAAAGGGGGGTTGGGGGGCAAAACATCAGGAAATACTATTTACAAACTCTGTTATCGCTCTCAGAGAATTCTCTTCTTCTTCAATAAAGCCCAGATGTCCTGATTCTTTCAGAACAATAACTCTCGCATTAGGAGGGAGGTTCACATTTGCACGGATAATATTGCAGGGAATATAATTATCCATCAAACCTAATATCCATAAACATGGTATTTTGCCATCTTCCATAAAAGACAACCTGGATGGTCTTATCATCATCCCGTTCAGAACTGCGGTTATTCCTTCTCCCGGTATCTGTGAGGCAATATCTTTTGATTTCCGGAGAGAATCCGAGAATTTTTCAAGATTTGAAAGGGCAAACATTCTTATGATATTGTCAGGGTACATCATGTTTTTCTTCCCTGCTTTTACAATTTCAATTTCCCGTCTCCTTTTTTCAAGAGCAGCAGGAGTATCAGCGAATGGCTGTGAATGGAAAAGACAATACCCCAGGAGATACTCAGGAAACAGTTCGAGGAAAGCCAGAGCGACATAACCACCCATAGAATGGCCTAACAGGAAAACTTTTTTAAGATCAAGACTATCAACCAGGTTTTTTACTGCTGTCGCCATAAACTCCATGCTGTGCACCTCTCCATAAACATCGGAAAGACCATGACCAGGGAGATCCACTGATATGATCCTGAATTCTGATTTAAGTTTCTCAGCAAAACCATTCCAGACCTCAGACGATTCCAGATAACCATGAAGAAGAACAATGACAGTGCCATTACCCGAATCAGAATAGTGAATTCTACCTCCACTGTATGAAAAAAACATATTAATAAATTATTTTATTTTGTAAAGGTAGCCAATTATCAAATAATGGAATACATCCATAATTCATGTATAGATTTGTGATAATTAGCATAAAATTGTAAATCTGATTTAATACCTCTAACTTTGATAAACTTCCTTTTCAGGCTAAAAGATAAAATCTAAACATTTCATAACCAATGAGTAAAATTTTGTTTTCCTCAATTACCAAGAAATTTGTGATGGCTTTAGCCGGTCTATTCCTTCTCACTTTTTTACCTGTTCATCTTACTATCAACCTGATGCTGCTTAAGAGTGAACCAGGTCCATTTAATACTGCGGCCCATTTTATGGCAACTTTCCCTTTGATAAAAATAATGGAGATTGTTCTGTTTGGAGCGATACTGATTCATATTTCATGGGGAATCTTCCTACAGATCCAGAACTGGCTTGTCCGTCCGGTTGGTTATGTAAGCAACAATAAATCGGAGACTTCCTTTTTCTCCCGTTTCATGATCTGGACAGGAGCAACAATTCTTACATTTCTGGTCCTTCACTGGTTCAATTTCTACTTCATAAAACTTGGAATAGTTAAAGGGAATCCTGAGGATTTTTATTCTGTGGCTCACAGTCTTTTTAAGATCCCGGCATATGATATCATTTATCTGACCTGTTTTACACTACTCGGATTTCACCTTTATCATGCTTTTTATTCTGCTTTTCAGACACTCGGTCTGAATCACAGATTGTGGACTCCAGTTATTAAAACGCTTGCAGTGGTTTATGCTGTCATTTTACCTGCAGGTTTTGCATTTATTTCAATTACATTATGGCTTTTCAGATAAATCTGAAAAGAAAAAATTATAATCATGGAAAAACTAATTTCAAAGATACCTGATGGTCCGTTGGCATTGAAATGGACAAAGTATAAAGCTTCAGTTAAACTTGTTAACCCTGCCAACAAGAAGAAGCTTGAAATAATTGTTATTGGAACAGGATTGTCAGGAGCTGGTGCCTCTTCCTCACTTGGCGAACTCGGTTACAGCGTAAAAACATTCTGTTACCAGGATTCTCCAAGAAGAGCACATTCTGTCGCCGCACAGGGTGGAATAAATGCAGCAAAAAACTATCAGAGCGATGGGGACAGTGTTTTCAGGCTGTTTTATGATATGATTAAAGGTGGTGACTTCAGAGCCCGGGAAGCAAATGTATACCGTGCAGCTGAAGTAAGCAATGAAGTTATTGACCATTATACGGCACTCGGAGTACCATTTGCGCGAGATTATGGTGGAACACTTGATACACGGTCGTTCGGTGGAGTCCAGGTTTCCAGAACCTTTTATTCAAAGGGCCAGACAGGTCAGCAATGCCTGCTTGGAGCTTATTCCTCCCTGAACAGGCAGATAAAAAAAGGCAATGTCACAATGTATCCACGTCGTGAGATGCTCGATATTGTTCTAATTGACGGTAAGGCTCGCGGAATTATTGCTCGTAACCTTCTGACAGGCGAAATCGAAAGACACTCAGCCCATGCCGTTGTGCTTGCTACCGGCGGTTATGGAACGATCTATTATCTATCGACTCTTGCAGTAAATTCAAATGCCTCAGCGGCATGGAAAGCCCACAAAAAGGGTGCTTTCTTTGCTAATCCGAGTTTTGTCCAGATACATCCTACCTGTGTTCCACAGTTGAATGAATTCCAGTCAAAACTGACACTCATGTCGGAGTCGCTGCGCAATGACGGGCGAGTATGGGTTCCTAAAACAAAAAAAGATACCCGACCTGCAAATCAGATACCCGAAGATGAAAGAGACTATTTTCTTGAAAGAAGATACCCTGCTTTCGGGAACCTGGTTCCACGTGACGTCGCTTCCAGGGCGGCTAAAGAGCGATGTGATGCAGGTTATGGTATTGGGGAAACAGGGCTTGCCGTTAATCTGGATTTCAGGGATTCAATAAAGAAACAGGGAAAGAAAGCTATCGAGAACAAATATGGCAACCTTTTCGATATGTATAAAACCATAACAGGTATTGACTCATATGAAGAACCTATGCGTATTTATCCGGCCGGTCATTACACAATGGGAGGTTTATGGGTTGATTATGAGCTTATGACGACAATTCCCGGACTCTATGCAATAGGAGAATCCAATTTCTCTGATCACGGGGCAAACCGTCTCGGAGCAAGTTCTCTGATGCAGACTGCAGGTGACGGATATTTCATTCTTCCAAATACAATTAGTAATTATCTGGCAGACGAGATCAGGGTTCCAAAAATCTCAACCGATACACCTGAATTCGCAGAGGCTGAAAAAAAAGTCATTGAAAGACTTAATAAACTTATTTCAATAAAGGGAAAACAAACTTCGGCGTCATTCCATAAACGGCTTGGTAAAATCATGTGGGACTACTGCGGAATGGTACGAAACGAAGAAGGGCTCAGGAAGGCTCTTGTACTTATTAAGGAACTTAAGGATGAGTTCTGGAGAGACCTTATTGTACCAGGTGAATTTACTGAGCTGAATCAGGAACTTGAAAAGGCTGGCAGGGTTGCAGACTATTTTGAGCTTAGTGAACTACTTGTAACAGATGCTCTTAACAGAAATGAATCGTGCGGGGCACATTTTAGGGAAGAATATCAGACTCCTGATGGAGAAGCCCGCAGAAATGACGAAGAGTTTGCTTATGTGGCTGCATGGGAATTTGCAGGAGAAGGTAGCCCACATATCCTTCATAAGGAAGAACTTAAATTTGAGAATGTGGAATTGAAAGTAAGGAGCTATAAATAATGGTTTGCGGTACGCGGTAAAAAAGAGAGTAGACGTTTTCCGCACACCCCACGCCGCATACCGCATACCCAAAGTTGAATAGACAAAAGACTCTTTTGAATATTATATTATTTTAAAAATCGAGAAGCATATGAAGCTTACATTAAAGATATGGCGACAGAAAAATGCAGGTGTTAAAGGGAACTTTGAGACTTACAATATGGATAATGTATCCCCAGAGATGTCTTTTCTGGAGATGCTTGACGCACTCAATAAAAAGCTTGTTGAAGAGGATAAGGACCCGATAGCTTTCGATCACGACTGCCGGGAAGGTATCTGTGGGTCATGTGGGATGTACATAAACGGACATCCTCATGGACCTGTTCCAGCTATAACTACCTGCAATCTTTCAATGAGATACTTTAAGGATGGAGACACAATATGGGTGGAGCCATGGAGAGCAAAGCCATTCCCTGTTATCAAAGATCTTATAGTGGATAGAACAGCTTTCGACAAGATCCAGATTGCAGGTGGATTTATCTCCGTGAATGCCGGGGCCGCACCCGAAGCCAATTCAATCCTCATTGAAAAGAAAAAATCCGATGACGCCTTTGATTCAGCCATCTGTATCGGCTGTGGCGCCTGTGTGGCTGCCTGTAAGAATGCTTCTGCGATGTTGTTCGTTTCTGCTAAAATATCCCAGTTCGCTCTTTTATCGCAGGGACGCATTGAGGCAAAAGAGAGGGTAAGAGCAATGGTAGAAAAAATGGACGAAGTTGGATTCGGGAACTGCTCCAATACCGGTGCATGTGAAGCAGAATGTCCCAAGCAGATCAAACTGACGAATATTGCCAGACTTAACAGGGAATATTACAAAGCATTTTAATTAGGAACAGAAAAAAGAGTCATACTTTGAATTTCCAGCGCTGACAAGTTGCCGTAACCTTCTTCCTTTTCATATACACATCCAGTATCGATAGGAATCACTTTTGATTTTTCACCAATAAGTCTATTAACATATGACACGGTTTTAGGACGATGGCCATGAATAATAGTTTTGACCGACAACAGAGGATTATCATATGAAAGATTGCAATCCCATATCATACTGTTCTTGTCCAAAAAGGGGTTTTTTGCGTAATTATTAAATCCGGCATGAACAAAAACAAAATCACCCAGAATCTTATAATATTCCAGGTTGGTAAAAAACTTTAAATAATGATTATCAATTTCCCGGATATCCTCAATACCAAAACTTAATAAGGTCGACATACCGTTATTCATTAACCAGAGTGGTAATGATTCCTGATCATTATAAGCTTCACACAGCATCACTTCGTGATTTCCTGTAAGAGGCGTAATATCGAAACCTTCTTTCGAAAGATCAATTATAAAATCAATAACTTCTTTACTCTGATCCCCACGATCAATATAATCGCCCAGCAGGACGAGCTTGTCCGACTTTTTAAGTTTAAGAGTATTTACAACAAGCTCATAAAATGGCTTGTAACAACCATGAATATCACTTATGGCAAAAATACGGCCCATAATATGTAAAATTACAAGAAAAAATGTAGACTTTGATAAAAACCCCTCTCCCGCTAAAGCGGGATCTCCCCCGATGGGGGGAAAATTAAAAGGGAGTTCTACGAGCAAATAGATTCTACCTCTTTTATAGTTTTAGGTATTGGTCTGCCAAGAACTTTATGACCTTTTTCGGTTATCAGAACATTATCCTCAATACGAATACCACCGATTGACATATAATCCTCAAGTTTATCATAGTTAATGAAATCTTTGAATTTTCCTTCCGATTTCCATTTCCCTATCAGTTCCGGAATAAAATAGCATCCCGGTTCAACAGTAAATACGTGACCCGGTTTGTAAGGAAGCGCAAACCTGAGAAAAGCAGTGCCAAACTGTTCGCTCCGTTTTACCTCATCATTATACCCGATAAAATTTTCTCCCAGAGATTCCATATCGTGAACATCGAGTCCCATCATGTGACCAAGTCCGTGAGGCATAAAGAGTGCATGAGCTCCTGCAGCAACAGCCTCATCAATATCTCCTTTCATAAGACCTAATGTTTTCATCTCGGATGTTATGATCTTACAAGCCATAAAATGAAGATCCAGGTTAGACATACCTGGTCGTGTAGCTTTAATCGCTTCAGTATTAGCTTTCAACACAATTTCATAAATGTCTTTTTGCTGCTGGCTGAACATTCCACCGACAGGAGTTGTACGAGTTATATCTGATGCATAATGAAGATTTGTTTCGGCACCTGCATCAGTAACCATCATCCTTCCTTTACTCAGGACATTACTATGTGAATGGTTATGGAGAGTCTGTCCGTTTATGCTCAGGATTATCGGGAATGAAGTACCTCCGCCTTTTGCCAGAGCTATACCTTCCATAGCACCGAAAATATCCTGCTCCTTAATGCCATGCTTACACATTTTCATAGCAGTAACATGCATTTCATATGCAATATCAACTGCTTTTTCTATTTCTTCTATTTCAACTTTTTCCTTTATTGATCTCATTGATATAACTGCTTTAATCAGATCAAGTGATGCCAGTGTTTTCATCTGGCATGGATTTTCCTTCAGAAGTGAACCCAGTATCATTTTTGTCTCTCCGCGGTAAGGTGGTAGAAAATGAATTTTTCTCTTTTTTGACTGAGCATCCTTAATAGCATCCTTTAGTTTCGTCATAGGTGAAGTATCAGCGATACCACATTTCAGTGCAAGTTCTTTTATCGTAGGTTGAGGACCCATCCATATGATGTCATCCATGTCATAATCATTACCGAATATCCTATCCTTACCTGAATCGAAATCCATTATACCTGTGAGCCCGGGTAGATCAAGTCCGAAAAAATATAAGAAATCACTGTCCTGTCTGAAATGGTATGTGTTATCGGGATAATTCATAGGTGCTTCAGCATTGCCGATAAAAAGAGCAAGACCCGTTTTGATTTTATTGTGGAGTTCCTCTCTCCTTTTGGAATATACTTCACTTTTAAACATAGCTGAATAATTGATTTTATTTAAACGACTAAGTTAACATCCTGTTCAGTATAAAGCAAGGAATTAAAGTCTGGATTATATAAAGCAATATACTTTGAGCTCAGTTATACTTCTTTTTTTTAGTCCTTTTCTGTAACCAAAGTTATTCAGTTTCGTTTAAATAATGTTAACAATTTCAAGTCTGAAAAAGGGAAGTTGATATTTTAGTAATCAGAATAATAAAAATGCGAATACACGTTGCAATTAATAAAAGATTGCTATATTCGCATCTGTTCTTAAAAACCTTATAAAGATTTCTGATTAATTATGCCATACAGAAGATTGCCCAATACAGATACAGCCCGTATAAAGGCTATGAAGGTTGCTCTTGAAAAGGGAAAGGAGCTCCCTCCTAATAAACTGGCATTTTCATCAAAAACAATTGTGCGTCTTCAGAAGTTTCTGCCACAATTCGATCATAATTTCCATTTATACCGGCAGGCTCTGTCTTCACAGAACAAGAAAAGCAGAGATTATAATGAAGTATTAAAGAAAGCCCGGATTTATCTGACTCATTTTATAAGGGTTATGAATATGTCAATTCTCCGCGGTGAACTGCTTGCAGAAACCAGGGCATATTTTGGACTTGCAACAGATGAATCGACTGTTCCCTATCTTAATACTGAAAACGAGTTAATGAGCTGGGGAAGAAGAATCATAGAAGGTGAAGAGTTCAGAATAAAAAAAGGAGGAAGTCCTATAACAAACCCTACGATAGCAGTTGTAAAAGTAAGATTTGAAAAATTCATTGAAGTCTGGACTTATCACAATACTCTTGCAAAGCGGACTATCGATTTCACTGAAAAGAACAACATACTGAGAAAGGAAGCCGATGAAATAATTCTTCAAATATGGAATGAAGTTGAGAACAGCCACAATAAACTCCCTGAGGAGATCAGAAAAGCTGAGAGTGAGGAATACGGATTAGTTTATTTCTACAGGAAAGGCGAACTTGATAAAGCAAATTCTGCTGACGTTGAGAGCCAAACGACATGGCCTTGATCAGTTTTAGATTACAGGTTCCCGATCTATCTTTATTTTATCGTTACTTTTACTTTTATCCCAGAAATAATATAAAATTACCAGACTTAAAATTACTGGCAGAGGCAGTCCGATTACCTGTTTCCAGAGCGGAACATCTATCGGTGCATTTAATTTATCCATCCCTTCTATATATGCCAGGACTACTGGAAATGCGTTATTTACGAAGTGAGAGATCACCGGGAGCCATAGGGTTCCACTCCAGAAAAAGAGATAACCAAAAACCAATCCAAGTATGAATCTTGGTATGAAACCGAAGAACTGGAAATGTAATGTGCTGAATAAAAATGCGGTAAACCAGACAGCCAGGTGACCTGATCTGAAGAGACCATAAAAGATCTTCTGAAATACACCCCTGAAAATAAACTCCTCTGCAATCGCCGGTGTTAAAGCAATTATAAACAGGTTCAGAGTCATTATCAGAAAAGTATTAGAAGTAATTAACAAATCAATTAAATTATTTGCCTTTTCCTCTTTTTCGATCATCCAGTGTTCAATACCTGAAAGCCAGCCCGGAAGATGCATAGCCGAGTTGATCTGTCCTGTAAAACTTGTAACGGGGAATATACAAAAGGCAAGAATTACAACCAGACAGACCTCTTTTAATTTTGGGCTCTTTAATTCGGTTAACCCTGCAGAAGATTCAGATTTCATAAGTATCATGATAATAACTGAAGGAATTGCAAGAAGTGAAACATCCTGCATTATTAAAAGGTACCTCAGAAATGCAAAATCGTTATCGCTTATGGCACCGGATGGGTTTTCAAGTATTGATATGTTAGCACCGAAAACCAGCATACCTGCCGGAATAAGAATGATCGACAGACTAAAACCAATACCCACGATTATTAGTAATGACACAAAAATCTGATAAAGAGGTGATTTCCCGTATAAATTGAAACGGTTCAGTTTGTCACTCATTTTATTAATTTTGCTGCACTTAAATATAATCAAATTAAATACATGTAGGGGCGTTGCATGCAACGTCCCTACATATCACGGAATTTACATATCACGGAATTAAAATATAAGGATTTTGAAAATAGGCACTATAAAACTGGATGAATTCCCATTATTTCTAGCTCCAATGGAGGACATTACCGATCCTTCATTCAGGATGATTTGCAAAATGAATGGTGCCGATTTTATGTACACTGAGTTCGTCTCTTCTGATGGACTTATACGCGACGGCCTGAAGAGTATCAAAAAGCTTGATATTTATGATTTTGAAAGACCAATAGGTATTCAGCTGTATGGTCATTTAATCGATTCAATGGTTGAAGCTGCCCTTATTGCAGAAAAGGCAAAACCTGAACTGATCGATATCAATTTCGGTTGCCCTGTCAAAAAAATTGCTAACAGGGGAGCCGGAGCCGGAATGCTCCGTAATATACCACTGATGATTGAAATGACAGAAGCTATAGTTAAAGCAGTAAAGCTTCCTGTTACGGTCAAGACCAGATTAGGTTGGGATGAAGAGAGTAAAAATATTGTTGAGATTTCAGAGCGACTGCAGGACGTTGGTATTCAGGCCCTGACAATACATGGCAGAACCAGAGTCCAGCTTTATAAAGGTGATGCTGACTGGACTCTTATTGGTGCAGTAAAAAATAATCAGAGAATGAAAATCCCGATTATCGGAAATGGTGATATTGACGGACCCGTTAAGGCCAGGGAGATATTTAACAGTTATGGTGTCGACGGTATCATGATAGGTCGTGCAACCGTCGGCAGACCATGGATTTTTAGAGATATCAGGCACTATATCAATACCGGTAATCTGTTACCGGAACCCACTGTAAGCGAGAAAGCCGATCTGGCACTTCTTCATCTCGAAAAATCTCTTGAGTATAAAGAGGAAAGAAGAGCCATTTTTGAAATGCGTCGCCATCTTTCAAATTACTTTAAAGGGCTATCGCATTTTAAGGAAACACGTCTTAAGCTTCTCACGGCTGTAGAAGTTGACGATATAAGGAGAATAATTAATGAGATTCGTGAAAAATGGGGAGATTTCAGAACTGAGGATAAAACTTCAGTTTACAGCCTTTAAAATTCTACATTAATGTGATTTTCTTAAACAGCAACGAAAAACTACCCCATCTGAAAATTATTTTCAGGATTATAATAAGAATAATTCCAGAGATTAAAAGCGCTGAAAATTCAGTCCAGGGATGAATATTATGTTGTTGATAAAGAGATGGAGTCTGCAAGGCTGATGATTCGCTGGTTACCATGATACAAAGGAAAATGTTATTTGCCGCATGTGCTCCCATTGTTGCTTCGATTCCATCATCAAGAATTGTAATACAACCAAAAATCAATCCGAAGACAATATATTGTGGCATCATGGTAAGGAATCCAAATTCCTTAACTTCCGGATTTAAGGTATGCAAAAGACCGAAAAGAACCGAAGTCATTAGAAGCGGGAACCATCTGTTTTTAAGAAGTGCTGCAAATCCCTGCATAAGATACCCTCTGAAAATTACCTCTTCAAATGCGGCCTGAAACGGAATGAATAAGACTGAAACCACAGAAAGTGTGATAAGAGAAGCAGTTTTATTATTAATAGTGAAATTCGCAGGATCAAACTTTAGATAGAAGAACAGATAGAGTGCTAAAAGCATAAACCAGATAAATGCGGATATAAAGAATCTGTTCCATCTTATTTTACCGGTACCGTTTATTGTTATTTTAAAGGTACGCTTGTTCAAAGGCTCTACAAGAACTATAAAAGCAAACAATGCTGCAATGGATGGGAAGAGCGGTATAATCAGACTAACACTCGGATCGAGGCCCAACACGCTAAAATCACCCGGATTGGCAGCTAATTGGGATAAAATCTCATGGTTAGAAGCCGATTTTAATGCCAGAGATAATATCAGTGGCAATGCGCCGATTGTATTAGCAATAATAATAATTACGACAATCATTACAATATATCTCCAGAAGTTGTTTTTGCCTGCAAATGTTGATTCAAGATGGTTCATCGTAACATAATGTCTTTTAGAATTCAGAACTTGCCCGTTTTGGATAATCTATCGAGTAATGGAGTCCAACACTCTCGTGCCTGTTCTTTGCCATTTTGATAATTATATAACCAACATTTATCAGATTTCTTAATTCACAGATCTTCTTGGAAATAAGTGATTTTTTATAAAGGCTTTCTGTTTCTTCATATAAAATATCAAGTCGTACCATGGCTCTCTCAAGCCGGATGTCGGATCTGACAATACCGACATAATTACTCATGATCATCTGTACCTCTTTGCAGCTTTGTGTAATAAGTACCATTTCCTCGAGGTGAGTAGTGCCTTTATAGTCCCATAGGGGTATTTGTTCTTCAAATGTCAGTTTGTCCAACCTGTTTCCGGAATGAATTGCCGCGCGGTGAGCATACACGGCTGCTTCTATGAGTGAATTGGAAGCCAGTCTGTTAGCCCCATGCAACCCTGTGGAAGATGCTTCCCCTAAAGCGTAAAGTCTGTCAATATTGCTTTGCCCGTTGATATCAACTTTTATCCCGCCACAAGAATAATGGGCACATGGAACAACAGGTATCATATCTTTGGTTATGTCTATCCCACGTTCAAGGCAGTGTTCATATACATTTGGAAAATGATCCTTAAGTCCTGCTTTATTAAGATGGGTACAATCGAGCCATACATGATCATCTCCCCATATTTTCAACTCATTATCAATAGCCCTGGCCACTATATCCCGGGGTGCAAGCGATCCTCTGCTGTCGTACCTGTTCATGAACTTCTCGCCTGACATATTCTTCAAAACTGCACCATAACCACGTAATGCTTCGGTAATCAGGAAGGAAGGTTTCTTTTCCGGATCGTATAATGATGTAGGGTGAAACTGGATGAATTCCATATTCTCAATTGTTCCTTTTGCCCTGTAAACCATAGCAACTCCGTCACCCGTAGCAATTTCAGGATTTGTGGTAGTAAGGTATACGTTCCCTATTCCACCTGTGGCAACAATTGTCACTTTTGAAAGGATAGTAATCACATTCTGGTTGACAAGATCTGCAACATAGGCACCGAAACACTTTATATCAGGATAGTTTCTTTTGACTACCTCTCCAAGGTGGTGCTGCGTAAGTATCTCAATTGCAAAGTGATGCTCAAGTATTTCGATATTAGCATCACTCCTGACCCTCTCCATCAAAGTATTCTGGATACTTTCACCGGTTTTGTCCTTATGATGCAGGATTCGGTACTCTGTATGTCCGCCTTCCTTTGCAAGATCGTAGGTACCGTCTTCCTTCTTGTCAAATGTGACACCCAGATTAATAAGATCTTTAATTCTGTCAGGAGCCTCCTGTACCACCATTCTGACAACTTCCTCATTACAAATTCCACCTCCTGCAATCAGAGTATCACTTATATGTTTCTCAAAATTATCAGGTTCACTGAATACGGCAGCAATACCCCCCTGAGCAAACCGGGTGTTGGTATCTTCAAGGTTTGCCTTGGTAACAATTGTTACTTTCCCATACTTCACAGCTTTAAGTGCAAAAGTAAGACCGGCTATACCTGAACCTATTACCAAAAAATCAGTTCTCTTTTTCATTACATGTAAATACAATAGAATGGGCAAAGATACAAATAGATATTATTGAATACCACCAACCTCTTTTGAAATCAGACTCTCCCCAATCCCTCCCCCGAGGTAGGGGCTAAAAGGCAGTCAATATTCTTATTTCCCCCTTCTCTCCCGGGAGAAGAGGGTCAGGGGGAAGAGGCAATAAAAACAGGAGGGTTCAAAGGATTAATTCATCATTGAACGATAAATCCAGGGAATTAAAGAAATTGTATAACACAACATTTTGAATTACTTTTGCTTTCCTTAAAAGTAAAATAAAACAATTATGGCTCAGGAAGATATTTTCAAAAAGCTGGTTGCCCATTGCAAGGAATATGGATATGTTTTTCCATCGAGTGAGATCTACGACGGATTAAGTGCGGTATATGATTACGGTCAGTATGGAGTTGAACTTAAAAATAACATCAAGAAATACTGGTGGGACAGCATGGTATTGCTCAACGATAATATAGTGGGCCTCGACTCAGCAATATTCATGCATCCCACAATCTGGAAAGCTTCCGGCCATGTCGATGCATTCAATGATCCACTCATTGATAATAAAGATTCGAAAAAAAGATACAGGGCAGATGTTCTGATAGAAGAGCATCTTGCAAAGATCGACGATAAGATAACCAAAGAGGTTGAAAAGGCCAGGGAAAGATTTGGTGAAGCTTTCGACGAAAAAAAATTCAGGGAGACAAATCCCCGTGTTGTGGCTAACCAGTTAAAAATAGATGAGCTGAATGCCCGGTTTTCAAAAGCCCTTAATGAAACCAACCTGGTGGAACTAAAACAGATTATTATTGACAATGAGATCGTGTGCCCGATATCAGGTACCCGTAACTGGACTGATGTCAGGCAGTTTAACCTGATGTTTGCTACTGAAATGGGATCGACATCAGAGGGAGCAAATAAAATTTATCTCCGCCCGGAAACCGCACAGGGTATATTCGTCAACTTTCTCAATGTTCAGAAGACAGGAAGGATGAAGATACCATTTGGTATTGCACAAATAGGGAAAGCGTTCCGCAATGAGATAGTTGCCAGGCAGTTCATATTCCGAATGAGAGAATTTGAACAGATGGAGATGCAGTTCTTCGTTCAGCCAGGCAGCGAACTCGGATGGTTTAAAAAATGGAAAGAGATACGTATGAAATGGCACCAGGCTCTAGGTTTCGGAAGTGAAAATTACCGCTTTCACGACCATGTTAAACTGGCTCACTATGCAAATGCCGCTACTGATATTGAATATAAATTCCCATTTGGGTTTAAGGAAGTTGAAGGAATACATTCAAGAACTGATTATGACCTGAAACAGCACCAGGAATATAGTGGTAAAAAAATGCAGTATTTCGATCCTGAAAAAGGTGAATCATATATACCTTTTGTTATTGAAACTTCAATAGGTGTTGACAGAATGTTTCTGCAGGTGATCTCTGCTGCATATCAGGAAGAAGAATTAAAGAAAGAAGATGGCAGTACTGACATCCGTGTGGTACTAAGGTTACCTTCCTTTCTGGCTCCAGTTAAACTGGCTGTGATGCCTCTGGTAAAAAAAGATGGACTGCCTGAAATAGCATTAAAAATTGTGCATGATCTGAAATTTGATTTTAACTGTCAGTACGACGATAAAGACTCTATCGGCCGACGATACAGACGTCAGGATGCAATCGGGACACCATATTGCATAACTATAGATCATCAGACCCTTGAAGATAAGAGTATTACAATAAGGTATCGGGATTCAATGGCCCAGGAAAGAGTAAGTATTGAACAACTTAAGGAAATAATTGAAGAAAAGGTATCTCTACAGAGCTTATTAAAAAAGCTATAAAATGAATAAGGTTCTAATTGTTACCTACTACTGGCCACCTAGTGGAGGCGCAGGGGTACAACGATGGCTTAAATTCTCGAAATATCTTCCGGAATTTGGATGGGAACCAATTATTCTAACAGTCGATCCGGAATATGCTGCATATCCGGTTACCGATTTTTCGCTTAATGATGATATACCCACTTCACTAAAAGTTTTCACAACTCCTGCAACAAATTATTTCAGTATTTATAAGAAGGATAAATCAAGAATTCCTTCTGCCGGTTTTGCTAATAATGTGGATAATACATTTAAAAGTAAGCTGCTCCGTTTCGTCAGAGGTAACTTTTTTCTACCCGATCCAAGAAGAGGATGGAACAAATATGCCTTCAAAAAAGCAAGCGAATTAATTGAGAAAGAAGGAATAAAACATCTAATTACGACAAGTCCGCCTCATTCAACACAGCTTATCGGATTAAAGCTTAAGAAGAAAAACCCTGGTCTTAAGTGGATTGCTGATCTTCGCGATCCATGGACCGACATTTATTACTATAAGCAGTTCTATCCCACACTCATCTCAAGAGCAATTGACCTTAAATATGAAAAAAGTGTACTTAATAGAGCCGACAAAATAATAACTGTAGGAGAATCTCTCGAAACTCTTTTTTCATCTAAAGTCAATAATGTTGAAAGAAAGACCCGGGTTATAACAAATGGGTATGATGAATCGGACTTCAAAGGAAATGATGCTGTCCTTCCATCAAGTCTTACTCTGACATATGTTGGCACTCTTTCGGATATTTATCCGATAGAAGGCTTGCTGATGGCTTTGAACAGACTGAGATCGGAAAAGAAGGATTTTGTACTACGTTTCGTCGGGTCATTATCTGCAAAAACAAAGCATATGATCATTTCAGAGATTCCCGAGTCATATCTTGAAATCTTACCATATACTGCTCATAATGAAGCCATTAACTATATGTTGAATTCTTCTTTATTGATTTTAATAATCCCGCTCCATCCGAGCAATAAAAGTATCATAACCGGTAAGCTTTTTGAATATATTGCGTCAGGCAGACCCATTCTATGCATCGGGCCCACTGAGGGAGATGCCTCCCGTATTATAAATTCTGTTCATGGTGGTGAGACATTCAATTATTTTGATAGTGATGGCATATATGATTTCCTGATCCATTCAGTAAAAAAACTGCCACAATCAGGTATGAATGAAAAATTAATTTACTCCAGAAAAGAACTGACCAGACAACTTGCTGAGATTTTAAAAGTGTAACTATGATTGCTATAACATAATCGACTGATTTATAAAATTAACTTTGCTGAAAATTTTCGCAGAATGAGAATATTAATGCTGCTTGAAAATGAGTTCCTCAGAGATTCAAGGGTAGAAAAAGAGGTTCAGACTCTTTATAAAGCAGGACATGAAATAATAGTTGCAGCGTTAACTTTTTCAGGTCTTCCATACGAGGAAAGAAGAGGAAATTGCATCGTCCTTAGAAAAAGCATTTCAAAATTTATTAACAAAACGAGTGTCGGAGCTCTTAAAGTTCCAATCTATTTTAATTTCTGGAGGAGATATTTAAAGCATATTTTTGAAACTTATAAAATTGATGCTATTCATATTCACGACCTTCCACTCTGCCGGATCGGAATAGAGGCTAAAAAGAAATATAAAATAAAACTGGTAATTGATCTTCATGAGAACTGGCCGGCTCTTCTATCTGTTTCAAGTCATACAAATACTGTACCGGGCAGAATCTTGTCGTCAGAAAAACAGTGGAGATCTTATGAAAAGGAGTGTGCCTTAGAAGCAGATTGGATTATTACAGTAGTTGCTGAAATGAAAGAGAGAATCTCTAAACTTGGAATATCTGACAAAAAGATTATTGTGCTTGAAAACACTCCTGAAAGCCGGTCTTTAACTGAATTGAAGTACGAAAGAGACGAAAGGTTTTTTACCCTGGTTTACATCGGAGGAATTTCCTATCACAGGGGATTACAATATGCAATTAACGGATTAAGTCAGCTGGTAACAGAGCTACCGGTAAGGTTATGGATAGCAGGGGATGGGAAATACTTCAGCGTCTTAAAAGATCAGCTCAGAAGTCTCAACCTTCAGAATAATGTAGAATTTTTTGGAATGGTCGCAAAAGAAAAAACTGACGACCTGATGAAAAAAGCTGATCTTGGATTGATCCCGCATATCAGATCGGAGCAATCTGACAACTCTTCACCTAATAAGCTTTTTGATTATATGGCTGCGGGGCTGCCTGTTCTGGCAAGCAATTGCAGCTCGGTTAAACGGGTTATTGATGAAACGAATTCCGGAATGACCTATGTTTTTGATTCTCCGTCTGATTTCGCAAGTGTCTTAAAAACACTATATAATGACCATGAAAAAAGAGTTATTTTTGCTTCTAATGGTAAGAAAGCAGTAACAGAGAAGTATAACTGGGACCGGGGTTCAGCTTCTCTGGTGAATTTATATTCCGGTCTAGAATGAAACAAGACATCAGCAGCTGGCTTTATAATATTGAATACAGGCAAATCTCACTAACAGTGAGGATATATTCTAAATGATGACCATTTTGATTCTTACTCACTCTTATCCTGACAGAGAAAACTCCTGGAGGGGATCTTTTATTAAAGATCAGGCTGAAGCTTTGAGCATTAACAATACGGTGATTGTTGTTTATTTTAAAATTGATTATGAACATTTTGCTCCATTCTCAAAGTATGAATTTTTAAAAACCAAAGTTGGTAACCTTACCGAATATACGGTGACAATCAGGAGATCATTCCCGGTCATCAACCAGATAAATTATTTGCTAAAGACCTATAAGTTTATAAAGAATGAAATCGTGCAAAATAATAAACCTGATCTCATTCACAGCCATTTATCATATCCTGCAGGCTTCCTGGGAACTATAGTCCAAAAGAGAATAAAAATTCCTAACATAATTACAGAACATTCCAGGATAATAAATTATTTCAGAAGCCGGCTTCATAAACAATGTGTCGTTTATGCTCTTAAAAACGCCACCTCTGTTATTGCAGTAAGTAACTCTTTAAAGGGTGAAATATCATCTCTTTGTACCCGTACGGTAACCGTTATCCATAACATTATCGATACTGACAAATTCAAACTAAAAAAACAAAAGCCTGGTCAGGTCCTTAATATTGGCTTTCTCGGAGGGTTGGGAAATAACAATAAAGGATTGGATCTGTTGTTAAAATCTGCATCGGTTCTTGAGAGTAAAAATTTCGTATTGCATATAGGAGGTAAAGGGATTTTACTGGACCGTTACGTGAAAATGGCAAAAGAATCAGGTCTTGAAGCAAAATGTAAATTTTATGGAGAAATACGACGAGATAAAATTACAGATTTTTATTCCGGCCTTGATCTCTTTGTTTTGCCAAGTCGTTACGAAACTTTTGGGATAGTCCTTATTGAAGCAATGGCTTGTGGAATACCGGTAATTGCAACCAGATGCGGTGGTCCTGAAGAGATTGTGATTCCTACAACAGGAATGCTGATTGAAAAAGAAAATACAGAAGCTCTTGCAAGCGCTATAAAAAGTATGTCGGAAAACCTGGGATCTTATGATAAAGAGGCTATTAGAAAATGGGTTATAGAAAATTTTGGGAAAAATGTTTTCATTGAACGCCAGTCCAATCTGTATCAGGAGATTCTAACAAATATTACAAATGAGTAGAAAAGAGACATTCTCAAAAGACGTCAGGCACCTGTATACTGAAACTTATTTTATGGAAAATGCAACAGGCCATGATGAGTTTAAAACCTTTGAAGGAAAGTATGAACAGTTGATCGATAAATTCCGGATGGTTATCGATCACCTTAATTTACGTCAGTCAGACAGACTACTTGATATAGGTTGTGGAAGGGGTGAAATGATAATCTACCATGCGCTTAATGGAGGCGATGCAACGGGTGTCGACTTTTCAGATGAAGCAATAAAACTGGCAAAAGCAAAAGCCAGTGAGTTAAAAGCCAAATGTAATTTTCAGATCAATTCGTTCGAAAAAATTGAAGAAGAAATAAAATTTAACCGGATTGTCTCTATAGACTTTATAGAGCATATTTCTGTTGAAGAAGGTAAGGTTTTCTTTAAAAAATGTTACAATTTATTAAACCCCGGAGGAAGATTAATAGTATATACTTACCCCAATACAATCCGGCGAAGATATGGGTATCAACTAATCAGATTGTTTAGTATTATTAAAAGAAAACCATTGCCAAAGAGAGAACCAGATACAATTTCTGATCACTATAAACAGTATCATCTGAACGAGCAAAACTATTTCTATCTCAGGAATAGTGCACTTGATGAAGGTTTCAGAAAAGTAAGTGTGCAGTATTTTGACCTGAGTATAAAAGATTCTTTTTTAAAGTCAGTTCTTATAAGTACTCCTTTCAGACATCTTTTTCTTAAAGGGCTGACCCTTATAGCAGATAAGTAGTTTATTAACCGCTATACAGTATAATGGTAAATTGTATCTTAGCGAGCACAAAGTGTTTTTATTTAAATATGATATCGTAAAATAATTTGGTGAAAATACGTCATGCTTAAATCGATTAAAACATCATTTAAAGACACGATAATCTATGGTCTCGGCAACGTAGCGGTTAAGATTGTGGGATTAATTCTGATTCCTATATATACTGATCCAAAGTTTTTTTCAACTGACCAGTTCGGGGTCCTTGGTGTCCTTGAAATTTCCGCGCTGGTATTAACGGCTATGCTTGCTTCCGGGCTACCACAGAGTCTCACAAGATGGTTCTGGGATAAGGACCATAAGGATAATCAGAAAGGTATTTTCTTCATGTCCCTTTCAACTCAAGTTATCATATCAATATTATTTTGTCTGGTATTGATTCCGTTATCTGGCACCCTATCAGTGTTGATATTTTCAAAACCTGACTGGGCAAAAGTAATAGCTCTTGTTATTCTTGCTTCCGGCATTCAGTCGGTAAATAATGTCATCAATACATTGATGCGGCTTCAGTCAAGATCCCTGCTTTACACAATAACAAATTTATTGAAGCTCACAACAGTCCTGGCCCTTACGCTCTATTTTATCCTTTCAAAGAAGATGGGCCTTGAAGGCATCTATCTTGCTCAGGTAATTGGTAACAGCCTGACCGTTCTGTTTCTTCTTGGATACACAATTAAAAACACAAGGATGTTCTTTGATAAGAACATTTTCAGATCAATGAACGTCTATGGTTTCCCATTGCTGCTTGCCAATATTTCTGCCGCACTTCTTGGTGTAATCGACAGGTTCTCACTTAATTCCCTCACAGTTCTTAAGTCAGTGGCACTATATACCCTTGCCTCCAAGATAACAAGTGTTCTTAAACTGGTTCTTGTCGATTCTATAAGACTTGCACTCGGACCGATGATGATTAAGCGCATCGATTCCCCGGACAACAAAAGATTTTATTCCAAAGTACTCCTCTATTCTTCATATATTGTGATGTTTGCAATAGTAGGGATTTCTCTTTTTTCATTTGAAATAATAAAAGTTATTGCTACTTCAAGAGCTTACTGGGATGCTGTAGTTATTGTCCCGATGTTGTCATTGTCAATCTTTTTCGTAAATATGAAAGAGGTGACAGTTTATGGGCTGCATATCGCAAAAAGGACCAGGATAATCGGAATCATTGTAGTTTTCTGCACAATTCTGAGTCTGGTCCTGAACATTATGTTTATCCCGATATGGGATATTACAGGTGCTGCGGTTGCTACTCTTATATCACAGTTTATTTATTGGTTTGCTTGTTACTATTATTCCCAGAAAGTTTTTTATGTGCCATATGAGATCCGAAAAATAATTATAATGCTGGCCACTGGTGCTGTTTTGTCCTTTTCAAGTTTATTAATCAACGGAATGGATCTGCTTCCAAGAATGGCAATAAAAACATTATGCCTGGTAAGTTTCCCGTTTATTCTGTATCTGTTTAAATTCTACGAACCTGTTGAATTACAGGCGATCAGAGGGTTTTTTACCAAATGGTCGAAGATCAGAAACCTTAAAAGCAATCTGAATTCTTTGAAAGGTATTACAGATGAATTATAGAAAATCAAATCTATTAATTCAGGTAAATACATAATTTTGTTTTTCTTGAGGTAAGTAATTTTAAAAAAATTGAAATGCAAATAAGTGATAAAATCAAACCCATTCTGCCGCATCTGATAGCAGTTTTAATATTTATAGTGGTATCATTCGTATATTTTTATCCTGTTTTGGAAGGGAAAGTACTGAAAGCCAACGATTCAACTGTCTCTAAGATTACCTCAAAAGAGATCCAGGATTTTCGTGAAAAAACCGGACGGGAACCTCTATGGACCAATTCGATTTTCAGCGGTATGCCTGCTTATCTTATCTCTACCTTATACCCCGGGAACCTTATTAAATATGTAGATAAATATCTCAGGATATTTAAAATGCCGGTCTCAGTATTGTTTCTGTCGATGCTTGGATTTTATATCCTTCTTTTAATCTTTGGAGTTAATTCCTGGCTGGCGATCGCCGGAGCGATAGCTTTTGGTCTATCGTCGTTTTTCTTTCAGGTCCTCGGGGCAGGTCACAATACCCAGGCAATAGCTTTGGCGTATATGGCACCCATGATTGGAGGAATTTATTACACCTACCGATATGACGCATTAAAAGGAGCATTATTTACTACATTTATTCTTGCTCTTGAGATTCAGGCAAATCATCCACAGATCACATATTATGCAATGATCTGCCTCCTGATATTCGGAATTGTGGAATTTATTTATTCCTGGAAAAACAAATCGGTAATAAAGTTTCTTAAAACATCTGCCTTACTGATAATACCTTTTATAATAGCTATCGGGATAAACTTTGCAAGTCTTTATACAACCTATGAATATGGAAAATATTCGATCAGGGGAAAATCAGATCTGACAACAAGTAATAAGAATATTACTTCAGGCTTGAATAAAGAATATATAGTCTACTGGAGTTACGGTGTTGATGAAACATTTAATCTTCTGATCCCTAATTACAAGGGAGGTTCCAGCCAGCCATTCGATCGCAATTCGGAAACCTATAAAGCGCTGGTTAAAAATGGTAATCAGGCAGCAGCCAATCAATTCCAAAAATACTGGGGAACCCAGCCTGGTACCGATGGACCCCATTATGTAGGGGCGATTGTATTCTTCCTTTTTGTCCTTGGACTGATACTTATTAAAGGTCCCGAGAAATGGTGGCTTCTGGTAGCAACAATATTGTCAATAATGCTGGCCTGGGGAAAAAATTTCATGCCTCTTTCAAATCTGTTCATTGAATATTTTCCGGCATATAACAAGTTTAGGGCAGTGACCATGATTCTTGTAATTGCAGAGTTCTGCATACCACTTCTGGGATTTCTTGCACTCCGAGACATATTCAAGGGGACTACCACAAAAAAGGAAATAATCAGGGGGTTAAAAATTGCTGCAGGAATAACCGGAGGATTTATACTACTTGTCATTGTACTTCCTGGTATTGCCGGCTCCTTTCTCGGACAAAATGAAAATGATCTTCCGCCTTGGCTCACAAGTGCATTGATATCCGATAGAAAAGGTTTGCTCAGGAGCGATGCATTCAGATCACTTGTATTTATTTTACTTTCGTCAGGCGTAATACTTGGTTTTATTTTTGACAAACTCAAAAAGGAGTATGCAATAATAATAATTACCTTACTTATTATGTTTGATCTCTGGACAGTAGACAAAAGGTATCTGGATGCTGACCATTTTGAAAGACCCTCAACTATTCAGAAATCTTTTGCTCCAACTGTTGCTGACGCATTTATCCTGAAAGATCACTCTCAGAACAGGGTCCTCAATCTTGCTACTTCACCATTTAATGATAATTCGCCAACTTCATATTTCCATAAATCGATAGGAGGTTATCATGGTGCTAAAATGGAGCGATATCAGGAGCTTATTGATTCGTGTATATATCCGGAAATTGGTGCATTTGGTGAGGCTGCCAAAAAGGCTCAATCAATTGAGGAACTTCAAATGGCACTTGACAAAACTCCTGTTTCTACTCTTAATATGCTTAATACGAAATATATAATCTTTAATTCCTCCTCCCTCCCATTAGTCAACCCTAACACGCTGGGAAATGCATGGTTTGTTGAGAAACCTGTTATGGTGGAAAATGCTAACAAAGAGATTTCGGCAGTCAAATCCTTTAATCCGTCAAAAGAGGCGATAATCAACAATATTTTTAAGAATCAGATAACAAAATCATCTTTCCCGGTTCAGGAAAATGAAAAAATAGAACTCGTCTCATATCAACCTGATGAGCTGCTATATAAATACTCGGCCCGGGAAGAAAAGATTGCGGTATTTTCAGAAATTTATTACCCTGCCGGATGGAAGTGTTATCTCGATGGAAAGGAGAATAAGTATTTCCGGACAGATTATATTCTCAGAGGAATGGTTGTCCCGGCCGGAGACCATGAGATAAAGTTTACTTTTAGGCCTGCTTCTTACTATGTTGGAAATAAAATCTCCCTGGCAAGTTCCGTATTGCTTATCCTCTTGTGCGCCGGATATTTCTTTACGAAATTTAAAATGAAATCTAAGCCGGAATAGAATGGTGCATCATAATGTATGCCCTCTTTGTGCTTCTGAAAAGACAGATTTGCAGATCAGATGTAAAGACTATTTTATAAGCAAAGAGGATTTTTCAATATTTAAATGTTCAGCATGTGGTTTCTCATTTACACAGGATTATCCTGAGGAAAATGAAATTACCAGGTTTTACGAATCTGATGATTATATATCACACAGCGACACTTCAAGAAGTTTTTCCGATAAGCTGTACCGGCTGGCAAGAAATGTTATGCTTCGGAAAAAAAGACAACTCATTAAAAATGTCACCGGTCTTAAGCAGGGAGCTATACTCGATATCGGCAGTGGTACTGGTTATTTTGCCGGTACTATGAAAAAAGCAGGATGGCACGTAAAAGGAATAGAAATAAATGAAAAGGCCCGTAATTTCTCCATATCACAATTTGAACTTAATATTTTATCCCCCGATATAATACCGTCTTTGGAGAAAGAAAGCTTTGATTGCATTACCCTATGGCATGTGATGGAACATTTTCATGATCCATTTAACTATATTTCAGAAATCAGCAGGTTATTAAAGCCGGGTGCCGCCTGCATAGTCGCAATGCCCAATTGCAGCTCGTACGATGCGAAATATTATGACCGGTTCTGGGCTGCCTGGGATGTTCCAAGACATTTATGGCATTTTAATCCAACCTCATTCAGCCTTTTTTCCGAAAAAGCCGGGTTCATCCTGGAAAAACTCAGAAGTCTGCCTCTTGATGTATTTTATATTTCAATGTTAAGTGAAAAGTATAAAGGATCTGGCTTGTCTTTTATCAAAGGAATGACAAAAGCCTCGTGGTTTGCATTCTTATCTTTCTTTAATAAAAAAAGGAGCAGCACAATAATCTATATTCTCAGAAAACTCTAGGCATTTTAGGCACTCCAAACTCTGGGCACTTATCTTTCAATCAATACCTATCGAGCCAGCGATATTTTCTTGAATTATCACCAAACTTAAGAGCAACAGTCAGTTCATGTGTTCCGTAGGTGATTCTCTGAATCTCCTGCAGAGTGAAATCAAATGCATATCCGAAAAACATATTCTGGTATTTTACACCAATGTTTGCAATTATAGCACCGCTGGTACGATAAGCCAGTCCGGCCCAGAATCCCTGATTATAAATATATGTTGCACCTATATCAGCCTGAGGCTTAAACTGTTCCGACATCTTAATAAGGAACGATGGTTGGATTATTGTGTAACTTCCCTGGCTAAAATCATATGATCCGAAAAGATAATACTGCCTGCTCATGCTGAAATTTTTATAGGCAGGACCTCCTATTTTTGCCGAAGCTTCAGAGAGCTGATCCGCAGAAAAACCAAGGCTGTATTTCGCATTAAGAAGATATGCCCCGAAAGTCACATCAGGGACAAAGATACCCCGACGAAGGTTATTGTTTAACCATGGTTCATTCGGGTCTTCAAAATTTATCTGCTTTTCATCAATCTTATAATAATAACCGGTAAGAGCAAGTCCAAAAGATAGTTGTGTTCCTTGCTTTAACCACGTATGATAGGCATAAGCAACCTGGAAACCAGTCCTTTGAATCAATCCGTTTTTATCGCTGAATATATATCCGCCAAACCCAACTTTCCCATCAGATTTTGGCCTGTACACTTCCCGTTTTACTCTGGTCTGCTTCAGTATGAAACTTTTTTTGAGCGTTCTTGTCTGCCAACTGAAGGAATAGGTCCTTGGTGCTCCGGAATATCCAACCCATTGTTCCCGGGCAGTCAGACTTACACTGGTATATCCATCGCTTCCGGCTACGGCCGGATTAATCAGAAATTTATTATATAAGTACTGGCTAAATAATGGTAATTGCTGTCCAAAGGTCAGGTTACCAATCAGAAAAAAGAATAATATGAAAGCCGGTCTTCTCACGGAGATCAAAAAAATTATGGTTTACCTTACTATAGTCACATTACCAACAAGCGGTTTAGTCCCATTATGCAAATCAATTATATAGTGATAAGAGTCTATCGGAAGTGAATAGCCATTACTTGTTCCATCCCAAGGTTTCGGATATCCTTTTTCTGATCTCCAGATACTTTCGCCCCATCTGTTAAATATTTTTACTTCCATTGAAGGATATAACTCAATCAATCCAATATTCCAAACATCATTAATAATGTCACCGTTTGGTGATATTGCATTTGGAATAATAAGACATGTCTCGTTCTGTGGTTCAACCTTCACAGAATCCTTTAATGAACATCCGTTTAAGTCTGATACAGTTACTTTATAAGTTCCTCTCGGAATATTTGACAGGTTCCTGTTTGTTGAATTGTCTGACCACCGGTACAGATAATCTGTTCCAGGGACACCTCCGGTTACATTTGTTCTTATCTCACCATCAGGTTTATCCGGGCAAAAGGGTGGGGTTATACTAAATGCCAGTTTCATGGAATCAGGTTCTGTGAGTGCTATTGTTGCACCAACCTGGCAATTATTTGCATCTGTGATAACTACTCCGTAATTACCTGCCGGCAGATTCGTCCTTGTTTTGCCAATAAATCCATCGGACCAGAGGTAGTAAGCCGTATTTACCTGATTTACCGGTAATACATCAATAGAACCGGTACTATCTCCGGCACAATTTATATTAAACCCACCTGCAGTGCTTGATGATAGAGTGACTGTCATTCCCAGTTTTCCAGGCTCAGTGAGATCGATATTCTCCATAGCCTTACATTCTCTGCTGTCGGTGATCAGCAACTGGTATGATCCGGCTTTAAGGCTGGTAATATCTTTTGTCGATGCAGTGAATCCACCGGGTCCTGTCCAGGTGTAAATAAAAGGAGCTGATCCGGCGGTCGGATCTATCTGGATGGCACCATTTGACAGACCATTGCAACTAATATTAAACCCGTTATAATCAATCACGTTTTTAGTATAAATTATTGGAGGCGGCAAATCTACTCTTATCGAATCAACTTTGGGGCATCCGTTAAAATCTGTAACGGTTACTTTATAATTTCCTTGTGTCAGACCGGCAATATCTTCTGTTGTTGCGCCATTCGACCATAAATATGAATAAGGTGCAATACCTCCTGATATTGTCAGATCAATTGATCCATTATTAAAGCCCGGGGACAGACAGGTAATGTTCGTTGCAGAAAGATGCGTAAGATAAACAGGAGGCTGGGTCAGAGTTATATCTTTTGTGGTGATGCAGGTATTTGAATCGGTAACAACTACATGATAAGTACCTGCCGAAAGAGCAGGCTGATCTTTTTGTCCATTAATTATTCCTGATCCGTTTGTTGTACTCCAATTGTATTTATAATTCCCGATACTTCCTCCTGAAACTGTAATGCTGATTGAGCCGGTAGTTGCGCCATAACAGTTTATATTGTAAGCCCCATCTGATGAAACAGAGAGAGTAGGAGGATTTATTACGAGTGGTAATGGTTCAGCAAGAGTAAATGTAGGTGAAGGAGTCAGAATACAACCATTCAGGTCCCTGACACTACAGGTATATACTCCGGCTTTCAAACCAGTGATATCTTTAGACGATGCAGTAAAACCTGCTGGCCCGGTCCAGGTAAAGACATAATTACCCGACCCGCCTGAGATAGACATATTAATAGATCCATCACTGGCTCCGTTGCACGAAATATTGAAATTGCCATCCTGAGATTTGGACAATAGATAACCTGCCAATTGCATACCATCCGGCTCAGTAATAACAACATTAAAAGTCGTAATGCAATTTAAAACATCTTTTATCTCAAGGTAATAGGTCCCTGCAACCAAATTATCTATCCGGTTGTTATTTATTGGTCCGGGAATAAGTCCATTGAATGTGTACCACCTGTATGAATAGCCTCCCCGACCTCCTGAGATGGTCTGAACCCATGCAGATCCATCATTATAGCCTTTGCATGAGATATTAAAATTACCGGCATAAGTTGCTTTCCGAATATCAACAACTACCGGGGGAGGGTCCCTGAATACTATCCTGCTGAAATTCTCACACTGATTTATATCTTTGATAATAAGCGTATAACTACCTGCCCCAAGATTATTGTAATAAGTGTAGGTACTTGGGTCCAATAGATTATAATTATTTGTAAATATGCCAGTGAATAAAATATCAACATCATTTTTGACAACCCAATAATTATATGGAGGAGTAATTCCTCCGGTTACAGAAACAAGGATAGTACCGTCTGTAGAACCTATACAGCTAATATTAAAATTACCCGGAGGGATCTGTAAAGCAGAAATTAATGGATTTGCAGTTTTTGGAACAATATTTACAGAGTCCTTCTTATAGCAGCCGAGATTATCTGTCACACTAATGACGTATTTGCCACTCGACAAATTTGCAATGGCCAATGAATCATTATGATATCCTACCGGTCCAAGCCATGCAACCTGATAAGGACTGGCCCCTATTGAAATTGTAGCCTCTAAAGCTGCAAGACCTGCCCCACCTGCACATGTAAATGGTTTAGTGATAACAATACTCTGAAGAGGATGGGGGTGAATTTTTACTTCACTTACAACATTTTTCCCGGGTAAGCAAATTGCGTTATCAACCTTAGGCGTAATTGAATAATAAACAGACTGTAAAATATCCGAATTATTCTGGTATTGGAGGCTGATTGTATAACCAGGCAGACGGTCAACTCCGGAAGTGGTATTTCCTACTACAACTCCCGGTCCTCCTGTTACACTAACAGTATAATCTAACCTGATTTCCCCTGATGTCATTACTGTCGGAGAGTTCAGAACAATTTGAGTCATATCCGGTGCAGGGGGATGCGTTCCAACATAACAGATTGAGGGGATAACATTATCAGGAACGACTTTTGGTGTCGGATTGACCGTTACTGCAAAGTCGTGAGCAGGACCATCGCTGCAACCGGCCGGACCAACCGGTACTACACTATAGGTAACGACCTGAAAATGATCAGTTTTATTTTTCAGCCTGTCGGCAATGATTTGATTATTAGGTAATCCACTCAATGGTGCTGTAAAGCCTGTCACTGTTCCGGTCGTAGTCACATCGTATTTAAATGTTATAATCCCATTTGCAAATACGCTCGGACTTTGTAACTGAATATTGGTAGTCAGGCTATCACACTGTGTATTATTTGCTGGTACCGGGAAAATCCTTGGTGTTGGATTGACCGTAATAACAACTATTTCTCCAGGATCAGTCGGGGAACATTTTGGACTTATAGGAATAATCTTGTAGGTTACTGTCTGAGGTATATCTGTTGGATTATGAAGTACATCGGATATTATATAATTATTTGGCAATCCACCGACTGGTGTATTAAACCCGGTCACTCCTCCTGTAGCAATTACTGTGTAATTAAATGTTATTACACCTTCAATAAAAATACTTGGACTGTACAAGGTGACATTCGTTGTTCCATTATTACAGAGAATCTGCGTTGACGTACTTGGGACTACCTGAGGTGTTGGGTCAACGGTAATAAGAACTATTTTAGGTGGACCTGCCGGACAACCTGTTGGACTTATCGGGACAATTGTGTATGTGACTGTTTGATGAACATCAGTCGGATTATGCAGTATATCAGATATTACATAATTATTAGGTAATCCTGTTACAGGTGTTACGTAACCGGTTACTCCACCGGTGGCAACCACAGAATAATTAAAGGTAATAACTCCAGTTGTGAACGTACTCGGACTACTCAAAATAACACTTGTCACCGCATCATTACAGATATTCGCTTCCGTTGGATTTGGAAAAACCTGAGGTGTGGGATTAACTGTAATCAGAAATATCTTCGTCGGTCCATCACATGATTTGCCTGCATTACTGAAGTGTGGTGTAACAATGATAGTTGCTACAAGAGGTGAATTACCAGAGTTAGTAGCTACGAACGAAGGTATATTACCATTGCCATTAACTGCTAATCCGATAGTTGGCTGGTCATTTGTCCAGGTATATGTTGCGACACCTCCGGTATTGACTGTCGCAAATGTGACTGTCGTCGTGTTTTCTCCATTACATACAATCTGGCTTACCGGCTGGTTAACCTCTGCTGTCGGATTGACTGTTATCGTAAAGGTCTTCGTCGGTCCGTCGCATGTCTTTCCCCCATTACTGAAATGCGGTGTAACAATGATCGTTGCTACTACAGGTGTCGTACCCGGATTTGTTGCTGAGAATGAAGGTATATTACCATTACCATTTGCTGCTAATCCTATAGATGGCTGGTCATTTGTCCAGGTATATGTTGTGACACCTACCGTATTGACTGTCGCAAATGTGACTGTCGTCGTGTTTTCTCCATTACATACAACTTCACTCGGTGGCTGATTTACCTTTGCCGTTGGATTGACTGTTATCGAAAAAGTCCTCGTCGGTCCGTCGCATGTCTTGCCCCCATAGCTGAAGTGTGGTGTAACAATGATCGTTGCTATTACAGGTGTCGTACCCGGATTTGTTGCTAAGAATGAAGGTATATTACCATTACCATTTGCTGCTAATCCTATAGACGGCTGGTCATTTGTCCAGGTATATGTTGCGACACCTCCGGTATTGACTGTCGCAAATGTGACTGTCGTCGTGTTTTCTCCATTACATACAACCTCACTCGGCGGCTGATTTACCTCTGGTGTCGGATTGACTGTTATCGTAAAGGTCCTCGTCGGTCCATCGCAGGTCTTGCCCCCGAAGCTGAAGTGTGGTGTAACAATGATCGTTGCTACTACAGGTGTCGTACCCGGATTTATTGCTGAGAATGAAGATATATTACCATTACCATTTGCTGCTAATCCTATAGACGGCAGGTCATTTGTCCAGGTATATGTTGCGACATCTCCGGTATTGACTGTCGTAAATGTGACTGTCGTCGTGTTTTCTCCATTACATACAATCTGGCTTACCGGCTGGTTAACCTCTGCTGTCGGATTGACTGATATCGTAAAGGTCCTCGTCAGTCCGTCGCATGTCTTGCCCCCATAGCTGAAGTGTGGTGTAACAATGATCGTTGCTATTATAGGTACCGTACCCGGATTTGTTGCTAAGAATGAAGGTATATTACCATTACCATTTGCTGCTAATCCTATAGACGGCTGGTCATTTGTCCAGGTATACGTTGTGACACCTCCTGTATTGACTGTCGCAAATGAAACTGTCGTGGTGTTTTCTCCATTACATACAACTTCACTCGGCGGTTGATTTACCTCTGCCGTTGGATTGACTGTTATTGTAAAGGTCCTCGTCGGTCCGTCGCATGTCTTGCCCCCATAGCTGAAGTGTGGTGTAACAATGATCGTTGCTACTACAGGTGCCGTACCCGGATTTGTTGCTAAGAATGAAGGTATATTTCCATTGCCATTTGCTGCTAATCCTATAGACGGCAGGTCATTTGTCCAGGTATATGTTGCGACACCTCCGGTATTGACTGTCGCAAATGTGACTGTCATGGTGTTTTCTCCATTACATACAACCTCACTCGGCGGTTGATTTACCTCTGCCGTTGGATTGACCGTTATTGTAAAGGTCCTCGTCGGTCCATCGCATGTCTTACCCCCGTTGCTGAAATGTGGTGTAACAATGATCGTTGCTACTACAGGTGCCGTACCCGGATTTGTTGCCAGGAATGAAGGTATATTAACGTTACCATTTGCTGCTAATCCTATTGTTGTCTGGTCATTTGTCCAGGTATATGTTGTTACACCTCCGGTATTGACTGTCGCAAAAGCTACAGTTGTTGTATTATCTCCGTTGCAAACTACTTCACTTGCAGGTTGTTCTACTTCTGCTGTGGGATTGACAGTTACAGTAAGATTGAAGGAAGTGCCGCTACATCCATTTACACTTGGAGTTATTATATACACAACATCAATTGGTGTTGTGGTGGTATTGATGAGTGTCTCGGTGATTGTGGCCGTAATGCCCGATCCTACCGGGTTACTGATACCCCCGACTACTGCCCTCGTCCAGGCAAACGTAGCTGTACTGCTCGTGCTCGTGGCTGTATAGGTATTGGAGACATTATTGCACCAGTTC
>Ga0209226_10000158_pt1 | contig 45098 bp, 45 predicted proteins | sample BarGraNGADG00212_2_FD_184497 | JGI IMG/M metagenome (GOLD analysis project Ga0209226, IMG submission 184497) | Arctic peat soil microbial communities from Barrow, Alaska, USA - Barrow Graham LP Ref core NGADG0011-212 (SPAdes) (version 2) | ecosystem: Environmental > Terrestrial > Soil >...
CACTTTGGCCTTGAAAGCCGCATCGTACGTCTTTCTCATACTCGAAATCATACCATACCTCCTTTTGAGATATGGCAGGCCTAAAATCCACCTTAACCCCCTGTCCAGTTTTTGGGGAGTAGTTCACCCGGCTACCTATTTATCCCGCAGGACGAGACGAAGAAACAGGAGTACGATCAAGGGTGGTCTGTACCAGCCATCTTCAGCGAAAACGGCGATCCAGCACCTGGCATCGTCACAACCCAAGATGAGTTTGCTATTGCTTTCACGCGGGAGGAGATGGTTGCCCATGTCGAGGCGCTACTGGCGACGGAAACAGAGGAAGTGGCCCGTGGCTTGTTCAGGCTATGCAGCCAGAGTCAGTGGAACTATACAGAGGCGAAGAAAGAACTAGCGCGTGGCCAATGGCGAAACGAACTCACGCCGATCCTTTATCGCCCTTTTGATGTCCGCTGGACGGTGTTCAACTCTAACGTAGCCGTCCACCGCCGCGAACGGGTCATGCGGCATATGCTTCACGGCCAAAACCTTAGTCTCTGCACGAATAGACAAGTGAACGGTGATTTCCGTCATATTGGTTGCACAAGAAGCATCATCAACGACTGCGCGATCTCCTCGGCAACCAAGGAACGTACTTACATCTTCCCTTTATACCTTTATCCCGCCTCGGGGGAATTAGACGCCACGTCCGGACGCCGTCCAAACATGAACCCCGCATTCCTGAACGCGCTGGCAGAAAGACTCAAGGCACCGCAGGAAGGGCCGTGCGAACTGCCCAAGGGCGTGACCCCCGAGGACATCCTTCACTACGCATACGCCATCTTTCATTCGCCCATGTACCGCACCCGCTACGCCGAGTTCCTGAAGAGTGACTTCCCGCGCCTGCCGCTCACGGGCAACCGGGCCCTGTTTTTCAGTCTGGCTGGCTTGGGCGGCGAGCTTGTCGGCTTGCACCTCATGGAATCGCCGAAACTCAATGACCTCATCACCGAATTCCCCGAGAAGGGGACCGATGCCGTTGAGAAGGTGCAGTACACGGACAAGGACAAGCGCGTTTGGATCAACCCGATCCAATACTTCGGTGGTGTCCCGGCGGCAGTTTGGAATTTCCACATCGGTGGCTACCAGGTATGTGAGAAGTGGCTCAAGGACCGTAAAGGCCGCACCCTGACCTACGAAGACATTCAACACTACCAGAAGATCGTCGTCGCCCTGAATGAGACGATCCGCCTCATGGCCGAGATTGACCAGGTGATCGAAACGCAAGGCGGCTGGTCCGTCGCGTTTTCCGGGAACAAGATATAGGAATGGCGAACCAGCTTTCCGGACTGCCGGAAGGAATACATCCTGACGTTTTCCTGCAAGACGCGCGGATCCTGCCCGTCATGCCATACCAAACGGCTTGAGGAATGGGCCGAGTGGATGCGGGAGACGCTTCCGCGGGCTGCGATTCCGCCTCAGTATTTCTGCCAGTCGGGCTTGTTTTCGTAGACCCACCTGTAATAATCAGTCCGCTTGAGGAGGCCCGCGGCCTCTTCGTCGAGGATGAAGATCGCGCGCGGGTGCATCTGGAGCACGGACGCCGGGACCATCGCCGTGAGCGGACCTTCGACGGCCGCCGCTACGGCCCCGGCCTTCTTCCGGCCGAAGGCCAGGAGCAGGCACGTCCGGCAGGCCATGATCGTCCCCAGGCCCATGGTGATGACGTGGTGGGGCACCTGGTCCACGCCGCCGAACAGGGCGGCATTGTCGCGGCGCGTCTGCTCGGTCAACGTCTTGATCCGCGTCCGCGAGGCCAGCGAGGACGTGAGCTCGTTGAAGCCGAGATGGCCGTCCGTCCCGACACCGAGGACCTGGATGTCGATGCCGCCGGCGGCGTGGATCCGCTCCTCGTAGCTCGCGCAGCAGGCCGGGACGTCCGCGGCCAGCCCGTCCGGGATGTACACCCGGTTTGCGCGGATGTTGATGTGGCGAAAAAGGTTCTCGCGCATATAGCTGTGGTAGGAGCCGGGGTGGGCGGGGTCGAGACCGGCATACTCGTCGAGGTTGAAGGCCGTCACCTGGCCGAAATCCAGCCCCTCCGTTCGGTGCATTTCGACGAGGATCCCGTACATCTCGAGCGGCGTCTGTCCCGTGGCGAAGCCGAGGACGGCGTGCGGCTTTTCCCGGACGAGGGCCGCCGTGATTTTGGCGGCGACGAGGCTCGCCTTGCGGCTGTCGGGCTGGATGATGATTTCCATAGTCGTATTATAGCAGAGAAGGGACGAATGCGTCCGGCGGGCGCCAAGAAAAACTAGGCCTTCAGGGCCGCGACGGTCGCGCGTGCGGCCCGGCCGGCGTGGAGAGCGTCCGTGCCGACGCACAACAGCCGGAAGCCCGCATCGCGATATCGGACGGCGGCCTCGGCGTCGGCCGCGAAAATCCCGACCGGAATCTTCGTCTCCGCGCAGGCCCGCCGGATGCGCTCGATCGCCGCCTGCACTTCGGCATCGGCGATGCGGCCCGGCTTGTTCAAGCTGGCCGAGAGGTCAAAGGGACCGATGAAGGCCGCGTCGACGCCGGAGACGGCGAGGATGGCCTCGATATGGCGGGCGGCCTCGATATGTTCGGTCTGGGCGATCACGGCCGTTTCCCCATTGTCCCGGCTCAACGAACCTTGAACGTCGAGGCCATAGCCTTGGGCCCGGGCGACGCCGATGCTCCGGACGCCGAGGGGCGGGTACTTGGCCGCGGCCACGGCCCGGGTCGCGTCGGCCGCGGAGTTGACGTGGGGGATGATGAGGCCGGCGGCGCCCGTATCGAGGGCCTTGGCGATCCAGACGGGATCGTTGTCGGGGACGCGGATGACGCACGGGCATTTCCTCCCAACGGCCTGGACGATGCGCTGGAGGCCGAGGACGTCGTGGAGGCCGTGCTCCCAGTCGAGGAACAACCAGTCGAACTCGGCCTCGGCGTAGATTTCCGCGAGTTCGGGGGATGGGAGGGAGATCAGGACGCCCAAGAGCGTTTCCTGTCCGGTCAATCGGGCCTTGAATCCAGAGGTCATATCTTCACCTGCGGTCTCGAGATACGCCGATTTTCGATGTATTCGGGGAGGATGTCAACATTTTGACAACTCCAGGGGCCTATGCGATACTCCCAAACCGAAAGGCGGAACATGGCGGACATCGCGAAGGGCGTCCGGTCCTTCACCATCGGCACGGCGATCAGCCGGGTGATGGGCCTCGTCCGCGAAGTCGTCTTGAGCCACCTCTTCGGCGCGGGCTTCGCCATGGACGCGTTCAACGCCGCGTTCCGGATCCCCAACTTCCTCCGGGACCTCTTCGCCGAAAACGCCCTGTCGGCGGCCTTCGTGCCGGTCCTGGCCTCCGAGAGAACCAAGGGCAAGGACGCCCAAAACCTGTTCGCGTCCAACATCTTCAACACCCTCCTGCTCGTCGTCGGCGCCATCTCCATCGCCGGGATCTTCTTCTCTCCCTGGCTGGCGAAATTCATCGCCTACGGCTTCAAGAACGTCCCCGGCAAGGTCGAACTCACGGGGAGCCTGACCGCGATCATCTTTCCCTTCCTCCTGTTCATCGCCCTCGGCGCCTGGGCGATGAGCTACCTCAATACCGAGAGCGCATTCTTCGTTCCATCGCTCGCCCCGTCGTTTTTCAACCTGTTTTCGATCCTGACTCCGATCGCCCTGTTCGCCTTTTTCACTAAGCGGGGAATCAATCCCATCTATGGCCTGGCCCTGGGGGTCACGGTCGGGGGGCTGATGCAATTCGGCATCCAGTTGCCCCGGCTCGTTCAGAAAGGGTTCCGATACAAATTCCATCTGGATTTCCGCAACCCCGAGTTCATCCGGGCCATGGCCCTGTTCCTGCCGGTCGTCATCGGCCTGTCCGGCGAGAGAATCAACGTCTTGGTCAATACCATGCTCGTGACGAGCCTCCAGGAGGGCAGCATCTCCTGGCTGAACTACGCCTTCCGGATCATGCACCTCCCCCTGGGCATGTTCGGGATCGCGGTCGGGACGGTGGCTCTGCCGACCTTCGCCCGGATGATCGCGGAGGGGGCGCGGGACAAGATCCCCCGGACCCTGTCCGATTCGCTGAAGATGGTCCTCTTTCTGACGATCCCCTCTTCGGCCCTCATCGCCTTCCTGGCAAATCCTATCACCGCGCTCATCTACGAACACGGCCGGTTCCATGCGGCCGACACTGCCGCGACGGCCTCCATTCTCGTCCTCTACATACTGGGCGTCCCCTTCGTTTCCATCCTCCGCAACGTCGCGGTCGCATTCTATGCCTGCCATGACGCCCGCTCGCCGATGCTCGCCAGCGTCGCCTCGGTTGCGGTCAACCTGGTCCTCAACTTGTCCCTGATGCGCGTCCTCGGGGTCCTGGCCTTCCCGCTCTCCGCCTCGATCGCGGCCGTCGTCAACATCCTGATTCTCTTCCTCCTGCTGCCAAGAAAAATCGGGGCCTTCCCCCTGGGCGGCCTGGCGGTCTATGCGGCCCGCTTGGCGGCCGCCTCGGCCGTGGGGGGCGCGGCGGCGTTCGGCCTGTTCCGGGTGCTGGTTTCGGCGGCCGGTCCGGCGTACCTCATCAAGTTGGCCGGCGTCGTGCTGGGGGGAGCGGTGGGGCTGCTGGTTTTCTACGCCGTCAGCCGGCTCATCGGCGTCCCCGAAGTCCGGATGTATGTCGGGAGATTCCTCAAAAAATAAAGGAGAGAGCCATGCCGTTCGTTAAAAAGCGAGTCCCCGGCGCCGTCACCCTGGGCGTGTTCGTGCCCTGCGATCCCCGGATCGACGCGGAATCCCGGACCCGGGCGTTCAACATCGGAACCATGACCGCCCGGCTTCTGAGCGACGAGCTGCGGCTGCCCGACAGGACCCGGCCCAACGTGTTCCACTGTTCGCGGCTCGTGGACAGCGAGACGACCGCGGACCAGGGGGCCCGGGAGCTGAAGGAAGCCTGCGCCGAGGCCCTGTTCATCGTGCCCGACACCTGGTTCTTCCCGGGGAAGACGGCGATGGCCCTCACGGCCCACTTTCCTCCGAACCTGCCGCTGGCCTGCGTCGGGGGCAACAACGCCCCCAAGCCCGGCGTCGTCGGCATCGACGCCCTCGTTGGGGCCTATGCCCAGACGGGCCGCCTCTGCCCGATGGTCATCGGCACGACTCCCGAGACGGGCTTGAACCCCGAATACGACGAAAAGACCCGCGAGGAGATCACGGACCTGGGCTATGCCGTCCTCACCGCGGCCGCGCTCCGCGGCAAGCGCTATCTCGCCGTCGACACCGATTCGATGCAGATGGAGACCGCCCTCAACCACGTCCATGCCGCCCGCCGCTTCTTCGGCCTGGAATCCACGCGCGAGTCGATGAAGCTCTTCGCCGACATGCTCCGGAAGGGCGGGGGATACGATCCTGAGGAGCTCAAGGCGCTCCGGGATTGGGTGCTGAACGTCAAGTTCAAGGACCGCATATTCAACAACGCCGAGGAGATCTCCCGCCGGCGCCTGCCGGTGTACACGGGCGGGAAGGTCCGTCCGCCCGCGCTCACGGCGCGGGACCGGCGGAAGATCGACGAGGGGCTGGCCCTCTATCTCATCCTCCGGAACTACATGCGCGATATCGGCGCGGTCGGCGGCGGCTGGACCAACCAGCTGGCCTGGGGCTCGGACCGGCGCGGCCAGCCGATGTGCACGGCCGACATCGCCGAGGCCCTCTTCAATTCGAGCGCGGATCATACCGGGCCCAAAACCGTCATCCCGTTCGCTACGGAGAACGACGTCCAGGGCTTGCTGACGATGCTTCCGTACTGCTATCTTTCGGGGGGGAAAGGGACGCTCTTCATGGACTTCCGGAAGGTCTACGAGCCCTGGGAGATCGCCCTCAACATCGAGGACCTCGGGCTCGATCCCGAGCTCTTCCGCCGCGAGGCCTGGATGGAGCGCGGATTCGTCGACGGGAACAACTCGGGGAGCGCGTCCCTGGATTTCGCCGATGCGGCGTACCTCTTCAACGCCGTCGCCTATTATTTCCCGGGGCTCGGGTTCTCGGTCGCGTTCGTCTCGCCTCCGGGGATCCGGGGCATGGCCGGCCGCCTGGCCTATTCCGACCTTTGCGGCCTGTTCACCATGATCCAGGACGAGGCGGAGACGCAGGCCCTGCCGCCGGCCCTGACCGAGCGGGTCTGCCACGCCTCCGACTATTCCTGGCCGCACACCTTCCTGACCTTCGACAACATCCCTTCGAGCTATGCGAAAGTGGGCGTGCCGGCGAACCATCTCCACATGGTCATGGGCCTGCCCCGGCGGCGCTGGCAGCACTTCTCGGACTACGCCCTCATCCTGAACCACCGCTGGGAGAACACACCCGAATTCCGGGAGGGCGTCGACCGCCCTCAGCCGATGCTCTGGCGCTTGAACGGGGGAGAGACGGCCGCCAAGATGCTGCTGGCCGCGCGCCGCTGACGACCGGCCTTCCGGCAGGAAGGCCCGGACGGGCGTGAGAGTTGGTTCCGCGCCGCGGGCTTCAGCCCAGGATCGGCATCAAGTCCATCGGCGTCTCGATCAGGACTTTCGCCCCGTTCGCGATGAGTTCCCCGGCCGTCCGGAACCCCCACAGCGCCCCTACGCCGTACATCCCCGCCCCCGTTGCGGTCTGCATGTCGGTGTTCGTGTCGCCGAGGTAGGCGATGTTCGCGGGCGCGAGGCCGAGGATCCGCGCGATTTCGAGTGCGCCCGCCGGGTCGGGCTTGACCGGCACGCCGTCGCGGGCTCCGAAGATCGCCCGGAAACTCCAGCGGGAGAAGTAGTGCTCCATGACGGCGAGCGTCGAATCGTGCGGCTTGTTGGAGAGGACGGCCGCGGGGACGTTCCGCGCGGCCAGGGCGTCGAGGAGATCGGGGACGCCGGGATAGGGCCGGGTCTTCAGAGTGCTCCGGTCGCGATACTCCATCATCATCAGCTCCCGCAGGCGCGTCCGCTCCCGCGGGTCGTCGGCCGCGGCCGGGGGGAGCGCCCGCCGGACGAAGGTCTCCAGCCCGTCGCCGACGAGCTGCTTGCACTCGGCGATGGTCCGAGCCGCATGGCCCATGCGGACCAGGGCGGCGTTCATGGAATCGGTCAGGTCCTCGATCGTATCGAGGAGCGTCCCGTCGAGGTCGAAGATCACGGCGCGGTAGGGCATGGGTTACTCCGCTCCGCATTGTATCCAAATGGGAAGGGGAGTCAACCGGCTGCCGACAATCCGCATTGACAAGGTTTTTTTGCCTGTGATAGAGTTTCTCCGTCATCGAGCGAAGCTCGATGGCGAATGAAAGGATCCAACATGCTGACGATCAAAAAAATCCTCTGTCCCACGGATTTCAGCGAAGCCTCCCTCAAGGGGCTGGACTATGCCGCCGAGCTGGCCGCCATTTTCAAAGCCGAAATCAGCGTTCTCTATGTCCTGCCGATCATCCCCCCGGCCCCGATGGATCCGAACTTTAGCTTCGAGGTCCCAGAATTCGAGCGCATCATCCATAAAGACTCGGAGGAGAAGCTCAAAGCGCTAGTCGAGAAGAGAATTCCCAAGACCGTCAAGGCTACGGCCGTCGTCGGCCACGGGAGCCCCGCCAAGGAGATCGTCCGGGTCGCGGAAGAGGCCAAGACGGACCTGATCGTCATCGCCACCCACGGCCATTCCGGTTGGCACCACCTCGTCCTGGGCTCGGTGGCGGAAAAGGTCATCCGGCTGGCCCACTGCCCGGTCTTCGCCTACCGCGATTTCCGGAAATAAGAGATTTCTCTCAGGGCAACGCCCTCGCCTCGGACGCCGGGACGGCGGCTACCCGCTTGCCCCTCTGAAAATCGGCAATTCCTTATTGACACTCCGCGCGTTATTTGCTATTTTCTTTGCTCGCAGCGCTATCGTCTAGGGGTTAGGACGGTTGGTTCTCAGCCATCAAACCGGGGTTCGACTCCCCGTAGCGCTACCACCCCTATTTTCCCGTTTTCCCCTGATAATTGGCAATTTTTTGACGTCTTTGTTTTAAGCTCCGTTATCCCAAGTTAAGCGAGTTTAAGCACTTTTTGTGACACAGTTGTGACACGGGGAGAGGTCTATCTATTTAGGTTGGGGGAGTCTTTCTTCGATGCTCCGGGGTACGTTTGCTCCAGCCACAGCTTATGCCCAGAAATCGCTCCAGAATCGGCGTAAAGCCTTGGCTTTTTGGGGATCGAGGGAGGGGGAGGGCGCCTGCTTGTCCGCCAGGACGCCGAGACAAAGAATTGCCAGGAATCCTATGGGAAGTCCAAAATAGGCCCGGAATAGCGTCCAAAGGCCCCTACGGGCCCTCAGGAGCCATTAATGACCCCGGGGGGGGCGGGGGGAAGGGCATTTGTGAGAATACTGCCGGGATTGCTCCGTCTTTGTATTGAGGCTGATCTATGGGGCTAGACCCCGGCCCGCTATTTATCGGAAAAGCCCGGCTTGGCAGCTATGGCTGCTATGTTCCCAATGTCCGGGCCTGCCCTGGCCTCTATGAAACGATCTAATATTTCGTTACATTCAAATTGACCATAGGGACGTTGGCGTCAGCGGCGAAGGTAATCAGGCGCGGAAAGCCCGGATCAGCTAGAGGGCGCGGCGGAAGACGCCCTGTTATTGCCTTCTATTTCAGACGCGGACAGATGTTAATGTATTCATTCCGCATAGAGTTATATTTTATCTTTTCCTTTTGGCATACTATAATTCAATAATAAATATTCATTCCTTGCTGTTATATTAGAATAATTAAGCTCGATTATCGTAGATGGAATATTCCAGGAGACAACAATTTTATTTAAAATTTTATCGCTAGCGTCCTTAAATGAAGGCGCACCATATTTTTCTGTTAAGAGCTGTTCTAAATCTCTAAAACGATTTCGCACAATTCCAGAGGTAGTATCCAGCAAATAAATCTGCACCATTTTAAGATTTTTTGTGGTTTTATCCATAGCAAAATAAACACCATATTTGTTACCGTTAATATCGTAGTTATTAATTCCTATAGAAGCGTATAAATTCAATTGATCCCATTCTTCGATTTTATCTAGACGGACGGCCTCTCCTTTAAATGCCTTAAGGATTTCGTCTTCAGTCATGCCCCATTTTGCTTCCCTCCATCCTTGCACATCCTTTAGTTGGCCGAAAGTGGGGAGTGCGCAAATAAGGTCGAAAACAAGGAAGCAGACAATAATTTTGATTTTCATGGTTCCATCCCTTTATCTAAATGATACCATAAAAACATACGGAATGTCCTAGTTAATGGTAGTGCCATTACGGGAGCAAGAAAAGCATTGACCGCCAGAAACAGATCTGGTATAAGAAATCAGAGAACAAAAATGAAAGAAGAAAGCAGCGTTGCCAAAAAAGAACAGGGGTCTAAAAATGGGGGGAAGATTTCTTACCGAGATCAACTCAGGTTGACCGCACGAGATTTAAATAAATCTTTGAGCGAATATGTAAGAAATCATATGGATAGGCCAGTTTCTTCGCGGAAAAATTAATCCGCTTTGCCAGACCCAGTTTCCAACACGATTGCCGTTATATTCGACTATGATGATACCATAGTTCCAGATTCACTTACTCAATTATTAGCATATCATAGTATTGATACGAAAAAGTTCTGGAAACAAGAATGGCCAAAGTTAATCCGCCAACAGTATGATCCTACCCATGCATATTTACGGCTAATTTTAGATAAGATTGGAACAGGCAGACCGCTTGGACAATTAACCAACAATGAATTATTTGAATTCGGCTCTCAGGTTGAAAAAACTCAATATCCAGGGCTGGAGCCCCTAATAAAAGATTTGAAAAAAAGGGTGGCGAAAAGACAGATCAATATTGAATTTTATATTATCTCCAGCGGCCTTGAAGAAATCGTTCGGGGCAACAATTTTATTAGAGAAAATTTTTCCGCCATATATGGATGTAGGTTGGCCGGAGAAACGGCGACTTCCGGGTTAAAATATATAAAACGAGCGATTACTTTCACCGAAAAAACCAGGTTTCTATTTGAAATAAATAAGGGCATACCTCAAAATGTCTCTGATAGAAGCGCTATGGAGGTGAATAAAAAAATAGAAAAAAAAGAAAGAAAAATTCCCTTTGATAATATGATCTATATAGGCGATGGTTTGACCGATATCCCTTGTTTTTCCGTGGTTAAGAACGAGCAAAATAAGGGAGTTCCGATCGGCATAAAACATCGGCACGGTCGCAAATCTGAAAAAATAAAAAGCTACTTAGAAATATTGAAATCGGGAAGAGTTGAAGGAATGTATTATCCAGAATACAACAGGGGAAGTGATCTCGGAGATTTCATAAAACTTGCTGTAGACACTATTTGCGGCAACCTGGTTATTCAAAAGAAACTCATTCACTAAGTCATGGTTCTTCTTCAAGCGCCAAGGAAATTGTCTCCTCGTATTTTGGCAAAGCACGCTCGGCCATTCTATGAAACATTACGCGAAAGCAAACGTCGGCGGAGAGTCGTTTGGCCTTGCCGGCATGAGTATATTAATTTTCTTCTTCCATCTCAAAATCAAGGGGAATAGTATCGCCGTATTTAGTAGAAGCCCTATTTAATCGTCGCATGAAATCCGTCCAAGTCTGACAGCTTTTCATTAGAAAAATAACATTAGACAAATGATTCTGAAGCTCTGGGATTCCCAAATCTTCGGTAAGAAATTGATGGTGCCGGTGTTTTCTTTGCCCAGGGGATACTGCCGGATTTTTTTCTTTAAGTTTTTTTAGCACGCCAGGATTTAGTCGGGAGTAAACAATATTATTTGTCCAATGCCCAATATATTGAGGGCGCTTCACGGATTGCGGTGGATACGGAATATTCCGAAGGCGAAACAATTCTTTATAAAAATCATCAGGGAATTGTTTTGTCCATTTAGCCCATTCATCCCTAATCCATTTATCAAGTAGGGCCTGTAACAATTCGCGGTCACGTATTTCAACATAACCCGTAACCTCGTCTACGAGTGCAATGATTCCGACCCTCGCCAAGCCGCGCGTTAGGATTTCACATTGTTTGGCTATGGATATTTGATTTGCACCATGTAATGCTCCGTTGTCTTTGGCCTTTAGAACAGCTTCACATAAATCTACTAATAGGGTTGCCTCATAGCCAACCGCAACCTTCCCCCCCCTTCCCGGACGAATAAACTTAATCGGCGAAGAAAGCTCCATGGCTAACTTGTCATTTATAAATGGTTTAACTGCACTGTTGTCGATAAATCTCTTTAATAATGCACCATGGCTTTGCCCGAGCGCCAAAGCCGATTGCATACCGCGGCCAGATAGCACCCGCGTTCCATCATCTAGAACATAACAGGGGATTTTAATGTCGCCAATATTTAGCGGCTTATTCGGATCTCCCCAGAGTGCCTTTCTTGTTTTTTCAGTCATTTTGATACCCCCATTGCTCTTTCGATCGTCTGGCTAAAGACTTCGTCATTATGGCGATTATTATGCCGATAGCAGAATTCGTCAATATATTGATTAAGATGCTTTTTGCTGACCGCATGATATTGCCCATAAATCCCACGCTTTAATAACGCCCAAAAACTCTCGATATTGTTGGTGTGAATAGGGCCGTCTGCATATCTGAAACGATGGTCGATAATCTTATGATCGAATTTCCTATTTAGATGATAATATCCCCCAAACTGATCTGTAATAACGGTTGAAAACTCGGGGTCAATATGAGATTTAGCTAACGCCATCATTTTCTTGTTATTTAGGATTCTATCTAACCTAACTTCCGCTTGAACGTCACCGCCTCTTTCGATCATGCCCACCACCGGGGTCTTCTTTGTTCCCCTTCCGCGCTTGTTGCCAACGCCGCTCCCCGATGAACCGCCGTTTCCTTTGCGGGGCTTGCCCCCCACGTAGGTTTCGTCCATTTCCACTATTCCCTCAAGCAATTCTCGTTGACCCTTTTCAGACATAGCGCGCCGAATCCTCATTCCCATAAACCAAGCTGTGTTCTTATTGACTTCAAGGTCACGGCTTAGTTGACGGGCGCTAAGGCCCTTCTTTGCGTTTAGTATTAGGGAAACGGCGAGAAACCATTTTTGAATGTCTAAATGAGTCTTATGGAAGATCGTCCCGACCGTCACGCTAAACGACGTATTACAGTTATTGCAATGATGGCGCTTTTCGTTGGGCAGCGGCGTTGATCTTGGGGACTTACAATATGGGCAAACGGCCTTCCCATTCCAACGCACTTTTTCCAGATATTCCAGGCAAGAATCTTGGGTAGGGAATTGATTATAGACTTGGATTATGTTCATCTTCTTTCCCCGTTCTTATCTACCATTGCATAGGTAGAGTATCACAAAAGAAAACGCTTGTCAAGAGATATTATCTACCGCTAACTAAGACATTCCGTTTATCTATTCATGGGATTGCCTGGGGGAGGGTTGTTTTTGTGCCGCAGGACTCGAAGATTATGAATTGCCCGCTAAGCACGATAGGCATCCGAATATGAGGTATGGGCGTAGCTCTGGGGAGGCTGGACGATACCTAACTGCCTCTTGCGTAGCGGCTTTTTGTGTTCTTGACTTCGATTCGCAGACGGAATTATTCTCTTTATGCGAGGGGTGGTATTACCTCCGAACTATTGTTGGAAGGAATATCGCTGAGCTCGGAAAAGCAAATCCCTATTCCCAAGAAGTAAACTATGAAAAATTCCTATGATCAAACATCTATCCGACTATTATCTTGGAACATGAACCATTCCCCAAAAGCATGGGAATTCTTATTTTCTTCAGTCCCCTTGCCCGATGTAGCCCTACTTCAGGAAGCATTGAAGCCAAAGATGTTGCCGCTCTGGTCTGCCCCGACTGCAGAAGATTCCTGGCAGATCCAGGGATATAAGATGGAGTTTTGTTCAGCAATAGTGGGTCTTTCCGACCGGGTTAAAGGGCGTCCGCTTGCCACGTGTCGTATTGGGGATCTAGGAGAATTCGGGATTCCGGTGAGCGTTCCTGGCACAATTGCTTTAGCAGAAATAGTCCTTAGAAACGGGGAAGCTATCACGGTTGTTTCGGCATATTCAAAATGGGAATATACCTATCCTAAGAAAAGACCGAACTTTGCGGACGCATCCGCCCATCGAGTAATTTCCGACATCTCGTCCCTAGTTTCTAGTTCTGAAGATCACAAAATAATCGTTGCTGGCGACTGGAATATCTTTCATGGCTACGGCGATGATGGCTCTGATTATTGGAAATCACGTTATCAAACTGTATTCGGTAGGATGGAAGCATTGGGATTGAAGTTTGTTGGACCGTATTGCTCGGGAGGTATCCAGGTCAGCCGGAATCCTAGTTATTTCCCCTCTGATAGCAAAAATGTTCCGACTTTCAGGCGAGGAGGCGCAAATAGGCCGGATAATGCGCGCGACCAGTTTGATTTCGTATTCGCTTCATCCGGCCTTCAAGAACGCCTTCATATCAGAGCTCTGAATGCGCCCGAAGAGTGGGGCCCCAGTGACCACTGCCGTATTGCGATCGATCTCTCCTGACGGACTGATTCGTAATCAGTAGGTCGGAGGTTCGATTCCTCTCGCTGGCTCTTGATTTTCTCCCCTGTTAAGCCTGATAAATAAGGCATTTATGGCCATAATGCCCAAATCGTTTTTTATGCCCCTTTAAGCCGATTTACGTCCGGTTTAGGAGTAAACACGTCACAAAAGTCGACACGCTTTCGGGGCAAGAATATTTGTGCAAGTCTACGCCTTCGGATCCTACCTTCAAAAAGTCGGTGACAGAATGGGCGAGAAATGGGGGTGAGGCTCCAATCCATGAAGTTCCATCTCCAGACCCTGAAATGCCTCAAGTGCGGCCACGAATGGATCCCCAGGCAGGCTGAGGTAAGGCAATGCCCCAAGTGTAAGACTGCTTATTGGGATGTAAAAAGGTAACTGCCTTATGAATAAATAAAAGTGCATATTTTTTCTTGACAATTAATGAAGTCAAACCGATATTATAATGTTAAGGGTCCCGGGAGGATCCAGGCAGTTCCTTGAAAACCTAATCAAAAAAGAGTGTGTACAATACTTTTCCGTTTGGAGGCCCGGAGAAGTGCAATCCCAAAAAGGGATGTACCACTATACTTCTCCGTTCGGCGAAGGGAGAAGTTAATCTTCCACAAGGAGGTGCTGTCATGCAACAGCAATCTCGGAAACTGGCTATGGGAGCCACTAGGTAAGGGGGCTGCCATGGCCAACAAGATTTCATGTAGGTTTTATTTAAAAGTTGAATGGAATTTTGTTGGTTTAAAAAAAGCATTAGGAAGGCTCAAGAAGAGATTTTTTAATTTCAAAGAAAGATTTTTACAAAGAGCTCTTTCAATAGGGGCCGATCTTATTACGATTTATGTTTTTCTTGCATCACAACACGTTCAGGACACATTGGCTTTAGGTATTCTGATTGGTATCGTAATTCTGAATTTAAGCAGAAAGTATTAAAAAGTTCATCGACAAAGCCCGGAGGCCTTAGCCTTCCGGGCTTTTTTATTTTATGGTGTTTTTTGACAACGAAATATTTTAAATTCTTTGCAAATAAATATATTCCAGGAGATCGCCACAAAATCTACCTGACGGCTTATTGGAACGTAAATAGGAAATAGTTTGAACAGAGATAATTAACCATGAATAAATTAGAATATGTTTTATAATACTTCTGTCTAAGGTGAAATTAATGGTTACTTATTAATGAGAGTCAAAGAAAATGACCGATTTTTCGAGATTGAATGTAAATGAAGTATTAATAAAAGATTCATTGGATGAATATCAAAAGTCCATGAATTTTTTCTGGGATGAGCTTACCAAGCTAAATATCAATATCTTCATTATTGAAAAGATCCGAGAATTTCCCTTCGATATATTTTGCTCTCCTCAAAATACAACTTTCTTTTCTATGGTAATTTGGAATTTCTTTGAGAACAGTGTTCTTTTAATAACAAAACTAGTCACTGATAGTGGACAAGATCTTCATACATTGCGTCATTTTAAGAATTGGGTATTACAGCAAATAAAACCAGAATATTCTTTAGAATATCAAAAAAAGCTAAAAGAAAATAAATTTGATTTGGGAGTAGAAAGTCTTTTAAAAAAGGCAAAAGACTTGAGAGATTTTTTGTTTGCACATTTCAATAGAGATAAGCTAGAAAATATCCCGAATTTAAATTTATCGGAATTAACGATTCTCAAGGATAAGATTAGTTTGCTATTTGACATACTTTCTTTCGAAGCTGAGTATGAGATGTTGCCATTAGCATATAGCAATAATGTAATTCGTCCAAAAGGAATTGAGTATCGGTCTGACATTGAGGAGATCCTTGAATCCATAGCCAAAAATAGTAATTTGATCAATATGCCCGAAAGTTTGCCCGATGTCTGGAAATATACAAAAAGCAGTTATGGGAAAGAAGGTATAAATATTATTAATAAATACAGAAAGAAGTTCAATCTACCGGAAGCATAACAATATGGATATGGCTAATCCGGGCCAATTAAAACCTTTTATCCTTTATTGGTCAAATATCATCAGGCGATTCCCCACGAAATCCGTTCAATTTCAATCCGCAGAGGAAAAAGAAAAAGTCCTCAAGGAATGGCAGCGCTTCATAGCAGCTGATTTCAACTCTGCGCGATTCACGAAGCGGCTTTACAATCATTTAATCCAGCATTGCTCGTTCATCGCCCACTATAACCAAGGCGGCTTCTACGATACGTATTTCGATAATCCCGAAGACACTTTGAAATTCATGAAGCAGTTCGACAGAGACCAGGGCTGTATCTCTATCGAGTACGGCATGAAGCACTGGCTGACCGCGGAAGATTATCAGGATATAAACACCGCCATGGTTGATGCCATAGAGCCTTACAAGGCTGATCTATACCCGCGTCTTAAGCAGAAAGCCAAGGAACGAAAGCTATCAGAGATGGAAAGACTGAAGAAGGAAATCGAGGATCTTTAACCTATAGATGCACGATACTCATATGACTTAATGTGGAATTGCTGACGGTCCGATAGTTAAAGGTTAGAAATACAGTCGCTTTGCCGGTTGTGTTTCTATCTATAGGGATGGAACTCAGCCTGCTTAGATCAAATGATATTTCCCTAGTTATTTCATTTCTAGATTCGAGCCATTGGCCGATATTCATATTTTCAACAACAAAATCATTCTCGTTTTCATTGCTTTTTATTTTTATTTCAATTTCACCACAATAGACTGCATATATGCCTTTATTAGCAATCCTGAATTCGGCAGTAGGCTTTGATATTCCTGTAGATTTCGTATGAACTTTCTCTTCAACTAAAGGCATTAGCCTGATTTCGAACTCTTTTTGCATCATCTCGGATTGTTGATTCATGGAGTCAGCCATCTTCTTCGTGGACTTCATATACCCATAGGTTATCAAAGCTAACGCCCCAGTTCCCAGAACGAGTGCCCCACTGAATATTATCTGAATACATTGGGCGGTATCCATGCTCAACTCCTTTCCGGAATATTAAATCCTTTTATCCTTTCCCGGTCAATAATGAATTATGGAATACTTCGGCCAATCCCACCGCCTTCTCGTGATAGAGCCCTTCTGGGCAAAGAAAGGCTCGGTCTATGTGCGAGCAGGAACTCAGGGGACCGTTATTGAGGGTCAGAACCTTTACGGCTACGTCACGCTTGAGTTTCGCCTGGGCAGACGCAGGATCCGGGAGCGATCCATTGTTACGGATTATTCGATGTATGTGGAGGATTTGGATTATGAGAAGTGAAAGGTGAGTATTTGATTTTTTTAGAAAATTAAAGAATTCTTACTCCCGTTACAATTGCATAGATGATGCCAAAAATGAATCCAATTTTATAAACGACATCTACAAGAGTGTAAAAAATACCCTTAGGTTCTTTTTCATAGAATTGAAATATATGTTTGGGCAGATTGATTATAAGAAGAATCCAATAGAAAAAGGAAATAGATTCGTTGCGTCTTTTCTTGAAGTATCCTGTCGATTCCAGAAAAGAAATGTGAAAATAGTCGGCGATGTCCGCGTTTGGAAAATGAATATTATCGAAATATTTCATTTTTTTGGATTGTACAAATCCGTAACCGGCAGGATCCATGTACGATTCTCCACGATCTGGAATTCCGGCTATTTCAAAGAGCTTTTTTAATTCCGATTTCTCCTCGAGAATTCTCTTTTTCAAATCAGGATTTATTGTCCCTGTCTTTACATCATAAGACCTAATATATTTCTCATAGAGCTTCTGAACGCGAATCAGGTAAGACATCTTTAGCTGGTAATAAATAGCCCGCCCAAGAATTATCGCGATAACGCTTCCGATAACTAGTATGTAACTCGCCATTTGATATGACTCCCTCCTACTTTATCATCCCCAGCCGCCTCATCGCTTCCTCGATGGCCGGCCGCTTCTCCGGAGGGCAGGGGTTCTCCCGCATCGGTCCTTTGCGGTTTGGAGCAGGACGGACTTTTATGCCGAATTTCTCTTTAACGTCGGCAATCCAGCACGTCTGAGGGATCCAGCCGTATTTCTTTATCACGTAGGTCTGAATATCAAGGTATGTCGCCATCTTCTCCCCCATATGAAATTTATCATATCTTCTCAATCACAACAATCTTCTAATACTGTGTAAAACCAAATAGATGATAAATGCGTTTGCATACGGATTTGCAGTCTCTCATGAGATGGGGTGGTCAAGATCATTTTCGACTTGAATATCTAAATTCACAGGAATTCGATCCCGAGTAGGATCATCGTCCACGGACCATCCCCACACGCGTGGGGAAAACGAGCTGGTGCAGTCGGAGGAGCAGCAGGAACGCGGACCATCCCCACACGCGTGGGGAAAACTGCACTCACCGGGAGGACACCGCCACCGTCGTCGGACCATCCCCACACGCGTGGGGAAAACGCGGGTGCGGCGGCGGCTGTCACGCCTACGACCGGACCATCCCCACACGCGTAGGGAAAACTCGCTGATGTCACCCAAATACGCGAATATCTGCGGACCATCCCCACACGCGTGGGGAAAACTGTTAGTCGTTCCCCCTTGCCCATGCCCACGCCGGACCATCCCCACACGCGTGGGGAAAACGCCATGTCGAGGTTCTCGATCTGCGTCAGGCACGGACCATCCCCACACGCGTGGGGAAAACCCGACATCATGGAGCCAGGGCTACGGGATCGACGGACCATCCCCACACGCGTGGGGAAAACGGTGCCCTCGCCCATGCGACCGTCAATAGATACGGACCATCCCCACACGCGTGGGGAAAACGGCTCCCCTTCATGGAAGCTGGCGTTCTTGAACGGACCATCCCCACACGCGTGGGGAAAACCTACCGCCGTCGGTCAACGGTGCATGGCACCACGGACCATCCCCACACGCGTGGGGAAAACCCAATCCTGCCAACGGAGGGCGGCGTTTTCACGGACCATCCCCACACGCGTGGGGAAAACCTCGGCGTTTGTCGCCAACAGGTTTACCGCATCGGACCATCCCCACACGCGTGGGGAAAACCACTCCAAAGTCATCACCACGGTCCCGGTCTTCGGACCATCCCCACACGCGTGGGGAAAACATATTGGCAAGGACATTGAGCAGGACCATCGTCGGACCATCCCCACACGCGTGGGGAAACCTACGTAACCCCGAAGATCATCGACGCCAACGACGGACCATCCCCACACACGTGGGGAATACGTCGGCTTAACCCCATAGCCCCAGTCCATCGTAGGACCATCCCCACATGCGTGGGGAAATCCCATAGGGCGTAAGGCAGAGAATCTCGGTGATCGGACCATCCCCACACACGTGGGGAAAACTCGTCAATCGCATCGAGCGCAATCTGACCGGGCGGACCATCCCCACACGCGTGGGGAAAACGTTGAATCGACGGCCGGGTCATGGTACTGCGACGGACCATCCCCACACGCGTGGGGAAAACGCGAACATGGCGTTGCCGACGCTGTTCACGACCGGACCATCCCCACATGCTTGGGGAAAACGCCAAGATCCAGGAGTTCGGCTCGCCCCAGGACGGACCATTTAGGCTCCTGGTTCAAAGTGTACGCGGCGGACTGTGAAGGCGCGGCCCTCAGAGCTGGAATCGGCATGGCCAAATGATATCGGCTGGTCGTTGAAAGAATCGGTGCCAGCAGTGAAGTCAGCCACGTCCTCGACTCGGGAAAATCTTTCCATAGGTATTTCTTCGTCCATCTCCAGCTTTTGCAAGATCGCCCGCCATGCATTTGCGAATACATCTACGAGGGTCACCAACACTGGCCGCGCCGGGATACAACTCTTGCGGCCGAACCAAATGCCCCAAGTTGGATCCTGCAAAGCGGCTGCGACTCGCTCCAGTAACTCACTGTCACCTGCAAGGATGACGCCGAAAAGCGCACCCTCAAGGTACTGTCGGCGGGTGACGACGGGATCTAAGTTTGGTTTTCCGCTCGCTCGCCGTGTCCCTTGCACCGTGTGGAAGTCCTCAAGACGCGAATAATCGCGGGCAATGGCAATAGTGGTCATTTTAAGCGCAGCCAAATGTGGCAACTTCACACGTTCGGCGTCGGTGCCTTTGCCAATACCCATCGCAGCGCAGATCAAACCGATTACACCGCTTTTGGTCGGGCTTAGTCCTGATGTGCGGCGCTGGAACCGACTTGCAAAACCCCATGATTGCAGCGGCGCATCCAGGATCAGCGCAAGGTAAGCCGTTTCAGCTGACATGAGCGATGATCTCCTTGCAGAACGTGTTGAGATCAACATCCGGAATAGCGACTTCGATGGCGGCCTGGATGTTCCAGATCTTCTTTAAATCCGAGTGATGCTCCTTGAGTGCGACTACGGATGCATCGGCGATGCCGTTCTTGGAAACAAGCGGCTTCTCGAAGGCGTTGATCAATTGGATTGGCTGACCTTTGTCCTTCACAATGCCAAGGACGTAAGCCGGCAACGTGTTGGCATTCATTGAATTCTTACGTGCCCCAGGTACTGCCAAAATGGCAGCGTTTATGAAAGCATCTACGACCTTCTTCAACTCATCGCTTGATAAGGCTGTCAAGTGCTGCTTCAACAGGCTAAGATTCAATGCAGCGTAACGATAGTATGTCGCAGACGTGAATTCCAACATACCGGTCATGCCGGCGCCGGCCTCATCTTTGGATTGGAGGTCATCCACTGCGGAGAAGAAATCAAGGTCATTGTCGGCTTTGTGTGTAGAAAGTGCGTGACTGAACATTCCGGCGCCTTCGATGGTCAAAGAGTGGTCACTGGCGACCATCCGCCCGAAAATAGCGATGTCAGCAGCATCTTTGAGCGCAGCAGATTTACAAGCTTTGGCGATAATTTTCTCGATGTTAGCCTTCGGATCTTTCTTCACTGTAGCCGCCAACTCCTTCCCGAGAGAGGCAACTTCTGCCGGCGAGAGGAACATGAGCGTTTTGACTTTCAATTCATTCTTTTTGGCGGCGGCATCGTCTAAGGTGGCGAGATAATCCCCGACTTGCTTAGCGAGTTCGACCGCTCGGGCTTCCGCAAGACCGTTCTTTTTCAGCTGTTCTACCAACGGCGTGATGATCAGTCGGCTTCGGTTGCCTTGGAACAATTCCGGGGCCAGTTCTTTTGCCAGTTCCCTAATCGCTCTTTTTAAACATTGGCTTGAGATACGTGCGCGTGTTGCGCCGCCAAAGGTAGCAGTCTTGGGTGCACCCACGTCGTCACGGTTCAGGCAAGAGACGGGGAACGACTGGACGATGTGAAGTTCGATCAGTTTCATTTCATTCTCCTTTCTGGATTTTGGTTTGGATTGATAAAACTGGCGCGATCACCAGCAAGCCAAAGCCAAAGGCTTTAGCGCTGCCGATTCCGCAAGTGAATGCTTCATGGAATTTCTCTGGATCCGTTACGGTCAACATTCCCTGATATTCCACAGCGCTATGCAGACCGCATGCGCCGGGTTTGGTGAAGTGTTCGCGTCCGCGTGGGATGGTGCGCAGAGTCGTTTCCTCGACGACGAAGCCGCCCTGCTCACCTTTGTGCTGAATCCACGCAACCAGTTCTTCGCGAGTGCGCAAGGGGACGCGCTTTCCATTCTTGGTCGGGCTGCCGTCAGGGTTCAGTTTCGTTATCTTCTTTGTCGGATTTGCACATAATTGAAAGGCATACCGGCTCTTGGTGAAATAAGCCAGAGGAATCGATTTGGTTAACCAATCACCTGCCGGGCACCAATCGGGCCTAATCGGAATCTCAGGCGATACAATTAATAATCGATATCCATCATCGCGCTCATCAAGACGTGTCAGAAAATCACGAGGCTTTGCGTCGCGACCTGGAAATGCCTTCCAAACCGCCTGATGCCAGGCGTACGGGTCACGAAGACCACGCTTCGCTGCGGCAGCGTAATCAATTGTAGCTTGGGTCAGGCAGGTCATTTCGGATCCTCCATATTAGTCGTTACAACCGCGCCATTTTCGGACCCTCCCCAATATTCGCGTGCCCAACGTTCTTTGACTCTATCGCCCCAGTAACTGAGATCTATGAACAATTGTTCATAGTTGATCGGCACCGCTTTTGCTTTGGCGGCAAGTATCACAGGTGCGAGCCGCTCGCAGATTTCTTCGCGGTCGCAGGTCAGAAGCCGGCGAAACCGGCCATCAAATGAATTATGTTCAGCGCTGAGCCGGCGGCAGGTAGTGCCAAGATTGCCAAGCTGGGTTTCATCGGGCTGATATGCATACAAAGCAGAAACCGTTTCATAACGGGTGTTGCCGATTCCACCCACTGGGCCCAGCAATGGCCAAGCACGGTGGCGCTGAGCGGGCTTAAGCGCGCCGCGCAGATTGGCCATCGCACCGCGGTCGTTCTTCATGCTGCGCAAATGCGAGAGGAGCTTAGCCGCAGCTTCTTGAGGATTGAATCTGTCATTGTTCATGCTTCAGCCTCCTTTGCCTTATCCTTCAAATTGTTGGGCGGAGCGGAGCGGAAGAAGTTTTGCCGGGTCAGCGCGAACGCTCGCAGCTGGCGGGGCGTATTGTGTGGACAAGCGGCATCGAAGGCTCGCAAAGCTGCCGTCCAGCCAACTTTTCCCCAGAGGGTCCGTGGCCACTCATTCTCGTCTTTCAACGAAATGGGATCAGCTACGACGTCAAGAAGTCGTTTTACTTCACGCTCAATATCGGTCCAATACTGTGACGCTGCTTTGTTTTTGACTTTGGTGGCTTGATCGCGCGCTTCTCGACGGGTCAGGTCGTCACCAAGTTCTTTGCGGTAGTTGAGGACGGCCCTGCTCAGCCGGTTGGCTAACTCTTGCGCATACCCGACGCCGTTTTCGTACAAACGTTGGCCGGAATCAATCAACATTTTGGCCGGCATATGGAACACTGCTTCCACTGTATCCAGAGGCTTAGCCTTGTCGGCGGCTAGTCCACCAACCCAAAGATCGAAAGGCTCGGTAGATGACAGATTCCGCAAGGCCACCGGCCCGCCATTTGAATTGCGGCTAATGCGACGGACAGTGAGCGCGTGGAGTTCGCGCCATGGTGCACGGTCGAGCGACGCGCCGAGGACCCGCCATGGGGATCCCTCGGTCTGGCCTTTGCGTTGAACAATAGTGCAGGATGGCTCGCGCCATTGGTCGTAAGGCGGGTACTTCAAGCCGTTGGCTAATAGCATGCTCGTCCCATCGTCTTGAAGCCGTATCGTCCGGGTAAAAGGTAATAGCCGCCCGAGATATGTGGCCGTGGTGTTATGTACTGCTTTAGTGTCTTCGGCAGAAGAGGGGATTTGTTCCCAGGAAGGACAACCCCATGCCACTCGCGATTGCTCTTTCGTCGGGACGGTATCGCCGGCTACAAGCACCGCTACGGTATCCTTGTCTAAAATATTGAGATGGATGGTTTCGAGCAGCGTCGCGCCACGAATCAGCGAATGCAACATGCTGCCGGCTAAACAGGGCGCATGGTCACTGGAGCCCTTGCCGAGCGTTGGTTTTCCATCCCACTCGGCTACGCCTATACGCCCCCCCGGCGAGAAGCATTGAAAGGTAAGAAGCATTAGGGCGAGCTGGGTAGGGTCGAAGCTGCGTGCGGAGCCGCCGGCGTTATCAAAAAGGGTCGAGTTGTTCCCCGTAGCCAATGCGAGGTCGAGCTTACTGAAGGAGTTGCCTTCATCTTCGTCATCGTCGGTCTTGCCGGCAGGATTGAGGTGCGCGACCTGAAGGAATCTCTGCTTGTCACCAAACAATTCAAAGGCACGGTGCCAGCGTCTCAGGTAGGCTGCAACAGCTGGAGCGATGCGAGGAAGGCAAGTTTTCCAATCTTGATGATCGTTCGGTCCGTCAAGTGCCGCTTGTGCAACGCAGATTAGCAGTCTCATCAGCGCGATTCGCTCATGCGGCCGCAAAGCGAGGTCGCGGATGTCATTGCCTCGCTGGAATGCCTCGACGAGGCTAATCTTGCCCGGCCGCCCGTTCTGCCAGACCACCGGTATCCACGGATCAGTCGAAAGATTCATCTTCATCCCATTTCTCCTGTGGAGTTGTCGTAGGAAGCTCTCTATGCGCGATGAGAATGCCACGTTCTGGGTTGTAAGTCAGCCCAGATCGGACAGCGCTTTGCCAAAAGACGATCTCGCCTCCAGGCTGCAATAAGCCGATGGCGGTCGATTGGGCGACGTTCAGGCTCAACCAGTCGGGAGTGTTATTTAGTCCAGCGCTCACAGCCCAGCGGGGCATCCGCGTCAGATTTCGATGTAGCGCTCGAGCGATTTCGATGTTCCAGTTGCGTCCACTCGCGGTTACTATTTCGCCGTTTAGCAACGTGAGGCGGGCTGAATCGGCGTCCAGCTTTTCGATCACCCAAGCTACTAAGAGCATTGCGGTGGGATAAGTGCTGAAGCGAGTCTGTACGCCCTCTTCATCAGGCAAGGTCGGTTGAAACCAGATTTTGGCTGCATTGAGAGCCTTGGAGCTGAGCACGGCCTTCTTTGTTTCCAAGTCTTCGCGAAGTGAACGCCACCCGGGCGGTTCATCTGCTGCCGGGGCCGCGTAGGTGGCTTCCAGAATCGCGCGGATGTCGCCTGGCAAAACAATTGTATCGAGTTGTTGCCACTGCTCCCATGACCGTAGCAATACATAAGGAGCATAGACCCGCGCGCTTTTGCCGAGGGCCCACAAGAGTTCTTTAATAGAAGCTGAGCGCAGTTGTTTGTTGGAAAGGGCGACCGATCGAATCCATACCTCAGGCCGAAGGCTTGATCTCTGGCGTTCGTGTCGCCATAGCCGGCCAAGCCGCTGCAACAGCATGTCAGTCGGCGCGAGATCGGTGATTAGCAAATCGGCATCAATGTCCACGCTCTGTTCAGCGACTTGTGTGGATACCAGCACGCAGCCGTTCTGAGGACGGCGCTTGCCGTCTTTTCCTAGCCGATCCATCCAATCGTTCTCCAACTCCTCGCGTCGAAAATGGGGGAAGCGGGAATGTAAAAGAGCAATCTCTGGGCCGCCCTCTCGATTGGCTATCTTAAGTTGGCCATATGTCTCTTGCGCTTCGTCCACTGTATTGCGAATCCATAGCACGCATTCGCCATGCTCGGCGCGATCTAGGCACGAATCGACCAGCGTATCGACAGCGGGGAAACGGACGGCAACTGGCTTGGATGGCGGAGGTTCAACAGACAACTCCCGCAAAGGAGGAGGCACGCAGGACAACAGCGGATACGCTGCAGATAAGCCGGTGGAATGGCACCCCCCGACCGCTAACAATTGCCTTCGACGGTCACGGGTGAGGGTTGCCGAAAGCACTATCACCGTGCAGTTCAGTGCCAGTAGCCGCTTGATCAGCATATCAATCAGTGTGCTGGTATACAAATCGTAACTATGGACTTCATCGAGGATAACCACTTTGCCGGCTAGTCCGAATCGCCGAACGAAGAAGTGCTTCGCTGCCACGATGCTCAAGAGCGCTTGGTCCACGGTGCCCACTCCGAAGGGGGCGAGGATCGCGCGCTTGGCCGAGGCGAACCATGATCGCCCCGCACGGACATGTTCATCGGCCTCATTATCCCCACCTACGCTGGCCCGGAGTTGATTCAAAGGCGCAGGCTGCACGAGCCATGAACCACTATGAATTAAGCGTAGATCAGATGTTTCCTCGAGGGCCTGTTCCATAAAAGATCCGACACGGAGATGAATGCGGTTGCTGGTGATCTGTGTAGGCAAAGCAAAGTAAATGCCGGTCGCTTGCCCGGCAGCAATGAGCCGGTAAGCCGTGGCGAGCGCTGCTTCTGTCTTGCCACAACCCATCGGCGCTTCGATAATGTATAAACCTGGCGCGACGATGTTTTCCCATGAGGTAGCTTGCATCGCGTTAGCACGAAACCCCGGGAAGAGCTCCTCAAAGTCGAGTCCCTTCTTAGCAGCCGGCATCTCCCAACGCGCCGCGACTAAGGATGCGCGTGCTCTTTGTCGACGCTCATCAATGGTTCCGATCCAACTCTGCGGAAAGTAGGCCTCATCCGAACCGATCCAGTCAGCCACCGTAATTAACCCGGCGGTCATCCACCAAGTCGCTTCGTCGCCTGGCTCTGCCGGGAGAGGGTCAAAGGTCTGGATGAGTTCTTCGACCAACCGCTTTCGCTCTGCGTCCCAGTTCGCATGGTTGTTTTCGGCGAAGGGCTGGAGCCGATCGCCTTTAATTTTCCCGTGGTGCGCGCCCACGACGGCTGACCACCAGCGCAATGAATCGGGAACAAGTTGCTGCAGGGTGAATTGGCTGATCTTGGCATGGTCATTCTCACAGCCGGCTACGGATGCAGGTTGAATGTGGTGTTTCGCCAGCCAATCCGGGCACTTCTGCTGAAATCCTGGCGAGACCTTACCCACGTCGTGGGACGCGGCAAGAGTGACGGCTCCAGAGGGTATCAGGGCGCTTAAGTGCGGCGGCAATATCATCCGTAAAGCTCTAGCAACACACCCAACGTTCAGGCAGTGATCACGTACGCTGATACCAGGCTGGTCAGTCGCAGTGGTTTTCCCCCAGCAATCCTCGTGTTTTATCAAGACCAAATCACCCGGTACATCATTTCTCTTTTTGGGTGACGGCATAATAACGCTCTTTCCTTCGTCGTCTTGTTACCAATAATAAGCTAGCGACATATGCAACGCGCTCCGCCCGCTCGAATCAAAGTGGAGCCCATTCCAGGAGAGAGAAAGACCGCAGACAACTGTAATATTCATTCATACCCATAAACGCTCAATCCCCTCCACTCGCTTAAGTTGGAAATATATCGCCGGCCAGGCGGCAATGTCAATCATTGTTGACCGATGACAAAAATGTTTCGATAGGATGAGTTGCCCGTGCCTTATGAATAGAAGAAGCGTCTCGCGGTAAAGAGATCGTTTAACAATGCCCTTCCGCTTCCTGACAATACGTTGTACGGAAGGGGGTATGGTACCCTACTGCCCCACCTGAGATCTTTGCCCCTTGGCTGGGAAACACGCGAAAAACGCGGTGGATTTTGGAACCCACAGTGGGTCTGGGACGTGCCTTTTGCCGCCTGGAATGCCCATTGGCAGGGATCGAGGAAGAGAAGAGGCTCCTGAGGAGTGCAAGATCGGCACCTCGCCATAGGATTCGGGAGAGTCCATGCCTTGAGACAGGTCTCCGCTGGCCGGAAGGGATCGCATTTCCTGGTTACCCACCCCTTATAGCAATACGTTGGGGAGAGAGTGGCGGAACGCTATTTATTGGGATTTTAAAGATGACCTGGGTGAAGCGATTCACATTAGAATTCCTAGGAACTGCAAAGGCCCGTTCAAGGGGGAGCCTACGATTCCACCCCATCACCTATGGGTGGGGTCAGCAATGATCCCAGTTGCGCATGGGGGTGGTGTCACCAGTTGCCGAGATATTGTCAAATGTTGTGTATGAGCCGGGGTTGAGCATATCCCGTCGATCTCCATTCAGGCCGCTTTATCCATGACGATGTCCTTGAAGACATATTTTATGCTCAGATTGAAACTGGCGCGCGCAACCACCGGCTTTGACAGCCGTATCTTCGTCCGGTGACTCGTTTAATTTCATTCCCGCGATGCTTAAACTATTTCCCGGAAGTCCCGACAACCTGGGATTCTGGCGAGAGAAGTGATATTATAAAAACAAGCTGGTCAAGTATGCAGAATTGTTCATTCATCATTCGAGGGATCGGCCCATCTTCAAAATACAAGGAGCTTTTATCATGTCCACCCTCGCTAAAACAATCAAGGACGAGATTCGGCGAATCTCCCGCCGAGAAATCGGCCTGGCGCTCTCGAAAATCCGCCGGGACCATATTGCCCTGAAGAAGAGAATCGCCGAACAAAAAAGCAGAATCTCCGCGATCGAGAAAGATAACAAGGAACTTTTAAAAAAACAGGCTGCGTTCGGTCAAGATTCCCATTCGGGGCCGGAAGCCGAGCACGTCGCGTTCTATGCCAGGGGGATCAAGAGCCTCCGTCGGCGGCTCGGTCTCTCCCAGATCGACCTAGCCACGCTGGTCGGTATGAACAGGATTAGCATCTCACATTGGGAGAAGAAGTCCGGGAAGATAAAAATCATAAAGCCTGAAGTGAGGAAAATACTGGCGGAGCTGAAGGGCATGAAAAAAGCAGAAGTCGCGGCGAGGCTGGGAACGCCGAAAAGGCCAGGAAAGATAGTCCGTAAGCATTAACCGGCTCCAGTAATAAAGCGCAGTCCCATATTAGCCTTCTCGCATGACCGGCTAGTTGAAAACAGGGGGGAAATGAAAGGCGGGAGAAGGGGGGGTAATTGCAAACTTCCCCATTGAACGGGGCGCCTTGACGGCGAAATATATCCTCATTGAAATAGATGGTGGGAAGGAAGAAACTTTCTCAAAGTAGGGGGACATGGCCGATCACGCAGTATATAGAAGCATTATTGCCGCAGTTAAATCGGGTAGCCTGAAAGAACCTTTCTCCATTTCGGATTTTCGCGAAGTCTGTCCGGGTTTCGCCAAAAGTACCTATGGAACTTTCCTTCATAAACACAATAAAGGGAACAATAAGACGACCGAATTATTTGAACGCATTTCCTCGGGTGGATTCATCGTAATTCGTCCTTTCAAATACGAATGACGTTTTTTGTCCCGAAATGGCCAAGATGAAGATCGATCATTCAAGAATAGCGAAGCGGAGGTCCGAAGTCGTCGGTCCCGGGGCTTCCACGGCCGTGGGGGGGCCAGGATGGACCTCTCTAGCTCTGATACTAAAGAAAGCATTGCCGCCGCTATCGTAGAACGCTTGAAGGACTGATGTCAGGCAGCTTTTCACGAAGATTGACATCGCCGTGCGGCCGGCGGTAGTATTCCATCATGATCAGGGGGGATATTCATCGCGTGGAGCGGGAATTCAGCTCGCTCGGAAAAAGGAAACTCTAATCCTTCGGAAGTCGACATGTGGGTTCGTGCCAATAACGCAGTAGTGAAGGATTCGCCCTGATGTTCTGGTTTGTTCTTATAGTAATTATCATTTTCGTTATCGCCTCATCTTCCTCCCGCCGCAAGGGCCAGAAAAAGGCGCCCCGGCGGCCCTCGAGCCAACCGCCTCGCGCCACTGTCACTATTCGGATAGATCCTGGCGTATCTTTTGGCTCCACCGGCAGGGCGTCCCTGAAATGGGTCGGCGACGGGGCAACCATCGAGGCCGGCTCCTATCAAATCAGTGATCCATTCACTTATATGTCTGATGGCTCCCCCTCCCAAGAAGAGGCTTCGTGCATCAACGTCCGTTTGCCGATCGGGAAGCCGGTTGCAGAAGAGCGTGGCGCTCTCGGCTACTGGCCACAATATTCGAGGCTGACCCCTGATCAGAGAGCGAACTACCTTGAATGGCTTGCCGGCGGCAGGAAGGCTGAGCTGGCCGACATCGGGTACGCTTTTATCTACTTCTACGGGCTAGAGCGGCGAGCACTTGTGGACAACGAAGACATCAAGACGGTTCTAGTCCAAGCGCACCGCTTAATGTCCAGCTATTCGGCGTCGCACTCCTTTTTTGGATACTCTAGCCGTTTTATCGCTTTCACTCATGCACGGATGGGACTCGAAGACCTGCCCCGCGAGCTATTCGACATCGTTTTTGAAAAATCCATCAAGGAATACGATGACGAGACCCTGACCGTGGCTCTCTCTTGGCTCCACAAGGCGAACACTCCGCTTCCGCCGTCCCTGGCTTTCGAAGTCGCGCGAAACGACATCCGCTCTTCTCGAAGCGTGGTTGTAGCCCGTGTCGCGGAACAATTTCGGGCTCTTTTTTATAAGAAATACACCGATAGCTTTGGACCTGGTCTAGAGCTTAAGGCAGCGGCCAGAGAGCGGCTTCTCGAGTACAAACCGGCCAGTCCGACTGTTCTGCACGGTATGTCACATTACTCCCTGCCGGGAATACGAATTCCAAATGTCCTCGGCTTGTCCAGTCAGTTTAAGCCGTTGGTAGATTTGTGGGAGGAATGCATCGAGGAACTGAAGCCCCTAAGCCGAGAAATCGGCAAGGGACGCGATATGCTCACCCGCCAAGCTTACCAAGCGCTTCCAGAAGCGCTCAAGGCCGAGGTTGACCACCCGGACAGGGATAAGTGGGAGAGCTTCGTCGCGGCAAACACGAACGAGAGCAGCATCGTCATCACGACTGTCGGAGATCTGGCTCCGCTCTGTGGATTCGAACAACGAGCGAAGCTTACCACAAGCCAGAGCGAGGAGATGGCGTCGACCGCTGGCGACGTGGGATTCGTTCTCGTTCCCGATCCTCGCGTAACCGGTCGAGCGTATAAGTGGGATGAGATGATTGCTCTATTCCGGCCGGAAGGCCGTCCGGATGTCCCTTTAGACAAGAAGTACAGAGCGGCGGTGCTCATGTTAGAAATGGGCATGGCGGTTGCAGCGGCCGACGGGACGGTGGAACAGGTTGAGGTGGACCAGATCATCAGCTTCCTCAAAGGTCAGTTCCTGTTAGTCCCGAACGATGCTCGACGGATCGACGCCTACAAGGAAATCCTAATCAAGCAGCCCCCAGCCCTGTCCAATCTTGCCAAGCGACTTCAATCCGTTCTCACTGCCGATCACCTTGAAGTTGTCTGCCAGTTCCTGGTCGGTATTGCCGCGGCCAATGGCTATATAGACAAGAGAGAGCGCACAACTCTACGCCGCTTTTACACTGCCTTGGGATTGCCCATATCCAAGCTGGACGACATTATCGCCAAGCTATTCGGCCCGGTACCCGAAGCGGTTGAGGTCCAGCGTGGCGTTGCTGTTCCCGGCGAGAAGATCCCCGCGCGCCCAGCGCAGCCGGTATTTACGCTCAATGCCGCGGCTTTGCAAACGATCCTGCAGCAAACGGAGCAGGTCGCTCAGATGCTGGGCGCCGCTCTCATGGCCTCAGCGGAGGAAGAAGCGGAGGTCATTGTCACGGAGGCCCAACGCGCGCACCCAGAGCCGGACCAGACGCTGGCGACCGAAGCTGCAAAGAACATTAGCCTTTCTCAGACTTATGCCGGCTTGGATCCGCGTTACCACCTGGTCGTCACTGAACTGCTGTCCCGTGAGGCTTGGGCACTTGAGGACTTCGACGCCTTAGCCCACAAGTATAATATCATGCCCGCGGGAATGTTGGACGCGATCAACACTTGGTCCGATGAGAATCATGGGGACTTCCTCATTGAGGAAGGCGAGCACTATACTGTCAAGCGAACTCTACTGGAGAAATCGTAATGCCGAGCGTAATCAAGCCGCGTGAGCGGGAAGCTATTCTACAGTCGTTGCGGGCGGGCGTCGTGCCCCGCATCGGACTTCAACACATCCAGGTGGGTCGTAAGGACGAAATCGCCGCGATCCTCAAGGATCTGGAGACGGTAACACAGGGCGGCGCCTGCATGCGCTTTATCATCGGCCGTTATGGCGCCGGAAAGAGTTTCTTTCTAAATCTCACGCGGATTGTAGCCCTTGAGAAGAAATTCGTCGTAGCCCAGGCGGACATAACGCCCGACCGCCGTCTCCATGCGACAGGGAGCCAGGCGCGTAGCCTTTATTCCGAACTGATGCACAATCTGGCCAGCCGTACCAAGCCGGATGGCGGTGCCCTTCCCGGTATCGTGGAGAAATGGGTGTCGGGTCTAGACTACGACATGAGATCCAAGGGGGCATGCGACGCCGACATACTCAAAGCAATTCCTGAGAAACTTGCGGTGCTCCAGGACATGGTTAGCGGCTACGACTTCGCTCTGGTTGTTCGCAAGTACTTTGAGGGATTCCTGACAAACAATGACGCCCAAATGGCATCGGCTATCCGCTGGCTTCGGGCGGAGTACTCGACAAAGACAGAAGCGCGTCAGGATCTCGGGATCCGGTCAATTATCGACGACCAAGGGATCTACGATTACCTAAAGCTCCTGGCCGCCTTCGTAAGGATGGCCGGTTACTCGGGGCTGCTTGTGAACCTGGACGAAATGGGTGTGCTTTCGCACCGTCTCAACAGCTCTCAGGCCCGCTACGCCAATTACGAGATGATTCTCAGGATGCTGAACGACTGCCTCCAGGGATCTGTTTCTGGCCTGGGGTTTATTTTCGCAGGTACCGACGCTTTCCTGGATGATAAGCGGCGTGGACTCGCCAGCTACGAAGCCCTCGCCACACGGCTGGCGGCCAGTACGTTTGCTGCCCAAGGCCTGAAGGACTACTCGGGCCCTGTGATTCGCCTAACCAACCTAACGCCCGAGGACATGTACGTGTTGCTCCATAACATCCGAAACGTGTTCGCTTGCGGTGACATCTCGCGACATCTGGTGCCGGACGAAGCTATAGTGTCTTTCCTGAACTACTGTTCGAAGACCTTGGGTTCAGAGTTCTTCCGTACCCCGCGCGATTCCGTGAAAGGATTCGTGGGATTCTTGTCGATTCTGGAGCAGAATCCTGGCACGGACTGGAAAGCTGTACTCGGTCAAACGAAACTGGAAGCCACTCCACCTGAAGACGTCGAAGCCTCGGCAACAGAGGAATCGCCTGCCGCCGCGCTGGCCCCGTCACCCGCGCCAACTACTCCCGCACCAGACGGGCCCAAGACCGATGACGACCTTGCCACCTTCAAGCTCTGAGGCGGGTTCGTCGGCCTTCTCTTGCCTTCATCCCAACATCCAGGAGCAGCTCTATAGGATGAACTGGACGGAGCTTCGTCCGATCCAGGTCGAGGCAATCCATGTCATCTTAAGCGGGACGGGCCATCTGATCATTTCTGCCATGACCGCCAGCGGGAAGACAGAAGCAGCGTTCTTACCGGTACTCTCCGGCATACTTGCGACAAATGCCCCCGGAGTCCAAGCCCTTTACGTCGGCCCCCTCAAAGCCCTGATCAACGACCAATTCCGCCGCCTAGAGGACCTCTGCGCTCTGGCGGAGATTCCTGTTCACAAATGGCACGGGGACGTAGGAGCCTCCGCTAAACGCGATCTGATCAAAGTCCCCTCCGGCGTTCTCCTGATCACGCCGGAGTCCGTAGAGTCCCTCTTCATTAACCGGACCAACAATCTGCCGGCCCTATTCGGCAACCTCGCCTTCATCGTGATTGACGAGTTGCACACGTTCATGGGATCTGAACGCGGTGCTCATCTCAAGAGCCTGATTGCCCGCCTAACCCAGATCAGCTCCTCGCATCCGCGGCTCATCGGCCTTTCCGCCACGCTCGGAGATATTGAACTGGCGAAGAAGTGGCTTTGCCCCAGTTCCCCAGCGGATGTCCAGGTGATAGTAGGTGAGGGTGAGAAGACCATCCGTTACCGGATTAGTGGATACCTCAGGCAGGACGAAGACGGAGGAACGGAAGCCCGAGGGCCTGGAACAGACGAGGCCCCCGAGGGACCGGTGGAGACTGAGGATGACCGGCGGCTGGCGACCGACCTCATCCGGACTTTCTCTGGAAAGACATCTCTGATCTTCGCCAATAGCCGCGCGAAGTTGGAGTTCTACGCCGATTTGACGCGCCGCATCCTCGAGCGCCAGGGGCTCCCGAACACTTTTCGCATACATCACGGATCGCTTTCGAAAGCAGAGCGGGAAGACACCGAGGATGCGCTCCGCTCGGACCGCCCCACGTCCACGTTCTGCTCCAGCACTCTGGAACTGGGCATAGATGTAGGGAACGTGATTGCAGTGGGCCAGATCGGGGCTCCCTGGTCCGTCAGTTCACTGGCGCAGCGACTAGGTCGAAGCGGGAGACGGAACGGAGAAGCCTCCGTGCTACTGATGTTTGTAGAGGAGGACCACCTGAACCGACATGCGGCTCTGGTTCCGCGTCTCTGCCCTGGCCTCCTCCAGGCCGTGGCCATGACCGAACTCCTGTTCAAGAAGTGGTGCGAGCCACCGGATATCGCCCGCCTCCATCTCTCCACCCTCATCCAGCAGGCCATGAGTGTGATTGCCGAGCGCGGGGGTGTCTCGGCCGCTACGCTCTTCGATGTGCTGACTCGGAAAGGGGCATTCACCTGTGTTGATCAGCCGACATTCGTGGCGGTGTTGCGAGGACTCAGCGCGAACGACATGATTGAACAGACGCCCGAGGGTGACTTGATTCTCGGCCTAAAAGGCGAGCGGATCGTACGGAGCAGAGACTTTTACTCCGCCTTCGCTTCTTCGGAAGACATGAAGGTCTATTTCAAGGGCCACCTCATCGGTACGGTGTCGGCTCCACCTGGGCTCGGGGGGGATGGCTACCTGATTCTTGCCGGCCGGCGATGGAAGGTCATCGAAATTGACTCTGAGAAGCTGGAAATCTTAGTGGAGCCCGCCAAGGGAGGCCGCCTGCCCTTTTTCTCAGGGAAGGCTGGCGTCGACATCCACCCCCGCGTGCGGGCTGAGATGCTCGCCGTTCTTGAGTCAAGCGACTTGCCTGTCTACCTCGATGACAAGGCCCGCGAGATTCTTTCCTTATCTAGGGATTTCGCTCGCCGCTCCGGCATTCTCGACGGGCCCATCATCACCGATGGTGCCGACACATATTGGTTCACTTGGACAGGGTCAAGAATCCACCGGACGCTTATGGGCATGGGGCGTTTTTTGGGCGGACTAGATGTCCAAGACGATGACATCGCACTGTGCTTCGAGAGAACTTCCCCCGAAGTCGTTCGCGAGAAATACTTGAAATTCCTCGATACACCCCCCGATGCCGAATGTCTTGCTATGGAGTTCCCGGTGCGCGTCAGCGAGAAATACGACGTTTTCCTGCCTGACGACATCCAAGCCAAGAATTTCGCACGGAATAACCTGGATGTTGAGGGGGCGCTCAGATTAATCCGAAAAATCCTCGGTCCGCCGCAGCTTCCAAACGAACTCACAATACAAAAATAGGCTCGCGAGAGAGGAGACGAAGGAAGGGATAAAAAATTCTCATGCCAAGGATAAAGTACCAGGAAGTGCTTGGGCTGGAAGTTAAGCGGGGACGTCCGCCGGTCGGGCCGGCGCCATCGAAGGAGGACCTGGTTAGGCTGTATGTCAGGGAAGGGATGTCCGTCAGGGACGTAGCCGCGGCGCTGGGATGTTCAAAGGACGCTGTCCATCGGGGACTTCGGACCTATAGGATCAAGACCAGGACAAGCGCCAGAAGGTCGAAGCTTCGGGACATCGACGTGGCCGTCCTGGAAACCGGGATCAAGGAAAATGGGGTTCGCGGATACGCCCGGGAATTGGGCGTCCACGAGAACACTTTGAGGAATTTTCTAAAAATGAGTAAGAGATGAAAAAGCCTTCTTTCTGGAAAGTAATTGTTTCGCTCTTGGTCATTTGTCTTTTCTTGTTGGCTTGGATGGGCCAATGGCGGTATGAGGAAAACGGGCAGATAAGAGTAAACAGAATTACAAGCAAGGTCTTCCAATTACAATCCGACGGAAAATGGAAAACACTTCAGCAGTTGAGAGAGGAACGGGCCGAGGCGGAAAGAGAAAAAAATGCGAAAGAGAATAAGGCCCTTGAAGATTTTCTGATAGAAAAAGGACTGTTAAACAAGAACGGTTCAAGAAAACCACTCAACGAAGACCCTTTGATAGAAAAGGGATTAGTAAACACGGACGGCTCAATAAATCACACCAAAGTCGTAGAATATATGGCCGATATTGATGCCAAAGAATTCCTAAAAGAACACAGAGCCCCGATCGCGGAACCCCTTAAAAAAGAGCCCGCCAAAAAACGTGAGGAGCCCCCAAAATAGGCTACAGTATGCGTCGCATAATAGGAATTATGACAACTTCACTACTTGTAACATACAGAAACTAAACAACATCCATAATACAGGGAAAGGCAAAAGCGCGGAATTTCGACCCTCTGTAACCTACTGTTTATAAAGCAAATATCCTACCCTGTTTTTGGGGGTTTTATGAAATTCCTTCGTCGGAGACAAGGGCGAAACCGCGAAATCAACGACGGCCATCAACCTGGCCGCGGCGTTTAAACGGGGATCCTGGCCGAACCTGGAGGACGCGATTGATATTGGCCGAGCAGAACGCCAAGCGCTAAGGCAATCTCGATTTAGGCGTTGATATTTTTTCCTTGCCCTAGCGCACGTCATAGCGCCGGAAAGAAAAATAGGCTCCGGCGAAAAAAACGAGAATCATTACGATCATTAGCGCATAATCAGGTATTGTCCTAATTATCGATTCGCCAAACTGTTCGGGCTCCATCCTGTGGTGGGGCATATCCTTAAGGCTACTCTCAATTGTTCCGCCCGGCTTTGCGTTTAATGATTGGCTAACTTTAGAAAGAAGCCAATTCATATAAACCCCTTTGTAAGCTCGCACGGATATTAAAAACCGATCGTACTCTTCGACTCCGGTTCGGGCTAAGGACATTGTGCCAAAGCTAAGCGCTGAGGCTGGAGAGATTCTTGATAGGTTTTTAGCGAGGGACTGCTGGGATTTCCTCTCCATATTATATTTAAGATCAATGGCGGCATTGGTGGAGTCCAATTTCAATTGGAAATCTCGAGTAACTTCTGCGAAATATTTCATGAATTTCTCTTGATATACTTTAGGGTCTTTATCATATTCTGAAGCATGTTCTTGACCCCATTTTCTGTTCGAATTCTGTAATTCCGATTCTGCCTGCAAGAGGAACGCTGCCTTTTGGGAGGTAATCTCGTGGATTGAGGGGATGGGCTCGATTTGAGCCGCCGCAATAACCGCAATTTTAGGAATGACCATAACGAATATCACCCATATAAAAAGTAGAATGAGAAAACTCGTTGAAGATCGACTCGTCCTGGCCGAGACAAAAAGCCCCAAACTGAAAAAAACCGAAAGATAGAGCAAAAACATAAAAAATATCATGAGAAGTCGAAGCCAGTCATCGCTAGTAAAAGCCACATTTGGCACAATCATCATGGCGACGATACCCAGGATCATCGGGATGAGAAGTGGGATTAGAAGACAGATATAGCCGCCAATGGCTTTGCCAAGAATAAATTGGTCGCGGGGGACGCTGTTTGACAGAGCGAGTTTCAAGGTCCCTTTTTCCTTCTCGCCGACAATGGCATCATAGGTAAAGAGAATGGCGAAGAGACTTAGAACTATTTTGACTATGAACATGAGATCCAAGGTGCCAAATACTGCAAAAACCGGATTACTATCATACTTTGAATCAATAAGGCTCGGGTCTGTTGTGCGACTTATCGGCGCTACCCGGCCGACGGACTCCTCGATACCGTTGACAATCGTCCCAAGGACTGATGGCGGCTTGCTAATCCTAATAGTATGACCAGATAGAGCCTGGATATTCGCCAAGGCCGAAATGTCCTTCTCTGCTAACGCAAGAGAGGTCGTATATTCCTTAAGGTCCCCGCGGTAATTTATGACCCCGGTATAAACCGAAAGGAGAATCAGGATGGCGCAGAGGATAAAAGTGAATACGAATTTCAGGCTCGTTATTATTTCCAGGATTTCTTTCTTTATGATATATCGAAGCATCATTTCCTCATCAAAAGGAATGGATATTTTCTATTCTCCGAAATAGCTACCTTATCGCAAATTCCCTTCCCCCCCTGGATTGAGAACCGGTGGGGACGTCCTCCATGACGCAGAAGCTCAAATTATTCGATCTATCGGATAATATGATGTTCCGATTCGACTGTGAAAAATCGAAATTTATCATAATTAAGGATCATATCTGTCTTCGGTATCGAAACTAGGGGACTATATCCAGGGTATGCAATACGAACCTTCGAACGCCACGGCAAAAATATCCCATCCTTTTCGGTTCGGTATTCGTGTGTCGTTACGAATTCCGGCTTGATGTTTAAAGCGGTGCAGTCGTTTAAGACATCTTCATACCCGTCGATGGGAATACCCTCGATTTCGCATTTTAATATTGAATATTTTTCTTGATCAACCCAGATACGAGCCGACCATATTCCGTTCTCGTCTCCAGATTTGGGGCTAGCTTCTACAATATAAGACTTCTTTCCCTGGATCTTTTCCTCTGACGCAATCCGGAAGAAATACTTCGATTGTTGTGCTGGGAGAAGGATCTTCAGTGATGCAAATAGCGGGCTGAGGCCGATGACACGGCCCTCATTCATGAGTTTCGTTCCATCGCCGTAGGCACGACCATTTTCCTTCAATATTATCCGCCTCTCCTGAAGAACTTCGTTTTTCCGAATAATTTGATAATCACATAGATATTTATTTCTTTTCGTTTGGCTTGGATCCATGATCTGTACTTTAGGATATGGAATGATTGTCCTGTTGTGATAGGGATCGTCGCCGCCGCTCGTCATGATTACAGGAGTAATCCATCTAACACTTTTACTTAGGGTAAAATGCGTTTCGCTGATCGTTTCTTCACATACGAAATCCAAAGCGGCGATGGCTAGTTTCTGACAATATTCGCCACATTTGTCGAGAGTTTTCGTAAGCACTTCAGTTGAGAAAGCAGTTGTTTCATTCCAGGGGCTGCGAGATGAGATAACAGGATTATACGTTGAGGGATAGAAATTATAGGATAACTTAAACTTTGCTGGGATTGGTTTATTTTTTGAATTATAAACAGGTTCGAAAATACATTGCCGCAAAGCTTGCACAACCGAATAATTAAGGTAGGCGTTGACCGGTTCCTCAATTCCGACGGATAGGACATTTCCTTTTTCATTGATTTTCACTATGAGCCTTACGATGCCGCCAATAAGACGTCGCCTCAATTCCTCGGGATAGGACGGTGGGACCATCTGAAGAATTTTCGGGGCAGGGTAAAACTCAGGTTCGGAAACCTTTTTTTGTTCAGGTTCGCTTCTGGCGATATAACTACTTTTTGCATAAACCAATGCATAATAAGCTTCCCCATTATGTGAGGCCATGATGATCATAGGTTCATTGAGATCTAGAGTTATTTCTTGACGCATAATAATTTCAGTAGAGGCGCCTTCATTCTTTCCATAAGAAATCAAAACCGGTAAAAATACTTGTCCAGAAGAGAGTATCTTTGGGGTAATCCTTATCCGATAATAATTTTGCACTCCCTTGATGATATCGTTATAATCGGTAGTTCCCCGGCCGCTCCAGGCTTTTTCGTGCATAAACAAATAATCAACTGTATCAACGTTATATATGTTCATAAGCGCTTCGCTCACCGTGGATGCATCATAAACGTCGGATAATCCGGCCTTTTCTTTAAAAGAGGCAAGTTCAGGCCGAGATGATGCTGTAAATATTTTGACTTGGTCTTTGTTCGAAATTGCTTCTTTCCAGTCTGATCGGAATAGATACACCCGGACCATAATATCTTCAGCATGAAGAACAGTGCGACAAACAAAGGAAAGCAATACCAGGAATAATATTGATCTAATAATGATCCGCATGACAGTGCCCTTTCAAGAAGAATTTCGTCATAGCCGACGCGCGATTTTTATTCATCATCACTTATCGATGTATCCCGCCCGATGCGTGACCCGGAATTTGCCGCCTTTAACCTTGACCTCGATGTCTTTGTATTTCCCATCCGCCTTATAATTCGCCGGCCGGTAATAGACCAAATAGAAGTTTTCGGTTGCATCCAACGCCCTTTTGAATCCATAGATCGGGTTCGCCGTTGCTTCAGAAATACCGCCGGTTGCATCGGCCAGATTACGAAATGCCTGGTAGAAATCGCCGCTCATTTCGCCCGTCGTCGCTTCCCCCGGATTCCGGTATTCCACGTCGCCGATCGCCGACTTTGTCTTTGTCAGGAACAGAAAATGGACCGTCGTTCCGGCATCTGAGAAGATCTTCTTGATTTCGTCTTCATGGATGCTTTGATCTCGCCATGTGCTTACTCTTTCGAATGTATTCTTGTACATGGTGGGGATGACGTAGGCTTCCTTCTGATAGAAAATGATGGCGTTTTTCTGTCCGTTAAGAGGCTTTAAATAAGCCGCGAACTTCCTATACTGCCCAACGTCCATGACCTTTGTTTGAATGAATTGGTCCAAAATACTCTGAAGGCCCGCGAATGGATCGTCGGCTTGCGATAACATCCGAAGGTCCATAAGGAGGCTTTTCAATCTCGCACTGCCCCACATCAACGATTTTCGCAGTCGCGATTTGAAATCCTCGGCCATCGCCGCCCTCGAGTCCTTGGTCGGAGGTCTTTTCGGCGTTCACAAATATTACTTAAAATAATCTCAATATTGATCCAATTCATTGTATCACTTAATATCAACTTCGACGGAGAAAAATTTAATGTTTGTGAACACGACCTCTGTCTTGGATCGAACCATTGCTCTTCCTAAATTATTAATATATGCTTCCTCGACTAACAGCCGACTCGGGAATCGAATACCATTTTTTTCAGTCTTAAATTCAGAACTGATCGTCAGACGAGGTGAACGCATATATCGTTTAGCGCGTTTTTCGAAGACCTCATAGTTGCCGATCCGATTCTCATTCCATTCGATTTTACAGATTTCAGCAGTCTCCGGATTAATCCATGCCTTTCCAAAGAGATTCCTATTTTTTGGAGCACTAGGCTTAGGTTTGGCTTCGATTATGATTAGCTGAAGCCCTTCAATTTTAGATTTTCCAATGATAGCATAATCAAAATAAGCGTGGTATGCCTCACTAAAAAGCCCTACTGGCGCCATAAGAGCGTTCCCTATAATTACGACAGACGTCTTAAGAACTGAATTTGGAACATTTTTTTTTACCCCGTTTTCTTCAATAAGAGTACGCGTCTCTCGGATGATATGATTTGATCGAATACATTGGTAATCATAAACATATGAATTGTAAATTTTACGCAACGGTAAGATCTGAGCTGCAACTGCATGTCCGGGAGGAATTAAGTGCCAATCATCTACGGTATCTAATGGCTGCATGACATCAAGAGTTGGATCTATTGTTTCTTTAATTTCTTCATGACAAACGAATTGCAAGGCAACGCCCTCAAGCTTTCGGCAGTATTCAGCCATTTTTTCCAGGAAGCTATCAAGATTTAGAATGATAGATTTTCCTTGAATAATTGAAGGCAAGCCAAATACACATATGGATAAATATAAGCTACATGCCAATAATATGTTCACATATATCTGAATTGGCCGTCGTGATAGATACCTCATAAGTTTCCTTCTTGGCACATCATCATTCAATAATAACGCTTGTGCCTATTTGAGAATAATGCATGTTAGCCAGGTTAGTAGCCAAGATATTGAATGCATATGTATCGGGTTCTAAATCGGGGATATTCAACTTAATAAAGAATGTCTTTTTCTCTTTTTCTTGGCTTTTACCCGCCATAGTTATTGGAATGGGAATTTCATTTCCATTATTCCTATCAATAAGAAATGCAGACAAACGAAGCCCATGAATATCACCCTTATTAAGATGGCAATAGACTATAGCCCATATTTCAGTGTTGCGTTTGAATGACTTTTCGATACAGGGAATATATTGAGTGGGATTAAATAAGAACATCTCTTCATTTTTAGTGCTCCCGATTGATTCACCGCTTAAATTAATCGCATCTTTTTCAGGCAGATAGAATATCGGCGGAAATATAACGAGGTCGTCATCTTTAGGTTTAGGAATATGTATCGTCACGGCGGCGGTCGCCGCTTGACCCGTTGAATGATTTCTTAATATAGTTCTACAATTGAAATCCCCAAATGGTACAGAAAGAATAGCGTCAAGGAATACCCTCTTATCTTTATAAATCGCTAAATCTGATTCAACATAATGATAATCGACAATATTATCAGCATCATTAAAAACAAGGCTGATGATCTCAACCCTTTCTCTAACAATATCCTCGAGTTTATCAAGAGGGATCTCAGCGATAATTCTGAGATTATGTGGCGGGCTATTGTTACAAACAAAAGCCTTCATTTTAAATTTGATTGGTATTTGCGAAAACGGAATTTCGGCCAACGCTATATCAATAAGGTGAAGTTGTCTTTCAACTTCTGAATATTTATTAAAAGGCTTATTGTCAGAATAACGGAAGAGTATTTTGATAACACAACCAGGACGATTTACGCTTATCTTAATATCATGGAAATCTTCTTTCTGCATTATTTCATTCCGATAGCCCAAAACATAATATGTTCCGGTCAGATTCTGAATACTATTTAGATATTGCTCCGCTTCCCTAACATTACTATAATATTGACCGCCCGTAGCTATAGCCATATCCTTAAGGGCAATAATCTTATCTGTATATTTCGCTTCTTCATCTCTTGGGCCAATATAACTAGAATAAACCACGATATTTGAAGCGGTCATTTCCTTGTAGAGTTGCGGATAATCGATATTATCGTGATATTTTGACCTCTCTGGTCTATTATAGATATTAATAGGAATACCGCCCGAAAATAGGATAATATTTTTTTGCCCAGGAAGATCTCGTAACGATTGGGCAAAAGACGCTAACGCCCAAACGAAATTTCGAGCTATGATTAGTTCAGCCGATTCCTGCACTTCTGCCCATACAGCTTGGTCCGTGATGATAAATTTACGATCGACGAATCTTTTATCAACATCATTGGCCGGAATGACTGGGTTCAAATCTTGAAGGCCAAAGGATTCTATGGTATTTTCAATTTTTAGGCGATCCCTCGTCTGGAATTCATACAATTTAAAAGCTCTCCTGCCCGAAAAAGAAATGACTCCGACCTCATCCGAAGGAAGTAGCTTATTTTCAATAAATCTGATTGCCGAATCCCGAGCTAAAAGGAATCCCAGTTCATTAGTGCAGGTGAAGTCGAAAAGGAAAAAGATCCTGCGGGGGATTAGGGGATTTATAGAATGATCCGCACCTTGCCTATTTAGTTGTTCATCATTTGAAGTACTAATATTATGGTTTTCAATAACTGTCAAATCCTGCGGCTTTCCATTATCGTACAAAACAAAATCCCTCAATTGAAGATCTGTTATGGGTTTCCCTTTTTCATCCATAACAGCGATTTGAACAAGCTCAAGCTCGCTCCTCGATTCTTTTCTGATAGAATCCTGAATTAATTCTTCATCCTTTGAAGTCGCATTCGAACTTGGTAACGAAAGAGCGGATAAGCAAAAACCCACCATGAGGACATGAAGACTCAGAATGTTTCTCTTATAAGTAAATAATTTTATAAACGCCACTCTAATTCTGTTTTTAAGATATAAAGAGAACGGTGCAATAACAATTACTAATAATATCGTTGATATCATAATATGATCTAGCATTTCGGTATCGCCCATGTGCTGTCAGGCGCGACGATCTGGACCGTGTCATCCTCCGTAAGAACATCGGTGAAGAACATGTCGATCGCCTTTCCCATCTGAGCAAGGTAATCGTCCATTTCAAAGATGAGAACAAACCGACGTTTTTTGATGCTCTCGTCGGGTTTGGCGATGGGAACTGGAGTCGGCGGCCCATCGGCAATCGTGATGTTATTGAGTACGGTCGTCTTCCGGATGAGATAGGCCGCCTCGACTTTCTGCAGAACTCCATTCTCAAAGACCTCGAAATCGGCCATCGTGAGATTGTCAACGAAGAGGTCACCGTCGAAGACCCGGACGGGGACTTCAATATTGACGACGGTGACTTCATGCTGGAGGGGCTTCTGGAGGCGGACGGCGTCTTGAAGGGCCGATGGATGACTAACCTCACAAAGCAATTGCGAAACTCCGGAGATCGGGGCCCCCATTTGAATGACTATCCACAAGAAAAAGAGGATCTTCTTCATAGCACCCTCCCTCAATCCAGATTTATCTGATTTCCACCTCGACAGTGAAGAATTTGAAGTCCTTGTAGGTCACGGTCGTCTCCGAACGGACGACGGCCCTCCCCCGGGAGTTGACATAGGCTTCCTTGAGGTACAGCACGCTCGGGAAGCGGATGCCGTTCGATACGTCCCTTAGGTCTGACCGGATGGTGATCTGGGGCTTCAGCTTGTAGCGGTCCGCCCTCTCTTGGAAGATGTCGAATCTGCCGACGCGCTTTTCACTCCACTCGATTTTCAGGATGTCCGCTGTCGTGGGATCCACCCACGCTTTGCCGTAAAGGAGGTGGAGGTCCGGGGTCTCGTCGGCGGGGACGGCTTCGACGATCACGACCGGCTTCTTGTCGATTTTATCCGACCCCGTAATCGAATAAGTGTAGAGGGGGCGGAACCTCTCGGCAAAAATGCCCACAGGGCCGAGCAGCGCGTTTCCGTAGACGAAGACGGCCGTCTTCAACTTGGCTTCGCGCTCGTTCTTCTTGACCTTGTTCTCCTCGAGGAGCGTCCGGCTCTCCGTGATGACCTTGTCCTTCCGGACACATTGATAATCGTACACATAGGCGTTCCTGTCGACTCTGGGGCGGCGCCCACCAACAAGGATCCCCGAACCGGGACCGTAGCTCCACGTATCCACGAGAGGGGAACTCGCCACGGCGTCCAGGGTGTAATCGATCTTCTCGGCAATCTCCTCACGGCAGATGAAGTCGAGAGCCACATTCTCGAGCCGTCGGGCATAGGCCGTCAGTTTGTCGAGAAGCGCCGGGAGGTCGACAGCGGTGGACACCTTCTCCTCCTGTGTTTGAATTCCCTCAGCGAGGGCCATCGACAGGACCAGAAATCCGGCGGCGAGGACGACCGCCCGAAGACGCTGACGCCGCCCACCGGAACGACCGCTTTCAATTCGCATTCCGATCCCTCCCCTCGCCGCGTTCGAGCGCGACATCCATGGAGACAGCGGCCGGTTCCCCGCCCGCGGGCCTTTCGGCTGAAAGGATGAACGTATAGGTGTCCGGCTCCACCTCGGGGACCATGATTCGCACGAGGAAAGCCGCCGCGCCGTTGGCGAAACTGCGCTCGAGGATTTCGAGCGGCACCGGAATCGCCTCCCACCTCAGCTTATCGAAGAGAACCGCCGAGATCCGAGCCTCGGCCGCGCTCGGTCCCGCAACGCAGATGGTGGCGGTAATCTCGCCGCCGACTCTTAGCGTCTTGTCGATGATCGGGGCGTAGAGAGCCCGGTCGAAGATGGGGCCGGACACCTGTGGCGGCGTCGCTTTTCCGGACGGGGGCCGGGCCGGGCCCTCATTGAGATAGATTGCCCCGCGCTCGGACTTGAGGAAGAGGGGTGGAAAAATGCGGAGCGCGCCGTCCCGGAGAGGCGGGACGACGGCGGTAGCTCCCGCGACGGCGCATCGGCCGGATTCGAGGTTCCGAACCACGATCCGGCAGCGATAAGTCCCCGGACCTGGAGCGCTCAACAGGGAAACGACATGCGCTGTCCCGCTTTTCAAACCGCGTAAATCCTCTTCGGACTTTTGCTCATCGACGATCTCATCGCCGGCATTGAACGCCAGCCGGAGGATTTCGACCCGGCCAACGACGATCTCGCCCAAGGATCCGATCGGGAGCGACGCGGCAAGGCAGAGGTTGTCCTTCGTTGAGGTCGAACAGGCCTGGGCGGCGAGGCCGAGCCGGATCGGCCGCTGCGAAAGCGGATTCTCGGCCAGGGCAACGTCCACGAGATGGATCCGTTTTTCGATCTCGGAAAATTCCGCAAA
>Ga0209226_10000162_pt1 | contig 44213 bp, 40 predicted proteins | sample BarGraNGADG00212_2_FD_184497 | JGI IMG/M metagenome (GOLD analysis project Ga0209226, IMG submission 184497) | Arctic peat soil microbial communities from Barrow, Alaska, USA - Barrow Graham LP Ref core NGADG0011-212 (SPAdes) (version 2) | ecosystem: Environmental > Terrestrial > Soil >...
ATACTCAGTCTTTGAAACCATTAAGGCCTCTGTATGTTTCATCGGTCGACAGCGGAAACCTTGCGGGTCACCTCTTAACTCTTCTGCAGGGACTTCTCACCCTGCCTGAACAATTAATACTTGGACCACGGCTTTTTGAAGGGATTGATGATACGTTACAAATTTTTATAAAGCAGGCAGGGAAATCAATTCCTGACCAGATTGTTCAATTCCAGAAATATCTGAAAGTAATTTTAAAAGAACCACCCGTTACGCTTGTTTATCTGCAAAAATGTCTGGAAAAACTTTCAACATCTTCTGCTGAAATAGTTAATGCATTCACGAACGTTACAGATGAACAATACAGTCTGTGGGCAAATAATCTTTCAAGTCAATGCCAGAGGGCCCTTGATGAATTAACATATCTGGCTCCATGGATGACACATCCTGTTGCCGCTGAAATACTGGATAAATATCCTGATATTAATACTATTCCAACATTACATGAAATCGTAAAAACTGAATTTGAAGAATTTTCCCCTACCGGTCAGCCGCTTTCAATTGAGACAAATTCTGAAGTTCCGGAAATGATTGATGAGTTCAAAAATCTTTTCAGAAAAGCCGTAGCCCACGCAAAGGAAAGGATTGAACTTATTGAAGCACTTGTGCATCAATCAGGAGAATTTGCGAACATTGAATATGGTTTTCTTTACGATAAGTCGACTCATTTACAAACTGTTGGATATAATGTTGAAGACCGGCGACGCGATCCAAGCTATTATGATTTATTGGCATCAGAGGCAAGATTGTCGAGTTTTGTGGCTATTGCTCAGGATCAGATACCACAGGAAAGTTGGTTTGCGCTGGGGCGTCTTCTAACAACAATCGATGGTGAACCAATTCTTCTTTCGTGGAGTGGTTCAATGTTTGAGTACCTTATGCCACTGATAGTTATGCCTGAATATGAAAATAGTTTGCTTTATCAAACCTGCAAATCAGCAGTAAAAAGACAAATCGAATATGGTAAATTAAGAGGTGTGCCCTGGGGTATTTCGGAATCCGGATACAATAGTGTTGATGTTCTGCAAAACTATCAGTATCGTGCATTTGGAGTACCAGGTATCGGTCTCAAAAGAGGACTTTCTGAAGATTTGGTTATTGCACCCTATGCTACAGCGCTTGCCCTGATGGTTATGCCAGAGGAAGCATGCGCCAATCTTGAGCGTCTTGCAGGTGACGGGTTCATGGGGAAATATGGTTTCTATGAGGCTATAGATTATACATCCGTACGCTTGCCCAGAGGTCAGTCTAAAGCTGTTATAAAGTCTTTCATGGCACATCATCAAGGGATGAGTTTTCTCTCTTTAGCTTATGTTTTATCTGATCGCCAGATGCAAAAGAGATTTGAATCTTATCCTCTGTTTCAGGCAACCTTATTATTGCTTCAGGAAAGAATACCGAGGGCTACAACATTCTTTTCCCATACATCAGGTATTACAAATGTGCACCCCACTTCTAATAATCAGGATGCACCTTTTCGTGTGTTTAATACGCCTGATACACCATTTCCGGAAGTTAATCTATTGTCAAATGAGGGCAGATACAGGGTTATGATTACAAATGCAGGAGGTGGTTATAGTAGATGGAAAGATCTTGCCGTGACTCGCTGGCGCGAAGACACTACTCAGGACAATTGGGGAGCATTTTGTTACCTGCGTGATGCCGAAAATGGAAACTTCTGGTCAACTACTTATCAGCCTACACTTCTGCAACCAGAAAAATATGAAGCCATATTTTCAAAAGGACGTGCAGAATTTCGCCGTCGCGATTTCGATATTGATACACATACAATAATAGTGGTCTCTCCGGAGGACGACATTGAATTGCGAAGAGTCCATTTGACAAACCGAACCCGGACAAACAGGATTATTGATATTACCAGCTATGCCGAAGTTGTACTGGCGCCAAATGAAGATGATTTAGCACATCCGGCATTCAGTAATCTTTTTGTTCAGTCAGAAATTATCTATCAGAGACAGGCAATTCTCTGCACCCGACGGCCCAGGTCAATAGACGAACATTCGCCATGGATGTTTCACCTGATGGCAGTTCATGGTGCTGAAATCAGGAATATTAGCTATGAAACAGACCGGATGCAATTCATAGGACGCGGAAACACTCTCGTATCACCAATTGCGATGACAAATTCCAAATCGCTCTCGGGGAGTCAGGGTTCCGTACTCGATCCGATTGTTGCAATTCAATATCAAATTCTTCTGGAACCGGAAGGATCAGCTACAATTGATTTAGTTACTGGAATCGGTGAATCACGCGAAGCAGCTTTAACTCTTGTAGAAAAGTACCAGGATAAGCAAATTGCAAACCGCGTTTTTGAACTTGCCTGGACACATAGTCAGGTAGTATTGCGACAGATTAATGCCAGCGAATCGGATGCTCAATTATATGGCCGGCTTGCCAGTTCTATTATTTATGCCAATTCGTCATTGAGGGCGGACCATGGTATCCTTTTAAAGAACCGTCGTGGACAATCCGGTTTGTGGGGATATTCTATTTCAGGGGATTTACCAATCGTGCTTTTGCAGATTGAAGATCCGGCCAATATTAATCTTGTACGTCAGCTCGTTCAGGCACATGCCTATTGGAGACTAAAAGGATTAGCAGTCGATCTGGTAATATGGAATGAAGATCATGCAGGTTACCGTCAATTGCTCCAGGAACAGATTATCGGATTAATTGCTGCAGGAATTGAAGCTAATATTATTGACCGGCCAGGCGGAATATTTGTGCGCTCTGCAGATCAGATATCAATTGAGGACCGAATTCTTTTCCAAACAGTTGCCCGTGCTATTATCAGCGATACCAGGGGAGCCCTGGAAGATCAGATTAAACGGCGTGGCTTTGGAAATTTATCAGTTTCGCAGTTCAAACCAACCCGTACCCATAGACCAAATTTACAAACTGATGTGGTATTACCCAGACCAGACCTGATTTTTTATAACGGGATCGGAGGATTTACATCAGACGGAAGGGAATATGTAATTACCACATCGAAAGACAGTTGTACACCGGCGCCATGGGTAAATGTTCTGGCAAACGAGGGATTCGGCACTGTAATTTCTGAGAATGGGGTGGCATATACATGGGCTGAAAATTCCCACGAGTATCGTCTGACCCCATGGTATAATGATCCTGTAACCGATTCAAGCGGAGAAGCTATGTATATTCGTGATGAAGAGACTGGTCACTTCTGGTCGCCGACACCTTTGACCAACAGCGAATCAAAATTATACCTGATCCGGCATGGACTCGGCTATAGTGTATTCGAACACAATGAAGGAGGTATAGTCACCGAACTTTGGGTTTATGTTGCAATAGATGCTTCAGTAAAGTTTTCGGTACTAAAAGTGAGGAACGAATCAGGGCGATCATGCAAATTGTCAGCAATAAATTATGTAGAATGGGTACTTGGCGATTTGCGGCACAAAACAGCCATGCATGTTAATACCAGTGCTGATTTAAACAGTGGCGTGGTATATGCCGTAAATTCATATAATACGGAATTCTCCAAACGGGTTGCATTTCTTCAGACTGACGATACATCATGCTCTATTACGTGCGACAGGACAGAATTTATCGGACGCAACGGCACATTGAAAAACCCGGCTGCAATGTTACGTTCGCGTCTTTCAGGGAAAAGTGGAGTAGCTCTTGATCCTTGCGCAGCAATTCAGGTCCCTTTTGATCTTGCAGCAGGACAGGGACGCGAAATAATATTCAGGCTTGGTACAGGACGGAATATGGAGGATGCAAATAACATTATACGCAGGTTCAGAGGTTCAGCTCCGACTTTTAGCGCTCTTGAAGCAGTATGGCAATACTGGAATCATACACTTGGAGCAGTGCAAATCGAAACGCCTGATTCCTCAATAAATGTCCTGGCTAACGGATGGCTGTTATATCAGACTCTGGCTTGCCGGATATGGGCACGCAGCGGATATTATCAATCGGGTGGAGCATATGGTTTCCGCGACCAGATGCAGGATGTAATGGCTTTAATTCATACCAAACCTGATCTCATGAGGGAACACCTTCTTCTTTTTGCAAGCCGGCAATTTCCTGAAGGAGATGTCCAGCACTGGTGGCATCCTCCTGGTGGAAGAGGTGTTCGAACTCATTGTTCAGACGATTACTTATGGTTACCTCTGGCTGCATGTCGTTACGTACTATCTACCGGAGATTCAGGAGTGCTGGATGAACAGATTCGTTTTCTTGAAGGACGCCTGCTGAACCCGGATGACGACTCGTATTACGATCTTCCAAACCTGTCAGAAGAAAAAAATTCACTTTATGATCATTGTAAACTTTCTATCCTTCATGGCCTTAGATTTGGTGATCATGGTCTTCCATTGATAGGTTCCTGCGATTGGAATGACGGAATGAATAAGGTTGGAAACCTGGGTAAAGGTGAAAGTGTCTGGCTTGGCTTTTTCCTTTTTGAGGTTCTAACCCAATTTATCAAAGTGGCACTGTTAAGAGGTGACTCTGAATTTGTTGCATTCTGCAGGAAAACAGCAATTAAAATACAACAGAATATCGAAAAGAACGGATGGGACGGGGAATGGTACCGACGTGCATATTTCGATAACGGGTTACCTCTTGGATCGTCAGAGAACATTGAATGCCAGATTGATTCTATCTCTCAGAGCTGGTCTGTACTTTCAGGAGCAGGTGATACCGACAGGTCAGCGATGGCAATGGAATCTGTCAATAAAAGACTTGTCAGGAGGGACCATTCGTTGGTCCAGTTGCTGGATCCTCCGTTTGATAAATCAGATTTGAATCCCGGCTATATTAAAGGATATGTTCCCGGTGTAAGGGAAAATGGTGGTCAGTATACGCATGCAGCTATATGGGCGGCAATGGCATTCTCAAAACTGGGAAACAGCAAAAATGCATGGGAAATTTTGACAATGATCAATCCTATCAATCATGCCAAAACTCCCGAAGACGTCGCAAGATATAAAGTTGAACCATATGTGGTTGCTGCTGATGTATATGCCTTATCGCCACATATTGGTCAGGGCGGATGGACATGGTATACCGGGTCAGCCGGCTGGATGTATCGCCTGATTGTGGAATCGTTACTGGGTTTAAGACTTGAAACAGACAAATTATTTATTGAATCATGTCTTCCTTCTGATTGGGTTACTTTAAAGATTCATTACAGATACAGGGAAACAATGTACCATATTACCTTAACCCAATCACAGGAAGACAATAACAATCTGATTATAATACTAGACGGGGTTGAATGCCCGGATAAGTTCATCCGTCTGGTGGATGATCATATTGAACATCTGGCTGAAGTAAAAGTTAATTATTCTTTGCAAAGCTGATGAGCTCTATTGTAGGTTGAAACGAAGTGGACCGCTATCCTGAATTCCACGAAGAAATTCAGTCAGGTGACACTCTTTTCCCAATGAGCCGATTACCGGGTCAGATGTTCAAATAGAAAGAATGTCACCAAACAGATATTTCCAACTCTAAACAGATATTTCCAACTCTTGGCAGTCTTATGATCCGCCTATATCCACTTTATGTTCAGGCTATTTTTTCACTACCAGGTCCATTCCGCATTTAGGACATTTACCTGGTTTATCAGCTGTTACCTCAGGGTGCATAGTGCAGGTGTATGTAACCAGTGCTGGAGAATTATTTACGCCTGTTTCCGACTTTACCGTTTTCTTAACCGAATCTGACTTTATCTCCGTATTTGTCTTCATCATCTCTTTCTTCACAACTTTTGTGGTGTCTTGTGCAAAAGCCATAGTACCGCTTATCACTAAAGCGAAAAGTGACATAAGAATTTTTGTTTTCATAATATTGAATTATTAAATTTTCCTTCAGTTCCGCTGTTGCCCGGTTTTCCGACCGACTAATAGCCTGATTTTTAACTTAAATATAAATACGAACCAGTGATATCAGTTTTTCAGAAAGCAAAGGTCAACTCTTAAGTTGTGAATAGTATTACATAATTTATGAAAATATTTACATCATTTACACCTAAATACAAAGATTTATACTACAGGTTCTCCTTAAAGTGTGAATCATATAAATTGTTTTCAAAATTGTGTAATACTTTCACCCTTATACTTTTTAATCTTTGCATAGATTATTTGAGCTCAGTAAAAAAAAACCGAACATATTTTTTTCGTATGCACTGAAAGTGTTTTAATAAAAATCAGATATGCATAAATTAAAAAAGTTCACTTTAATTGCTGTCATCTCTATTATTACTATTGTAGGGTTTGGGATTTTATTTTCATCACCTGTAATAACTTATTTGATTTCAAAATATGGCTTGAAATATACCGGACGGCAAATTAGAGCTGATTGGGTATACCTGAATCCTTTAACGGGAACAATTTATATTACCAACCTTAAAATCAATGAATTAAAAAGCGATAGCGTTTTCTTTTCGGCGGAAGGTATCAGCGCTAATATTTCCGTGTTTAGATTACTTTCAAAAACTTACGAAATAAAAAAATTATTCCTGAACCATCCGCGAGGAACAATAATTCAAAATGGGAAAACCTTTAATTTTGATGACCTGATTAACAAATTTTCTTCAAAGGGAAATCATGATACAACCAACGCAAGAGTTCATTTCAATATTCTAAATGTAAAAATAAATGATGGGGAATTTTATTATCGGGAACAACTAATTCCCATTAACTATTTTATCAGGAAGATAACTATTGAGAGTAGTGGCAAACGCTGGGATGCTGATACGATTAATGTTAAGTTTTCTTTTTTACCGGGTGAGGGAAGCGGTGATATGAATGGCAATCTTACAGTCAATCTAAAAAGTTTTGATTACCGTATTGCTATTTTGGCTCATAAATTCGATCTGGGTATTATTGAACAATATCTCAGAGATTTGACGAATTTCGGAAGCTTCTCTGCTAATATTGATGCCAATATAAAAGCAAAAGGAAACATAAATGACCAGGAAAAAATTTCTGCTTCGGGACGGATAGCTATTAACGAATTTCATTTTGGGAAAAACCTGAAAGATGATTTTGTCTCTTTTGATAAATTTGCTTTATCTATTATTGAGCTGAACCCGAAGGATCTTAAATATCTTTTTGATTCACTCACATTAAGCCATCCTTATTTCAAATATGAGATCTATGATTATTTAGATAATATGCAAAGAATGTTTGGCAAAAATGGAGCCAACATTGAAGCAGCTAATACGAATACCGGTGAATTTAATCTTATATTTGTGCTGGCACGATATGTTAAAGTGCTTGCAAATAGTTTTTTCAGAAGTGCTTATAAAATTAACCGGCTTAGAATCTACAAAGGAGATATAGTATTCAATGACTTTTCCACAAGCGAAAAATTCGCCCTGGAATTAAATCCTTTAAATGTTATTGCCGACTCAATTGATAAAGATCGCAACAGGGTAAATGTTACTTTACAGTCTGTTATAAAACCATATGGTAATATATCAGTAGCAGTTAGTATTAACCCTAAAGACAGTTCTGATTTTGATATGGAGTATCATTTTAAAAAATTGGCTGTTTCCATGTTTAATCCTTACATTATTTCGTTTACATCATTTCCATTAGACAGGGGAACCATCGAATTTAACGGTTCCTGGAATGTAAGAAAGGGAATGATACGAAGCAATAATCACCTTGTTATTCTTGACCCTCGTACAACCAAACGAATAAGAAATAAAGACACAAAATGGATTCCTGTCCCTTTGGTTATGACTTTTATCCGGGAACGCGGTAATGTTATTGATTACGAAATTCCCATATCAGGCAATTTAAAGGATCCGAAATTTAACTTGAAATATGTTATCTTCGATTTACTCAGGAATGTTTTCGTAAAACCTCCGACAACTCCTTATAGGCTTCAAATAAAAAATATTGAAACTAAAATTGAAAAATCAATTTCGTTGAAGTGGGCGACAAGGCAAAATAAATTTTTACCAGGTCAGGAAAAATTTATTGATAAAATGGGAGACTTTCTTTCAAAAAATCCCGACGCATCAATTAATGTATATCCACAGCAATATGCTTTAAAAGAAAAAGAATATATTTTGTTTTTTGAAGCTAAGAAAAAATATTTTCTCGAAATAAGTAAAAAAGGTTCCGGATCTTTCAGTGCTGAGGATTCTGTTAAGGTAGATAAAATGTCCATAAAGGATCCATTGTTGGTTAAGTATCTGAACAAGCACATAACTGATTCTCTTGTGTTTACAATACAGGGGAAATGTGCCGGTATTATTGACTCAGCTATTGTCAACGCAATATTTTATCATTTAAATAAGGAAAGAGAAATCGCTTTCATTCATCCTTTTAAGAAAAGGGGTGTGGATAACCGTGTAAATATTTTAAAGGGGGAAAATGTTGTTCCTTATAATGGGTTTTCGTTCTATAAAATAGAGTATAAAGGAGAATTTCCGGAATCTTTAATCAAGGCATACGATCAGCTGAATGAATTTAACAATGAAGCACCAAGAAAGAAATTCAAGCAGGAACGAAAGTCTATAAGTAAAAAATCCTCCGGATAATCATTAATACCTCATCCGCCCGTTCAATGTGTGAATCATGTAACTTATTGATGTGATTATGTAACATTCAGTTTTTAAGATTTCTGAACTTTGTATCAGTATATGATGATTCAGAATTTTAAACATTAACCATTGGGCAATAACACAACTAAATCAGTCATAGTGTACCGAAAATCTTTGATGAAAAGACTTTAACACAAATAACAGTATAGTGAAAATATTAAAGTGTTTTAAAAGAACTAAAGGATCAGTGTTAAAAATCAACGCTGAAGAGCCTGCGAGATCAGCTAACATGGTACTGATAAATGAAGCTGTTGATAAACTTATAACTGAAGGTGGGGAAGGTTTTTATAATTACGTCAATTCACTTGGATTTTCAAATGACACCAATCTAATCGTGCTCTCTTCCAGGCATCATTATTATTATGATTATGATGAAATAAATAGGGCAAAAACAGTTGTTAACCTGAAAGAACTAAACCGGATAAAGGAAATAAAGGAACTTCTTCATTCTCACCTCCATTTTCTGCCTCAGAAATGCAATTTTGTAGGGTGCTTTGTGAATAATAAAAAGAATGAAAGATTTACCTTTAAAAAAAGCGCTGCTTCGAAAGAAAAAGTCATGAACTCCGACAATATAGAATTAGGAATAGTCTCACAGTTCCCATTTATAAACATGCTCTATAGTTTAATGGATTCAAAAACAAATAATTATTTGTCGGAGGAAAGTGTTTCTTCAATGCTGGGGGTTCATGGTTTTAAAGTTATTGACATGAAAGAGGTTAACGGACTTACTTTTTTCCACTCTCAGAAAGTCGGGATTGCTTTAAATTAATCCGGATTCACCTGCTTGAACACTTTCAATCCAATTCAGTAAAAATTAAAAGGCCGATTTTTCAACCGGCCTTTTTTAATGATGACTTGATTTATTTCCTGTTTAAACTATTGGATTTTGAAATCCTTCAGTTCTTTTGTAAGTTGATCCAAATCATGATTGAATCTTGTTTTAAATGTATTAAATTGGGTTTGTCCTAAAACTTTATAATCGGCCAATTCCTGTTTCAGGTTGTTGTTCTTAACTTCCAAAAGACTAACCTTTTTCTGGTCTGTTGCTATTTCTTTTGAACTACTTTTTATAATAGAAGTTCTAAGATCAGCAATTGATTTCTCATTGTTTTTGAATTTAATTTCTGATTCTTTTGTAAGTTTCTGATATTCTGAAACAGAATCTTTCTGGGCTGCCTTAAGATCTTGTTTTGCTACCACTACATCTTTTTTCTCTTCTTTCAGGTTTTCTCTGGCTTTCACTGATTCTTTATCAGGAACCTGTGCGAATGTCGTTGAAACTGTTCCTGCCAGAAAAGCAATGGCAACCAGTGATAAAAATAATTTTTTCATTTGATTCAATTTTAATGTTAATATTTTGATAATTAAATTACTATGCAAAGTTTCAACCCTTTAATTTGAGAACCATTACAGTATTTCACTATTATGTTACATCATTCACAGATGAAGGCACAACGGCACAAGGGTACAATGGGGTAAGGGTGTAACATTGGTATTTATGTAGATACCTGAGCTGGCTATCGGTATATTACCGGAGCAGGTTTGCCGATTTCAAAATCCCTGAAACCGAAATCAGTTGTACTGAATGAGTTCATTTTGAAGATATTCTGTCCATTACCGGGAATTACCGGATAAAATGAAATGGATATCTGAAATGTATTAAAAACCAGGTTTTCATTTTTTATTAAAACTCCAATTCCTATCTGAGAATATAGTTTGTGGGATTTAAATCCGGAGATTGCATCACCAAGCATCCCTACCGAACAAACAAGAAAGGGTCCAAAATGGAATCCTAAAACATTCCATGGAGCGTATGATTGAGTTTGCAACATAAACAAAAGGCGGTTTTTACCTGATAATCCGGTACTGTTAAATCCATCAATGCCATAACCATCATTGAGAGTTAAACTATCGTATGCGAAACTGTTTATGCCAATAGTAATCTGTGGTTTTACGAACTGCCTGAATTTCCATTTCCCTATTTCGAATAATCCCGTGAAATAATTTATTCCGGCAGTAATAACACCCTGTTCCGCGTGCGAGGCGTTGAAAAAGGTTCCTAAGTCAATGTTGGTACTCAGGTATCCCCATTCATGATAGTTACCGGCTGACAACCGTCCGCCTAAATAGGACCGCCATGAATTAAGCCTTAACTGATAACCTCCCGTCAGTTCAAGAACCTTTCCGACCGGAACATCTTCGGTTGTACCATATTTAAAAATATATGTATCCTGAACATATTTGCGGGTGGAAATTCCAATTCTAGCTAAATAAAAATCCTGACTGGAATAAATTTGTAACGGGTCATTAAAGGCAGATGGTTTTTCGCTATATCTGACACGCAGGTATCGTATTGCAAGGATCAGATTGGTAGCCAGTTCATCCTCAGTAGATCCTTTGAATATCTGAATTGCCTTTGCTGCCCAGAAATCCTGTGTCCTGAATTTGTAATTAAGAGGGACATATAACGGGTTCATACCCCTTAACGTATCTTTTTTGACCTGAGAAGCAAAAGCTATACCTGCTGCCCACTTTGCATAGGGAGAATAAAACGGGCGTTCAAACGCCACACTCTTCCTGATGTTTCCGTATCCGTCAATTCCAAAGTGTAACTTTGAATTGATGTAAGTTGTTCTAATATTCGGAATAAAATAATTTGTATTAAAGGAACTGATCCCATTGGTAAAGTTTCTTGAAAATGCATTTGTAAACTCACGTCCTGATCCCAGGAAATTCTTATCTGATATACCAACACTGATATGTGAGGATGAAATGGATCCTTCCGCGTAGATGCTCCAGATGTCCAATTCGCGTATATAAATATCTACCGAATCCTTTTTTACTCCGGAAGAAACAACATAAAAAGAGACATCATGCACAAATTTCTGGCTTCGGATCAAACGTTCCGACTCTTTTACATAAAATGAATTAAAAGGTTCATTCTCACGGATAAGCAACAGGTTTTTGATAGCAATGATCTGTGTTTTAATATGCAAATTATTCCCAGTTTTGGTTAACCAGTTCTTTGATGTCGTGGTTGTATCAGTTATTGAATACCCGAAAGGATCCAGTGTAACAATATTGATATTCCGGATAATCTTACCCTGGAAGGTGCTGTATGGTTTCTGGATAAGCTTTTTGTAAGTTTTCTTTTTGACTTCTTTTTTTGTTATAACAGTTATCGGTTTGAAAATTAACCGGTACATGAAGGTATTAAACTTGTTTCGTTTCGAATAGGTTTCAATATTTTTATAAAGTTGAGTGGTATCATTTTTGACAATAACTTCCTGTGCGAATGCATAAGCATTTACAAATAACGAAAGACAAAACAATATATAAATTCTTTTGAACCACATTTCCAATTGACATATATGAACACCTTAACATGAAAATTATTTATTCTTTTTATCAATTCCTTTCTGTTTTTCTATCTTTTTTTCTGCAGAATCAATTTTGACTTTTTCAGCTGCTCTCTCCTTCCTCTTATAATAGCCTCTGAAGAGGAAATTCTCTTTGGCTGCATTCATGTTTTCATCAAGCCCTTTACTGCTTTTTTTAAGATTCACGATAGTCTGGTTAATATTTTCTGCTATTGTCGAATCCTGAATAAATCTACCCAGGGTCCCTCTTCCGCTGTTGACTTTAATCATTATTTCAGCGAGTTGATATGAAACAACTGCAGCATTATCTGCTGTTACCTGAAGACTTGCCATTATTGCATCAGGCTCAACTGGTTCTTTAGACAAGATTTGCTGTCCGTCTTTTGCTAAGGCCGCATTTGAACTACCCTGAGTGATAATTAAAATACGGTCGCCGATAAGTCCGGCCGAACCAATCGCTGCTTCACAATCTGATTTAATAAACTTCTGGACATTTTTCTGGATCAACATGTCAACCTGAACTGTAGAATCATTTATGATTTTAATGTTATCCACAGTGCCGACATTGATTCCTGAAAACCGGATATTATTTCCCACCTGTAATCCGCTCACATTATAAAATGTTGTAGTAAGTCTATATACAGGAATAAACAGGTTTTTCTGCCTGCCAATTATAAAAACCGCGACAATAAAAATCATCAGTCCTCCTGCAATAAACAATCCTAAACGAACTTTGAATTTAGTTGTGTGACTTTCCATATTATATGGTTATTAATTTAAAATTTATTAAGCAATTATTTAAAGAATGATCTGATTAAAGGATCTGTAGAATTTTCAAATTCTCGTAATTTCCCTTCTTTATAGACCTCACCATCATGCAACATAATAACACGGTCTGCAGTATTACGGGTACAATTTATATCATGTGTTATAATGAGTGAAGACGTTTTATATTTCTTCTGAACATCGTTGATCAGTGAACTGATTTCATCGGATGTGGCAGGATCAAGCCCGGTAGTAGGCTCATCGTACAGAATTATCATGGGGTCAACAATAATTGTTCGTGCCAGGCTGATTCGCTTACGCATTCCGCCCGATAATTGGGATGGCATCTTATCGATGGCATCAGACAAACCTACATTTTCCAGAACTTCTTCTGTTTTTTCGTTTACCTCTTTTTTTGAAAGATTCCTTTTTATCCTTCGTAACGGGAATTCCAGATTTTGTCTTACAGTCATAGAATCATACAATGCACCACTTTGAAAAAGATAACCTATCTTTTTTCTCAATTCACCCAAACCATTAATATTTAATGAAAGAACATCTTCCCCAAGGACATTAATCGTTCCATAATCTGATTCAAATAGGCGGACAATACATTTTATCAGGACGGATTTTCCTGAACCTGATTTTCCAAGTATTGCCAGGTTTTCCCCGTTATGAAGTTGAAACGACACATTTTTCAATACCTCCTGTGTACCAAATCCTTTCCTGAGGTTACTAATTTCAATAACCTGCCCTGAATATTGATTCTTTAAAGGTGCGACAACTGAAGTCTGAACAGGATCCATTAATTTTCAAATTTTCAAATTACACTATATTAAATCGGTGATCTGTACAGCGACCAGATCTACAATTATAACAAGCAGAGAGGAGAGGACCACTGCTGAATTTGCTGCAATACCAACACTCTCTGTACCTCTTCCGGCAGTATATCCTTTATAACATCCGACTAATCCAATCACACCTCCGAAAAAGAATGATTTTACAATGGCCGGTAAAAGATCTATGAACTCAAGATGGCTAAATGCCTGAGAGCAGAATAGAACAAATGATACGTCTCCTTTGATATTTGCTCCGACCCAGCTTCCGAATATTCCAATAGCGTCAGCATATAAAATTAAAAGGGGTATCATCAGAGTGGCAGCCAGGACTCTTGTAACAACCAAAAATTTCATGGGATTTGTGGACGAAACTTCCATTGCATCAATCTGCTCTGTCACTTTCATTGAACCTAACTCTGCGCCCATACCAGAACCAATTTTACCTGCACAGATCAATGCTGTTATGACCGGCCCCATTTCCCTGATAAGAGATACAGCTACCATTCCGGGAAGTAAGGAAACGGCTCCAAAATGAACCAGCGAAGGCCTGGCCTGAATTGTCAGCACCAACCCCATAATAAATCCGGTTACTGAAATAAGTGGTAAAGATTTATACCCGATTTGAAAAGACTGATGTAGAAATTCTTTGAATTCAAAATCACCCGAAAATGTTTCTTTAACAGTACGGGAAAGAAATATAAAAAAATCGGCAACATCTGTTAAAAAATTGTTCGCTGCGACAGTTTTTGCTATTGCTTTCTCACTAAGTTTGATGGATTGATCCTTCGCAATACTTTTTACTTTATAAACAGGATGAATTTTTTTCATGAAATGTAATTGATCTCATCCGCACCAATAAGGCTCAGCGCATCAGAATTGTTATTTCCGCTAAATTGCTACTATAATGTTAAGTAGTTCCTGTTTTGATTTTCCAAGCTTATATCCAAGCATTTCAATCATCTCCTTTTCCTTGCCTTCATGATAACGGAGATCATCATCGGTAATGACCGGAAATCTTTGTTTCAGCTTTTCTTTTTTCTTGTCCCAGTAGCCTATTACTCTAGTATTCATATTGTCTGATTTAGGGTGAATTAATAAATTTTCGTATTGATATTAATTATTCTCCTTTTTATCCTTATCAGTATTGGACTTATCCTGTTGCTCCTTTTTGCTGTTCCCCGATTGTTTTGAAGTATTGGATTGCTGGTCCTTTTTAATATTCTGAGGAGGATTTGTGTTCTGCGGTTTAATATTATTCCGTTGTTCAACCTTTCTGACATTCTTAGGAGAATTGGTGCTTTGCGACTTAACATTGTTTGTTTGTTCCACTCTTTTGATATTCTGAGGAGGATTAGTATTCTGCGACTTAACATTGTTTGTTGGTTCTACTCTTCTGACATTCTGAGGAGGATTGGTGCTCTGCGATTTAACATTGTTTGTTGGTGGTACTTTTCTGACATTCTGAGGAGGATTGGTGCTCTGCGATTTAACATTGTTTGTTGGTGGTACTTTTCTGATATTCTGAGGAGGATTAGTATTCTGCGATTTAACATTGTTTGTTGGTTCTGCTTTTCTGACATTCTGAGGAGGAGTTGCGTTCACGGGTTGTGAAGTTTTGACGTTTAAATCTCGGGGTTGGCTGGTCACTTTTCGTTCTGAGGGCTGTTTTACATCCTTCAGGTTGGTAATTCTGGAGGGTGCAGACTTCTTTACCAAATTGTTGTCCTTTGATACCTCAGGCCTGTAGATCCTAAAATGGTTATTATTAAACTCTTGTCCTGGTTTGTTGTATTCCTCCACAGTAACAGGATTTACGCGTCTCCCTGTGACTTTTTGAATATCTTCCCTGGCAGGTCCGGTGACATACGTCGTATGCCTGGTATTATCAACATATGTATTATTAATTACTGAGGAACGTCGGATGATCAAGTCGTGATCTGTACGATTGACGTAATAACGGTTGATATCTGGTCTGTCAATATCCCTGTCTCTTACGAACATCCAATGATCATTTCGGCTATCGTATCCCCTGCCAAAACTTACTGAGAGACTAATACCGGGTTCCATCGGAGCCCAGCCATAATAACCTTCTGCCCGTCTCCAGGAGACCCATGCAGGACCCCAGTCATTATCTGGTATCCAAAACCATCCATAGTAATTGTCATAATCCCAGCGACCATAGTGGAAAGGTGCCCATCCCCAAACGAAATCCGACATCCATGTCCAGCCATAGTCTGTCAGTATCCAATGACCTTGAGTCGAGTATGGTACAAAATCCGATCCGGCATCCGGAATCCACACATAACCCCAACTGGGATAATCTACCCATTCTCCATAAGGGCTTAATTGATCGTAGAAAACCTGGAAACTTACATAAGGTTGCTGAGCTGATATCTTTTTAGCGAAAACTAAAGAAGTAACAATCACTATAAGAATAATTACAACAGCTTTAAATTTTGGTTTCATAGTGATTGGACTTTGTTTATAAGATATTTTCCTGCTTCTAATCAATTAATAAAGATCCCCAGATTAAAAAGAATATTCATTAATCTATACAAAATTAGAGCTTTGGCTTGTAGTGAGTGTTACATAACTTTCGCAAAGAGTTATATAATTCACGCGTGGAATTTCGGGGAAGCTTGTTACCGGAGTTTGAAATCGCTTATCTGTGCATCTCATTCATTAATAATTTTCGTGCAAGAAAAATTCTGCTTTTAACAGTTCCAATCTTAAGCTTTACCGTATCTGCAATTTCTTTGTACTTGTATCCCTCGATGTACATTTTAAATGGCACCCTGAACTTGATATTCATTCGCTCAATGCTTTGGGATATTTCCTGATAGGAATACGCTGAATCCGGATTATCAGAATCAGAAGCTTTTGCCTGGCTTATAAACTTTGACTCATCAGTAGGATCAAAATGAGTGCTGTGCAAAACATTATGCCTGTAATTATTAATAAATGTGTTTCTCATAATTGTAAATATCCAGGCTTTTAAGTATCCGGTATCTACAAATTTATCCCGGCTCAGGAGTACTTTCAGGTAAGTTTCCTGTACAAGATCTTTTGCATCTGCTGTATTCAACCTCAGACGGTATGCATACTTCAGTAAACTTTGTTCAAGACCCAATAATTGGTCAGAAAATTCAATTGCTGTCATATATTTGAATTTTAAATTTTACATTATTTATTTTGTTTGTATAGGTCCGGATAAAGACGTATCTCATCAAAAAAGGGTGTTCGCCTTTCTTCAACACATTTTACTGCGTACAGATATATAGCTGCACTCCATGTTTGCCAGTCCTGCCCCATGGGTCTTCCATCCTGTGCTTTTATCCACTCATTAAATCCAAAACTGACTTCAGCAGAATTGGTAACTTTAATAAGATGTGTAAGAGCCACCAGTTTCTCCCTGGCTAATATGTATTTTTTAGAAGCAACCAGAGCTGCCACGTAAAAACCGCATACAAAGGGCCATACCCCTCCATTGTGGTATTCACCGGGTTTATTAAATATTGCGTATCGTGGATGCCAGTCAGGATCTTCAGGTTTGATATACGGAAAGAAGTTTGGCGGAAGATCGACTGCCAGATCACCACTTTTTCTCAGGTTCTCACATTCCTCTTCAACCCAGGAAATCATCTCTTCAGCCCTTGAATGAGAGGCGATTCCGGATAAAATTGCAAGACTGTTACCCAGAAGATCAAATCGTTCACTGCTATGGATTTTATATGACCAGAGAGCATAATAGGGTTTATGTTTAACAACGAGACCTTCGTGGACATGATGATGCTTCGTTCCTCCGGTAATTGTAAACCGGCTCATTTCACTGTGCATTCTGTCAGCTTTGTCATTTTTTCTGAGAAGTCGGAGATAGCTGTACACAAGAGTGTTCACAAACAGTCCATATCCAGTGACCCATTGCTCATCGCGCCAGTCGCTGGTCGGTTGCTGGGCAACCAGATTCCTGTCTGAAGGACTTTGATATTCCATCCAGGTGAGGGCTTTTTCAACTGCCTTGGAAAGAAAATCCTTCTCGCCCGATACTTTTCTGAAAATGCCAGCACCGATCAAAAACAAAGGAGTGGTATCACTTGATCCTCTGTCCTCCATGTCGTGCACCAGCGAAGGTATATGACCATGTTTCGTCTGGTTTTTTGCGAGTGTTTCCAATACCTTTCTGATACTTTCCCAAAGCTTCCCGTTTTCAGATACCGCTATTCCAAAAATTGAAAACATCAGGTCTCTGGTATACGGTTCAGGATATCCCCAGCCTGCTGTCCGCGGAAGTCCATGATATGGTCCGTGTGCATTATGAAGCAACACTTCAACTGCGGCTTTTTTTGCCTCTTCAATCTCCTGCTGGTCTGAAAGCTTCATTATTTAATTCCTAATTTATTGCCAATTATCTCTACAAAACGTCTTGCTACTACACGGTAATCAAAGTTTTTCACTACCCTTTCCCTGGCTGCTTTGCCCATTTTTTCCCGTAAATCCGAATCAGTCATAAGAGTCATCAAATATTTGCCAATATCATGGACATCAGCACGATAGTCCACAGTCCGGGGCTCTTCAAATACTACTCTGTGTTTTTCTTCAAAACCTGATTCATTCCCGAGAGTTACCTGATTGACAACTATTTTATGTGCTATATTTGCAAGGAAAGCTGTTTCCCCATGTATAAGTGTATCAAGCATACCCATTGCCTTAATACCTATCACCGGCTTTTCACAGGCGCCAGCTTCCACCTGGGGCATACCAAACCCTTCGAGCCGGGAAGGAGCTGCATAAATATCACATGCTCCAATCAGATATGGCATGAATTTCCGTGAAATTTTATTAGTTGCATAGGTGACATTCTTTTCAATTCCAAGATTTGTTGCCATGTCCAGGTCGGCTATGTTTTGTCTTTCAGTTCGTGGCTGGGGCCATACTTTGCAGACATATTTCCAATCTGGTGCTTTGGTATCAATAATAGCAAGTGCCTGCATAACTTCCTGAGCCCCTTTTGAAGCAGCATCGCCACCGATAGTCAGGATCATTATCTGATCGGGTGAAACACCCAGCGATTCACGTACAGCCAAAATCTTGGGATCATCCTTCTTGTGAGGAACAAAGTTATCGGTATTGCATCCAACGGGCAACACTTCAATTTTATCACCGTTAATCCCGTCGCGAACATACATCTCCTTTACCCAGTTCGAGGTCACCAGAATAAGTGGAAGAGCGTTTAAAACTTCCTGATAGTTTGCAATATAGCCGTCGGCAACCAGCCATGGTACCGGTTGAACACCGTACCGTTGCGGATGGAGAACTAATTGTGGCGTATGTCCCCAGTAACCTACGCCGACAACAACATTTGGCTCAAACCAGCGATAGTACCATTCTTTCTCCTGTGATGATTCGAAATGAACCGCCTGAGCATCAACACCCATTTCAAGAAGGCCCCTGTATAATAAATCTCCCTGTGTCGCCAGTCCTCCGGGTGAAGGCGGATAATCATATAATAACAGTACTTTCATGATCAGGTAGTTTTCAAAGTTTTAAGTTGATGAAACCATTTTTTAGCATCACGGGGATCTGTAAATTGCCAGAATGCTTCTGCCCTGGGTGTGGTTTGTGCTTCAAAAGCAGTTTTTTCAAATCCATAAGTTTCGGTAATTATACTGTATTTTCGAAGCCATATCCGTTTTGTAAGCGTACGATAGATATTGGCTTTTTTCAGAGCAACAGGATAGAGTTTTTTATTATCGTCAGCGTATGCAAAGCACCATAATTCGCTTGTTGATATTTTACCGGTATTCCAGAGTTTGATTACTGCTTTACCTGTTTCCTCATGCCTGATATGTCTTGTGTATTCACCGCCCGGATTATGAGTAATTATCAGGTCGAAATGTTTCGCAGGTATTAAATGGAGGATAGCTTGCTCAACCTCATTTCCCGTTAATGGTTTTTGTTCTGGCCCATCATCAAGATCGCCCATTATCCCTTCAGATTTAAGTATTTTTAATGAGCTATAGAAGCGAGGTGAGCGGTCCTTATCGTTTCCCCTGCAAAGACAGACAATAAATGATTGCCATGCCGGATGGCTAAGTATCGTTCCACCCGACCATAATGTTTCATCATCGGGATGAGCTACTATTACAGCGACTGTCTTTGTGGATAAAAGAGTCATATGGACAACATTCAATCTACTGATATAATATCTTAAATATTTCTTTCAGGTCAGGGGATAGTATGATGTCAGTTCTGCGGTTGCCGGAACGTCCATCATCTGTTTCATTGGTTTTTACAGGGTGAAACTGACCTCTGCCTGATGCCGTAATACGGGAAGGATCAAAGCCGTTATCTATTGTAAGAATACGAACAATCGAAGTGGCTCTTGCTGTACTCAGATCCCAGTTATCTTTAAATAAATTGGTTTTAATCGGGATGTTATCCGTATGGCCTTCAATCACTTTAGGATCAACCACATCACTTCCCGATTTGAACAGAAGCTTTTCTTCGAGAGAAACATAAACGTTTCCGTCTTTAGTATAAACATATAACTCATCGCTCTTATATTTCATCAGAGCATCGGCTATTGAATTTTTCAGGTTTGCCATCAAATCCTTTTGAGATTGAATAATGCCCTGAAGGGTTTTTAATCGTTTTGCCTGATCGGCTATAGTAATTTTTGATTCGGCAGAATGAACTTTTGAATCATTTTGGACTGCACTGAATTCATTTTGCAATGATGAGTACTCATTCTGTAATGATGCTTTTGCCTGATTAAGATTTTTTACCTTTTCAATACAATCATTAAGTTGACTTTGTATGTTGGTGCTGTCTCTTTGCAGTTTATCAACTTTGGCTTCAGATCTTGAAAGCTTTTTACCTGCTCCGCATGATGTAAATATCAAACTAAGAATCAGGATTAATAATCCAGGGAAGTAAGACGCTTTTTTCATTATGCTGAGTAATGGTTAGTATTAATATGCAAAGATCAGTCTCCCCGTAAAAAAAAATGTTACACAACTTTTTAATTATTTTACATTATTCACGTATTTTCGATTAGTTCGGGTCTTTTAATTAATTGAGTCAATCTGACAAACCGGTTGAGACCCCACCAAACAGAATTTCAAAAATACGCTGAAGAGATATTGACTTTAGTTTAGATTTATTCTGTTGTTTTACCGTCAAATTCAATATCATTAATTTCTGCGTCATTTTTGGTTGGATTTATAATACCGTCCTGGTGGTTAGGCGGAGCATAAATTGTGTACATTTTTAATTCTTTGACTGTATCTGTATTTATTACATTATGCTTAGAACCGGCAGGTACAACAATCGCGTCGCCGTTTTCCACCTTATATTCATTTCCATCAATAATGCATTTGCCCTTACCACCTTCGAACCGGAAAAACTGATCAATGGTTTTATGAATTTCAGCACCGATTTCTTCACCTGGTTTCAGACTCATTAAAACAACCTGTAGATGTTTGCTTGTGTATAATACTTTTCTGAAATTCGTATTTTTCAGAGCATCTTTTTCAATACTGCTTTTAAATCCTTTCATGTTAATAATTTTTAATTAAACAATCATTTTAACTTCACTTATAGTTTATTTTGTAGTGTCTTGAACGATTTGTCTTCCTGATCCAGTCCGACATTAACTCATACAGCAATTTTTATTGCAACCTCTGTTGCAGGAACTTTTCCTGTTAAATGATCGGCAGTGGCACGGGTAATCTCGGCGCCATAGAAAAATATCATGGAAGAATAACTCACCCACAGAAGAATTAAAACAATTGAACCGGCTGCACCATAAGCAGAACCGGGATTTGTTTTACTTAAATAAAATCCAATGACAGCTTTTCCAAGTATAAAAAGAAAAGCCGTTAAAGTTGAACCCAGCCACAAATGTTTCCATTGAATTTTTGCATCAGGTAAAAATTTAAACATAAGTGCAAACAGGAACATGACCACTACAAAGGAAATAACAGATTTGAGTACGTAGAATATTACGAGTATAATGTTTGGCCAGTGAAGAAGCACCCAACTGCTTAGAGCTGCAAGAATAGTGGTGATAATGAGCGAGATTAATAACAAAAAGCCAACGGATACAATCAGCCCGAATGAAAATAGTCGTGTACGGACCAGCGTGAAAATGGCTCTGCGCGGTTTGGCTTTTACTTCCCAGATAATATTTAGTGCCTTTTGCAATTCAACAAATACTCCTGTTGCGCCGATAAGTACAACAACTAATCCAATGATAGTTGCAAGTAATGATTTATGAATATTGCTAATGCTGATAATCATATCTTTAACCTGTTTCGCTGTCTCCACACCCATTATTGAGGATATCTGTGTATACAGATTACCTGTGATTACATCACGTTGGAAAAAAACGTTTGAAACAGAAATTATCATAACAAGTAAACCAGGGATGCTGAATATGGCATAGTAAGCAATCACAGCACTTTGCATAAAGGGATCTTTCTCCCACCATCGTTTTGAAGCAGATCCGGCAATCTTAAAAAAGGATCTCATTTTTTCCTTATAAAACATCCGATTAATGGTTTAAAAATTTATTGGCATTTATTATTTCCTAAATGCCGGATTTTCCATATCCAGCTGAATCATTGCTTCTTCTGTAAAATCAAACCAAAAAACAGCTTCTCGGCTCTATCCGGAGTTTTTAAGTTCACTAAGGAGTTCATTTAAATCAACAGTAGCGTAAGTAGATGCGGTGTCTGACATGCCATATGGAACAATAAGAGTTCTGTTATGGATGATTGAACCGCAGGAGTAAACTACATTCGGTACATAACCTTCCCTTTCTTCACCATTGGGAGACAATAAAGGCGTCTTTAGTCTGCCGATTTCATTTTCAGGATTATTAAGCTCATATAGAGATGCTCCTAAAACGTATTCCCTCATTGGACCTACTCCATGTGTTATAATAAGCCAGCCTTCTTCCGTTTCGATAGGGGAGCCGCTATTTCCAATCTGAACAAGTTCCCACGAATATTTTGGTTTCTGTATAAGTTTGGCTTCGCGCCACACATTGATATTATCTGAAAAAGCCAAATAATTATTTATCCCGTCTACTCTGCAAAGCATGGCATATTTCCCGTTGATCATTCTGGGAAACAGTGCCATTCCTTTGTTCTGTGCCAGTTCTCCATGAATTGGTAACCCTTTGAAATGATAGAAATCTCTGGTTGAAAGTAACTTAGGCATAATAGACATGCCATCATATGCAGTAAGGGTGGCATAATAAATAACTTCGCCGTTTTCCTGAATAAACTTAACAAAACGTGCATCTTCAATGCCATTTTTTTCAGTATCGGAGATTGGGAAAATCACTCTCTCAGAAATTGCCGAATCGAGTGAGAATTCAATTTCATAATGCGACAAAGCCAGCCACACCATTTGATTAATGATTAATTCTTTATTTGGCGTAAGTTGATGTGTTTTTCTTGTTTCTGCCACAGCCCTTTTCAATTCACCATAAGTAAATCTGTCTCCCAGTTTCTCCAATACAAAGAGCGGTGAGAGCTTGTTGTCGAAATTATGCATTTCATCCAGCTTCTTTATAAATGATTTTTTATGGTAAATATGCCTTTTGATCCGGTCAGCTTCTGCCAGCATTTTACCTACAGGTTCAATAATCAGATTATTATTCTTATCAATGACGGCTGAACGAAATACTAATGACGAAATGTGCCCTTCACCGGTTGCCCTGAAACTAATTATAACTCTTTTCTCATCCGTTCCTGTTTCCGATTGATCAGGGTCCTCTACAATTGACGGATTAAAAAATGCTGCCGATTCAATTGAGTATTCCATAGTGAAATAGGAACCAATAAGCGCTTTTCGTGATTGATCGACTTTTGCTGCTTTCATACCTAATTCATTCAAAACTCCAGCCAGTTTATTAAAATGCGTTTCAAATATTAAAGATATATTTCTGTGACGTCTGGAATAACCTCTCAGCACCTGACTAAGTGTTTTGAATACTTCACCTTCAGGCATCGCTAATACTCCACGAATAATATTTTGGCTTGTTTCGTCAGAGAAATTTAAGAATCGGGCAATTACTCTGCTGGGATCAGGGGAAAATTTGCAATCCTTCCGGGTGACAGTAACTTTCATGGCTCCGATAACATTACTTAAATTTTTTCATGGTTATTCCGGATGTGTCCGCAACGAAAAAATATGAAGTAAAGTTCGATGAATTTTCCTTTACCTGAGAAAGTGTAGCTTCTTCAATTATTGATTTCTTTTCAGAATGGACCATGTATCGATTACCATATATTCTATCTGTTTCCTTGTACTTTTCAACTGTCAGACGTGCCATCAGGTAACTTATTGTAGATTCTGCACCCTGGTTGAGATTCACGTGAGTCTCTTCCAATCCGTCGTAACAGCCTCCGGTACATGGATTATAAATTATCTGATGTAAACGGTTGTTCCCTAAAAACCAGTTAAATGCAATTTCCATATTTATAAGGTAGTCTTCATCATCAAATACATCATAAAATTTACTCAATGTCATAATAGTATAAGCGACGTCAATGGGTTGTTCCCCAAAATGAGCTGCTGTCTGACCTCTTTGCAACCAGTTTTTATTGGTAATTACTTCTATCCCGTTTTCATTAAAAATTTTAGACAACAGGAAATTAAGTGATGACAAGGCTATTTCTTTATAAATTGTCTCTCCTGTTAACAACCAGGCATATAGCATGGCTTCAGGTAATATGCTGTTTGCGTAAGTAAGATAACCTTCAAACCATTGCCATTTTTCATTGGATTCATGTCTATACATCTGTACCAATCTGTTTGCCAGCGTTTTTGCATGGGTTATGTTTTCTGACGATTTTATAACACTGTGATAATAATACAATCCTTTTATGGCAAAGGCCATTGCCCGGGTGGAATATATCCCTTCAACACGGGGAATAGCTTTTTGAAAGATTGTAATAGCCTCAGCACTTGTCTTTCCGGGAAGTAACTTCTTTTCCGAGATAACATAACCCAGTGCCCAGATAGCCCTTCCATTTGCGTCATCCAGGTTTGAAGTTTTGTTTTGATCTGTAAATTTGTCATCGATATCTAAATAGTTTAAAAAGTCACCGGAAGGTTGCTGACAAAGTTTAATAAAACTGAGATATTTATTTATGTACCATATACTTTTGGTATCGCCTGTTAAAAGGAAATGCATACACATGGCTACCATCGATCTGGCATTATCGTCAAGGGTATATCCGGAACTGGGATCAGGTTGATTTATTTTTGAAAATTGAATGATTCCTGTGTAGGTTGTCATTTGTTTAATATGGTTCAGATTAATAGCCGGAAGATTATATTGAAGTGTTATTCTATCATGGGCTATTTTTTCGAACAACATTGTATGTTCTACGGCAGAATTTTCCCAGGCTGTAGAGACTATTTTCTGCAAAGTATTTACTCTGATATGGCTTCGTAATGAATTATCGTTCAGTAAACGGATAACACCATCAGCCAATTGTTGTGAATTGCGAAAATCAAAAATAATTCCTGTATCCTCGGTTAGCAATTCCTTTGCATGAGGAATAGGAGTTGATATAATAGGGCACCCACAACTCATCGCATACGCAAAAGTGCCGCTGACAGCCTGGTTGGGATCATTGGTAGTGAACAAATAAATATCGGTAAGCTGCAAATATTCAAGCAAATCCGGCAAAGGCAAATAGCTGTTGATAAATTTTACATGTTGTGTTAAATTTTTACTGACTATCATTGCTTCAAGTCTGTTCCGGTATTGTTCTCCTTCCTTTTTCAAAACTTCAGGATGGGTTTTTCCTATTATGAGAAATATTACATCGGGATTGGTTTTTATAATTGCAGGCAACGCTTCTAATGTTGTTTCAATGCTCTTTCCCGAACTTAGCAGACCAAACGTAGTAAGAACTTTCCGGCCATCGATTCCGTATTTTTTTTTCAGAGATTCTCTGTTTAAATGGGGCACCAGATGAGTACCATGGGCTATCACTGATATCTTATTTTTTGGCAAATCATAATCGTAAATTAATATCTTAGCCGAATCATGAGTCATAACAATAATTGATTCACATGATGAGGCAATGCTTTTTATATTGGATTTCAATTTCTCAACAGGATTAGGCAATACCGTATGGAAGACAATAATAACAGGTTTTGTAAGGCTGTTTAAAAATTGAAGGAATGGTTCTTCCTGTTTGTTAAAAAAGCCAAACTCATGCTGGATCAGAACAATTCTAATCTGATAGTCTTTGTTAATCTTCAAAGCCAGTTTCCTGTATTTGTCAGCTAATGAAGTCTTAAGAACATATTTTACCTCATTGGTATACTGAAAATTTTCATCACCTGATTCGAGAGCACAAACTTTTATAGACAAAGTGTTGCTGAATTTATTATTCAGCGCCTTTATCAAATCCTGTGAATAGGTAGCTATTCCGCATACCCTAGGCGGGAATGAGGTTATAAACAATATTTCTGCACGATCATTGGTTTCATCAGCCAGGGATTTTTGATCACTTATTATTGAAGTCCTTGCAGAATACACGGAATTATCAAAGCCAAATTCTTTTTGATTATATAAAAGATCACCAATTTGCTTTAAACCTGATATATTTTTCATCTTTTCACAACCTGTGTTAATAATTCTTTCAATAATTCAGATAAACTAAGCGATGCGCATGCAACATGAGAATCAGCTGCGCCATAGTAAATAAATAAAGTATCGCCATACAGGGCAGTCCCTGTTGGAAAAACCACGTTATTAACGTCTCCTTTCAGCTCCCATTCAAATTCCGGTGAAAATAAAGCATAGGGCAACCGCGATATTACTTTTTCAGGATTATCCAGATCGAGTAAGGCAGCTGCACACGCAGAATATACGATTCCTTCGTCAGTTTCTTCAGCTCCATGGTAAATCAGCAACCAGCCATGTTCTGTTTCAATCGGAGGACAACCACTCCCAATATAGCTTGACTCATGGTCAAATAGAGGATCAAGAACAATATAATCTTGTAGTTTTGTAAAATATTTTTCCCAGAATTCTAAAGAGAGATCCTTTATATTTTTTACAGAAACGATTTGAATGCCTGGCCTGATCCGGTGAAGAAATACCAGATTTCCCTTTATTCTCCGGGGGAAAAAAACCACATTTTTATCCCAGAGCATAACTTTTTTTTCAGGATCAGCATGCGGGTTATAAAACTTATTATCGTGGTAATATCTTTCATTAACACCTCCTTCTAATTCTACAAGAGATATAAATCGTGCAAAGGTGATGGGAGGAACAATAAGTCCCTGTTTTTCAAAATGCATCAGATCTTTCGAGGTAGCTAATGCTCCACGCGCATTTGTTCCATCATATGCGGTATATGTCAAATAATAGAGATCATCAATCTTTACAATCCGTGGATCTTCTACGCCATGCTTTTCATATTCAAATTCAGGGACCATAAAAGGTTTGTTCCACCTTTCACTAATTGTCAGAGGACCATCCAGTCTGCAATAACCAATAGTTGAAAAATTTCCTTTTCGCACTGCCCTGTAGAAAAGATGAACGGTTTGGCCTACCTGTATTGTTGCAGGATTGAGTACACTTTCATTTTCAAATTCAAAATCTGTCTTTGATAATAAAATTCCTTCTTTTTTAACCTTTAACATGAGAATATTTCTTGCCGGTATTGTTTTTAAATTACAACAGATTTATTAGTTGGATTCACTTTTTTTGTTTCTGTTTATTTCAATTAATCTAACCTTCTTTTGTTCAAAAAAGCCGGTAACGGCTTCCTTTACTTCATCAAATTTTACAGTGATACTGTCAACAATTTCATTGAATTTTTCTTCAAGGGCTTCAGCAAAAACATCTACCTTTCTTAATGATCTTTTGCGGGAATTCCAAACCTTAATCTGGGCAAACAAAGCAAAGAATAGGGCACCACTGACTAAGACAGCCAAAAAAACCAGCAACCTATTTTCTGAATTCATAGATATTTCTTTGAATTTAATTGACTTATCTTAATAATAATCACTTTAACTATAAAACCAGATTTCAGACTGATCTTCTGTTTGTTACAGTTTCTACAATCCGGAAATAAGCTTGTGAATCTCTTCTTTTGTTTTACCTAATTTTATCTGGAGTCTTCCGATTAACTCATCCTTTTTACCATCCACTAACAATAAATCGTTATCTGTTAACATGGAATATTTTTGTTTCAGTTTCCCTTTTATCTCGTTCCAATTACCCTTAAATTCAGTCATGTTTTTCATAATTATTTTTCTAAATAAAATGTATGTTCACATAGCAAAGATGAGCAACTTAAGTTCCGGAAGTGTTACAGAACTTTAATAAAAAGTTACATTATTCACACATATTAGTTCAGCGATAATAAGGAAACATACAAGCTATCCAACATCTATTTTATTAACTTGCAGAATGAAAAAGCTTACAGATTTTAGACAAGTTTTCAGCTTTACCAAAAATTTCCCTTTCGAAATGATTATTTAAAACGGGATATTATCCTCTCCATATACCATTCTAATGATTTTTCTAATTTCTGTTTATCAAAAATGGTGGCAATAACCTTCTGTAATCTTAAAAAGGCGGTTTCGCTCTTTACTATATAATCAAATGCCTTATGATGCATACAGTTTATAGCCACCTCAATTTTATCCTGTGAAGATAACATCACTACAGGGATAGCTGGATTGATTGCTTTTATTTTATCCAGGGTTTGTAAGCCATTCATTGCATTTTTATCAACACCATCAAGATGATAATCCAGGATGATCAGATCCGGCGCGTGTGACAAATTCTCTATGCAAATTTCTCCTGTCGCATATGTTTCAAATATAAAATCGGGATATTGGAGAAATTCAATTTCTAATAATTTTAAATATATTGCATCGTCGTCTACCACAAAAAGCATTATTTTATTTTTAATATTCATCACTAAGTATTTTTAATAATGATAAACTCTTCCCTCAATTCTATACATGCCTGATTACAAATATCTTCAAGCTGCGTGACCAGGTCGTGTATTTTTTCTGTCTGTTGCCGTGTGCCGGCATATTCCTGAGCTTTTTTTGCCATGTTTTCGAAATCAGTACTTATTCCCACGATTGAAAATGAGGGAATTAATTTATGTATTGTTTTGGATAAAAAATTCCAGTCCTTAGTATATAAGCATTGTTTCATAGTTCTGATTAATGGCGGGGTTTGTTCCAGATAAAGTGAAATCATCTCCATCATTAATATTTGGTTGGACTTTGTATGTCGCTTTAAAAAATCCATATTTGTGCATTTTAACTTTATGTTTTCATCGTTTAGAATTTCAGAATGTTCATTTAAAAGCATGTTTTTTTTAACAAACGCTACTATTTTACTATATAATAATCTATCGTCAACAGGTTTTGCGATGTAATCATTCATACCAACAGTCTTGCATTTCGCTAAATCAGCTGTAGTCACATCAGCTGTTAAGGCAATGATGGGGATAAGAGAATTCATTGTATACCTGATATATTCTGTAGTTTCAAACCCATTCATTACAGGCATCTGCAGGTCCATCAAAATAATATCGTAAGTTTTAACCCGGAGCTTTTCGATGGCAATTTTCCCGTTGGTGGCAATATCGCATTCAAATCCGAAATCATCCAAAAGTGTTTTCATTAATAATTGGTTGAGCGCAATATCTTCGACAACCAATACTTTTATGTTTGTGATTTCAGGATCCAATTCAACTATTTCAGGTTCTATTTCGACATCCGCTTTTGTTTTCTGAAAAGGCAAAATAAAACTAAAAGTAGAACCCACATCAATTTTACTTTTTACAGAAATGCTTCCACTTTGCTGTTCCACCAATTGTTTGACAATGGCAAGGCCTAATCCTGTTCCACCATATAGCCTGGCAGTATTGCTGGAAGCCTGCTGAAAGTTGTCAAAAATCTTATCTATTTTATCTTTTGCTATTCCGATTCCTGTATCTGAAATGGAAAATTGTATTGTTACTTTCTCATCATCTTCACTCAGCAGTTGAATACTTACTGAAATCTTCCCTTTTGATGTAAACTTGACGGCATTACTTACAAGATTTAAAATGATCTGGTGCAAACGAACAGGATCGCCAAGCAAAACCTCAGGAATCCTGTTATCATATTCTTTGACCAGTATTAAATTCTTCTCCTGAATTTTTGTCTCAAACAGATGAAGCATAGCGGCTATGGATAAAGACATTTTAAAAGGTATTTGTTCAAAAGTCATTTTCCCAGCATCTACTTTTGCCAGATCAAGTATATCGTTAATGAGCACGATTAAAGCATCGCCGCTCATTTTTATGGATGTCAGATATTCTTTTTGTTTTGCTGACAAATGTGTTTTCAATAACACCTTTGTAAATCCAATAATCGCATTCATCGGAGTGCGGATTTCATGGCTCATATTTGACAAAAACTGTTGTTTTGCCTTCACTGCATTTTCTGCAATCAGAGTGGCATTTTCGGCTTTAATTTTTGCCACCTCAGCTAATTGCGTTGCCATCTCGGCAAATACAATCGCTTCTGTCAATTCAGTAGCAATTCTTTTTTGGTCGGTAATATCTCTGGCCACAACAACTACACCAAGTACATTTCCTCTATCATCCTTGTAAACCGATCCATTGAATAACACATCGGTAAGCTTGCCATCCTTATGGCGAAGTGTAAGAGGATAATCTGCAACAGAACCATTTGCAAAAACTTCCTGATAAACTTCACGAGCCTTTTGCGGTTCAGTGAAATAATCAAAAAAGTCAGTACCAGTCAATTTTTCGCGGGTTATCCCCGTAATATTCACGGTTGCCTGATTCATGTCCGTGATCTTACCTTTTGGGTTTATAGTAATTAATGGGTCAAGACTGGCTTCAATAAGGCTAAGGGAATATTGGGAAGCTAATTTTAATGAATAGCTGAATTTTTCAAGTTCTTTATTTGCAATTTCCCGTTTTTCTTTTTCTTCGTTTTGAAATATAAGTTCCTTGGCTGCAATTATTAACTCAGCTGCGCGTTTTTCTTTTTCTTGGTTTTGATAGACAAGTTCTTTGTCAGCAATTATTAGCTCAGCTGCCCGTTTTTCTTTTTCTTCGTTTTGAAATAAAAGTTCTTTGTCAGCAATTATAAGCTCTGCTGCCCGTTTCCCTTTTTCTTTGTTTTGAAAGATTAGTTCTTTGTTAGCAAGTATTAACTCTGCCGCCCGTTTTTCCTTCTCTTTGTTTTGAAAGACAAGTTCTTCGTTAGCAAGTATTAATTCTGCTGCACGTTTTCCTTTTTCATCGTTTTGAAAGGCAAGCTCTTTGTTGGCAGCTCTTAATTCTGTTGCCCATTTTTGCTCTGCGATATCTCTTGCCACTACTACTGCACCAAGCACTTTTCCTCTTGCATCTTTATAAACAGATCCATTGAATAATACATCGGTAAGCCTGCCATTTTTATGGCGAAATGTAAGAGGAGAATCGGTAACAAATCCCTTTGCGAATACTTCCTGGTAAACCTCAAGCGCTTTATGGGGTTCCGTGAAATAATCAAAGAAGTTTGTGCCAATAAGTTTTTCACGTTCAATACCGGTTATATTAACCTTTGCCTGATTCATATCAGTGATTATGCCTTCAGTATTGAAAGCAATTAATGGATCAAGACTGGCTTCAATTAAACTGCTGGCATATTGAGATTCATGTAACTTTGTTCTTTCCATTGCTGACCATATATTTGATAATGAGCTTCAAATAGTCTGCTGCTATAAAAAGGATTGACATAAACTACTCCGTAACTGTCCGTTATAACAATCTCAATCACAGCTAGATAAATGAACCATTTTTATCAGTTTTTCACGTTATAAAAGATAGAAAGTATGGGTAATAGTCATCAAATTGTTACACAATTATTTTTAATAGTTACATAATTCACACCTTGTTTCTAAAGTTGGTTACCTATTGAAACAAAGACTAATTCAGGAATACTATGAAAGCGGAAAAGAGGATTTTAAAGCAAACTCATTTAAAGCTCCTTATTCAGTTTTATTTTTTTAAAAACCCTTTTTATTTTTAATATTGGAGGCATAGTGTCACCTAAAAGGAATCCCCAGGGTTTTAAAGGTTCTATGTGATCACAAATGAGTTTTACAATGGCGAGAAGAGGCATAGAAAGAAACATTCCGGGCACACCCCATAAAGCATTTCCGGCAAGTACTACTATTACAGAGAATAAAGCGTTTATTTTTACTTTTGAGGCAACAATATAGGGAACTATATAATTATTGTCAATCAGCTGGATGATATAATAAGCTACAAGTACATAAAAAGCGTACCAGGGTGAAGATTTGGTAACCAGGGCAACCATCATAGGCAGTGCCACAGCAATTATTCCACCGATATACGGTATTACATTCAGCAATGCTGCAAGAATACCAAGAACAATAGCATATTCAATGCCTAGAATAAAAAGAGCTGCTGTATTCATTACTGCCATCATTCCTGCTTCGATAACCAGTCCTACAAGATAGCGTTGAATAACAGTTTTAATCTGGGAAACGATTACCCTCACATGACTTTCGTAATTTGATTTAGACAGCCTTCTGATAAACTCAAGTAAGAGTGGTTGATAAAATAATATCATAAAGATGTAAAATGGAATTAGTAATAATACTACTAATCCATTTCCAAGAACGATGAGCGTTTGTCCGATTGCTGCAGTGCTGGAGTTAATTAATTCACCTTGTATTTTTGTAATCCAGTCGTGGATTTTCTGAGGGTCTTTATTGAAATATTCCGCACCGTCTGCAATGTTTTGGTTAATTAACGCTGTAAATTTCTCGACCAGTATAGGCCACGATTCTCCAAAACGGCTTGCCTGCGAAAATAAAACAGCGCCAAATGCAGCAATAACTAAAAAGGTTAGCAATAGGGTAATTACGATTGCTGCTATCCTGTTTATTTTTATTCTCACCATAAAATTTACGACAGGATGGAGTATAATAGAAATAACTACCGCGAAAACCAACGGGATAAGGATGCTTTTTGCGATATACATTATTGCCATTAAAGCAATCAGACCTACAAGCAAAATGGTCACTTTTGCATAAAATGGCAGTTTTGAATCTTCACCTGGCACGGCTTTCTGAATTCAATTCGTTTTTACGAAAAAAATGATGAAAAATTGCCTGACCAACTGATGTGATTACATTCGAATTTTGAGCGACAATATTTGTTATTCCAAACTGGAGAATGGAACCAATTAGTTTTCTGATCAGATTCCCGGATGACCCTACGAATATCTTTTTTGAAAGAAACCCGCTGATCAAACCCATAGCACCGCCTGAAATGTTATCAATCATATAAGGAGATGAGGATATCTCCTTCAGCGTATTCTTCAGAAGGTTTAACGGTTTTAAACTTTCGTAAGTAAGATATAGCTGATCTTTTAGAAGCTGTTCTTTCATTTCCTGCTCAACTTCCAGCAATTTAATTGCATCTTTAAGATCCGCTGAAGATGTTATGTTTTGCATTTGTTCTTATTTGAGCATGCGTTTAATTAAGTAATTCTCTACTAGCCTTTTGATCCAATTATGCATTAAGAAATGAATGACCACACCGGCTAGAAAATAAAATCCTGCCACCACAAGAAAACCGTAAAATATTTTGCCGAGTACATCACCAAGCCATAAAGCTAATCCCAGGTTTAAAAAAAGCATGAATGAAGCAATAAGTACAAAGACAACAGAGTGTGGCACCAGAGAAGACACCACATCTGCTGTTTTGTCAATTGTTTTTAACTTAACTAATTCAAAGCTTGTTTTCCCATATTCAGTGGCTCTTTCCACCAACGATTCCAGTAACTTAGTATTTTCTTCCATATCTTGAGTCTTGATAAAGTTGTATGGCAACCGAAATTATCAGTTACTTGAAGCTTTTTTGACACTGTCTGAAATTGTTAACAGAAATACTGTTTCATCTTCGGTTGTCAGACTGTATTTTATGTTTTCATCAAGTGTCATTACCTGATCTTTATAAAGGGTAATCGTATCCTTCCGTATATGAAATTTCAGGATGCCCTCGATTATCTGAAATGTAATAGAATCATTTGACTGAAAGGACTTTATTTCTGTTCCTTTATGCATTGCAGTCAGAATGATCTGTTTATAGGGACTTTTTAGCAGTATCAATGCATTTAGTTCCCCTTTTGCCCATGAGCAACTTTGTTTCATAGTTGATACTAATGTGGGCATGTTAAATCCCAGCAAGGTACAATCTGATGACCTGTGGTCCTTAGACCGGAGAATGTCAGTCTTCAATGTTTCTATTTCCATTTAATAAATTATTAAAAGGCCTGTTACTTTAAACCGGAACCAAATATTATAAACCGGTTGCTTTTTTTGCCTCTTTTTTTACTTCTGATACTTTGGTTTTGGTCAGTTCAGTAATATCTGAGACCTCTTCCTTTACCTCATCCAGTTTTTCTGAAATGTTATCGATGAAATCATCGAATTTTTCCTTTAAGGAATCTGTGTAGTCTTCGCTTTTTTTAACGATTTTATTTCGGGTATTTTTACCTTTGTCGGGGGCAAATAATATCCCTAGTAAAGCGCCGGCAGCAACACCGGCTAAAACACCTAGTAATACTTTTCCTGTGTTCATGGTCTATTTTTTAATTGATTATAATAAAACTATAAGCAAAATGAGAATAAGGATGACTACTCCAGCTGAAAGGTACACACCACCGCTTATATCACGCATTTTATGGTTTATAGATTTTACCTCTTTACGAAGTGTTTTCTTTTCTGCCGATTTCATTTTAGACTTATCCATCGCATTTATCTCATTTAATCTTAATTCTAAGGCTTTGACCTCAGGAGATTCTGCCGGTTTTGGTGCAGGAACAGCAGTAGGATCTGATTTGGTTGCTGCATTCAATTGAAGTGGAATTAATGTCAATGACAAGCAAGTCATCATTAAGCAAATTGCAAGTTTTTTCATGTTAAAAAAATTTAATTGTTAATAATTAATTGATTTATAATACCCTTCTACCCTGAATAAGTCTCAGGATTATTGCTATGACAGCTATGACCAGAAGAATGTGTATTAAGCCACCGGCACTGTAGCCGATGAATCCGATTGCCCAGGCAATAATCAAAATTACTGCTACGACATAAAGTAAATTTCCCATGATTGAAAGTTTTTTAATTTGTATTAATTATGTTTAGAAAATATCTTCACTTTTAATAGTATCGAATTTGAATTGAATTTTAACCTTGACAAAGTTAGTTCGCACTGTTTTGGTAACTATTACATAATTCTCCGAATAAGTTACATCATTCACGCATTAAGCTTTGATCATAACATGCAAAAGCCAATCCCTTTATGAGGAATGGTCAGATCGTTTTAGAAATAAATTGATTCACTTACAGGCTCCCAAGTGCAGCCCGTCTTTTGTTTTTGAGATTTTTAAAATGAGAAGGAGTAAGCCCGGTCATTTTCTTAAACTGGTTTGACAGATGTGATACGCTGCTGTAGTGTAGTTTCCAGGCAATTTCGGTAAGATTGAGCTCATCGTAAACGAGGAGTTCTTTTACCCGTTCTATTTTATTTGCGAGATAGAACTGCTCAATTGTTGTCCCTTTAACTTCGGAAAAAAGATTGGAAAGGTAAGTGTAATTGTGATTAAGTTTTTCGCTCAGGTAATCGGAAAGGTTTATTTTGATTTGCTCCTCGCTGTAATGAATAAGTTCGATTATGATCGTTTTTATTTTCTCAACAAGGATTTTTTTGCTGTCCTCCATCAGCTCAAGGCCGGTCAGTTTCAAAGCTGAACTCAGATTGTCCAACAGATCTTTCGGGACATCGTCCGGCACTTCAACTTCACCCAATTCAACGGTTGTATAATGCAATCCCAGTTTTTCAAGCTCATACTTAACAACCATCTTACACCGGATGCTAACCATATTTTTGATGTACAATTTCAATTTTTCTCTTCTTAGAGTTTAATTATCCGTATGTAACAAAGATACAAATTTATATCATTTTTTAAAGAGAAAATTAAGTTTTGAAGTAAAATCTTCTATTTGATCGACCAGCCAGTTACTGAGTGAGTATAGATGCAGTGCTGTTACCTTAATAAAATGAATAACCTTGCAATTATATGAATTACAATGTCTTATTGATGTTGTTTTGTGAACCGGAAGGACTTGAACCCCCAAACGTAAAGTTGGTGGGTTAATGAAATTGTTTTCTAATTTTTTATTAACAATCTGGTAAAAAAATCGACTTTCTAAAATAAAATTAACTTTGGCGGGTTACTTATGTAACATTCATCAGGAAATAAATGCACGTATTGAATAATAATTGTTAGAACTGAAGAAAAATGTTAATAGCTTTAACCATCTCATTTTGTATGCTCATACACCCGGGCCATGTTACGATGACTTCCATTGACTATGTTCAGGGTACCGATTCTATAAAAGTTTCATGCAGAATGGAATTCGATGATTTTCTGAAAGATTTACAGACAATCGACGATGACAGAAATTTAAAATTATTTTTTAGTAAGCAACCCTTTCCTGCTGATCTGATTAACCAGTACTTTAATTCAAAAGTCTTTATTTATGTAAACAATAAATTGCTGATAGGGAAGTTATTAAGTGCAAATATCACAGATAATGAAATTTGTCTGAATCTTTTTTACAGGTTAAGTAAAAAACCAAAAACCATAACTGTCAGAAATATGATTCTTATAGGGTGGTACAGTGACCAGACAAATTTACTGATTATAAGGATAAACAATATTGACAAAGGGATTAAACTGACTCCCGAGCATAATGAGGAGACTTTAATTATAAAATGACCATGATTCCTTATCATGTTCAGGCGTGAGTCTCATCGCTTCTTCATTTTTGTTTATATTGATAAAGATCATATTTGTCTGATCGTTGTATAGTCCGGTCAAAACCTGGTTCCTTATTTTGATCTTCTTTGGATCTTTATCTGACCGGTAAATCAGTTTCAGGAAGATTTCATAATCCTGTACGTTCACAGCCAGTACCTTCCCACTCAGTCGTTTGTTATTAATATAAATATGAACCTTATCATTAAAATAATTATTGGCCATATCGACGGGGAAAGACCGGTTTACAGATATTTCCTTTAGATTACAATCCGGGTCATATAATTTATAATCCCGTAAAAAATCATCATAATACATCCTGAAAAAAACTTTCATGGAATCCGTACCCTGAACCTGATCAATTGTTGTCACCGTTACATGAACAGGGTGGAAGCTCAATAAGATCGGGAGAATTAAGATTTTTAACATTTTTCTTAGGTGCTAGTAAGCTCAGTCAGGTTATAAGAAACTGGTACTAATTTTTTTTGCTGATTTCTTCAATATCAAAAATTTTATTTCTATCCCATTCAATCCAGTATTTTAAGGCATTATGGCGAATTAGTTTCCAGTAGCCATCGTCCATTAATCCAAACTTCATAATCCCTTTTTTAATATCTGCATCCACCTGTTCAAGGTATTCCTTCTTGAGACTAATTCTGACTGAACGATTTTTGCATGTAAAAACAGCCGATGGGCTGGTCTTGCGTTGGGTAGCCAGATGAATTGTCCCCATGCCTAAAGTTGCGCCGGTACTTACCTGTATACCATCATTCAAACAACTGTATGGTGGTTTGGTTCCTGCATAGGAGGTTACTTCCAGCATGTCAGCACCAACACCAAATAATTCACGTGCCTTAATACCCATTTTAGCACCAACTATTGAGAATACTCCCAGGTGACGATGAAATTCATCAGTCATTACATTTGCTTTCCATTCGTCATATCCATAACGTGCAATTGCGGAATCAATAATCGGTCGGATATCGTAGTTAAACATTTCACGCTGAATAGGAAACCTGTTAAAAACTATGTTCCTGCCAGGAAAATAAGTGCCATTTATCATGTCGACTATCGCTTCCCTTACTCCCTGAACATCATAATCTGTATTGTACCTGACATTTAATTCATTTGTTATTATATTAATGTTGAATAATTCCGGATTTGTAATATATAAAGCCACCAGGTCGTCACATAACCTGAAATGATTTTGTTGCAGTTTTTCAAGAACCAATGGCTGACTGAAAACATTTTTTAAGACAGTAGCAAGCAGCGTTTTTGATTGTTTGCATACATCATACATTGATGAATCAAACAATGTGTTATCCTTATTAAGATTTGAAATGACATCAATTCTTATATTGGATTTAAAAACTAAGTCTGCACTCACCTTATCACATTCATAATTAAATCCCTTTACTGGCTTTATGGAATCATTGTACCAGATTATACGTTCAATTTTGGATAGAAGGTTTACATCTTTCCTTATCAGTTGTGCAATATTTGTGAGCGGACCAAGACAAACCAAGATTACTTTTTCTTTTGCTTTTTTTAATTCTTCTGCCAGGCAATCTACCGCATTTAACTCTGTTGGCTTACCTGACTCTTTGCCCCAGCTTATCTGCCTGTTAAACTCACGCCAGGAGGGATTAACTCCCTTAAGAAGATCTCCGCATGCTACCGGGATATTTTCAAAATCAAATTCGTTTAATAAGGAGCTAATCTTTCCCGCACCTTCATTGGGAGACAATGAACCATCAGACAGTAATATTGCTTTTATTGTTATTTCAGGGCGGCTGAGTAACAAACTTATTGCACGCATATCGTCAATTCCACAGTCTGTATCAATGATTATGGTGTGATTGAGTTTAACCTGTAACGGTTGAGACCAAATGGTCTGACTTAAAAGCAGGACAGGAATAAGTATAAATATTTTTCGCATCGCCTGTATTATTAATTGTAAGTCTGATAATTTTTTTAATGTTTATGAAACCCAAAATGTGAGTGAAAATGTCTGTGTTCTTCAGTCCCATGTTTATGAACATGTTCATGGATCAGGTTTACACCTATAAGAAGTTCTTCATCACCAAGTATTTCCGAAGCTGTCCCGGTCTTTTGAAGCGTATGTTCTTCTGAAAGCACTGCAACCCTGGGTTGCAGGTGATCGATCAGATCAAGATGATGTGTGGTAAAAATGATCGTCTTCCCGGCTCTGTTAAGTTCAAGGAGAAGTTCGATGAAGAAAGTCTGTGTTTTTGGATCGAGACTTGATAGAGGCTCATCAACCAGCAGAATATCAGGATTCATTGTAAGAATGGATGCTATCGCGACTCTTTTTTTTTCTCCACCTGATAGCATATACACGGGCCGATCTTTCAGGTATCCGATACCGAGAAATAATATTGTCTGCTCTGCCCTTTCCATTGCAGTTTCAATTGGAAGATTAAGTTGCAGGGGACCAAATAAAAGTTCATCAAAAACTGTCGGACAAAATAATTGTATTTCGGAATTCTGGAAAATATAACCCATGCGTTGCCTGAACTGCATTCCAAAACTGGCATCACTGAGCGACTTTTTAGTTACAGGATTCCCCTCGAACAGGACATCACCGGAATCTGGAAAAACAAGTGCATTAATAATATGCAGTAAGGTTGTTTTACCACATCCATTCAGACCGATTATTGAAAACATTTCACCTTTTTTTATCGAAAGGTTAATATTTTTAAGAGCAGGGATTTTACCGTAGTATGAATAATTAATATTCTTCAGTGAAATAATATCTTCCATCATTTTTTAAATAAGAGAAAAATTATGCCTGAGAGAGTAATAATCACGAGTACAGCTAAATCTTTAAAAGTAAAATGATTTTGGGAATGTAATGTTATTTTTCCCTTATAACCTCTTGAAACCATTGCATCATAAGTATTTTGATAAATTAAAGTAGATCTTTTAAAAATAAAAAATATCCGACCCCCAATCAGTTTCCTGATACTGGCGCTTTTGACATTGCCTGAAAGCCTGGATCTAAACGCAAAATAAGTTTCTTCAATTGTGCGGGAAAGAATGAAAATATATTTGTAAGCAAGTGATATTATCATCAGGATTGTGTCCGGAAGTCCAATCATTTTGAAAGATTTAATAAATGACGGGAAAGGTGTTGTGAAAACTACAAGCAGAGCAAATGAGACAGAATTGAGTACCCTGAGAAAAACAATAGATACTACCTGAAATCCATTAATTGTAAAACCAATATTTTGAGGGATGTCGTAAATCAGGAAATGCGAAGGTTTATTGAATTTGATAATATTAAATATGATTTTACCAGGGGTAATGACATTGAGTGCTGCTGGCAGAACAACAATGAATCCGAAAACAAATGCAAGAAAAAATATTTTCCTGTATACATCGAAAAGCTTTAATCTGGCGATAATATATAATATTAAAATAAATGCAGTAATAAGTATTTGCGCAACCAGATTACTTACAACACTTATCACTATTGCCATATAAATCAGTGAAATAAGTTTAAGATTTGGGTTGATCTTCTGGATGAAATTATCTCTTGCAGCGTTTTCAGCCTGAATATAAATCGATTTTACAGCTTTTGAAGAATTTAATAAAGTCTTGTCAAGAAAGGAAAGTTTTGTCCATTTTATTTCTGCCAGGTTATATTTATAATCAGCAATTTTGTATAAATATTGAGGGATCTTATTCTCCATTTCTGATAATTATTCTGGAGATTATTAACATAATAATATATGTTACTGTTGCTCCGATGATACCCGACACCAGATAATAACCTGATTGGTGAACAACCGATGAATCTTCTCTATTGACAGAGTATTCAGGTAGTGGCGCTTTCCATACATCCGAATATTTTGACAGACCTTTGGGAACATAACCTACCAGTTCTTTTACAGTCTGAGCTGACCATTCGCCCCAGGCATCACCAGTATTAAAAAATACAGGAAACAGAATCCCGACAGGAGTGATGAGACATAATAAAAGCAATATGATGAGAATTTTTTTCTGGAGCTTATTCAATTTCATTTTTACCTCCCTTCCTGAAAGCATAAATTAATCCGGGTTCGTTTCTCAGAAAATATCTTACTATTATTGCAGAAATAAGTCCTTCAACAATACCAAAGAGTAACATATGTTCAATGGCCATAGCTGGCACAGCAATCTTCAGGCCGTAAGGGCAATACAATGCTTTTCCGTCGCTGGTAGATGCTATCAAAGGTTGTATACCAAATTCAATTCCTGTAAGGATTGCAGTCATTACCAGACTCAAATATCCTGAAATAAATGCTGCAAAAAACACTCTTGCTTTTCCTGTTCGGTTAAGTCTGAAAAGTCTGAAGAGATAATAGGCTGTAAATGGCATAAATACAGCCATATTAAAGCAGTTTGCTCCGATTGCAGTTATTCCACCATCGCCAAAAATAAGTGCCTGAATAATAAGCGCCACCGATACAGCGACAACGGCAGCCCATGGACCAAACAGGATCGCAATGACAGCGGAACCTACAGCATGACCAGTTGTACCACCGGGTATAGGTAAATTAAACATCATTATGATAAAAGAGAAAGCCGCTGCTATTCCAAGATAAGGAATATCACGTGCTGATACTTCTTTCTTGACTTTTTTTACTGCTACAGAAACTGCTGCTACAAATACTCCGTATAAAGGAATATATGTTTGAGGGCTTAAATAACCATCGGGAATATGCATAATTGCTCTTTATTGCAGATGAATTCAAAACTGAAATCTAATCTCAAAATAATGTAAAGCCTATATTATGCACGGCTCATAACCAATTTGCCATGAATAATACCTTTGATCCCAATAAGATTGTCTGATAATTCTGTCAACCTGTTGGCTGTACCTTTCACAGCAACAATTTCTAGACAATTATCGTGGCTCAAATGAAAATGCTGAGAGGAAAGAATTACATCGAAAAAGTCGTGTTGAATATCATTTGATCTGATAGTAACATCTCCTTTATGATGGTCGTAAACCATTACTATTGCTCCGGCAACAATTTGATTGCATTGCCATTTTTTCTCCACCAGATTTTTTTCGACTAAATGCCTGATTGCCTGGGAGCGATTGGGTAATTTATTTTCAATAACAAATTCATCCAGGGCTTTAAGAATAACCTCATCTAAACTAACTCCAAAACGGGCTAATGACATCGTGTTATGTTTTATATGATTCGTAACACAAATCTACAAATTAATTTATTAAAACTATACTATTTGGTTTGTTTCACAAGATTAAACCGTAAATTAACACCATGCCCAATCAAGCCAACCCTTTCGAAACTAAACCGATAACAGAAGTACTATCTGAATTAAAAGTACAAGTTAAAAAGGGTCTTTCTGATGAAGAAGTGAAACAACGACAAACCACTTATGGCCTTAATGAAGTGGTAGAGAAAAAACAATTATTGGTTCTTCTATTTCTTAAGCACTTTTGGGGTCTTACAGCTATTATGCTGGAGATTACCATTGTATTATCATTTTTGCTTCAAAAGTATATTGATGTATACTTAATTGGAGGTTTGATGCTGTTCAACGCTATAATAGGTTTTATTCAGGAAAGTAAAGCTGCTAAAACAGTTCAGTCGTTAAAACAAAGCTTGCAGGTTCTAGTGCGTGTTTTGCGAAACACTAAATGGCAGCAGGTATTTGCCAGTCAATTGGTTCCAGGAGATATCATACGCGTTAGAACCGGTGATTTTATGACGGCAGATGCTAAAATTATCGATGGCGAGGCCGGGGCAGATCAATCAGCACTTACAGGGGAGTCAATGCTCATCAGCAAAAAAGAAGGTAATGTTTTGTTCTCCGGATCAGTAATAAAAAATGGCGAGTGCAATGCAGTTGTAACCGCAACTGGGGTTAATACATTTTTTGGTAAAACAATCCAGTTAGTTCAAATGGCAAAACCACGCCTGCACATGGAAGAAGTTGTAGCAAATGTAGTGAAGATATTATTTTCAATTGTGCTGGTATTTGTTGGTATAACTATAGTAGTTTCTTTATTGCGGGGCGAAACCATTATATCCATGCTTCCTTTAGTGCTGATTTTATTGGTAACAGCTGTTCCGGTCGCAATGCCTGCAATGTTTACGGTAAGTATGGCAAAGGGTTCACAGCAGTTAGCTGCCAAAGGCATTCTGGTAAGTCGCTTAAGCGCTACAGAAGATGCAGCAACACTCACTACACTGTGCATTGACAAAACAGGAACCATTACACAAAATAAATTGTCAGTACAGGATATAAAAGCTGATGAAAATTATACCCTTGACGATATTTTACGATACGGAGTACTGGCTTCCGTAACTGCTAACAACGATCCTATTGATATGGCCTTTCTACAAAAAGCGACGGATAATAAAACAGATACAGCAGGTTACCAGCAAACCTCTTTCACTCCGTTTTCAGCTGCTATCAAGAGAACAGAAGCTATAGTACAAAAAGATGGCAAACAGTTTAAGGTAATGAAGGGTGCTTATAATACTATTAAAAGTTTATGCAACCTTCAACAATCAAAACTTGATAAAACAGTTGATGGCTGGGCAGCAAAAGGATTCAAAACAATAGCTGTCGCTATTCAGAGAGGCAATATAACATCAATGGTTGGCATTGTGGCACTGGTTGACCCTCCACTATCTGATTCTGCCAAGATGATCAGAGAGATTAAAGAATTGGGAGTAACAGTAAAAATGCTTACCGGAGACGCGCTGCCGATTGCTAAAGAGATAGCTACTCAGGTAGGAGTGGGGGATGATATAGCAGCGGCCAGTTTATTGCGGCAACATAAAACAGGAAGCGATAGTCACTCCATTATAATTGATCATAATGGATTTGCAGAAGTGTTGCCCGAAGATAAATTCACAATCGTAAAAACATTACAGCAACATCATGAGATTACAGGTATGACAGGTGATGGTGTTAATGATGCCCCGGCTTTAAAACAGGCCTTAGTAAAACAGGGATTTATATTAGGAATGCTTTTGATCGTGGAGGCATTATTATGGCTGATTATCGGAAAGAAATATTTTGAGATTACTGATATTAACCAGTTGCATTCATTTGGATTCGCTTCCCTGTTTTTCGCCAGTATTTTCAATATATTTGTTGTCCGTACGCCCACCAGGTTTTACAAACAACCAATAGGTAAAAATTTATTAATAGCAATAATAGCTGATATAGTATTTGCCTGTATCATTTTATCAATCGGGTTACCAGGTTTCACTACTTTACCTCTTATCGTAACAGGTAGTAGCTTGTTGTATTTTGCTCTCTGCAGTTTAACTATAAACGACTGGGTTAAGGTTAAAGTGAACTCTTGACGTGCTGGGTAAATGATTATTTAAATTCAGTTTAAAGCTTTAATTCTTATTCTTGTAAAAGTATTTTCCAGTAATTAGTTAAGATAAGATTAAATTGACCAGTTATTGGGAATAAATTCTACTGCTACTCGGTCGGTTTGGTTAATGTGTGCCTTGAAAGAGACCGACCAAAGATCGGAATCAATGCTGTAATTATGATGGGGGAAGGTCCCCCGCAGGTATTGTACAGGCGAGACCTGCAAACCGCCCTACGGTGCTTTCTGGGTGACTGGGAGGTATTGAACGG
>Ga0209226_10000163_pt1 | contig 44180 bp, 44 predicted proteins | sample BarGraNGADG00212_2_FD_184497 | JGI IMG/M metagenome (GOLD analysis project Ga0209226, IMG submission 184497) | Arctic peat soil microbial communities from Barrow, Alaska, USA - Barrow Graham LP Ref core NGADG0011-212 (SPAdes) (version 2) | ecosystem: Environmental > Terrestrial > Soil >...
CCTGCCATAATAAGAAATTGCTTATTCTTAACTCACCACTGGTTCTGATCATCAATTCGGGATCAGGGATTCCGGCAGTAGTGAGATATTTTTCAAAATAATCTTCAGTAACTGAATCGGGATTAATTGTTCCTTTTTTCACCTCAGCTGAAATTCTTCTGGCAGCCTTGGTGATCTCCCAGCGTGAACTATAGCTCAGCGCAATAATCAGATTCAGTCCGGTACTGGCAGAAGTCAGTTTTATTGTTTCAAGGAGCCTTTCCCTTACATTATCTGCAAGCCTGTCCATATCGCCAATTGCCCTGAGGCTAATATTATTCTTTAATAATGTATCTGTTTCGTTACTAAGCGATTGTACCATTATTCCCATCAAAGCTGATACCTCTTCATCCGGTCTTCCCCAATTTTCGGTTGAAAAAGCATAAAGTGTAAGAAACCCGATTTTCAGTTCTGCAGCAGTCTCTATAACTTCTCTTACAGCTTCTACACCTTGCTGATGACCAAATATTCTATCAAGGCCTCTTTGCCGTGCCCATCTTCCGTTTCCATCCATAATTACTGCCACATGTGAAGGCAACCTATTGCTATCTATCTGTTTTCTTAACTGCATAAACTAGCGTTTTCTTTTAGAATTCTTCTCGCCATAAGCAGGACAGCCGGCCAATTTATTATAGATTTTCCAAGTGAATGCTATACCAGTGAATGTATACCAGTCATTATTATGGATCCAGCTAAAATCAGACGGGGCAACCAAATCTTTTACGCCGTCAAAGTTATCATAAAAAGTTTTACGAAAACCATATTCTGCTTCCAATCCTAAATTTTTATAGATATTTACTTTAAACCCAAACGAAAAGGGAATGACAGGTACATATGTAAATGTAGCTGTATTGATAAAGGTAATTCCGGCACCGGCGGCAAAATAGGGAGTAAAATTCCATCGTTTTCCCTGAGTGGAATAAGGGAGGAAATTGAATTCAAACTGGAGAGCAAATTCTCCTACTGTACCGGAAAATGATGCTGCTCTTGCCTGCTGAAAACTATTCTGAAAATCAAGGTCGTTTGCCTGTAATCCTCCGACGAACAGATTTGTTCTTAAAGCCTGTCGGGGATTCAGGTTATATCTGTAGAAAAATCCACCTGCAGGAAGGGGTGCATATAACAGTCTGCCAGGATTTATATCGCCAATATAGGATGAGACTCCTGCAAAAAATCCAAAATCAGAGTTCCGCTGACCGGATAAGGAGAGTGAAAGGAACAAAAACAACAAAACCCAATTTATTTTTTTCATTAAGACTTATCCAGCTCTTTATCGTCTGAAGGAGGGCCATCCATTTGCTCCGGTCTTCAGCTTATACGTAATTGTGAAATTCAAAAAATAATAAACGTCATTTGAGCGTGAATATTGTATATTGGAATAACCATCGAGGTAATCAGAAAATGAATATCTGCCGGCTAATTCAACTCCAAAATTAAAGTTTGGGGAGTATATGAGAGTGCCCCCTATACCTACCGGGATAACAGCAGTAAATCCTCCGTGCTTCATTCCATAATTCTCAAGCATGGCATTTCCCGTTACTGAATAACCTAGTCCGCCTATTCCTGTGAACACATAAAAGTCGAGTGATTGAATCAACCCGATAAAACCGGTTTTTTTGCCTTTTGCAAACAGGTAACTGTTTTCAGCCATATTCTTTATAAAATAATATTCCCCGATAAGTGCAGGTTCAAATATTATTATAGAAGCTTCAAATCCCCGGTTTTCATTTGACCCTCTAACGTCGGTTGCGTGCAGAAATCCTGAAGTAAGACTTAATCTGAGGTTAACATCCTGTGTAATACGGTATTTAAAATTAGCATTGAAATTGAACCTGGTCTGTAATAAAGTTATGTCCCTTAACCCGAGAATGTTTTTAGTCTGTGAATACCCTCCGATATCACCAAAGAAGAATGAAGGTCCTAATGCTGCAACTGCCTCATATCTTCTTAACTTCCAAATTTGCGCTTCTGTTAATGAAATAATGAAACAAAAGAATAAGAGGGTTAAAAGGGACCGTTTCATAAGAATTTCACTTTTATTATACGCAAATATATAATAATCAAATGTAAATATAATAAAATAAACTTCATCGTATCCTATTTCAAACCTGCTGCTTTATTAATCCAATCTGATTGATTGTCTCAATTCCTCCTGTCAGCACCCCACATGAGTTTATTTCTGAGAGTGCTGTAAAAATCTCTTCCGTTTAACATCACTGTCATTATTTTTACAGGAGCTCTTACAATATGGATCTCTTCGCTGAAGGGTAGTCTTTTTGACCGAAAGTCGCATGTTGCCAGATACTCATTGCTCCTGCCTTCCATTATCATTCTTATCTTTCCCTCTCCTGACAGAACGATAGGTCTGTTTGTGAGATTATGGGGAGAAATAGGGGAAATTATTATACTCTCATCCTCTGGTGATAATATCGGTCCTCCAACGCTGAGGTTATAAGCAGTTGAACCTGTGGCTGTAGATACAATTAATCCGTCGGCCCAATATGTGTTTAAATGGGTTTCATCAACAAATACATTGATGGTAATCATACTCAGATCAGCCTTCTGAATAGTAATCTCGTTCAGAGCCGAGGAAGAACTGTCTTCAAATAAGTGAGATGGTTGTGAGATCTCAAGAAGACATCTTTCAATGATTTCATATTCATTCTTACATAACATATCGATCGAATGTCCAATTTCGTCAGTAGAAATATTTGCCAGAAAACCCATTCTTCCGGTATTAACACCCGCAATCGGAATCCCCAGGTTTTTAACTCTAAGTACCGTTTCCAGAAACGTACCATCGCCACCAACACTCAGTACCAGATCTGGTAATTCTGAACTGTATGAAAGTTCACCTGGCTTGTCAATTATTTCCCAACCGAGACCAACAGGCTGATTTATTGACTTCTGAAATATCTGAGTTTTAATTCCTCTCAGGCCAAACTCTTTAACCAGCCGATCGACACCGTCTCTCGTTTTTGAGTTATTATCCTTGAAATAGATTGCTACTCTCTCCAGCATTTTTCAGATATTAAGGTATTTCATCAGAAGGTCGAATCTTTCAGAATAGAAGCTGTCCATAGAATCATTTGTTGTTACCCAGGTCTTAACCTCATAGTTATAACGCTCAAATGTTCTTATTACCGACACCAAGTCACCTGTATTCACTTTCAGTGTTACCTCCAGCTTGGTTGATTCTGGAGGAGAGGTTATATACATACTCAGGACTTTTACATTATTACTTTCAACAATCTGGGCGATCTGAGAAAGTGAGTAATCCCTTTCAATAAGTTCAAGAACAATTATTCCACCCGGCTGATCCATCGATGATATACCTGCTAAATGTCTAATCAGGTCGCTGGTTGTAATGACCCCCATAAAATGGTTTTTACTATTCAGGACGGGGATAACTGACAGTTTTAAACGGGAAGCAAGACCAATAACTTCGAAAATATGCTGCTCCCCGTCGACAAAGGGCTTGAACAATTTAAGAGTGTGATTTCCAATCGGTTCTTCAGGCTGATTCATGTCATATATATCAGCATCTGAAATAAGTCCAAGAAAATCCTGGTTATTTACTATTGGCAGGTGCGATACCCTGAATATCTCCATCCAGTTTAATGCAGTCTGTCCCAAATCGGAGGTCTTGAGGGTAGGTATAACTTCGGATATTAAGTCTTTGGCGACCATATGATCTTTTATTTTCAACTAAAATAGTAAAAAAAAAACCAGTTATTGTAATTTTGCACCACAATTACAATACGGATAAAACTTAAATTTATTAGAATGACAAAGTTAAGTGTTAATATCAATAAGATTGCAACTTTGAGAAATGCCCGGGGAGGAAATGTTCCAAATGTATTAACTGCAGCAGTTAATTGCCAGCTTTTTGGAGCCGATGGGATTACAGTTCATCCGCGACCCGATGAAAGGCATATCAGATATAGCGATGTACTGGAAATAAGACCACTAATCACTACTGAATTTAATATTGAAGGCTATCCATCTGATGAATTTATCTCTCTTGTTCTTTCTGTTAAACCCGATCAGGTCACGCTTGTACCCGACCCTCATGATGCAATCACTTCAAATGCCGGATGGGATACAGTGAAATACAGGACCTTTCTTACTGATATTGTTTCAGAATTCAGGAAAGCAGGCATCAGGACTTCGCTCTTCGTTGATACTGTACCGGTTATTATCGAAAATGCCACCTTGACGGGAACTGACAGGGTTGAGCTTTACACGGAACCATTTGCCTCAGCTTTTAATCAAAATGCTCTCAAAGCTATCGAACCGTTTATTAAAGCGGCCCTGATAGCAAAAAAAGCAGGATTGGGATTAAATGCGGGTCATGATCTTAACCTGGATAACCTAAGGTATTTTCATCAGAATATACCGTGGATCGAAGAAGTTTCAATCGGGCATGCCCTTATCTCCGACGCTCTTTATCTGGGCCTTGAAAATACAATTCAGATCTACAAGCGCCAATTAACCTGACAACCCGGCTGATGAAACTCTTCTATAGGAAATATGGTAATGGACCTCCGCTGATAATTCTTCATGGCCTGTACGGATCATCAGACAACTGGATTACAATCGCAAAAAGTCTAAGCGATAGTTTCACTGTCTATCTGCCAGATCAAAGAAACCATGGCCGGTCTCCCCATAGTCCGATACATGATTATGACTCTATGAGAGATGATCTTTTTGAACTGGCAAACGATTTGAAACTTAAGAAATTTTTCCTTGCAGGACATAGCATGGGTGGAAAAACAGCAATTTCTTTTGCAATTAAATGGCCCGAAATGCTGGACGGATTACTTATAGCGGATATCTCTCCTTTTACAAATGAATCATCCGGGAATAAAGCATATTCTCAAAACTCTGCTATCCTTAATGCTATTCTCTCAATTGATTTAAAGAAGATCTCAAACCGGAATGAAGCAGAGATACTCTTATCAGAGAAGATCCCTCCGGAAAAAGAAAGAGGCCTGATTCTTAAGAACCTCCAACGGACTACCAACAATACCTTCATGTGGAAATTGAATGCTCTATCATTGCTTAAGAACCTCGACAATATATTCGAGGGAATAAAACGTCAGACTGATTTCAGCCAGCAGATCTCAGGATTTCCAGTTATCTTTCTAAAGGGTAGTGATTCCGATTATATTACGGTTCATGATTACAAAGATATCCGGAATGTCTTTCCGGCAGCTGATATCATTGAAGTTGCCGGAGCAGGTCACTGGATCCAGGTTGACAGACCTGATGAGGTATTAAAGAATCTGAAAAGGTTGTTGGGCGACAACTGACTATAGAAATGTGACAGACTCTATTTTATCTTCGTCAATCGCGGGCAGGTTCATAAACCGAACGAGAACACGGGCTATGGCAAGAACATCTTTTTCGCAATAACGTACAATCCTTTCAATATCGTTTTCCACATAAAATATACCTGCAACCATACTGCCGTCAATATCATCCTTTGGTGTCGGAATACCAAGTACCGAAGTAAGAAGGTCAAGAGATGTATAGTTTTTATAATCTCCGAACTTCCACAGGTCCATAGTATCAAGTAGTTTGATCTCCCATGGCTTCTTACCGGCATTATCGAGGATCTCAGGGATAACGAGCCCGTTTATAATCATCCTCCTGGCTATATAGGGAAAGTCAAATTCTTTCCCGTTATGAGCACAGAGAATAGCTTCTTTATTGCTCCCTGAGAATTTTGAGAGCATCAAAGAAAATTCCGAGAGTATCGATTTTTCATCTTTACCATAGAATGATTTCAGTCTGAAACTGAATGGATTCTTTTCCCTTATCAGTCCTACCGAGATACAAATAATTTTTCCGAATTCGGAATATATTCCTGCTCTTTCATATACATCCGGAGCAGTTTGGTCTGTGGACCTGAATTGTCGGGATTTTTTATCCCAAAGAATCTGCATAACCGGATTTAGTAGTTCATAGGATGATGATTCCGGTACTGTTTCAATATCCAGAAACAGGACATCTTCCACTCTGATATTACCAAGCATATTTTTATAATTTATTTTTTAACAGATGCTTTTCAATTATTGAAATCAATACCTCAATTCCGACCTGGTTCTCACCCCCCCGCGGGATAATGATATCTGCATACCGTTTTGAAGGTTCAATAAACTGAAGATGCGAAGGTTTTACAGTATCGTGATATCTTTCAAGCACCTTAAGAACTGAACGACCACGCTCTATGATATCCCGGTTTATAACGCGTCCGAGCCTGTCGTCTGCATCGGCATCTACATATACCTTAATATCCAATATATTACGCAATCCGGCATCAGTCAGTATCAGGATCCCTTCCACAAGAACAACCCGGGCAGGTTTTATGGTAATTGTCTCTTTGGCTCTCAGGCAGGTCAGGTAGGAATAAACAGGCATCTCTACCGGCATTCCCTTTTTAAGATGTTTAAGATGATCAATCAGCAATCGCCATTCGACTGAATCGGGGTGATCAAAATTTACTTTTTGTCTTTCTTCCAGTGATATGTCAGCATTGTCTTTGTAATAGGAATCCTGAGGAATAACTATAACCTCATCATTAGGAAATACTTCCATGATTTTCTTAACTACAGTAGTTTTTCCCGAACCGGTGCCACCTGCTATTCCTACTATCAACATAATTACTAATTTTGTAATACTAAAAATCAAAAATAAGAAAAAGTTTGCAGTGACCAGAGTTGAAGGTTGAAAAGGTTAAGGATTTGAATAAGTTATTGCCCTTTGTGATCCTTAGTGAAATCCTTTGTGAGCCTTTGTGGTAAAAAAATTAACCACTAAGGAACACAAAGTAAAACACAAAGTAAAACAAAGGGAAAACAAAACAATCTTAAGTTTTTAAACGGCTACTACCGAAACCAAGACATTATCATTCCAATCATTTACAAAATTACCTATGGTTAAGCATATAATTTTCTTTAAATTATCTGATTCCCTGTCACCTGAAAATAAAAAAGCTCAATTGAACAAAATGGAACAGATATTTTCCCCGCTGGGGAAAAAATTTCCATTCATCATTGAATATCGAACAGGTATTAACTTCAATGCTGCTTCATATGCGTGGGATTTTGCTATTGATTCCGTTTTCAGTAACAAAGAAGATCTTCAGAAATATCAGGATAGTGAGGAACATAAGGAAGCTATAAGAAAAGGATCTGAAATTAAAAAAACCAGGGCAGTTATTGTTTATGAATTTTAATTATATACAATGTCTGAATTATATCCATTAAAGTTTGAAACTGTATTAAAAGAAAAAGTCTGGGGAGGAACTGCACTTGTTTCAAGGTTTAACAAAAAAACAACAGGTTCACTTCATATTGGTGAAAGCTGGGAATTGTCAGCTGTTGCTAATAACCAGTCTGTAGTTATCAATGGCTTTCTGGCTGGAAATAATATCGAGGAACTCATCGAAGTTTACATGGGCGATATTACAGGGGATTCAATATTTGAAAAGTTCGGAAATGAGTTCCCATTGCTGATAAAGTTTATTGAAGCCCAGGAAGATCTTTCGATACAGGTCCATCCGGATAATGCCCTTGCGAAAAAGAAACATAATGCCTATGGTAAAACCGAGATGTGGTATATCCTTGAAAGTAAAAAAGGATCAAAGATATATACCGGGTTCAGAGATGGTGTTACCAGGGATATATATGAAGAGGCACTCAGGAATGGGCAAATTGCTGATCTGATGAATGTTGAAAGCGTTGAGGAAGGAGACACTTTCTTCACGCCTGCCGGCAGGGTTCATGCAATCGGTGCTGGAATAGTTCTGGTTGAAATACAGCAGACCTCTGATATTACATACAGGATATTTGACTGGAACAGAAAAAACACAGGTAAAGAAAAGAGAGAGCTGCATACTGAACTGGCACTTGAAGCCATCGACTTCAGTATGACAGGGAAGAATAAGATCAGACTTGAACCGGAACTCAATAAAACTGAAAATCTTGTCGACTGTGAGTTTTTTACGACAAATATTGTCGTTTTCGATAAACCAATATATAAAGAATACCACTTTAATGATTCATTTGTTGTGTACATTTGTATTGATGGTGAATTCTTAATCTGCTGGGATGACAATTCCGAGAAAATCTCAAAAGGTGAAACCGTTCTTCTACCTGCCATGATTAAAGAGGTTGTTCTAAAACCTGTAAGTGAAGCACGGGTACTGGAAATATATATTAATTCAGAGAATCCTATTCTATAAGACAAAAGACAAAAGTTAAAAGACAAAAGTATATAAGAAAGAAAATAAAGCCCCCCTCGCCTTCGCGTAGCCGCTTCGGCAGAGCAAGGCTTGGGGGTTTGGGGGTCTAAAGACAAAAGAAAAAAAGTCAAATATTAATTATAAAACCAATGAAAATATCTTACAGTTCGGTGCTTTTAGTTCTGGCAATCTTCATAATAGCAGGATGCAATGGAAAAGGAAAGGCCAAAAAAGAATCCAAGTCAGTAAGTGACACAATTACAGTTCCTGACACAGGTTGGACAGGCATTAAGCAGTATAGGAGCGGAAAGCTTCTTGTTAAAGAAGTTACCTTCAAAAATGGTGTGAGGGAGGGTCCGATGAAATCATTTTATCAGACAGGTGAAGTACGTCAGACATTCTGGTACAAGAATAACTTAAGGGAAGATTCAGCAAAGTGGTATTACCTGGAGGGACAACTATTTCGTTCAACACCGTATAAGCGAGATACCATCGATGGTATTCAGAAGCAGTACTACAGGTCAGGCCGTTTGAAAGCCAAACTGGGTTATTCCAGGGGATTACGCACAACATATCTTCAGGAGTTTACACCTGAAGGAAAACTTGTTGGTGGTTATCCTGCTTTAGTTGTCAATGTCCGCGATGATTACAAGGTTAAAGGTATATATAGAATAACACTCGAATTGTCAGATAAATCAACTAAAGTCAGATATTGGTCCGGTGAGCTTTCTAATGGTTTATTTGATACTGCACATTGTAAAAAAATAAATACCATAAAAGGAATCGGCACACTGGATCTGAAAAAAACCGGATCACCCAAATCAGACTATGCAGGTATAATAGCTGAGATCCTTACAAATTTTGGAAACAATAATCTGGTTTATAAAAAGATAGGATTACCTTACAACGATCTAAAATAAGGCTCTTCATGATTATTCACTCAGCTGCTTTCATTAAAAGCAGCCCAACAATAAAAGAGTGTCCGGCGCCGGTAAAACCTGAATTCGGTTTTATTGGCCGATCGAATGTTGGTAAATCGTCATTAATAAATATGCTTACAGGCTGGTCGAAACTTGCAAAAACATCAGTCCAGCCCGGAAAGACCAGAACAATTAACCATTTTTTCGTGAATGGTAGCTGGTATCTTGTTGATCTACCCGGTTATGGATATGCCAAAGTACCTGTAAAGCTGAGGGAGAAATGGGTCAGAGCTACCGAGGAGTATATCCTGAAAAGAGAAAACCTGGTATCTCTCTTTGTGCTTCTCGATGTCAGACATAAACCACAGCGTTCCGATCTTGAATTCATGGAATTTATTGGCCTGAATCAGATTCCGTTTGCAAGAGTCTTTACAAAAAGTGACAAGCTTAGCTCACTTTCACTGGAGAATTCGATAAACCAATATAATTCAGAAATGTTGAAACACTGGGAGTCATTGCCAGTTTCCTTTATTTCCTCAGCGGTCAAAGGCAATGGCAGAGATGAAATACTTAATTACATTGAAGATTCTATGAACAATTTTTCAACTGGCACCTGATATTGGCCGGAATTTATAATTTTGTAAAGGAATTTGATCTCTTAAAAAACAGCTAATAAAAAGAAATATGTTTGGAACAGCACCCATGAAACTTTTTTCCTGCAGATCTTCAAAACAACTGGCTCAGAAAATTGCAGATAAACTGGGCATTGAACTCGGAAAAAGCTCAGTTACAAATTTCAGCGATGGAGAATTTCAACCATGTTTTGATGAATCAGTCAGAGGCTGTTTGGTTTTTATTGTCCAGTCAACAAATCCTCCTGCCGATAATCTTTTCGAACTCCTGCTAATGATCGATGCAGCAAAAAGAGCTTCAGCATATAAAGTTATTGCTGTTATACCCTACTATGGTTTTGCAAGGCAGGACAGGAAAGACAGGCCACGGGTTTCAATAGGCTCTAAATTGTCTGCAGATCTTCTAAGCACTGCAGGAGTTGACAGAGTAATCACTATGGATCTTCATGCAGATCAGATTCAGGGGTTTTTCAATGTGCCTGTTGACCACCTTTTCGGATCAGCAATATTTGCACCTTACATTGAGAATCTCAAACTTAAAAACCTTACCGTTTCTGCTCCCGATATGGGCGGTTCAAAAAGAGCTAATGCTTACTCGAGGCACCTTCAGTCAGAAATGGTATTATGCTATAAGCTTCGTAAAAAGCCAAATGTGATTGAAGAGATGTCGATTATCGGCGAGGTAGAAGGAAGAAATGTCGTAATAATCGACGACATGGTAGATACAGCTGGTACTCTTGTACTTGCCGCAGATATGATGAAAGAGAGAGGAGCCACAAGCATCAGGGCATTCGCTACACACCCTATTCTTTCAGGTAACGCAGTGGAAAGGATCAACGACTCCGCTATAGAGGAATTAGTTGTAAGTGATTCGGTTCCTTTTATTAACAATTCCCAAAAGATTAAAGTGCTTTCAATAGCCGATATTTTTGCAAAAACAGTCCAGGCTGTAACCTCAAATCAGTCTATCAGCACAAATTTTGTATTCTGATTCCTTTATTCTATATTTGCAGGCCAATTTTTTAATTAATGTCAAACGTGTAATGGGGATTTATCGGGATGATAACTCTTAGTAGCACAATAACTTTTAGACTAATGAAGACAATAGAAATTAAAGGATTTTTCAGAACAGAATTAGGAAAGAAAAGTTCTAAAGAAATCAGAAAATCATTGAACGTACCATGCGTTATCTATGGAAAAGAAAAGAATATTCATTTCTATGCTCATGAAAACAGTTTTAAAAACCTTGTTTATACACCTGAAGCACATCTGGTAAAACTGCTCATTGAAGATAAAGAGTTTAATGTCGTTCTTAAAGATATGCAGTTCCATCCGGTAAAGGATAACATTCTGCATGCGGATTTTGTTGAAATTTTTGAAAACAAACCTTTAGTGATCAACATTCCGATCAAAGTAACGGGTGATTCAGCTGGTGTTATTGCAGGAGGAAAATTAAGTATTAAAAGAAGAAGTCTGAAAGTAAAAGGTTTGGCTAAAGATCTTCCTGAAGTTCTTCCTATTGATATTACCGAACTAAAAATTCACGAAGGTGTGAAAGTTGGTGAATTATCGTTCGACAAAATAGAATTACTTGACCCAAAAAAATCAATGGTTCTCACAATTGCCACATCGCGTGTTGCGCAGAAAACTGATGAAGAGATTCTGGCCGAAACAACTGCAGAAGCAGCAGCTGCTGCCGCAGCTGCAACACCTGAAACACCCGCAGCAGAGTAGAGCCTGATATCTTAACTAAAACATTCAGGCTTGATGAAATATCTGATAGTTGGCCTGGGAAATATCGGTGAAGGGTATAAAGAGACCCGACATAATATAGGATTTACAGTATTGGATGCCATGGCCATGGCGTCCAATATTTCTTTTACAGACAAGCGTTATGGCGGAATATGCAAAGTCAGATACAAGGGACGTGATCTTATCCTGCTAAAACCATCCACCTATATGAACCTCAGCGGCAATGCCGTAAATTACTGGCTAAAAAAGGAAAACATTCCTTTGGAAAATATGCTTGTCATTGTCGACGACATTGCCCTCCCCCTTGGAAGTATCAGAATGAGGTCAAAGGGAAGTGACGGGGGCCATAACGGGCTGGCTCATATAAGTAATATTCTGGATACCAATGAGTATGCCAGGATCAGAATCGGAATCGGTAGCAGTTTCATAAAAGGAACACAAGTCGATTTTGTACTCGGCAAATGGACCCCTGAAGAAAAAAAATTCATGGATGAGAGAACTTCAATTGTTATTGATATGATAAAATCATTCGCTTTTTCAGGAATTGAACTGACGATGACAGCCTTTAATAAAGTTGGAAAGGTGACTCCCCTGGCTATAGATCCCACCAGCCCAGACTAATACCCGATACTCTTGTGAATTGGTGCAAGGTGCGGGGTTAAGAGTTTTGCATATTGGCCTTTCACTTTTATCTTTTTACTTTTATCTTTTTACTTTTGTCTTTTATCTTTTAAAATGCCTGATAATAAAACTATACGAATAGATAAATTCCTCTGGTCGGTAAGAATCTATAAAACCAGGAGCATAGCTTCGGACGAATGCCGGAAAGGAAGAATAATCATAAATGATATACAGGTAAAACCTTCAAGAATAGTTGTAAAAAACGAAATAATCACAGTGAAAAAACCTCCTGTCATTTATTCATACAGGGTGATTGAACCTATTGAAAACCGGGTATCGGCAAAATTAGTAGAGCAGTTCATTGAGGATTTAACTCCTGAAGCTGAAAAAGCCAAACTCAATATCCGTGATTCAATTGGGATAATACACCGGGATAAAGGTACGGGACGGCCTACAAAAAAAGAGAGAAGGCAGATTGACAGGGTTAAAGATGATTTTCAGGACTAAGGTTGAGGTTAAGGTTAAGATTTCTCAACCTTAGCCTGAACCTTAACCTTAACATGGTAGTATAAAGACGTAATATTTCAAAAATTGCCTTAAAAGTAAATCAGCTTTTATAACGGCATTTCACTTTTTTTTATCTTGCACTCAGCAACTAAGCGACATCAGCTAAAAGATGCGGTCGCGGTGCATATTCTTTAAAAAATGGGGAAAGAAAATATTGAGAAGTACTCAGGCAGATACGCGCTTTTAAAGTCAGTGGCAGGTTTTTGGCATAATAATGTCTTCTATAGGAAAGTTATAGTTCTTGGTCGCGAAAACATTAAGCCGGATGATCCTGTTATCTATGCCCCAAACCATCAGAATGCATTGATGGATGCACTTGCTGTTCTTTTTACAAACAAAGGCCAGAATGTATTTCTTGCAAGAGCCGATATTTTTAAAAGAAAGTCAATTGCGGCAATCCTTTATTTTCTTAAGATCCTGCCAGTTTACAGAATACGGGATGGATTCAGCAGCCTTAAAGGCAACGATGAAATATTCACAAAAACCATTGATGTACTTAAAAACAAAAATGGCCTCGTAATCCTTCCGGAGGGAGACCATGTCGGTTTCAGAAGGCTCAGGCAACTTAAAAAGGGTATTTGCAGGGTAGCTTTTCAGTCAAGTGAAGCAACAGGCTTTACTCTTAAGATAAAGATCATTCCAGTAGCTCTCGAATTCTCGAACTACAGCAGGTTCAGACAGGTGCTGACTGTAGCATACGGGAAACCTATTGAGGTCTCGGAATACTTCGATTTATACAAAGTGAGTCCTGAGAGAGCTTTAAACGAGTTGAGATCAAGACTTTCAGATGAGATGAAAGGAATAATGATACACATCGAAGAAGAGGATTATGAGGCTGTTGATGAACTAAGAAGTATGATAAATGGCAGATTCAGTGATGATATCAGATTTCCGAAACTATTCAGAGACAGGATCCTTGTAAAAAAAATGAATTCTCTTAAGTCTTCGGATCCATCACTTTACGAGAGAATATGTTTCCTTAGTGTTCAGATTAAGAAGAAAGCAAAAGACCTTATGACCGACTATAGATTGCTTGAAAAAAGGAAACACCCTTTGGGATGGCTGATTGCAGGTATGATAGGTATAGTACTTACATTTCCTTTGTTTATTTATGGAAATATTTTCAATCTGACCTTCCTCGAAATTCCAAATCTGCAGATTCGTAAGATAAAAGATCCGCAGTTCCACTCATCAATCCGGTATGGGATTTCACTTGTACTTGCCTTTGTTTTCTTACCAGCATACCTGATTATTTCCCTTTTCATTTTTTCTTCCTGGTGGCTTGGATTACTCATTTTTCTTACCCTGCCCCTTTCGGGTCTCTTTGCCTGGAATTATTACCTTCAATTCAAAAGAATAATCGGAGGATTCAGAGTGAGAAGTTATTTAAAACAAAAAAACAAAGAATTCGATCTTCTCAGAAGGAGCCATAATGAATTAGTTAACCTGGTCGCAGAAATATAGAATGAAGAAAGATAAACTGTTTACAGGTAAAGTAGCATGGATCACCGGCGCATCTTCCGGTATAGGAGAAGCACTCGTTCATGCGTTTGTAAGAAGAGGAGCCATAGTTATTGCTTCATCAAATGACCTCCCAGGTCTGGAGAAAGTAAAAGCAGAATGTAGAGATAAATCCCCGATGGTTCATTGCATACCATTTGATCTTGCTGACACTTCAGGAGTAGATAAAATAGTTGAACAACAGGTCAATGCCTTTGGAAGAATTGATTTCTTACTGAATATCGGCGGGATAAGCCAGAGGGCAAGAATTGATGAAACACCTATCTGGTTAGACAGAAAAATTTTTGAGATCAACTATTTTGGAACAATTGCACTTACCAAAGCCATTCTGCCATATATGGTTAGACAGAAATCCGGACATATTCTAGCAACCAGCAGCATATCCGGTAGATTTGGATTTCCTCTAAGATCGGCCTACTCTGCTTCAAAACAAGCTCTGCACGGATTCTTCGAAACACTCTACCTTGAAAATAAAAAATACAACATAAAGTCATCCGTAATTATCCCGGGGAGAGTCAGAACGTCAATTTCATTTCACGCACTGGATCCGGAAGGAAAGGAACATGGAAAACTCGATGATGGTCTGGCAAAGGGAATTTCTCCAGCACGGGCTGCTGAAACCATTATTAAGGGAATAATAAGGAACAGGCGGGAAATCCTGGTTGGTAAAAATGAATTAATAATGTTGCATATCCGAAGGTACTTTCCGTGGCTTTTCTTCAGAATAGCAGATAAGATAAAGGCAATGTAGAAAAGTTGAAGGGGTTGAAAAGGTTGAAGGGTTGAATGAGTTGAAAATATAATAATGTTAAATTCCTTTGTGATCCTTTGTGGAAACCTTTGTGCCCTTTGTGGTAAAAAAAACAATTAACCACAAAGGAACACGAAGGAATACTCAAAGGAACACCAAGTATAAATTCATAAGGAGATTCTTTAAAAAGTAAATAGTTAATGATATGAAAGGATACATTATAAGCGGAATTCAGCAAATGGGCATTGGCGTCATGAACGTTGAAGAAGCCTGGAAATGGTACATAAAACAGTTTGGTATGGATTGTCGTATATTTGAAGATGAGGCAGTTGCAAAACTGATGCTTCCTCATACAGGAGGAGAACCCAGAAGCAGACATGCAGTCCTGGCGCTGAATTTACAGAGCGGAGGCGGATTCGAGATCTGGCAGCACACAGGAAGAGAACCTCTGAAAATAAAGGAGGAAATCCGAATCGGTGATCTCGGCATTATTGCATGTAAAATTAAAGCGAAGAACGTACTGCAAACTTTGAAAACATTTCAGGAAAACGGACTTGCAGTCCCGTCAGATGTAGTTAAGGATCCCTCAGACAGAAATATATTTTTCATGAAAGATCCCTATGGAAATATCTTTCAGATTGTTGAAGCGACAGACTGGTTCCGTGATGAGAAAAAGAACACAGGCGGATCATATGGAGCAATTATCGGAGTTACAGATGTCAATAAAGCCAGAATTGTCTATTCAGATATCCTGGGTTACGATAAAGTAATTTATGATACAACAGAAGTTTATAACGACCTTTCAAATTTACCGGGCGGGAATAATGAATGCAGGAGGGTGCTGCTCAGAAGATCCGAGCCATTTGTCGGAGCATTCAGTAAAGCATTAGGAGATAGCGAAATAGAGCTTATCTCTACACCGGGTGTTGCTGGAAAAAGGATATATGAAGGCCGTATTTGGGGCGATCCCGGATTTATTCACCTCTGTTATGATATGCATGGCATGGATAATCTTAGAAATTACTGTGAAAGCAAAGGATTTCCATTTACCGTGGATACCAAAAAAAGCCAGGAAGGAAATAGCTTCGATATGGGTGAAGCAGCCGGCCACTTCTCATATATACAGGATCCCGACGGAACTCTGATCGAATTTGTTGAAACACATAAGGTACCAATCCTCAAGAAATTTGGATGGTACCTCGATCTTCGCAAAAGAGATCCTAATAAGTCTCTTCCCGACTGGATCGTAAAAACTCTGAGGTTTTCGAGAGTGAAGAGCTGAACTCCAGTTTTTTCTCAACCCTTACAAACCCCCTCGCCCCCGCTAATGCGGGGCAGGCTCTCCGGGCACTCCCCCTCCGGGGGAGATGTCCCGCTTCAGCGGGACAGAGGGGTATTCGTCTCGAAACAGATTACAATTAAAGAGTCGGATTTTTAGCCAGGTCCTCAACTTTTTTCAGCACTCTCATAATATTACCACCCCATATTTTTGTTATATCCGATTTTGAATATCCACGACGCAGAAGCTCAATTGTAATGTTTTTCATCTCGGAGGCAGTTCTGCAACCCTCCACTCCGCCTCCCCCGTCAAAATCGGTTCCGATGCCGACATAGTCAACTCCTACTACCTGAACAACGTGGTCAATATGATCCACGACATCATTAACAGTAGCCGGCTTTGCATATGATTTCTGAATATCCCTGTATTCTTTGCGCATAATTTTTTTCATTGAATCAGAAAGCGCATTAAATTCACCATATCTGTCCTTAAGCTCCTTCATTTTTGAATCCAGTTCAGGATTTGGCTCCGGTGTTTTAAGGTAGTTACCCAGGATGCAGATCTGAATAACACCTCCATTTTCCTTCAGTGCCACCAACATATCATCTGTCAGATTTCTTGGACTTACACATAATGCCCTGCACGATGAATGAGATGCTAAAACAGGTGCATTTGTTACTTTAAGAACATCGTAGAAAGATTTATCGGAAATATGAGATATGTCTACCATCATGCCAAGCCGGTTCATCTCTTTGACCACCTGCGACCCAAATGGAGAAAGACCATTATTCTCAGGGCCAGCCGGGTCAGTTGATGAATCACAAATATCGTTGTTTTTTGTATGTGCAAGCGTTATATACCTGGCACCAAGGTCATAATATTGTTTTATTCTGGATATGTCTTTTCCAATAGGATAACCATTTTCAACACCAATGAAAGCAGCTATTTTCCCTGCTTTCTTTAACCGGTGCGCATCGTCAGGGCTTGTTGCAATTTCCGCCACTGCATTATTTTTCTCAACATTTTTGTGTATTGCATCGAAAATATCCAGGGCTTTCTGGTGGACTTCGTTGTAAGCCGAGTCATTTCTTGGACCCTGACCGGTGAACACAGCGAAGAATTCTGCATGAAGCCCCCCTTCAATCATCCTGGGAAAATCAACACATCCGTCTTCGTGTCTTACGCCCAGATCAAATGCCGGATCTGAAAATTCCATCGGAGTATCACAATGAGTATCAACCGTCAGGATTGATACATGAATTTTATCAGCCCTCCTGACAAGTTGTTCTTCGCTGTTTCGGCAACCAGCCAGGAAAAAGGCGATCAGTAACAGATTTATAAATATTCTCATCTTTTTTATATTGATTTCTGTTGCAAGATAATTAAAATGAGACCTGCGGTACGAATTTCTTGCCAGTTTAACCTATTTTAACAAAGCAAAAAGCCCCGATCCGCCAACTGGCGGATCGGGGCAGCCATGAAAAGAATGAATTTGCTTTTTGGACAGTAAAAAGCTTCTTACTAAAGTTTCAGAGGGGTAAAGACACTTAACAGAACAATTATCCCGATAACAATTACTACAATTCCTGCAACCATATTTACCCTGACAATAACCCGGAGTCTGATCTTCTTTTTGAACCGGCTGACAAAATAGCTAAGGAAGAACCACCAGGCAATTGCTCCGATAAACACCCCGGGAATAAGAAAAAAAGGTACCAGTTCCGGTCTTATATTTCCATTAATATGAACACCGGAAAAGAAAGCCACAAAGATAAATATCGTATAAGGATTCGAAATTGAAAGAACAAATACCGAGTAATAATCGCGCCATAATGACTTATTAGCTTTTTCCCTGTTCCTTAAGTCTTTAACCGGGTTAGATAAAAGCACATTCAATCCTACACCGATAATAATTAATCCTGCAATTATAGAAACTATGAATCTTTCCTCTTTTATAAAGGCCATAATAACTGTATATCCTATTCCTGATAAGATTGCCAGTAATGTATCGGCAGATGCGAGTCCAAGTCCGGAGAAGAATCCTGAGAGCATTCCCTCTTTATTGTTCTGTTAATCAATACAATACCTATAGGCCCTAATGGCATTGAAACTGTAAGGCCAAGAATTATTCCTTTCAGTAGTATTTCTATAGCCGGTATCATCTTTCCTGATTAGAGTTGTAAATATAGTAAGTTTATCAACCTTAAAAACTGTGTGTGTTTTTGAATAGTTTGGGATGTATAATAAGCACTTTGTTATCCCTCGTGATACCTTTGTGTACCTTAGTGGTAAAAAAATCATTTAACCACAAAGTAGCACTAAGTAAACACAAAGTAAAACAAAGAGGGTGTTACCAATCATTGGTTGGGGGTAAAAAAACCGGAAAATAACTTTTTATTCATGGTAATCAAACACAGACTGTAATTCTTCTGCTATTTTTGGAAATTAGTTTAGTATGGAAGAAAAAAGAAAAATCTGGCATTGGCTTGTCCTTGGAATTTTATCACTGATATGGGGAACAAGTTACATTTTGATGAAAAAAGGGCTTGAATCCTTTTCAGCTATGCAGGTAGGCTCTCTGAGAATAACGATAACTTTTTTATGCCTACTGCCTACTGCTTTAAGAAATTTAAAATATCTGACCAGGACTAATATTCTCTCATTCTTAATAATCGGATTATTCGGCAGTGTGATTCCTGCCTTTCTTTTTCCGCTTGCGGAAACCAGGATCAGCAGCTCCATGGCCGGGATGCTAAATTCCTTAAGTCCGGTATTTACACTGGTACTTGGAGTAGCTTTTTATAAAAGGAAAGCAATAAGGACCCAGTTAGCCGGGATAGTACTTGGCCTGATTGGAGCGGCAGGATTACTCTATTCCGGCTCACTCACTTTCAATCTGTATGGACTGCTGGTAGTCCTTGCCACAATTATGTATGGACTCAGTTCAAATGAGGTAAGTAAAGTAAAAGGGATAAATGGATTCAAAATAACCGCTCTCTCCTTCTTTGTATCAAGCCCCCCGGCAATCATCTACCTCTTATTCTCTGATTTTTCAGCACCTGTGCAGACAGAAAACTGGATCAGGAATCTTTGTTTTATAGGAATTCTTGCGATACTCGGAACTGCAACGGCTCTTGCAATCTTTTATGTACTGATACGCGACACTTCCCCGGTTTTTGGATCTATGGTTACATATCTTATTCCGATAGTAGCTACACTCTGGGGATTTGCAGATAATGAACGATTTTCTTCATCGATGATCTTATCGGTTGTTTTTATACTTGCCGGAGTATTTATTATTAACAGACCCGACCTTTTCACAAAAAAGAATCCATTCCCCGATGAATAAGTATAGCCTTGCAGGACTTTCAGTTTTCGGAGGGATCCTCTCAGGCCTGGCATGGACCGGATGGTGTTCAGGACTTATACTTCTTATTGCATTTGTGCCGTTTTTCCTGATTGAAAATTATTTGTATGAAAATCCCAAAAGGTTTTCTCCCAATTCGTACTTTATTTACATTCTCCCCGGCTTTGTGATCTTCAGTATCGTATCAATGGCATGGATGAGCGTTGCCAGTATTACCGGGGCTATCTGCGTAATTATGGGATTATCATTTTTGATGGCATTCACAATGTGGCTTGCGCATATGGTTCGCATAAGGGCAGGAAATATTCCCGGATTTATAGCTATTATCACATTCTGGCTTGGCTACGAATATATAACCCTGAATGTCAATATAATTTCACCATGGCTAAACCTGGGAAACGGTCTTTTCAAGGATATTCTTTTTATTCAATGGTATGAGATAACAGGAACAGCGGGAGGCTCCTTGTGGATTTTATTTTCCAATCTTTTCCTTACAATGATCCTTGTAAATTCTCTGACAAAAAAGAGATCTAACAGAACATATGTCTTTATCTGGATAATGGTTATAGTTATACCCTCTGCGTTTTCTGTTTACAGATATTTTACAGTAAGTCAAAATAAAACTAATGGATCTGAAGTAGTAATCATCCAACCAAATACAGATCCTTATACCGAAAAGTTCACTGTTCCTTTCGAAGATCAGCTTAAAAAAGTAATTGCACTTGCCCGGACTGAAACCGGGAATAAAACCGACTGGATCATAACGCCTGAAACAACCATTGATGATCCCGTTAACCTTGACGATATGAAAAATGACAAATATGTCAGGACTATTAAAGATATGATAGAACAATACCCGCGGATTAATCTGGTTACCGGATTCGTTACCTACAGGCTCTATCCTGCAACGAAATATGCTCCTACTATCAGTGCAAGGAGAATTGATGCATCAGGTCTTTATTATGACCACTTCAATTCTGCCGTTCAGATCGATAGCGGTAAATCTATCAGCGTATATCATAAATCGAAACTTGTTCCAGGTATTGAAATGCAGTTTTCAAACGGTCCTGGCAGATTTATTGCTGGAATATTGCCTTATCTTGGAGGTACAAAATGGGGCTATGGCATCCAGAAGGACAGAATATGCTTTGAACATCATAGCAATTCCTTAAAAATAGCACCGATAATATGCTACGAATCGGTATTCGGAAAATTCGTAACTGACTATGTCAAAAAAGGGGCTGAAGCCTTATTTATAATAACAAATGATGGCTGGTGGAAAAACACTAACGGATATAAACAACATCTTTACTTTGCTTCTTTGAGAGCAATTGAAACCCGCCGATGGGTTGCACGAGCTGCCAATACTGGGATATCCTGTATAATTGATATCAGGGGTAAGAGAACTGAGGAGACTAATTGGTGGAGCCAGGCTGTAATAAAAGGCGAAATCTACCCTGAAACCAGATTAACAACCTACGTGAAGTATGGTGACTACCTGCTGAAGATTTCAGCATTTATAAGTCTGTTTATTTTCATTATTGTCTTTATTGTAATACCAGTCAAAAAAAAATTAAATCATTAAACCAACTGGTGCAACTCTTATAATATCCTATTGTCTTTATTTACAGGTAAGCTTATCTGGTGGATAGTTTGAACATATACATACATGCACCTCTGATTGAGGATTCTGAGGCTTTCCTTATAATTGAACCGACAGCTGAACTGGAACTTAATCTGACCAGGTTCTCTGCCGTTTTGCCATAGGAGCTTCTTACAGGGTTCCATCATCTTTTGATATTGGGTTGTCAGGTACGCCTAAGGCCAGTGCAGAATCAATAAAAGGGGTGACCTATACATTATCATTGAAGTTCGGAAAATTCTGAGGACTTCTTAAACAATAATGGAAGGGGCCGGGGGATGGGTTCAAAAAAACGGAGAAGCAGGTTTATCAATGAGATTTTTGCGAGTTAAACATAGCTACACCCTCATCGAGCCATTTTTTATACTCCTCTATATTCAGGTTGGTTGGCATTGGCTTATTCAAAGGATTACCTTGGTCATCAGTTATAACATAAAGAGGTAAAGCATTTGTTTTAAACTTCGATATCTCCAGGTCTTCGCATATTTTACCAATAGTTTTTTTCTGTTTACTATCAACTGCCGACATTATCCATTCATTTTCAGGCAATTGAGTTCTATCATCAACATAAAGAGCAATTATGACAAAGTTATCCCTGAGTCTTCTTAGCACTTCAGGATCGGACCAGACCTTAGCTTCCATCAGCTTGCAGTTCGCACAGGCATGCCCCTTAAAGTCCAGTAATATGGGCTTTCCGAGTTCCCTGGCGCATGCCAGACCTTGTTTATAGTCGAAATATCCTTTCAGACCAAGCGGCATACTGAAGATATTATCATGTTTGGGTGCTGAACAAAGTATGTTTGATGATACCGGTTGAATGGCCGAACCGGAATTAGAACTGTTTTCCATAATAAGTTTTGGAAGATTGAACTCCGAAGTTTCCTGAGATGGTAAAAATGAAGTTAATCCTTTCAGAGGAGCTCCGAAAAGTCCCGGAATCAGATATACCACAAATGAAAATACAGTTATTATCAGGAATAATCTGAAAGTGCCAATATGCGGAAGATCACTGTCATGCGGGAATTTGATCTTTCCCATCAGATAAAGACCCAGAAGCGAAAACAGAACTATCCATACAGCAATGAATAAACTTCTTGATAATATTCCGAGAGAGTAAACACTATCGATTGTCATCAGAAATTTCATACTGAAAGCCAGCATTATAAAACCAAGGACAACTTTTATCGAATTCAACCATCCTCCTGATTTTGGTATCCGGCTCATTATAGAAGGGAAAAGGGCAAAAATTGTAAATGGAAGTGCAAATGCAACACCAAATCCTATCATTCCAAAGGTTGGTTTTAAAATGTCACCACTTGCGGCTTCAACAAGAAGAGCGCCAATAATCGGGCCTGTACATGAGAAGGAGACAATTACGGTTGTTAATCCCATGAAAAATGCAGCGACGATACCACCTTTATCTACTTTCGAATCGGCACCGGTAACCCACCTGTTTGGCAGCAGAATTTCAAAAGCACCGAAAAATGAAATTGCAAATACTACAAATAACGCAAAGAAAATTATGTTTGGGATCCAATGAGTGCTTAATGTGTTGGCGAATCCGGCTCCGGCACTTGTAAGCGAAACAATTATTCCAAGTGATGAATATATCAGAACTATTGAAATGCCAAAAATCAGTGCCTTAAAAACAGCTTTGGTCCTGTTTTCAGAACCTTGAGAGAAAAAAGCAACTGTCATAGGGATCATTGGGAAGACACAAGGAGTAAGAACTCCAGCAAAACCTGCCAGAAGAGATATAATAAAGTACTTCAACAAACCCCTTCCTGATTTAACAGGAGCAGCATCACTTCCCGAAGTATTACCACTTTTAATAATCTGATTTACAGCATTGTCAGCTATTTTTATTGTAAAATCGACATCTTTTGGCGGAGAACAGGTTGCATTATTACAAGCCATAAAATTCACAACACCTTTAACGGTAAAAGTGGATGCATCTCCAGAAATTTTCTGACGGAATTCTGCAGTATTGCTGAAGGTTTTGATCTTAAAGCCAAACGCTTCATCCAGTACTTCAACCGGTTTTGTAACTTCAAAAGTTTTCCCTAAAAGTCTATAACCCTGAAGAGTGTCTAAACTAAAAGATGTCGGGATAGGTCCCCCTGCAGGAATATCTATCGAATAAATATGAGAACCCTTATCGATAGTGGCAGTAAAAATTAAGTCATATTGTTTATCACCTTTCTTTTCATAGCTGAAATCCCATGTAACCGGATCATAGATCTGAGCTGAAATATGTGAAACAAAAAGAATGAAGGATATAATAAGTATAAGTTTTCTCATTCCGATACTGATTTATTCGTGTCAATTTTTCCTTTGTGTTACTTTTTTTCCTTAGTGTTACTTTGTGGTTAAATGATATTTTTACCACAAAGGAACACAAAGGTTTGCACTAAGGTTCACAAAGATAAAAAAAGAACTTACACAGAGCTGCACAGTGTAAACACAGAGTTGCACAGAGAATTTACTGATAAGCTTTTGTTTTTTTGCACTGTGCCCTATACCCTGTACCTTGAGCCGCGCTTAGGCCAGATCTATCTCATTATCATAATGGTCGTAAAAATGATATTCGAGCATATGATATGATGTAACTGCTTGTATCTTAAGGCTGATCTTATATTTAAAGTTCCATTTCCTGAAGATCGGAAACAGACCTTTTTTAAGAAATGATGCTACAAATGGGTGAACATTAAGAATTAGCTTCCGGGTTTTAATCTTGTCTACAATAAAAGAGAGTCCTCTTTCGAGTTCATCAGTAAAAAGTATAGTAGGCTTGGTTTCGCCTGTTCCCTGGCATGAAGGGCATTTTTCATTGGTAATTATGTTCATTTCAGGTCTAACTCTTTGCCTGGTAATCTGCATAAGACCAAATTTTGTGAGAGGAAGTATATTATGCTTGGTTCTGTCATTTGCCATCACTTCCTTCAGTTTATCGTAAAGTTGTTGTTTGTTATCCTGCGACTGCATATCAATAAAATCGACAACAATAATTCCACCCATGTCCCTGAGTCTCAGTTGCCTTGCAATTTCTGTTGCAGCTTCCATATTAACCTCAAGGGCATTTGATTCCTGATCATTCCCCGACCTTGATCTGTTACCGCTGTTGACATCGATAACATGAAGAGCTTCGGTATGTTCAATAATAAGATATGCGCCATGTTTGAAAGATACTGTCTTACCGAAGAGGCCTTTTATCTGTTTATTGATTCCAAAATGGTCAAATATTGGCAGAGTGCTTTTATAATATTTGACTATTTTTTCTTTCTCCGGGGCTATACCTCTTATATAAGTCCGGATATCTTCTGCCAGCGATGGTTCATTGATATGAATACTGTTAAATGTAACATTAAGCATATCTCTGAGGATTGTTGAAGTCCTGTTCATCTCCCCGATAAACAACTTTGGAGATTTGATCTCCTTTTTTACAGTCGCGAAACCTGATTCCCATTTTTGGACAAGTTCCCTTAACTCAGCATCCAGAACAGCAACTTTTTTACCTTCGGCTACTGTCCGCACAATAACTCCGTAGTTACGGGGTTTAATGCTCTGAACGAGAGTTTTAAGACGATTTTTTTCCTCGAGGCTCTCAATTTTCGAAGAGACGGATACCTTATCAGAGTAAGGCATCAAGACAAGGTTTCTTCCTGCAAGAGAAATCTCGGAAGCAAGCCGGGGACCTTTTGTTGAAATGGGCTCCTTTGTGATCTGAACTATCACAGTCTGTCCGGTGGTCAAAACATCTGTAATCTTACCGTCTTTGTCAATATCAGGTTCAGGTTTGAACTTATGCACGGGTGGCACTTTCCCTTGTTTTTGAAGAGCAGTCTGATAGTATTTGTACTGTGTTCTGAACTGGGCCCCAAGATCGAGATAATGCAGAAAAGCATCACGTTCGTAACCTACATTTATAAATGCAGCATTCAGCCCGGGCATGATCTTCTTTACCTTTCCCAGGTAAATATCCCCGACTGAAAATTTAACATTACGTTTTTCCTTGTTTAACTCAATTAACTGCTTGTCTTCCAACAAGGCTAAAGAAACTTCGGAATCACTTACATCAATGATTAAATCCTTGTTTACCACTTCACTATATTAATCAGAGTTAATATATTATCAACCACATCCGACATCCTGATATAATAAACCTAAAGACCATCAGATCTTTAGGCTTAATATATACATTGACTGACCACTTAATGATCTGCTACTTCTTCTTATGTCTGTTCTTCCGCAAACGCTTTTTACGTTTGTGAGTGGCCATCTTATGTCTTTTTCTTTTTTTACCGCTTGGCATAGAGGATTATTTCTTAACGTGTGATTTAACTTTGGTTATAAAAGATTTTGCTGGTTTGAAAGCTGGGATATTGTGCGCAGGAATGATGATCGTTGTATTCTTGGAAATATTCCGTGCTGTTTTTTTGGCTCTTTTCTTTACGATAAAGCTTCCAAAACCCCTGAGATAAACGTTATTACCTTTTACCATAGAATCTTTTACAGTTTCCATAAGGGCTTCAACAGTTTTCTGTACTGTTACCTTTTCAATACCAGTGTTCTTGGCAATTTCATTAACAATGTCTGCTTTAGTCATTTTTCGTGAAGTTTAAAATTCAACAAATTATTTTGAGTAATCGTTTTTTCAACTGTGCAAATATAAAAATATTATTTGTTTAAATAGAAACACTTAGATAATAATTTTTTTTTTTGCTTTTATTAATGCCTTAATTACAATGAAATAGATAAATGACAACAATAATTTCCTGAAAACTCAGAAAAAACGATAAATCAAGAAGCAATTCGTAAAATATTGATTAATTGTGCTTTAATCAATTAATTCTGACTTTCGTTGTAGAAAGTGGTTTTTTTATTAACTTTACATTCCGGAAATTGGATAATAAATAAATATATAACTATATGTCAATCAATAAAGTTATACTTGTCGGTAATGTCGGAAAAGATCCTGTAATCCGGTATTTTGATAAGGGTGTTGCCAAAGCAACTTTCCCTCTTGCTACAAGCGAGACGTATACAAATCAACAGGGAGAAACTATAACTTCGACAGAATGGCATAATATTGTTCTATGGCGTGCTCTGGCTGAAGTGGCTGAAAAAACAATCAAAAAGGGTTCACAGGTATATATAATAGGGAAAATTAAAACCCGGTCATATGTAGATAAAGATGGGGTTAATAAATATATAACGGAGATCCTAGCAGATACTTTACTATTGCTTGAGAAAAAACAAGCACCTGTCAATTCATCGGCGCATGTTGATCTTTCAAAAGGTGAGGCACACGACAAAGGAACCTCCGGGTCAGTGGTAAGTGAACCTCCCGTATCATATCAGCCAGGTAATGAAAACAATGATAAGAATTGGTCTGACAAAGGTAATCCTGACAATGAGGAACCTGGCAGTGACAGCAAGACTGGCATCGCTCAGAATGAGGATGATCTGCCTTTCTAGATAGTTTTATTAATAGAAATTCAATTGGAACCTGATTTTCCACTTTCATTGTTAATTCTACAAACAGGTATTGGCATCAATACTCCTGATTTTAAAATAGTTATTGGTTTAATAATCCTCATTATCCTTCTGATTGGTTCAGCACTTGTGTCGGCCTCCGAAGTAGCTTATTTTTCTTTCAGACCAGAGGATATTGAAAATTTAAAAACAAACAGGGACAAAAAATCAAAGGCAATACTGAAGCTTTACAGTAATCCCGAAAAACTGTTGAGCACCGTGCTGGTTGCAAATAATACTATTAATATAGCTATTGTTTTACTGGCTGCATTTCTAAGCTCAAGAACGTTTGATTTCAGTATGGATCCTGTTTTGGGATTCATAACAAATGTTGTTGTAATAACTTTTCTACTGCTTTTTTTTGGTGAGGTAATGCCTAAAGTTTACGCTTCAAGAAACCAAATTACCATGGCTAAGCTGATGGCTTACCCGTTAACTGTCCTGGAAAAAGTCTTTCAGCCTGTTACTTCTTTGCTGATCTTCTCCTCTGCATTCGTAAAAAGAAGAACAGGAACACGGAGGTCGAACATCAGTATGGATGACCTCTCGGATGCCCTTGAACTGACGTCAGAAGACTTTAATGAAGATGAAAAAATACTTAAAGGAATTGTCAATTTCGGAAATATCAACGTCAGTGCAATAATGTGCTCACGGATTGATGTGACAGCAATTGATATCAAATCGGGATTTGATAAAATTGTGCCTGTGATAATTGATTCGGGATTTTCGAGAATTCCTGTCTATTCAGGTTCGTTCGATAATGTAAAGGGAATTTTATACGCAAAGGATGTTGTTCCTTATACAAATAATCCGGGCAGTTTTAAGTGGCAGGCTCTGCTTAGGCCACCCTATTTCGTACCTGAAACAAAAAAGATTAATGATCTTCTAAAGGAGTTTCAGACCAAGAAGATTCATATGGCTGTGGTAATCGATGAATATGGAGGAACCTCAGGAATTGTTACTCTCGAAGATATCCTGGAAGAAATTGTAGGGGAGATAACTGATGAAAGTGACGATGATCAGTCTTTATTCCGTAAACTGGATGAAACAACTTATATATTTGAAGCCAAGATCTCACTAAACGATTTTTGCAAGGTTGTCAATATTGAAGAGGATCTTTTTGACGAGATAAGAGGAGAATCTGAGACACTTGCCGGTCTTATCCTTGAAATGACAGGCGAAATTCCACAGAAAGATAAGACAATCAAATATGGGGATTTTCTTTTTAGAATAGAATCGGCCGACAAAAGAAGGATAAAAGAGATCCGTGTCGAAATAAATAAAAAGAATGGTGACATTAAAAAGGATTAGTACCTTAACAGTGTTTATCTTATTAATTGCTTCCAACAGTTGCAGGGAAGTGGCGGTGCCAAAACCCAGGGGCCACTTCAGGATCGACCTCCCAAAAAGGCAGTATATTCAATACGATGATCAGACAGATAAGAAAGGAAAGATTCCGTTAACTTTCGAATATCCGGTATATGGACATCTCACTTTTCAGGAAAAGAATGGGTCAAACCAGGGTTGGTTTAATATAGAATTCCCCTTCTATAAAGCCAAAATCTATCTTACTTATAAAGCTGTAAACAATGATTTGGACAGCCTTTTGGAGCAGAGTTATCAGCTGAATGTAAAATATCATATTACAAAAGCCGATGCAATTAATGAACAGGTTTTCAGCAATCGTGAAAATAAAGTTTACGGAATTTTGTACGATTTAAAGGGAAATACTGCATCGGCAGTTGAGTTTTATGTAACTGACAGTCTTAGCCATTACCTGAGAGGATCTCTCTATTTTGCTGCTGAGCCAAATGCAGATTCCCTGTCACCGGTAATCGATTTTTTCAGAGAAGATATCATACATCTGATTGAAACACTGAAGTGGAAAAATTAACATCTTGAAGCTATCAATGGGTTGTATTACAAAACATTATCTAAATGAGTTCTCCATCCTTGGGGTGTGGAAAATTGAAGAGGACCTGAATACGCTACTCGATTTTGTATCGCTTGATAATGATGAAAAGAAGAAATATAAAGGATTCAGCAGCAACTCACGGAAACTTGAATTTTTAAGTGTAAGGGCATTACTCTCAGAACTTATCGGAAAAGAGGCACAGATAGTATATAATAAGAATAACAAACCGTTCCTTAGAGATGGTTCAAGGTTTATCAGTATTTCTCATTCATATAAACTCACTGCAATACTACTGAGCACCAATGAGAAAGTTGGAATAGATCTGGAGTATATGAGTTCCAACATTGCTGCTCTTGCATTCAAATTCATTAACAGGAAGGAAAAAGTTACAAAAGAACAGGAAGAACGTAAATATCACCTTTATATTCACTGGTGTGCAAAAGAAGCTCTATATAAAATCTGTGATAAAGAAGGGATCAGTATAAGAAATAACATAACAATTGAACCTTTTATAGTTAGAGAAGCGGGTGAGATCAAAGGACGGGTTCTGACAAATAAAATAAATGAGTCATTTGACCTGTACTATTCCAGATATGATAACTATGCTATAGTATGGACAAAAAAAAATTATGAAACACATATGATTGATCCTGATCATTTTGAAGAGAGAAAATGACTCACGTACAATCCCTTGTAGCGAGCTCAGCGAAGAAAATCATGTTCGTTTCTCCTGGTTAAGCGGGAGGTCGCCAGAGTCCGGAATAAATAATATTGACTGATGAAAACATATAATTTCCCCGAAAGAAAGAGCATTGCTCTGCTTCTTGACCCTGATAAAGCCAAAGAAAATTCTCTTCGGAACATCATTAAAACAGCAAATGAGAGTAAAACCGATTATATTTTTGCCGGAGGTAGCCTTACATTTAACAGTATAGAAAATCTGATAACTGAGATCAGGAAGCTTTGTTCAATTCCTGTTATTCTATTCCCGGGCAATCTTCTTCAACTATCCCATAAAGCCGACATCATCCTTCTTCTTTCACTTATTTCAGGACGTAATCCGGAATTACTGATTGGCAATCATGTGATTGCAGCTCCTTACCTGAAAGATGTTAAGGAAAAAGTTGTGTCAGTAGGATATATACTTATAAGCTGCGGCAACAAGACTTCGGTCGAATATATCAGTCAGACTGAAGCAATCCCATCTGATAAACCTGAAATTGCAATAGCTACTGCCATGGCCGGTGAGATGCTGGGTCTGCAAATGATATATCTCGAAGCCGGCAGCGGAGCAACAAACACTGTTCCGGTCAGCCTGGTCAGAGCGGTAAGGGAAAATATTTCAATACCCCTGGCTGTCGGTGGCGGTATAAAAAATAGTAATCAGGTTGAGGAAATTTTTAACGCGGGTGCCGATCTGATTATTCTTGGAAACGGCTGTGAGAATAATCCTTCTTTACTCACTGAAGCCTGTAGAATCAGGGATAAGTTCAATAAAAATAAATAATCAGTAATTTAATTCCATAACTTATCTGAATAACTCAAACATCGGTTCCCCTGTACAGGCATTAGGATATGGCACTTTGCAGAGCGTTGATAAAGTAGCAGCAATATCCGTCATATTCACCTTTCGTGTCACTGTAGCCCTGTTGACTGTCCAGCCGTACCAGATCAACGGAACATGAGAATCATACTCATAGGGAGAATTATGATTCGTCACATAGTCACTCTCTTTTTCAACCCAGCCAGGATTCAGGGTAACTATAACATCTCCTGATCTCTGAGGACTAAAATTATTTATGATCCTTTTCAGATTACCATTTCCAAAATCATTCGCCTCAAAGGTAGAATAAGGGTAAGCCGCCTCAACACCCGTAAACTGAACCAGGAAACGGGCAACTTTCTTCTGCACATCATCAAGCGAGAGCCGGGCGTCTTCTATAAGAGTTCTGTTGAGAAAAATCTGTCTCTCAGAATATCCTTTTACCCAGTCACCTTCTTTATAAACTGCATTAAGATAACTCCTCAGCAACTGCAACGCCTGATTCTGCTGAAAGTATCCCGAAGGAATGCGATTATTTTCCAGGACTTTCGGAATCTCGGAAATTCCATGAGCAGCTGTAAAATAAATCAGCACGTTTTTCTTACCTATACTGTCATTCAAATAAGTAAGAAGATTCTTAATATCGTCATCAAGACGTAAAATAGCATCGCCCATCTCCACCGATGATGGTCCGAACCGATGGCCAATATAGTCTGTTGATGAATAGCAGATTGAAAGATAATCAGTCACATCATCTTTACCCAAACGCTCATTTTGAATGAGTCTGATGGCAAAGTTGGTTGTAAGTGAATTCCCGAATGGTGTTTCTCTCAGCAGAGAATAATCATTTTTTGTACTATAGCCTCCTTTTGATCTTAGTTTTTTCAGATCGTATGGGAAATAATTAATATTGTTGAAACCCATCTCGTAACTGTTAGAATCAGGAAGGCAATCCGCATATTCCTTCGCGGGTCTGAGAAGGCTCCAGGTGGAATTCAGGTATGTATCCGAAAATTTCATCGCATTAAAGTCATTTACCCAGTCAGGAAGTGTATTAATATAATATGTACTTGACATCCATGTTCCGGTAGTATTATCAAACCAATAAGCAGCTGTTGCTGCATGGCCGGCAGAAAAAATTGCTGAACTTTCTCTAATACCCACTCCAAAAGATTTTGCCTTTTTGTTGGTCGACATTTCAAGCTCATCTGAAAATGTTGATACCAGAAGGTTTGCAGGTGAATGTAATCCTGCTTCAAAACTTCCGCCTACTGAATTAACGGTCAAATCTTTGGTACAATTAATCAGTTCATTCTTAAGAGGAACATACCAGTCATCAGAGGTTATTCCGTGAAATGAAGGTTCAGCGCCTGTAGCTATTGTTGCATGACCAGGAGCAGACTGCGTCAGCATATATTCATATGAGGCATTTTTAAAGTATGTTCCCTCATTAATAAGTCTTTTTATTCCATTTTCACCAAACTTGTCCCTGAACTTCTCGAGCTGATCATACCTCAACTCTTCGACCACGATCCCTATAACCAGGCGAGGTTTATCCGGCGGAAGATAAGCCCCCTGACCAGATATTTTTAAAAAAACAGTTATCGATAATATGATTGCAGCAGAACTTTTTCTTAATAAGTGACTATTCTTCATATCCTGTAAACGCAGATTTTCAAATTTCTATATAAAGCAGTTTCTTCTGAATGAAAACAAGGTGTAAAAATACTTGTTTTAATTACAGAAGCAAGTGATGAAGATTATTTAATAACCACGAACCTTCCAAAGAAAGAGGTTCCGGCAGAAACATCACTGAATACAACGGTGTATATACCTGCCGCTAACGATTTCAGATCAATTACAAGGGGAATTCCCTGAAAGGCTGTCGTATTATAATCTGACATTAACTTGCCCGACTGATTGATAATACGGACGTTTATTTTCCCGGTTATAATATCGGAAAGCAATGCCTTGATGCTGTTTTTTGCCGGGTTTGGGTAGAGGAGTATGGGATTTGATGATTCTAAAGTATCAATACCATTCGGAAGTAGTGACATATCTACAATTAAATCAGTCCTTTGTCCATAGGTAACAGTTATATTATTAATAGTTGTATCACGGTAGCCGGTAGCCGAAAAGGTCAGGTTCCATGAACCCGGGACAAGCATTCTGACAAAACTACCTGTCAGTGTGTCGGAATAAACCTGAGAACTGTCTTTGTCGTAAGCCGCAATAAAGACTTTTGCCGGTACAGGAGCATGAGTTTTGGCATTACGAACCATTCCGTGAATTCCGTATAAAGCATTTTCAAGATAACCAAGCAGGGAACGCCGGTTATCCTCCCAGAGAAGAGTTAATTGAGTTGCCGGAGTAATGTACTGATCATCAAGCTCAATGGTTACCTCTCTCCCATGCAGTTCCCAGGTCATAAAATCCTGTCTCCCTCCGTAAACTATGTACCAGACTGCCCCTCGTGTGACTCCGTTATCGAGAATATTCATATATGCCGGACCTGCATAGAGATGCGCAGTATCGGCATATGCCCGGCTAATTGAATTAAACCACGAGTCATCTGCATGCAGCTTTGAAAGCCACCTGTCCCATGGATAATTAACAACCTCCGAACCGGAGTGAAAATTAGCAGAAAGGACAAATTTATGCTTTCTCATAAATTTTATCATATCAAGGGTCTCTTTCTGTTTCTCAGTATTGGGTGTTATAGGATCCGGAAAATTACGGTTGAGATCATAACCGTTTGCATTATACCGGGTCGGAGAACTAATTGTATTTCCTGTACCATATGTTCCATCAGGGTTTGCCAGGGGGTTTATCCAAATCTCCAGATTGTCAACAAGGTTTTTCACCCTGTTGCTGACCGCATAATTCTTAAGAAGATAATCAATCAGATGAAGCATAAGTATAAATCCTCCGGTCTCGTCTCCGTGCATAGTCGAAGTGTAAAAAACTTCAGGTTCATCCTCATCGGCTGCTGCATTATCGGAGATTTTCAGAGCAAGAACCAGTTTGCCGTTCACACTTGTGCCAATTGTATCGAGGTGGCACAATGCAGGATAAAGTTTAACAAAACTTTGCATTATCGAATCATACTGGGAGTATGTAGGATAGTTATCCCATTGCGTGGCCTGATTTACATTCAATGCAGAGAGAATACTTTTAGTATTTACCCTCTCTACTATCTGGTAATCAAACTTTTGCATAATGAACCATTCGGCTGTCAATGGGGACAAACTAATATGAACAACTTTATCTTTAACTGATAAAATTGAAATCCTGGCAGTAAGTTTCTCAATAGATTTATTATTTGTAAAGGGAATTGTGACTTCCACCTGTCCGTCCTTGCTGATAATCTGGCGGAGTCTGTTATCAGGAATAATATTTTGTGATTCGCACTTCAGAGCTGATAAAACAAATAAGAATACTATTATCAGGAAATGTCTCACTATAAATGCTTTAAACGTTAAACCTTATGTGCAGGATATCACCATCACCAACAATATAATTTTTTCCTTCTATATAAAATTTCCCTGCTTCCTTACATGCGTGCTCTGAACCGAGGGAAATAAAATCGTGATATTTCATAACCTCAGCTCTGATAAACCCTCTCTCAAGATCACTATGTATGACTCCAGCTGCTTTAGGGGCGGTCATGCCGGTTTTAATTGTCCATGCCCTGATCTCCATCGGTCCGACTGTGAAAAAAGTTTGAAGATTCAACATTTTATAAGCTGCCCTCACCAGTTTATCTACACCGGGTTCGGTCAATCCTGCATCCTTTAGAAATGCCATCCTGTCTTCATTATTTTCCAGTTCAGCTATGTCTGCTTCTATTGCGCCTGCAATAACCAGAATTTCGGGATCTCTGTACTTTAGAAACTCCTTGACGTTTTCTACATATTTATTACCGGTAATGGCTGATTTCTCATCAACATTACATACATACATTACGGGTTTCATCGTAAGAAGAAAGAGATCATCGACATATTTTTTCTCTTCTTCCTTTAATTCCAGAGTTCTCGCATTTTTAAACTCCTCAAAGTGTTCACGGTAAAGATGAAGGATTTCCATCCCATGTTTTGCATCTTTATCTCCCGCTTTTGCAGCCCGTCCAAGACGCTCAATCTTTTTTTCTACCGATTCCAGATCTTTCACCTGCAATTCCAGATCTATAGTTTCAAGGTCGCGAACCGGGTCAACGGAACCATCGATATGAGGTAGAGCTTCATTATCGAAGCATCTGAGGACATGAATCAATGCATCGGTGTTTCTGATATCTCCAAGGAATTTATTACCTACTCCTTCTCCTTTATTAGAACCTTTTGCTAATCCGGGAATATCGACGATCTCTACAGTTGTGTGAACGATTCTGTCAGTAACCTGATGCTTTTCAAGCTCATAAAGCCGCGGATCGGGAACCTGAACCACTCCCATATTCGATTTTGTTGCACTGAACGCAAAAGCATTTGTTTCCCCTTTGGTATTTGATATACAGTTAAAAATTGTCGTTTTACCAACATTGGTTATCCCTATAATTCCACATTGAAGAGCCATCTGTAAACCGGATTGATTGATTCAGCAGCAAATTTATCATAATTCCGGGGATAATTCAATAACAGAGTGCCTAGAGTGCCTAAAGTGCCTAGAGTACTTAAAGTTCTAATCAGTATTATGTTTTTCATTATTATCAACTTTAGGCACTTCAAACTTTACTTTTACTTTAAGTACTCTAGGCACTTTAGCTCACTTTAAGTACTTTTTAGTTTCTATCTTTAAACCTTTGAATCTTCTTCCCATCTAAGAAGAAAATCAATATTGAAATTGGATAATATTCGGTCCGACGATAACATTTCTGAATTACTTAAGGAAGATCTGAATAAAGGTTTCCGGCTTTTGGTTGAAAAATACAGCTCGAAACTTTATTGGCACATCCGCAGGCTTGTAATTATCCATGAAGATGCTGATGATGCACTTCAGAACACTTTTATGAATGCATGGAGAAGTATTGATAATTTCAGAAGTGATAGTTCTCTTTATACCTGGCTTTATTCAATAGCAACCAACGAAGCACTGACGTTAATTAATAAAAGAAAAAGAAATGCCGCTGTCTCGATCAATGATTTAGAAAGTTATTTTGCTAATTCTCAGGAAGGTAGTACGTGGTTCGACGGTGATGAGGCTCAAATGAAACTCCAAAATGCTATACTTAAGCTTCCTGAAAAACAGCGTATCGTTTTTAACCTGAAGTATTATGATGAAATGACTTATGAAGAGATGAGCAAAGTATTGAAGACTTCAGAGGGAGCCCTGAAAGCATCTTATCATTATGCAGTAAAAAAAATTGAAAAAACAATAATCAAGGATTAAACCTTTTTATTACCTGACAATCTAAATCAATGATGCAAAAGTTAAATGACATACCAGATAAAAATCCTTTTAAAGTACCTGACAACTACTTTGAAGAGGTAAACAGAAAAATAATTTCTGCTACATCAGGTTTTGACAAGGAAGTCAAAGTGGTAAGTACATCTGGCAGGTTAAGAACCTATTTTCTCATCGCTGCTTCTGTTACCGGCTTTATTCTAATCAGTTATACGGCAATAAAGCTTTTCACCACTGATAAAATATCTCCTCAGGTATCAGAAGTTCAATATAATTTGAACCCGGATTCTTACCTGAATGATATTGATGTTTCTTCACTTGAAGAAAAAGCATCTTCAATTGTTTTTTCTGAAGAAAGACCAGAGGTAAGCAACAAAGACATTATTGAATATCTTTTGCTGGAAAACATTGAATTAAATGATATTTATGAAAAATTATAAATTTGAAGTCATGAAAAGAGTAGTCATTGTTATACTTATAATACTAGGGTTTCCGGCTATCAGATCGGCAGCCCAGAATCCGAACCTGGAAAAACTGAATAACTATAAAATCGGATTCTTTACAAGAAGACTTAATTTAACCTCCGGGGAGGCCGAAAAATTCTGGCCCGTATATAATGAATATCAGGGTCAGAGGAATCAGGTACAACTGGAGAAGCTGAAACTTAACAGGAATTTTAATCAGAACGGAAGTACTCTGAGTGATAATCAACTGGTAGAAATGGGTGATGCATATATTGATTGTATTGTCAGGGAGTCGGCTCTTGCTGTAGGATTTCATAAAAAACTTAAAGAGGTATTGCCACCATCAAAGGTTATAATGTATTACCAGGCAGAAAACCAATATAAGGCTCAACTTCTTAATGAGTTGCAGAGTGTCAGGCAACAACAGAAAGTAAGACCGGGACGTAATTTCTAAGTTAGTGGATGGTGACCGGCGACTACAAGCTGATGATTTTTTGCCAGTTAAGATTTCGAACAAAGTCTATCGATTTTTCAATTTCAGGATACATAACCTTGTCATCATTAATAAACGGGATTAATTGACGGAAGGATTTTACTACTTCTTCAAGCAGTACTGATGATCTTAGTGGCCTCCTGAATTCCAGGGCCTGAACGGCAGTAAAGAGTTCAATGGCTATTATCTTTTCAAGGTTTTCTGCAACACGCAACAATTTTGTTGCCCCGTTGGCACCCATGCTTACATGATCCTCCTGTTCATTGGATGAAGGTATGGAATCTACAGATGACGGTGTACAAAGCTGTTTATTCTGACTAACGATTGAGGCTGCAGTATATTGAGGTATCATGAAACCACTATTCAATCCCGGATTTGCAACAAGGAATTCAGGAAGTTCCCTTTGGCCGGCTATCAATCTGTAGATTCTTCTTTCAGAAATACTTCCTAACTCAGCCAGCGCAATAGCGAGGTAGTCGAATATGAGGGCAAGCGGCTGACCATGGAAATTTCCTCCTGATACAATCAGATCTTCATCAGGAAATATTGTCGGGTTATCAGTTACAGAGTTGATCTCCGTGAGAATTACTGATTTTGCATAGGTAATTGCATCCTTGCTGGCACCGTGGACCTGGGGAATACACCGGAATGAGTAAGGATCCTGCACATGTGCTTTTTTTCGTGAAATCAGCTGGCTCCCTTCAAGCATTTTTCTGAAAGCTTCTGCAGTGGCAATCTGACCCTTATGTGGTCTGATTTTATGTACACACTCGAAAAATGGATCGAGCCGTCCGTCATATGCTTCAAGTGAGAGGGCTGAAACTATATCAGCAATTGCCGATAGTCTCTCTGCCATTGTGATAATATATACCCCGTAAGAACTCATGAATTGCGTTCCATTCAGAAGTGCCAAACCCTCCTTTGACTGTAATTCCACCGGCGACCATCCAAATTTTTTAAGAATTAAATCTGATTCAGATATCTTGCCATTATACATCACCTCTCCCATTCCGAGAAGAGGAAGCACCAGATGTGCCAGGGGAGCCAGGTCACCAGATGCCCCGAGCGATCCCTGCTCATATACTATCGGAGTTACACCCTCATTGAAGAAGTCAATCAGCCTCTGAATTGTAGAAACCTGAACACCTGATTTTCCAAGACTAAGTGCATGAATTTTAAGAAGCAGCATAAGCCTGACAATTTCCTCTCTTACAATGGGCCCGGTACCGCAGGCATGTGACATAACGAGGTTTTCCTGTAGTTTATTGAGCTGATCTTTACTGATAGTTTTATTTTGAAGCGAACCAAAACCGGTAGTGATCCCATAGATAGGCAATGTGTTATTCTCCAGCTTATGATCAAGGTACTTCCTGCAAACAGTTATAAGATTTACAGATTCCTGCGAGAGAGAGAGTCTGGCATTCTTATTGAGAATTTCCAGGATTGTTTCCAGCTTAAGGTCCTCAGGTGATATTTTAAAATTCATTATTCAAATGATTTAAAGATAAAAGACAAAAGTAAAAAGACAAAAGTGAATAAAAAATAAGGTAAAAGACAAAAGTAAAAAGACAAAAGCCATATCTTATAAACAGAATAAGTCTGTTATGTGATTACTTTTATCTTGTGACTTTTGTCTTTTGTCTTTTGTCTAATTTGAAGAATTAAATTTCTCTTTTACAAATTTACTGAGTTCAATCAGAGGTATGCTTTTTTGTTCGCTTGTGGACATAATCTTAATTGTAATACTGTTTTTTATAATCTCATCTTCACCAGCAATTATTATATAGGGAATCTTTTTGGAATCGGCATATGACATCTGCTTTTTAAGCTTTACTGTATCTGGATATAATTCACTTCTTACATTTTGGCTACGTAATAAATCAAGAATTCTAAGCGCATACGATGTTTCCTTCTCCCCAAAATTAACTACCAGTATCTCAGTAGAAGATACTCTTATGTCATCAAAAAGATTTAACTGATTGAGAACATCATAAATCCTGTCGGCACCGAAAGAAATTCCCACACCTGATACTCCTTCCATTCCAAAAACTCCGGTCAGATTATCATAACGACCACCACCACAAACACTCCCAATCTCAATGTCTTTTGCTTTTACTTCAATGATTGCTCCAGTGTAGTAGCTCAGTCCACGTGCTAAAGTCAGATCTAATTCAACTTTTGTATTGAGTTTTGCTTTTTTAATATAACCAAAAAGTTTTCTTAATTCATCGATTCCCATTTTACCAGTTGCAGAATTTATTAGTCTTTTCTCCAATGTATTAAGTTTTGTTCCGTTGGATCCTTTTAGTTTCAAAATAGGTTGCAGTTTCTTAATAGCGGATGAAGAAATGCCTTTCTCTCTGAGTTCCAAATTAACCGCATCTATTCCTATCTTTTCGATTTTATCAATCGCAACCGTGATATCAATAATCCTGTCAGACTCCCCGATATAGTCTGCTATTCCAGCAAGAACTTTCCTGTTATTAATTTTTATAACTGTGGAGATTTTCAGCTTCTTAAAGATATCATCAATTATTCTTATGAGCTCATACTCATTTAATAATGAGTCGCTTCCAATCACGTCAACATCGCATTGAAAGAACTCGCGGTATCTGCCTTTCTGGGGTCTGTCGGCTCTCCAGACCGGCTGTATCTGATATCTTCTGAATGGGAAGACAATTTCATCCCTATGTTGTACAACATAACGTGCGAATGGCACTGTAAGATCGTATCTCAAGCCTTTTTCGCAGATCCTCGAAGAGAGTTTACCAGATTCACGCTTAGCAAGTTCATCATCGCTTACTGATGACATAAAATCACCTGAATTCAGTATTCTGAAAAGAAGCTTATCTCCTTCCTCTCCATACTTACCCAGCAGAGTAGTAAGATTTTCAATAGCCGGAGTCTCAATGGGCTGATAGCCATATAACCTGAATATCTGTTTTATAGTTTCAAAAATATATTCACGTTTCAGCATCTCGTCTGTTGAGAAATCTCTTGTTCCTTTCGGTATGGATGGTTTTGAGGACATAATAAGCTAATAAAAGATAAAAGACAAAAGTATAAAGACAAAAGAACAATCAAAAGGTTTAAAACTAAATCTTTCACTTCTCAACTTTTATCTTTTTACTTTTATCTTTTGTCTTGACAATCAATATTTTTCCGGTACGAATGTCTGTTCTGTAACCGGAGGTCTGACATAAGCTACATCGTGTTTTAACGGAGGTAGTTTCAAGGGTCTGGGTGTAAGGTCCTCGTAAGGAATGAGAGATAGAAGATGGTCTATACAATTAAGTCTTGCTCTCTTTTTATCATCGGCATGTACAACATACCAGGGAGATTGTTTGGTATCGGTATAGGAGAACATTTTGTCTTTCGCCATTGAATATTCGATCCATTTATCACGCGATTCGATATCCATGGGACTGATCTTCCATCGTTTGGTCTGGTCCTTTATTCTATCCTGGAAGCGTTTTTCCTGTTCATGGTCGCTGACTGAAAACCAGTACTTAATAAGAATTGTACCTGACCTGATCAGCATCTTTTCGAATTCAGGACACGATCTGAGAAACTCCTCGTACTCATCATTTGTGCAGTAACCCATAACCTTTTCAACGCCAGCCCTGTTATACCAGCTCCTGTCGAACAGTACGATCTCACCCCCTGCCGGCAATTCGGAAGCATATCTCTGGAAGTACCATTGTGACTTTTCCTTTTCTGTCGGTATGCCAAGAGCAACAATTCTGCATATTCTGGGATTCAGACAACCTGCAATAGTTTTTATAACACCTCCCTTTCCGGCTGCATCCCTGCCTTCAAATACAACAACAACCTTTAGCTTATTCGCTTTAACCCATTCCTGAAGTTTTACAAGCTCAACCTCAAGATTCATAAGCAGCTTATCGTATTCCTCAGAATCAAGTTTTTTCTGCTTTTCCTGTTCTACATCATGATATAAATCATCATTTTTCTTGGTCACTTTGGTTGATTTCTTCTCTTTTTGATTTGCCATGACATGATGTTTTTATGAAACAGAAATTTAACAATTTTTTTTTGGAAAATGAAAATTAATCCTGGGAGTGTGTATAGTTATTGTATGAAGAGTATAACCAGCGGAACCTCACTCCCTTAAATCCCCATATGGGGGAATTTTTACCAAAGAGTATGCGCTAAAGCCCCTCATTTGGGGGGTTGGGGGGTATTATTGTATAAACGGAATAACAAGTGGATATCTGAAGAGTTCTCCCTTAGGCGCTTTTACACTGGCAATAATTACACAGATTACCTTAAGCGTTCCCAGTAACATAATGATTGGAATCCCTATAATGATGAAACATAAAGGAATAGCGAGAACTATATAAAGCAGCATAGATAACTGGAAATTAAGAGATGCCTTCCCATTAATATTTACCCATGATGATTCATCTCTTCTTGACAACCAGCAGATCAGCGGACCAATAATACCTCCGAACGGGAAAAAGAAACAGGCAAAAGCCGAAAGGTGACATAACATCGCCCAATTTCTTTCTGTTTCTGATAATACTCTGTTCTCTTCCATGATGTTTACGTATTTATTAAAAAGACGTCTCAGCTTATCTAATGCTGCATATTATTTTTCGAGTCGTTTCAAATCTTCTGGTAATAAACCATTCGGATTGGCTTTGTCAACCATATGCAGGTTATAGTAGTACATTTCTGAATCAGTGATACCGATAAGCATTACAAAGCAATAACCCGATCTTCTGTCACCCCTAGGACCAACTTTATGTACGATCACAGTATTAGGAGTTTTATTATCTATTGCTTCAATAATGTCATCATTTGTAACTATCTTAATATTACTGGTATATATAGCTTTTATCTTTTTAATTGTAGCTATTTCAGGAGAAAGATCTTCTTGTTCTACGAGTATTGTTTTATCCTTGATGTCTGGTATATTTATATTATAATATTTAAGGTATTTCCTCAATGTCAGTGATGGATCTTCGGAAATCAGTTTTGCATGCTTCTGCATAAAACAGAGAATGGGACCTAGCTTGTAACTGTATTCGAGATCATTTACTCCGGCAAAAGAAAGTGGAATAGCACAAATTTCAGGCATCTCAGCAAGTTTATTGACATCTTTTCCCTGGAGCAGATTAATAAAGTTATAGAGACCATGTGATTTGTCCTTATCAAAATTTGTCTGGGTGAGAACTATAAATGAATAAGCGGGATTCAGTCTTCTGACATTAAAATCAGTTACTGCAATAAATTCATAAGGTGTAATTTTCCAGTTTGCTTCAACTGCTTCTTTTATATATAAGTTATAGGATGAAAACGGATCATCTTCAAGTACAACGCAGGTTTTTGACTTTTCGAATTGCTTTATTTCCTCTTTATCCGGGAAAGGAGCCTGACCTGTAGATAGTGCAACAGGAAAAAGCAGAGCAAAGAATATAAGCAATGTTCTCAAGGCAAGGTTATTGTTCAACAGGTATATACAGGGGGGTTTTTTCATTGAATTTCCGTATATATACAAACATAAGTTCTTTTTTCTTTTTTCTTGACAATTGAACATACTCCTCATATAATTGATTATCCTTCATGAGCAGAAGTTCAGTATTTTCCACATTGAATTCCAGTACCTTTCCACTCTCAAAATCGATCAAATACTGTTTTAATTCATTACGTGTCATACTTGATTGCCTGTATGGTGAATAATATGAGCTATATGGATTATAATAATTAGAGTATCCGTAAGGTGAATAATATGGATCATAGTACCCGTACGGAGAGCTATAGGCACGCGAATCATAAGTAGTTATATCAGCAACAAAATGACAGATGCTCCCAACAAATGTAATCCTGTTGAAACTCTCCTGAATCTGAACATACATCACTCCATTGCGTGAATAACCCCAAATTGTATTTTTCGCAATCTCTTGTCTTACGCCCATATTGTCGTAGAAATAGATCTTGTCACTTTCGAGAATTTTATTAAAGAATTCTCTGTCGTTATAATCTATTGAGGTGAGAATTTTTGCTTTAGGTATAGGACTATTCAATTTTACCTGGTCAAAATTGAGGTAAATACCATCATTAAACCTGAAATCAGGAGTGTATTTAACCATCCCCTCTTTCTCCTGTCCGTACAAGTGGAGAAAAGGCATACATTGTGAAAACAGGCTGACCAAAAAAAATATCCTGAATATTTTCAACATAGCATTCGATGTTTTTCCTTTTCAGTTCAAAATTCGTACCAGATGCACAAATTTAACGTTTTCCTTCGAAGGTTGTTAATTTCAGTTAATGTATATTTATTACTTATTTTTTGTAAATTTACATTACCTCAAAATTCAGGTTTATGGTCAGTGATACTGAAAACAGGACTAACAATAAAGGTTTTAATAAGTCTTCTGAAGAATATTTCGAAAAAAACCGGAAGATAATTGAAAAGTACTCGCTTATTGCACTTTTCGGCCTCATTTCTGCCTTATTGCTAATCTCTTTTAATCTTAAGCTTCCTGCAGGATGCATAATTGTAGCAGCCGCAAGTCTCAGTATAATTACACTCCGAAAAACATCGGTTCTTAACAATAAATTCAAAGAATCTTTAAAGGAGTTTTCTTCGCTGAATGAAAGAAAAGATGATGTCATTATCGATTTTTCACATAGGATAAGAGAACCCTTAAATAACCTGGTTATTATCTCTGATATGCTGATGGAATCAGGCCTTCAGAAAAAACAAAAAGAATTACTCGAAACTTTTATTGCTTCAACCAATAACATGGTAACCACTGTTAATGAATTAACAATGCAGTCTGCCGGGAACCTGAGTTATGAGCATAGAAAGGCTATTAGGTTTAATCTGTTATCAACCATTCAAAATACTATTGAGCTATATAGTCTTAAAGATAAAGCCAATATAGAATTCATTTTAAACAAAAAGGAATTCAGCGACTTTGGATGTTTTGGTGATCCGATAATTCTTAAACAGATATTTCTTGATCTTTTCAATACCATTGAGATTCAATCATTAGAAAGAGCTACTAAGGTCACAATAAACCTTAAGAAAACGAAAGAATCAGGTACTGAAAGTATTATTGATCTGAGGATACAAACCGATAGTCCCATTGTCCTGATAGATGATATCGGAGTCGAAAAAAGTCTGGCTGCTAGATTTATATCATCAGATAAGGGCACTTTCAGTCAGGAGGTTGGAACAAACTCTACTGTTTTGAACATATTTCTGCCTTATGCCATTCCACTGGTTGAACCAAAGCAAAGTATAACTTCTCAAAAAATTGAAGAGCTTTTACAGAAAGATAAAATTCATAAAGATCTCAAAGATCTTAAAATACTACTTGTTGAAGATAATCTGATTAACCAGAAGATCACTCTGCTCACCCTCAAACCTCTTGTTCATAGCATCGATACTGCTTCAAACGGGAAAGAGGCACTTGATAAGTTCGGAACCACTAATTTTGATCTGATTCTTATGGATATTCA
>Ga0209226_10000166_pt1 | contig 43882 bp, 36 predicted proteins | sample BarGraNGADG00212_2_FD_184497 | JGI IMG/M metagenome (GOLD analysis project Ga0209226, IMG submission 184497) | Arctic peat soil microbial communities from Barrow, Alaska, USA - Barrow Graham LP Ref core NGADG0011-212 (SPAdes) (version 2) | ecosystem: Environmental > Terrestrial > Soil >...
GAGGCGATTCGCTGAGCGAATCGCCTCTGCTTTCACCTTATACAACAACCTCGCCTTGTCATTCCGAGCGCCAGCGAGGAATCCCCCTCACCTATTTTGATATTTTAATTTAATTCCAATTCAATTATTATTCATTCCGGATACTCATAATTAAAATTATTTTACTATTCCGGGAATAAGTTCTGTCTTTTGATTTATACTAAAGTTTGAAAATAGCTATAGGTTACTGCAGATCAATGTAATAATAAAAATCGTCAGGAAATCTCCCAATGAGGTCCTTATTGTCCGAAGTGCTTTCGATACCTGGGCCTCGACTGTTTTAATCGAAATATTAAGAGTTTCAGCAATTTCTTTATATTTAAGTCCCTCATTGCGACTTAATTCGAAAACTTTACGACATTCGGAAGGTAAATTCCCTATAGAGCTGGAGATACGTTCCTCAAGTTCTTTGGCCAATAGAGAATCATGAGAAGAAAATTCCTGGTGATCAATATAGATCAGTTTATATATTTCGATATATCTTGACTCAACTTTTTTTCTTCGCAATTTATTAAAACTTAGATTTTGGGTAATTTTAAAAAGATAAGACTTAAGACATTCTTCAGGATCAATATCGTTACGCCCCTCCCAAATTTTGATAAATACATCTTGTACAATGTCCTGTGCTTCATCAGGGTCATTTAGAAATTTATTGGCAAATGCACATAATCGAAAATAATACTTATGGAAAAGCAGTTCCAGGGCCTGTTCGTCTCCAAGTTTTATTCTTACAGCCAGTTGATCTTTCATAATAGTATTAGGCAGTTTCCAAAACAACCCAAAAATGTAACGATCAGAGTTTTCGGTTCCACGGTATTCTCTAACTCAAGATGAGTAAGTCCGGTACATATTTGCCGAAAATATCAGATAAGACAAATACTATTAAATAGTATAGTCAAATACCGATATCCGCAAATGTATAAATATATTTTAATTAACAATATCTTATATTACCATAAAACTCTGAAATTCTTGTCGTTAATAAATTAACAATATAGTCATAAAAGCTATAATTAGCTATTTATTTTTTGAAGAAGCTATTTAAATTATTAAGGTTGAACATTTTGAATGGAGAAAATCAACCTGAATATTTTTGCCAGATTAACAGGGTAATTAACAGGATGGTTGAAAATAAATATTCATTTTTCATTATAATAAAAATTCTTTAAAGGGTATTCTGATTTTAAGTATTCATATCAGATTCAGATCTGCCTTTTTTCAGAGTCATTGTATTATTAAATTCGCCTAAAATTATTGGAACCGCGACTTTAAGTAATAAAGTGAATATAAAGAACCCAACAGAAAATATTCCAATGGTAATAAAGAATTCTGTCCTGGAAGGAAAGTACTCATATATTTCACCCAGAGTATCAGGAGAGAATCCCGGAATAATCAATCCAATTCCTTTCTCAACATAAACACCCAAAAAAATCAAAACAGCGCCAATATTCAGTGTAGTAAAATTTTGACGAGTTTTGGGTAATAAAAACAGGACAAAGGCTATAAGATCAAAAACTATTGCCATCCAGATATATGGAACTAAAGTATTGTGCTCACCAATGCCAAAATACAGATACTGTGTATAAACGAAGTGCTCACTGTTTGAATAAAATTCTTTAAATATTTCCGCTCCTGTAAGGAATAAATTAACAAATATCGTATAAGCCATAAGTTCTGCTACTTTCCACAATGCTTCATTTGATATTTTCAACCGGGTTGTTTTCCTGAGTATCTGAAAAAGTATTAACATTATTGCAGGACCTGAACAAAAGGCTGAAGCTAAAAACCTGGGAGCAAGAATTGCACTGTTCCAAAATGGTCTGGCACTGACTCCATTGTATAGAAATGCTGTAACAGTATGAATAGCAATTCCTGCCGGAATAGAAAAATAAATAAGAGGTAAAATATATTTTTTACTAAATATCTTTATATTAAAGGTACTATAGAGAATATGGGATATAATTACAAAATTTAATATTAAATAAAGAAATAAAACAACTGAGTCCCAGGCCAGAATTGAGTTCTGTAATTGTAACTTGCCTATACCAGGTATCATATGCCAAATAAGTTCGGGATGTCCGAGATCAACAATAACAAATAACAAACACATTATTATTGCGGATATTGCTAATAATTCACCTAAAATTACAATTTCCTTTATTGGCTTCCAATTGTATAAATAGGCAGGTATGACCAAAATTATTGCAGAGGCCGCAATTCCAACAAGGAAAGTAAAATTGCCAATATAGAAACCCCAGGAAACGTTGTCCCTCATTGAGGTTACAATCAAACCATTCTTCAACTGGTAAATATAACTGGCACATCCAATTACTATCAAAATCAAAAGAAATAACATCCAGGCCCAATAGACTTTTGAACCTTTAAACATTAATTTCAAACTCCCTTTAATAAAATTTCTGATATTCATAGATTTCCTCATTGATCAAGCGGTATAGAAATAAAAAAAAGATGGTTGGGTATTTAGTTCTTTCTTTAGAATAAAAACTTTTTTATTCTTCATCATAAGGCGTATTTCACTTTTCTCATCTAATAGATTACCAAATTTTCTTGCCCCGACTGGACAAGCTTCGACACAAGCAGGGTATTTACCTTGTCTTACCCGTTGAATGCAAAAAGTACATTTTTCAACTACTCCTTTATATCGGGGTCTGTTTCCAAGATACTCAACATTAGTGTTCATTGCTGACACAGGTATAACAGGTTCTGCCCAATTAAAATGTCTGGCACTGTAAGGGCATGCAGCCATACAACATCTGCATCCTATACACCAGTTATAATCAACTACAACGATTCCATCAGGCTCTGACCATGTGGCTTGAACAGGACATACTTTAGTGCATGGCGGGTTTTTACATTGATGGCATTGTATTGGCATATAAAAATGAGCCGGATCAGGTACTTTTGACGAATCGTAGTAAGCGTTGGATTTTAATAAATCCACTCCATCCTCTTTCTTCATTTCCAGGACTCTAATCCATTGAATCTGAGGATTTACTGATTGATTATTCTCTTTTACGCAAGCATAAACACATTGACGGCAACCAGTGCACAGCGAAAGATCCAGCCCATATCCAAATAACACATCTTTAAGTGGTGGAGTACTTGTCACTTTAAAATCAACATTGTATTTCTCTTTATAGTCTTTTTCCATCTGAGCCAGAATTGCTTTTAATTCATCAGCATCCAACTCCTTGAAATGCTTTTGAAAAAACTTTTCGATCTTATCAATCCTGCAACCTGAAAGCATTGGTATGCTGGCTATTGCAGCTGTACCTATTGCCATCCATTTCATGAATTTACGTCGTTCAATTTTATTTACCGAATGCTCTGACTTTTTTTGATTTTCCATTTAGATAACATATATTTAATTGAGACCTAATCAGATAGGTTTCAAAGGGGGTTTCATAGGTTCAACGAGCTTATATTTCGGGGAGTGTGGATTATGGCAGTATACGCATGATAGATACTGCTTTTCCCCATTCCACTTTCCAGTACGTCTGCCATGTATTCCAACTGCCCAAAACGTGTAATTCTTTATATGGCATTCGAAACATAATTCATATGCTTTCTGGTAACTTAAAATTTTCCCGGTTTCAAGTCTTAATGAATCAAGAGCTTTTGTATAATGACATGAATAACACCACCTTTTCTCTGAATTAAAACCGGGATGGTCGAAAACAAAATCAATATGCGTACCAGTAAGTGCTCTCCTTTTTGTGTTTATTTTCAATCCTTTATGGCATTTGAGACACGCCAAAAGATCTAAAGTTGAAGGGGGAAGCAAAATATCAATATTTGTTGCAAAATTTGAATCAGGAGCAATCAAAGTTTCACTATTTCCAGAGAATGATCCAAATTTATCTTTGCCAATTCCAGTGGTACAGCCTGTTAATCCCAGAACAAATATTAATATTAATAATTTAGTGAATGCATCGTATTTATGTTGTATTTGTCGCGACATATTAATTTATTAATTAAGATATATGGTTTCATAATAGTTACAAACTTTATAATTATTGCCCCTGGCTGCCTATAATAATTGATAGTTCCCATTTTTACAATAGGAATTCCCTTAGTAAATACAACTAAGTTTCGTTTTACCCTTAAGGGAATTTGATTTTTTTGATCCGGAAGAACAAATATTTAAGGGAAATATCTGTAAATCAATTTACACGTATGTAAAATAATTCATATAGGAATTCCACAAAGTAAGCTAGCGCGGTGACAACTCTTCGCGGCTGTATACCACGAACCATCTTGCTGGCATTCCGGTACCTTGAGGATTATTGGTTCCCTCAAAGATATCGAAATCAGCAACGAGATGGAACCCTACGTGGGCCATCCATGTCTGCACTTGCTCCTTTGTGATCCTATCCTCCGCACGATCCCATTTTTTTGCTATCGGATCGTTAAACTCTTGCTCTATGATTACGATGCGTCCCGTGGGCTTCAGAGAAGTGGAAAGCACCTTCAGGTACGCCTCACGGTCATTCATGTTGTGGAAGACGTCATTAAAGAAAGCCACATCTACCAAACCCTTTGGGAGGTTGGGATCGTCTAGCTTTGCCAGAATTGTTTGGAGATTACTTAGGTTCTCAAGTCTCGCTTTCTCATTGATGTAATCCAGAAGGTCCTGATGAATATCGACACCTAAAGCCCTACCTGTGGGTGCAACTGCCTTCGCGAACGGTATTGTGTATGCCCCGGTGCCGGCGCCAATGTCCGCTACCACATCGCCTGGCTTTAGCTGTAAGCACTTCACAACTTCGTCGATCTTCAATCCCGGAATCCTTTCGGGTCTCTCAAGGCGGGTAATCCAATTTTTCCCTTCGGTGTTGTCCTGATGAGTACCCAAGGGTCTGTTACCCTGATCCTGAGCTGAACACCTGATGCCTCCACAAAACAGCATAGCGATAATGCATACCACAACGATTCCGGCTCCTGGGACAAAAGAGGTCAGGATATTAAATCCATCTTCATTAATTCCGGCCTTGCCGGTAAGCTTTAAGAATTTTATATAATTCTGTTTCATAATTGTACCTGTTTATCGATTATTTACTCAATGGTCAGAATTTATTGAAAAATAATTATTAATGAACTCAAGCAACTAATTAATTATTTTTCGTGCGTAAATTTATCAAATAATTATTAATGAACTCAAGCAACTAATTAATTATTTTTCGTGCATTAAATTATTAAAGAATTGTTCAAAAGTTCAAAAGTTCAATATGCGTTTGTACATCTTAAAAACTGTACTTCAAGTTTTTATAATACTCAAGCGTGTTTTCCGGCTTCTCATACTTTTCAGGTATCGGTCTCTTTGAGAATGTCTGAAAATATAATAAACATCCATCCCGCCATACCCTTGCATTCTCTTCCTGTTTTACAAGCAATGACTGAACTTTTTCGAATCTATCATTATCAACATTCCCCTTAACTTCAAGCCATTGTTTCTGCATCCATCGCACTGAATCAACACCCATATTATATCTGAAACATAGTTCTTCCCATACGGTTTTCCCCGACTTCAATTTGTAGTCCCAGGGAACATGATGAAACCACAATAACAGATTTTCAGGACATGTAGCCAGGCTTTCATAAACATCCCTTACCGGCGGAAAATATTGCCCGACAGCATTGCTCCCTGTCGATGTTCTGTTAAATCCGATTCCTGCAGAATCTGCCCTGTGATAATAAACTGCTGTCCAATCCTGCCGTCCTTTGTCAACCCACGGACCAGGACCATAATGAAGTCCGGCGTACATGATGTGATGCAGACCGATAGGGGTCATATAATTAACGGCGATCTCACGGGAAGCCAGCATAACCTTTTTTATCTTTTCAACGAAGTTATTGTCATTTGAAAAAGCCATTCTAAGCCATTCATTTGCAATAGCATCTGAGGTCATATACGGGTCCCAGGCAAGCCGGCCGAAAGCATACCAGTTGGCCTGTCCAAACGGATGTCCCGTCCAGTTTCTATCGCTGCCAATATTGGATACACCTGCCATAGCTGTCAAACTATGACCTTCCAGAGTTCCGTCAATTACTTTGGCTACCAGCGAGCTTTTCCCTTTAGCATAAGTATCTGATTTAAGGCATTCTTCATAAAGGGGTGCCAGAAAGACCAGATGAGTTGAAAAACCAAGGTACTCCTGAGTAATCTGAAATTCAGTCATGAGCGGAGTTGATGGCATTGCTCCGAAAAGAGGATGGAACGGTTCTCTTGGTTGAAAATCTATTGGTCCGTTTTTGACCTGAATAATAACATTCTTTCTGAACTTTCCATTAAGCGAAACAAACTCATTATAAGCCTGTTTCGCCCTGTCATCAGGCACATTGTTATCATAAACAAATGCCCTCCACATTACTATTCCGTTATGAGGTGCCACAGCATCGGCAAACATATTTGCACCATCAGCATGAGAACGCTTATAATTCTGTGGACCCGGCTGACCTTCAGAATTGGCTTTGATCAGGAATCCTCCGAAATCGGGAATATAACTGTAAATCTCTTCAACTTTTTTATTCCACCAGGCAATCACATCAGGATCGAGAGGATCGGCGGTCTTTAGTTTTCCTATTTCAACAGGAGCGCTGAAACGTGCTGTCAGATAGACTTTTATTCCATAGGGTCTGAAAATATTTGCCAGGGCGGCAACCTTGACAAGATACTCCTTTGTCAGAATTAGGGCATTGGCATTGACATTTGTAAGGACAGTACCATTAATCCCGATTGAGGCATTCGCTCTGGCATAGTCGGTATATCTGGGTGATATACTATCCGGTAATGTTTTCCAGTCCCAGAGCGACAAGCCCGCATATCCCCTCTCAACAGTCCGGTTAAGATTATCCCAGTGGTTAAGAAGTCTTAGTTTTGTTTTAGGTGAGTTGTCAATCGAAAGACCCGAAATACTCTGGTGCATCTGCATCAGTCTCAGAAAATGGAATGTCCCATAAAGAACCCCTTTATCTGTGTTTGCCGCTATTACAATTATATTTTTCTTTTGATAAACAGTATTGATAATTATATAACCCTCATCGTTAATTTGTGTAAGCCTGTATTTAATATTCAGGGATGCGATCAAAGGAGAACTTTGAGGTGTTCCGACTACAATTGTCCCGTCTTTTTTGATTGAAGTTACCGGGTGAATACCTCTGCCAAGCAGACCATTTAGCCCAATCTGTAATTCATTACCGGCTGCTTTGAGTGTTGGGGAACTCCCTTCAATCATAAAGCCGGAAATTGATTTATTATACTGACTGAGAACCAGAGGATCGTTTATAAGATCGTATCTTAACCATAACCGGTAACCATCTTCTGCTTTCAGCGAAGCAGAAATGAGCAAAAGAGTTACTGAGATCAGAGTAGTAAAAAAGTTTTTCATAGCTTTATATTATTCCTTATGATTAATCTGCTTCCCTTTATCCGATGATTTACGGATAATTAGTTTGTGCTTTAACACAATGGTGCTTACACTGTCTGAAGCTGCGCTTTTTAACCTATTTATTAGTGATGTGGCTGCAATTTCACCTATCTCACTAGCCGGATACTCAATTGTTGAAAGATTAGGCTGAACTATGCGGCTGATTGGCTCGTTATTGAATCCAACAACAGCAATCTCATCTGGGATTTTCACTCCTCCGTTTTCGAGTTCAACAATTATAGCAACAGCAGAAGTATCGTTTGATGTGAAGATCCCGTCGGGCCTTGGATTCATCTTCATGATTTTTTTTGCAGCAAGCGTTCCTGCATGTTCCGAAAGATCACCTATTATAACCAGTTTCTGATCAAAAGGTATCCCCTTATCGGCCAGAGCCTTTTTATATCCCCTGAAGCGATCATTATAAACATTCCGAATAAGATTCCCGCCAAGATGTACTATCCGCCGGCACCCCTGTTCAATAAGATGCGTTGTAGCCTCGTACCCGGCCTTGTAATTATCAATCACCACATTCATGCAGCCATTACATTCTGAAACCCTGTCGAAAAAGACAACCGGGATATTCTTATTCAATAACCTTTTAAAATGATCGATGCTTTTTGTATCGTATGCAAGAGAAACCATCAAACCATCAACCCTGCTGTTGAAGAGCGTGGAGACACACGAAATCTCCTGTTTTTCTGATTCCAGAGATTGACTTATAATCAATCCATAACCATGCTGGTTTGTAATTTTTTCCATACCGGAAATAACCGTAGCCATGAAATAGCTGTTAAGTTTCGGTACAACTACACCTATTGTATATGTATTCTTCTGACGGAGATTGCTTGCAAATTTATTATGCTGGTATCCCATTTCCAGAGCAACAGCCTTGATTTTTATAATTGTCTCCTTTTTTATATGAGGATGATCTTTCAGACCCCTGCTTACTGTTGAGGGTGAAATACCAAGTTCCTTTGCCACATCGTATATTGTGATCTCTTTGTTGTTGTTCATAACAGCGGATAATAAACAAAAATAACACAAAAAGAGTTATTTTGAAATAAATTGCAAATATTTCTGCAATCGGTTGCAATTTTTATTTAATCCCGATTGTTGTCTTCATAAAAAGAATTACTTTTATCTTGTAATATCGATAACAGTATAAGAATTACAAAAAGGATATTTATGAAAAATAATCCAAGCATTACAAACCGCACCGGGAGGGTTCTCTCCTACTTTTTTATACTTATAACGGTTTTCATGATCTCTGGTTTTGAAAAGACAAATGCAGAAATTTATAAACCAGTCACGGAAACTAATCCCGATTCAATTAAAGGATTAAAGGATTATTACAAAGATTATTTCACAATAGGAGCTGCTGTTTCTCCATTCAGTCTTACCGGAGCACAGGCAGATCTTATAAAAAAGCATTTTGGAAGTCTCACTGCTGAAAACGTAATGAAACCGGCACTGATTCATCCTGAGGAAAACAGATATTACTGGGACAATGCCGACAAGATTGTCGCTTTTGCAAAAGCTAATGGAATGAAGATGCGCGGGCATACTCTTGTATGGCACCAGCAGACTCCTGCCTGGTTTTTTAAAGATTCAGCCGGGAATACCGTTTCAAAAGAGGTTCTTCTGGCCAGGTTAAAGAAGCATATTACAACCGTGGTATCTCACTTTAAAGGGAAAGTATATGCCTGGGATGTGGTAAATGAGGCTATTGATGATAATGATGCAAAAACTTTCAGAGAGACAGACTGGTATAAGATATGCGGAGAAGAATATATAGCTAAGGCATTTCAGTGGGCCCATGAGGCTGACCCCGATGCTTTACTCTTTTATAATGACTATAATACTGAATTTCCGGGGAAAAGAGATAAAGTTTACAACCTGGTGAAAAAACTAAAAGATGCAGGTGTTCCTATAAATGGTATCGGACTTCAGGGACACTGGAACCTGGTTAATCCTTCAGAAAAAGATCTAAGGGATGCACTTGATAAGTATTCATCACTTGGAGTTAAGCTACAGATAACAGAGCTTGATGTTTCTGTTTATTCTTCAGATGAAACCAATCCGGCCGATAATGTTTTTACTCCTGAAAGAGAACAGAAACAACTTGAAAAATATAAAATGATTTTCAGTGTTTTCCGTGATTATAAAGAAGTTATAACCGGTATCACTTTCTGGAATGTTTCTGATAAGAGTAGCTGGCTCGATAATTTCCCTGTAAGAGGAAGAAAGAATTATCCGCTTCTTTTTGATCAGAATCTGAAGCCAAAGAAAGCATACTGGGACATTGTAAAATTCTGATAACAAATCCTTATATAAATTGCAGAGAAATTATAAATTTAAAATACTTAATATCAAAGAGATGAAAAAAGAACCTAAAAACATTACAAGAAGAAAGTTTCTTGACACATCAGTTAAAGCAACTCTTCTGTCAACGGTTGCAATCAGCGGATTTCCGACAATTATTCCTGCAAGTGTAATTGGTAAAAATCCTCCGAGCGATAAGATAAACATCGGGTGGATCGGTTGTGGCAGGCAGGGTAGCGGTGACGTTTCAGCTACAATGAGATTTGATTCTGCAATGCTGGTGGCAGTTGCGGATGTAGATTCAAACAGGGCTACAAAAGGCAAACAGTTAATAGAAAATTACTACACAAGAAAAACTGGCAACAAAGACTATGTTAACGTAAAAACGTATGGAGATTATAAAGAGCTTCTCCTTGATAAAGCTATAGATGCCGTTCTGATTACAACACCTGATCATTGGCATTCCCAACCTGCAATTGAAGCTGCCCTGGCAGGAAAGGATATTTATCTGGAGAAACCAACTTCCCTTACCATTAAAGAGGGAAGATTATTAAGTGATGTTGTTAAACGTAAAAAAGTAATTCTCCAGGTTGGAACCCAGCAGCGCTCAAGCGTACAATGGAGATATGCTGCTGAGCTCGTCAGAAATGGAAGGATAGGAAAACTGCATACCGTAAAAATAGGACTCCCGGGAGACCCTGCCGGACCTGAAGCCCCAGAGATGCCTGTACCTAAAAACCTGAACTATAATATGTGGCTGGGATCAACCCCTGAGGTTTATTATACTGAAATGCGCGTACACCCTCAGAATAGTATAAATGACCGTCCGGGTTGGCTCAGGTGCGAGCAGTTCGGTGCAGGTATGATAACCGGATGGGGACAGCACCATTTCGATTCTGCTGCATGGGGTATGGATACTGAATTAACAGGACCAATATCGGTAGCAGCTGTAGCTCAATTCCCGAAGTCAGGTCTCTGGAACGTTCATGGTGACTTTATGTCAGTTGCTGAATATAAAAACGGAATTACAATGCTGACAAGCGGCGGCTATCCAAACGGAGTCAGGTATGAAGGAACTGAAGGCTGGATCTTCGTTACCCGCGGTAATTATACGGCAACAGCAAGCGATCCTGTTTCTGCTGACAGAAATACAAAAGCACTTGATGCAAGTGATCCCAAGCTTTTGACTTCAGTTATAGGTCCAAATGAAATCCATCTTTATGAGAGTAGTTCACAGCAAGGAAACTGGCTCGATTGTATAAAATCACGTAAAGAGCCTATTTCACCTGTTGAAATTGGTCACCGTGCTTGTACAGTTTGTCTTACAACACATATTGCCATGAAGTTAGGAAGGAAGCTAACCTGGAATCCTGAAAAAGAGGTATTTGTAAACGATAATGAAGCTAACTCTATGCTATCACGTCCACAGAGAGCACCTTATGGAACTGATAATATTAAGATGTAATTTTTTAATTTGTAATAAAATGAAAAAACTTTTCTTCTGGACTCTATTGATTGCGGGTCTTATGATTGTTATTCCAATTTCAGCTGCAAAAATTATTGCAGTAAAGGTTGGCTCAAAAATAAATGTCAGCATTAACAACAAATATTTTACGAGTTACATCTTTTCAAGTGATGAGAAATATCCGTTTTTCTATCCGGTAAACGGCCCAGTTTCAGGAGGTTCTGTCACTTCAATGCGAAATGCTATCTGGCCTCACCACAGCTCACTCTTTTTTGGATGCGATCAGGTTAATGGGGGTAATTACTGGCAAGAGGGACTTGAGCGGGGCAGGATCATATCTGTCAATGCTGAAATAGTTAAACAGGGAGGGGATACATTAATCATTACCGATGAATGTATCTGGAGCCGGCCGGGAGCAATTTCCCCTGTGAAGGACACAAGAATAATTAAAATCACCTCTCCTGACTCAACAATTAGCCAGATTGATGTTGAAATAAAAATGGAGATGCTTATTGATGTAACTATCAAGAAAACAAATCATTCCCTGTTCAGCGCAAGAATGGCTGCAGATCTTGCAGTTACCAATGGAGGGACAATGGTAAATGCTGAAGGGCTTACAAATGAAAAAGACACTTTCGGTAAGAAATCAGCCTGGATTGATTTTTATGGGAAACGTGGCAATGGAATCGAAGGTCTTGCCATTCTTCAGAATCCTTCCAATCCATGGTATCCATCTCCATGGTTCACACGCGATTATGGATTTATGTCACCCACACCCATGTACTGGCCTGAAAACGGTACAGATGTGGTTATGAAAAAAGGGACGGTTTTAAATCTCCGTTACAGGGTACTTGTTCATTCCGGAGACACTAAACATGCAAAAATTGCAGAGGCATTCGAGAAATATAGAAACGAAAAATAGTCTGTTTTTTAGCTCTGTAAGTAAATCTTTATTATAATATTTTTACTATTGTAATGTAATTCCGGCTTTCAAAATTCCTGCTTCTTTAACTCCTGTTTTAGCTTTTGGCTGACCACCACCAACTGTGAATTCAAATATTCCGGGCTTAATCACACGCTTATTTTGTTCATCAATAACTGAAAAAGCATCCGGATTCACTTTAAGATTTACTGTTTTTTCTTCTCCGGGATTCAGATGAATCCTTTTAAATGCCTTTAGTGTGCGAATTGGCACAGGTACTGAAGCATTGAGATTTGAAACATACAACTGAACAACCTCATCTCCGCCCATTTTCCCTGTATTTTTTACTTTCACACTAACAGTGGCAGTATCTCCTGTTTTATAGGTTTCAGCAACTTTGAAGTTACTGTATTTAAAAGTGGTATAGCTTAAACCATAGCCGAAAGGGAATAAAGCTTCTCCTGTGAAATAACGGTAAGTCCGGTTAACCATCTTATAATCAGAGAAGTCAGGCAGATCGTTAACTGATTTATAAAATGTTACAGGAAGACGACCCGCTGGATTATAGTCTCCGAATATTACATCGGCAAGTGCCGGACCGGCAGCCTGTCCTCCGTACCATGTTTCAAGAATAGCCGGTATATGATCCTTCTCCCAATTGATAGCAAGAGCGCTTCCGTTTAGAAGAACAAGGATGACCGGTTTCCCCAGGGCATAAATATCTTTAATAAGTTGCTGTTGCACGTCAGGAAGATCTATTCTGGTCCGGTCTCCTCCTTTGAATCCATCTACATTTACCAGCATTTCTTCACCTTCAAGCTTTGGCGTTATCCCCATACACATAATTATCACATTGGCTTTTTTAGCAATACCAATTGCTTCTGTTTTAAGTTCTTCAGCAGTTTTAGGATCAGGCATACCTGCTGCCCAGGTGCATCCTTTTGCATAAAGAACTTCAGAAGCACCTGCAAGCTTCTCCTTTATTCCTCTCAGAGGAGTTATTGGGTCAGAAGGTGTGCCATTGTAGTTACCCAGGAGCACAAATGTCTCATCAGAATTAGGTCCTATAACTGCTATTGTTCCAATATTCTTTTTCAACGGGAGAAGCTTTTTTTCATTCTTGAGAAGTACAATCGACTTAAGGGCTGTCTCTTTTGCAAGCGCTTTGTTTTTATTACAGTCGAGAACTGTAAATGGGATTTTTGAATATTCAATCATTTCTGGCGGGTCGAACATCCCTAATTTGAACCTTGCAATAAACAATCTCTTCAATGCAATATCTATTTCTTTTTCAGTTATCAGATTCGCTGAAAGAGCACCTTTCAGATTTCTGTAAACAGTGGAACATTCAAGATCTGTTCCAGATTTCACTGCCAGGGCAGATGCTTCTTCTGCTGTTGCAACCACTTTATGACCTTTATATATGTCAGCTATAGCTCCGCAATCTGAAACAATATACCCGTCAAAACCCATTTCAGTACGTAAAATGCCATTGAGTAGAGCATCGCTACCGCAGGCAGCTTCACCATTATATCTGTTATATGCGCACATCACCGAATATGCTTTCCCTTCCTTTATTCCCATTTCGAACTGGGGAAGGTAGGTTTCCCGGAAATCCCTTTCATCTGTTACAGCATCAAAGGAATGCCTGTCTGGTTCGGGGCCACTATGCACCACAAAATGTTTTACAGTTGCTATCGTCTTAAAATATTTCGGATCATTCCCCTGCAATCCTTTAATAAACTGCACCCCTATCTTTCCAGTCAAAAATGGATCTTCTCCATAAGTTTCCTGACCTCTTCCCCATCGCGGATCTCTGAAAATATTAATATTAGGTGTCCAGAAGGTGAGTCCCTGATATCTTTTTCTGGAACCATTTCTTAAAGCCTCATGATGCTTTGCCCGTGCCTCATCAGAGATTGTTGTTGAGACTCTGAAGATCAGATCTTCATCCCAGGTTGCCCCAAGACCGATTGCCTGAGGGAATACAGTAGCCAGACCCGCTCTACCTACCCCATGAAGGCATTCATTCCACCAGTCGTAAGCAGGTATTCCGAGCCAGTCAACTGCAGGCGCAGTGTTCATCATCTGGCTTATCTTTTCATCAAGAGTCATCCTGCCTACCAGGTCATTCACACGTGCATCAAATGTCAATGCAGGGTTCTGATAAGGAAATTCGTAGATCTGCTGAGCTGAGAGAACCTGCCTGACAGAGAACATAATGATCAGAGAAAGAATTACTCTGATAGAAATAAGGTTTGCTTTTGGATTCATATGATTTAGTTATAAATGTCTGTTCCTAATTATTTCTTAACCACGGTGTTACACGGACTTTTCTCGGAGTTTCACTGTTTTTTATATCTCATTAAATACCCCTTCAATAGTTTAACCGGTCATTGCGAGGAGCCCCGCGGGGCGGGGTAAACTATGCGACGAAGCAATCTCCTCAAATATTACCCGATCTTACTTTTATCTTTTTACTTTTGTCTTTGACCTTCCGATAAATACAATCTTTCATATCGCACATTCCGCATGTATATTGATTAAATCTTACATTCTCTCCAATTCCAATAATGCCGCTGACTGATTTCTCCGGATCCATAAGAGCAGAATCGGTTAGTCTTATTCCGCAAAAGTTCTCCGGAATAAGAGAGAACAATTTATGCTGCTCTGCTACATACCAGTCACAATAGCCGGGGCTGTAACGGTTAGTAATTTTCAATCCTTCTGAATCTGCAGCCCTCTCAAGATCATCCTGCATAAGATCAGCAGCTGCTTCTACTGTCTCACTGCCAATGACATCATAAATATAACCTCTCAGAAAATCTCTTTCCTGCATGGCTTTTCTGCTTCTGATACCAATCTCTTCGCCGGCAGTACAAAGGAAAATTGCCAGAGAATCAGACTTCTTAATCTGATTGAAGACAATTTTCTTAACATCGAAAACCACATTATCTATCTCAATAGATTTATTTTCATTATTAAACTTAACCTCATTAAATATTGAGTATTGAGCTTTGATTTTACATATTTCCTGAGATTCTTTCAATAACTCTTCAATTAGATCCGTAACGAATTCCCGGTCATCATCTTCATTAAAACCAATAATATTCTCAATCTGGGAAACAGTAAGATTAAGGTCCTTTAAATCAAATTGAAAAGTTTTATTTATCATGTTAAAAGTTGAATTAGCCCCCCTTCAGGGAAGTTGGAGGGTTTAATCCGCTTTCTGATACTAACCTCTTAACCATAGCTTCCCACCCCAATGTCATAATATGGATCCCGTTTATTCCCTTTTTATTTTTAATAGAATCAATCATTTCCAAAGCTATCTGAACTCCCTCTTCAGGAGCTGATTCACCCGCCTTTTCCATACGATTCAGAATTTTTTCCGGTAAGCTTACGCCCGGTACTTTTGTATGAAGGTAATGTGCAACTTTATAACTTTTAAGAGGTGCAATGCCAACCAGAATATATACTTTATTTAATATACCTCTTTTATCAAGTTGTTCCAGCCACAAATCAAGTCTGTCAGGTTCAAAGATCAGATTTGTCTGGAAGAACTGTGCCCCGGCATTAATTTTCTTATGATCTTTAATAACCTGTAAAACAGGATCAGAGGCAAAAGGAGAGGTAGCAGCACCCAAAAAGAGTTTTGGCGGCTCCTTCATCGTTCTGCCATCAAGATAAATTCCTTCATCTCTCATTCTTCTCAGAATCCAAAGCATCTGAACAGAATCTATATCAAGAAGATTCATACTGCTGATCGGAGATGAACCTATCCTCGCATTATCACCTGTTATACAAAGGATATTTCTGATTCCCATTGCATTTACTCCAACTGCTGTTGATTGAAGGCTGGTTCTTGTGATGTCGCGGGATGTGATCTGCAAAATAGGTTCGGCATTTAAGTTTACTGCAACATTTGAGCAGGCAATGCTGGACATCTTTGGACGGGCTGATGATGAATCTGTGAAGTTAATTGCAGTAACATAGGGCTTAACCGACTCAATGTCTTTAATGAGTTTATCATTTTTTGCACTAAGTGGTGGTGTCACCTCCGTAGCTATAACAAAATCACCTCTACCGAGTCGTCTTTCAAGCTCAGATGCAGGTTCTGCAGCAGGTTTGGGATGATATTGAGAATCACCTTTCCACCATTCAGGCTGACGGATAGTTTTAAAAACGCTGTCCCAGACTTCATCTTTCTTTTTCTTATCCTTCGAGAAAACAGATCCTAAAAATTTCGTTGTCCCTACTTTCTTAACCTGTCTGACAACATCACCCCAGGTCTCGGTTCCAACTTTATGATAATCCAGAGGGGGCAATACTTCAAGTAGGATCTCTTCCCTTCCTGTTTTAAGTGCCCTTTTATAAATGGCATACCAGACACACTTACGGGTTTCGTCAACATAGCAATTTTTTTCAGGTGTTACTCCGCCGCATGGGCCGTTGCGCATCCCTTTTGGACACTCCATAGGACAGATGAAAGCGGTTTCTTGCAACAGACAATTACCGCACATGCGGCAACCAAAGATGGGACCTTTAACTAAAAGCTCTGTCTTTGCCAGTACCCGTCTGCCAAATTTTTCCCGTTTGAAAGGGTAAAAAGCCGGTTGCCATCTGCGTGCAGGTTTAATAACAGACATACTTCTTATATAATAGTGTATGAATGAAAAATCAACTATTTTCCACCCTGAAAATGCTCTACAAACCTTACAGCATAATCGTCTCTCCCGAGAATCAGATCAGTAGCCCTGACAGCTGCAGTGATTTTCTCAGGATTAGCAATCGGACAGGTTAACCCGTTCAGAATTGCCAGTGACATGAATGCTGAATTCAGAGCTTCCCTGTCAGGCAGTCCAAAAGAGATGTTACTCGAGCCCTGGGTAATATTAAGTCCCAGTTTCTGATGAATAAGCTTTATTGTTTCCAGGGTAACCATACATGCAAGAGGATCAGCGCTTATAGCCATGGCGAGTGGGTCAATAATAACATCCTGTTCACTTATTCCTGTTTTCATTGCTCTTGCCAGAATCTTCTCAGCGATTGCAAGTCTTTTTTGAGGATCGTGTGTAATACCATCATCATCCATTGTCAGACCAATTATAGCAGCACCGTATTCATTTGCTATATGAAGCAGGGCGTTCAACGATCTCTCTTCTCCATTTACCGAATTTATCAGACATTTGCCGGCTGCAACTTTAAGAGCTGCTTCAATAGCTTTTGGATTCGGGGAATCGAGGCATAAAGGGATATCAAATTTATCCTGAATAACTTTTACCGTTTCGGCAAGCAGCTTTACATCGTCAACACCCGGAAATCCTACATTAACATCAAGAACGTCAGCACCAGCTTTTATTTGAATATCAGCAAGTTCGAGGACATACTCAAAATTTCCCTCCTGCAATGTTGTTACAAGTTTCTGTCGTCTGGTTGGATTTATACATTCTCCTATTATAACAACCGGACCGTTTGTGTCAATGATTACTTCGTTCGTTCTGCCTCGTAGTATTGTTTGCATATTTTTACTCTTTCGGCTACGATACAAGCTGCTTCAGATAATTCACTGCCCCCTGCGGATCGGGTGAATAGAAATCGGCCCCGATTTTTAGACAATAGTCCATAGTAACAGGAGCGCCACCAACCAGAATTTTTGATCTTGATTGTTTTTCCTTTATAGCAGTAACAATTTTCTTCATGTTTTCCATTGTGGTTGTAAGCAAAGCTGACAATCCAATAACAGCATCAGGATGTTCATCCAGAGCCTTAAGGAATTTCTCTGCACTCACATCTACTCCGAGGTCTATCACTTCCCATCCTCCACCTTCAATCATCATTGCAACAAGATTCTTTCCTATATCATGCAGGTCACCTGATACGGTACCAATAATAAATTTACCTTTTCTCTTTGTTTCTCCCGACTGAAAAAATGGTTTAAGGTGGGCGAGAGCACTGTTCATTGCTTTAGCTGCCATAAGCATCTGGGGAACATAAATTTCTTTCCTGGTGAATTTATCACCAACCTTTGCCATTGCCGGTACCAGAGCGTTTTCAAGGATTTCATCGGGTCTGACACCCTCTTCCAGTGCTCTTTTTGCCAATTCATCAGCGCCATCCTGATCTTTCATATTCGGAGGGTAAGGTGATGATTTATTGATCTTTCCAAATTCAACACACGTGGCAAGTTTTTGAAGAATTTCATTCATACATTTCCTGATTTAGATCGTTAGCAAAATACAAATTTTATCCAATATTTTATTTAAAAATAAGAACTGAGGTCTTATCATGTAAATCGACCTCAGTTCTATTAACCAAACCTTATAACTAAAAACAAATCATTAATATCCGGGATTTTGAGGAAAAACAGGACCTTGAGTAACAAGGTCAATTTGTGTTTGAGGAATTGGGCGAAGCATGAATGCATCTGTTGGATTTGAAAGAATATATTTGGAATTGGCTTCAACAGTGTTCCAGGCGGCGATACGCGATCCGAGGGTTTTAGTCCGGGTAAGATCCCACCATCTCTGATACTCACCATATAATTCACGTGAACGTTCATCAAGGATAAAATCAATTGAAACCTGGGCAGGAGTTATTGTCATAGCTGCAATCGAGCTGGCCAGAGTCTGGCCCGAAGGATAACCTGATCTGTAAGCAGCTCTCGTTCTCAGGATATTAAGCATATCTGCAGCATTCTGCAAAGTACCGCCACCTTTAAATGCAGCTTCTGCAGCAATAAGATATACCTCTGAAAATTTGAACATTACAAATGGCCTGGTCGAGGCATCATTCATTTGTGCCCTTGTCGGATCATCATACTTTTTCATTGAAGGATAGATTGCCGGATCCCAGCTGTTTTTTGAATTAGGGTCATTTTTAGGAGCACCGCTCGGTGTAATAATAATCCCTTTGAAAGCTGAACGTCTTGCAGCTGTAACCTCAAACGGAGGTGTCCAGATAGCAGTATCGACATTAGGTGTCAGGGTACCTCGTGGCGTGACAACTGCACCATTGTTTGCTATCCATGCTACCTGGAAAGTATTTTCCCAGCGTGTATCATTTACTCTGTCAGCAAATGCCTGATTTAGAACATACTTGCCATTTGGTCTTACCCTAATGAATGGACGTCCGTTAGCTACATCTCTTTGCATAACATTAGTACCGGCAGGATTAGTAGAGGGGTAGTTTGCGTTTACAGTTGGATAGTTAGGTCTGAAATAGAAATTTGATTTATTTTCTTTATTTCCTGATGCACTTGAACCTGTGGTATATTCGCCATATTTCAAGTCGTTGGAATGATCAATTACAAAGAGTACCTCTTTACCATAGTCGTTGGCTTTATCAATTACTGAGGCGAAGTTTTGCCATAGATCGAGACTATACGTAGCCTTATTGGCTATTAGATCTGTGCATATGGTATACGCATTTGTAAAATCTCCTGATTGTGCAGCACTTGACCAACCACGAGTGAGGTAGGTTTTTGCGAGCAGGTATTTTGCTGTAGCGCTGGTAGCCGCTTTACCAAGGAAAGGTGCAGTAGGCACTGCCGGTAAATTGACAGAAGCATCAGTAAGATCGAGTATGATCTGATCAAACACCCCGGCAATCGGTGCGCGGGAATCAGCTGCAGATGCTATAGTTATGAATTCCAGATGCAAGGGCACCTCACCATAAGTTTGTACAAGATAGAAATACCAGAAAGCCCTTAAGAATTTAGCCTGCGCAAGGTATTGTTTCCTTGTAGCATCAGGAAGATTAGTACTTGCTCCATACTGCAAGACACCATTTAGAGTATTAATATCCTGATAGGCAATATTCCATAGAGATGATGCCTCAGAATTCACAATAGTGTATTCGAAAAAATTTGAATTACCGCTTCCTCCTTTTAATACTTCATCAGTACCACCTACAACCATATTCAGGAAGCCTTCTGTTCCCCAAAGATTACGCATATCAGAATATACTCCTGTTATACCTCCAAGAACACCGCCGGGAGTTGCAAAATAATCAGGAGTTACCGCAGCTCTTGGCTGTTCGTCCAGAATTTTTGTACAGTTAGTGGAAAACAGCAAAACTGAGAGTAAGATGATAAATGAGATTTTTATATATCTTTTCATAATTATTCAGTTTAAGATGGTTAGAAATTCATATTCAGGCCAAACTGGAACTGGCGTGTAGGAGGTGCATTCAGGTTCACAGTAATTGCACGGCCGGGTACCGGAGTCCCTCCCAATGTCGAAGAACTTACTCCTCCATATCCGTTACCTTCCGGGTCCAGTCCATATCCATTCTTAACAAATGGGGAATAGAGGATAAACGGGTTAAGACACATAACAAAAATTCTTAAAGAAGAAACATTAACATGGCTCAGAAGAGTAGAAGGAATGTTATAGCCAAGTGATATGCTTCTTACTTTTACAAAAGAACCATCAAGGTATCCAAGGGTTGATGAATACTTTACGTTATCAGAACCTGCATCAGGTCTGGGCCATCTGTTAACCGGATTTGAAGGTGTCCAATAGTCTCTATAAAGGCTATTTACCCTCCCATTATTGAAGAAGGGATATCCGGAAGCTCCACCGTCAGTCATAAAATAAGGGGCAACAACTGTCTGACCCATCCTGGCATATGAAACGACTGTAAAATCAATTCCTTTGAATGATAGCCTGTGAGTCATCCCACCGATCCAGTTTGGCTGAAAGTTCCCTATCACTTTTCTGTCAAGACCGTTAAGAACATTATTATTATCCAGATCCATAATCTTTATCATCCCTGGTTTGGCTCCATAGACTGCTGCTGTAGCGGCTTCTTCAGTTTGCCAGATTCCAATATTAACACCATCGTAGATAACTGATAAAGGTTGCCCAACAAACCATCCGTTACCAATATCTTCTTTCAGGTTAGGATCCTGCAAAGCAACAATTTCTTCTCTGTTAACTGAAAAATTCAAATCAGCTGACCATTTAAAGCTGCTTGCTGATTCAATTATAGTACCGCCTAAGCTCACCTCAATACCTTTTCCTTTTGTTTTACCTGCATTAACAACAGTAGATCCCGCTCCGTTGCTTGGAGGTAAACTCATATTTAAAAGGATATCTTTGGTATTTTGTTGGTACAATTCAACAGAAGCAGTCAGCCTGTCTTTAAACAACCCTAAATCGACTCCGATATTAACCTGCGCAGTCGAAGCCCAGGTAAGTGTCTTATTTGCCAGAGTCTGTACAAGAAAACCGGGGTTATTCCCTGCGGTGCCACTACCATAATTATAGAAGTCAACTCCAAGAACCCCGAGTGTGGCGTACGGGTTTATACCCTGATTTGAAGTTATTCCCCATCCTGCTCTGAGTTTTAAATTTGAAATGACACTAATATTTTTCATGAATTGCTCATTCGAAGCATTCCATGCTAAAGCGAGGGCCGGATAGGTGAAGTACTGGTGACCCGGAGAAAGTACAGAGGAGCCATCTCGCCTCACTGTGGCAGTTACCAGATACCTGCCATCATAACTATAATTTAAACGACCCATGTAAGAAAGTAATCCTCTTTCGGAAAACGTACCATTATCGACAGTATTTGTATTAGCAAGATTCAGGTTGTAGTTCTGAATATAATCAGCCAGTATCCCCGTACCATTGAAACCACTTCCCTGATTATGATCCTTTTGAATACTATACAAACCTGTAAATGAGACTTTGTGCTTACCCAAAAAGGTTTTCTCATAAGTAAGAAGGTTTTCAATTGTATAGGTCCATGCTTCGGCATTCCGTACCGACTCGGTCGCATTTGCAAGAGTTGGGTTTGTATTATACATAGTAAGAGGACCATTATATATATCCGACTGATCCTGTCTGAAGTCAAGTCCTACATTCATCCTGTATTTTAATCCATCTATTATATCCACTTCACCATACAGACTGTTAAATGTCCTAAGTCTCCTTTGCAGGTTTTTGATAGATTCCGATTTGGTAATGATAGTAAGTGGATTCACTGTGAGGTTATCAAGCAATCCGGTAAGAGGAGTAATATTTAGGGTGCCATCTGGAAGGTAGGGTGCTGTTAAAGGACTCAATCTTAATAAACCACCAACCGGGTTTCCCCCTGAATTTGCATAACTCAATGTATTCATTGTATTGATCCCGACTTTTAATCTTTTATTCACCTGGTGATCAATTGTTGTACGAAGAGAAAACCTCGAAAAATCCTGTCCGGGAATAATACCATTTTCTTTATAATATGACCCCCCTAGTGAATACTTTGTCCCTTCTGTTCCACCTGAGGCACTCAGCTGGTGTTCAAGAACAGATCCCTGGCGGTAAATCAATTTTTGCCAGTCTGTAGAGACTCCATTTGCCAGATTATTCTGCTCGTCAACACTTAATCCGTAAGTAGTTGATCCTCCGTTTCCGGCTTTTGCTTCATCTTTGAATGCAGCGTATTCTGCACCATTAAAAACATCATATTCACCAATAGCATTAGAAATCCCATAATATGTGCTGTAATTTAAAACAGCCTTACCTGCTTTACCTCTTTTTGTTGTTATCAGAATTACACCTCCAGCACCTCTGGAACCGTAAATTGCAGTGGCTGAAGCATCTTTAAGAATATCAATAGATTCAATATCATTGGTACTGATATCACTTATACTTCCTCCGAAAGGTATTCCGTCAACAACAAGAAGCGGTCCATCAATTGCATCACTGGCACTGGCTGAAGTAGACATCTGCCTGTTACCTCTGATTCTGATCTGACCACTAGCACCAGGAAGAGTACTATTGCTAACTATGTCAATTCCCGCTGCACGACCTTTTAGTCCAGAGATCATATTTGACGTTTGAACTTCCTGCAATGCAACTGCGTTTACAGAAGCAACTGAACCGGTAACATCTCGTTTCCTGGCTGTACCATAACCTATTACGATAACCTCATTCAGCCCGGTCATACTCTCCTTCAGAGTTATTTCTATATTATTCTGATTACCAATAATAACATCCTGCGTTTCAAATCCTATAAAAGTAAAGGTAAGAGCAGATGAATTTGAGGAAACTGTTATGGAAAATTTTCCATCAGTGCCTGTCATAACTCCATTGACAGTCCCTTTTTCAACAACATTGACTCCTGCCAGAGGATTTTTATTAGCATCTGTTACGCGACCGGTAACGCTTTTTTGCTGTAAATTGTCTGTATTTAAGACATTTTGGTCAGAAATTGCTAAAATCTGTATTGAGTTCAATAGAAGAAGAATAAATAATCCAGAAATCAGCCCAATTATTTTAAAGTATTTCAAAGACAAAATACTTTTTGAGATGTTTTTTATCATACATTTGTAGTTTAGGGGTTAATAAATAAAGATGTGCTTGATTGCATCAATAATTAACTTCTGATTACAGGGGATGTTACAGCATCTCCTGTTTAATTTCATGTGATCTAGCTTGTTGCATAGGCGTTTCAGTTGAATAATACATTATAGTTTTTTAGGAATTGACTCATTCACAAACATGTTAACCTTAACCATAAAGATCAAATTTATGATATTTTTTTTAATTATGCAACCGATTGCAAAACAATTTTTATATTTTAAACTTTAATCATAATAATATATAACTTCTGCGATCTAAATAGTTTTTCGTACTTGCAACTACTTATATGTAAATCAAAATATGTATCTTTAAATCCTCACTTATAACAGGTGGAGTCCAGCAACCACATAAAAAACGAGGCGGTGTCGAAAAGCCATATGAGTAGATAGAACTAAAATTACTATTATGTATTGCAGAAATTGTGGAAACGAAGTTTCCGAAAAGGCCGTTATGTGTGTTGCTTGCGGTACTCCTTCTAACAAGCAACAATAAACTTATAAGTTCTAACCAATCCTTAACTATGAAATCCACATTTATTCTTCTATTCAGCTTAATCATGGCAATATCATCTGCACAAAATGCCTCTGTTGGAATCTTCAAGGGTAATTCGGACATCGGAAATCCGAAAAAAACCGGTTCTGCAATTTACAATCCGAATGATCAAAGCTATAACCTTAAAGGTGCAGGCTATAATATCTGGTTTGCCAGAGATGAATTTCACTTCCTTTACAATAAAATAAAAGGTGACTTTATCCTCACTGCAAATTTTGAGTTTGTTGGGAAAGGAGTTGAACTTCACAGGAAAACCGGCTGGATGATAAGAGCAACCACAGATGAAGCTTCTCCCCATATTTCTGCGACATATCATGGCAACGGACTCACTGTTCTTCAATGGAGAGTTTCTGCAGGAGCAGCAATGAGAGATCCTCAGGATGAAATATTTGCAAAAGATTCAGTATATAATGTTATCCAGCTTGAAAGAGCCGGGAAGACAATAATTATGCGTGCTGCAAGAACCGGAAATCCGCTTGAAGTAATAGGTTCACACGACATGGAAAATTTGCCCGATGAAGTTCTTGTTGGACCATTCGTATGTTCTCATAATGCTGATGTAACTGAAGAAGTAAAAGTATGGAATGTCAGAATTGATAAACCTGTCAGTGCTGACTATAATTCTGGAACATCAGGACCTGTTGGATGCAGGATGGAAATCCTCAGTGTCTTTGATGGAAAAAGAAAAGTGATTTTTGAAAAACCGGGAAGATTCGAAGCGCCAAACTGGATGCCTGACGGCAAAAAACTTCTCTTCAATATGGATGGTTCAATATTCAAAATCCCTGTTACCGGAGGTGAAATGGAAGAACTAAATACCGATTTCGCAAATAACTGCAATAATGATCATGGAATTTCATTTGATGGTAAGTTGCTTGCAATAAGCCATGGACGTAAGGGTTTACCGGGTGGTGGATCAACAGTTTATGTTCTTCCGATTGGTGGCGGAGTGCCTAAAATGATAACAGAAAACACACCATCTTACTGGCATGGCTGGGCGCCAAATAATAAAGAGGTTGTTTACGTTGCACAACGAAATGGGATACCTATCTATAATGTATACAAAAATTCGATAGAAGGCGGTAAAGAAGTGGCATTGACCGACAATAAAACCGGTGAACATGTTGATGGCTGCGAATACTCACCCGATGGAAAATACATCTATTATAATGGTAGTCAGTCAGGTACTATGCAGATCTGGCGAATGAATCCCGATGGTTCAGGTAAGGAACAAATTACCAACGATAAATATAATAACTGGTTTCCTCACATCTCTCCGGATGGGAAATGGATAGTTATCATATCCTTTGGCTCTGACGTGAGTCCAAACGACCACCCTTCATATAAAAGGGTTATGTTAAGACTTATGCCGGTCACCGGTGGCGAACCAAAAGTTATAGCCTATTTGTACGGAGGACAGGGAACAATAAACGTACCATCCTGGTCACCTGACAGTAAGCAGATAGCGTTTGTCAGTAACTCGGGGAAATAAGGAAAAAGGACGGAAGACGGAAGACAAAAGAAGAAGTGGAAAATAATTTTTCTTCGGTCTTCGGTCTTCCAGCTTCTGACCTTTACTTTACCACAAATTTCTTCACAGTAATTTCTCCATAGACAGTATTCAGGAATGGCTTTCCGTTTTTCAGTCCGATGTTCCCGAAACCAGTTGCTGTTGATATAAAACTTATAAAATCACCTGCTTTTGAATCAATGAACATCTCCTGAGTTACAGCATCATATCTTATGCCGGTTAATCCCTGCAACATGCCATAACTCGACATTGCACGGGCATACCAGTGACCACACTCATATTCATCGAATGGATTTCTGACTCTTCCGTCGTATCTGTCACGACAAGCCCGGACTATTTCAAGAGCTTTATCCCTTTCTCCCACTAACATGAGGTGAGAAGCTACCTGGTATTCTATACCTGTCCAGACTTCATTGCTATAAACGAATGGCAGCGAGAGCATCTCACCTTTTGGCCAGGTACATAACAGAAGGCCACCTTCATTTCCCAGTGCATAAGACGGACGCTGGGGATTTGAATGATTGATAAGATCTGACTTAAAATTGTATTTATATACTGAGTTCAGATGACTTTTCACTTTTAGAGAATCTATTATATTTCCCAAACCAGATACCTCTGCTATCCATGCTCCCAAAACACCGTCTGACAAGCATCCTTTACCATACTGATATTTAGGTCCCTCTTTTTGCATAAGTTTTAACGCCTCATCCGAATAGTTAGTATTAAAAGCGGTTGAAGAAGCTTTCACAGGATCAGGGGCATTGAGTCCCTCCCATTTGATCTTCTGAATGAAATACTCCCCGTCAAACAGACCAGACTCCATCACTTGTCTTCCTTTGTTATAGAGCAATTCATACCGTGTAACATCATTCCCAAGAAACTTACCCATTTCTGACATGGCTTTCAATGCTCCAAGATAAAAACTCGTGCACATAGGATCAGCGCCCCAGAATTCGATATCGTAAGTATTATGGTGAGGTTCTTCAAGAGTTCCTGTTAATCTTGGATCCCAGGTTTTAATGCAGTAATCCATGCTTTCAGTAACTTTAGGGTACATCTTTTTAAGCCATTCGCTGTCTCCGCTGATCCTCCAGTCGCGGTACATTTTCATTATACCTCCCAACTGCCCGTCAGATGCTGCATAAAATGTAGTTGCCACCTTTCTGATTGGAAGTGCAGCCCTGAAAGTCTGATGACCTTCCTTATCCTGATCTGCATTGAATTCGGTTTCGCGCATAGTCCGTTCAAGTGAGGGGAAAAGATGCGGAATTGCCTGTGCATAATTCCAAACGTGAGTACAGGAACCTGAACAACATCCTGAATTATCTCCGCACCCCTCCCAGCTCCATAGCTTCCCGTCAGGCTGTCTTAATACCGTTGGTGATTTAAGAATGGATAGATTAGCTGCAATAGCCTCAGTAACCTCAGGGGGCAGGGTACTATTATAGAAAGCGTTTTTGAATAGTTCTGACTTTGCCCGTAAATCATTATAGTTTGTTTTCCAATAAGTTACAACATCTTCAATACCTTTAAACTTAGCCGAATACCATGGTTTATAAAATGGATCCTTACATGAACAGTTTGGATCGGTACATGACTCTGTATCCTTCTCCTCTGAATCCTTTCCAAGCTTGAGATTTGAATCAGGAACATACCATGCCATCATCAGTCGTATAATCCTTGTTTCACCCGGATTGAGAACTATTGGCACAAACAACGATGCCCCCGGAGCATCCTGCGCGACAGCCTCAGTGCTCCTTGTCTCCCCTTTCATGATTGTTTCCCATGTAATGGTCAGCGGATCCCACCATCCTCCCCTGAACCAGCAATAATCAATAACGGTATTTGGCTCATTGGTGAAAATTGCGAAGTCACCTTTTGCCTCAGCTTTATCCTTAATTGCATCTTCAGAAAGGATAAATCCATTAGTTGTTTTTTTGATACTGTTAACCCCATTATTCTGACCCATAAAATTCCGTGAGCTATATGAAAAAACGGCTTCGATCTTTGATAACCCTGTATTCCTGAATGAATATTCTATTGCTCCTACCGGAAGACTGGAATTATCAGCATCGGTGGGGATAAACGGACTCCAGCCTTTTAGCTGAACCTCTAACGGGATATCATCATCCTTCAGATCAATCTGAGCAAAAGGAAACCTGGAAATAAATTTTGCCTGTTGAAATCTGGGCAACCCATAGCTTGTCCCCGAAGATCCGTTGGCAGAACCCGGTTGTCCGAATTTTTTCCAGTCAGGTACCTGCCCTTCAAGTATCTTAGTGCCATATACACTACCTTTCACCGAAACAGCCGCAAACATACAAGGCTCATTGTAAACCTCCGGCCTGTTCCGTACGGACATATTCGAAATGCTTCCCGTTCCTTCAATACAAAACATTCCGGCACCGATACCGCCAATCGGAAATGCAATACGATCGAGGTATTTACCGGAATAATACTCATTATAGTCATGGTAATTTTTTTTATTAATCTTTTTCTGTTTTCCACAGGAGACAGATATCATACTTAAGATTACTGCTGTTATTAAAATGCATTTAATCATACTGTTCATTTCAGATTTTTTAATAAGGTTTATAGTCTGGTCGGGCATATCTATAAAAATATGAAAAAGAGTTTGATTCAGACCCATTTTAAAAAAAAATGTTTATTTTGAGCCTTCAAGATATATATTTACGATGCGCTTACGACTTTACGCAATTATCTCAATTCCGCTTTTTGGAATACTATACATCTTTACAGTTAACCTTGAGTTTTCTGAAGAGGTCCCTTTTCATGTAGATGGTGAATTATCCTTTTCAAAAAAATTCGATGTGAGTATTCTCTCTGGAGCATTAAATATTATATACAATCCTGATGGAAACCATTTCTTCAAAAGATAATACCTCCGGTAATAACTATATTGCCTTTTTTGATCTCGACCGTACAATAGCTAAAGCCATCAGTGGAAATGAACTTGTTAAAGGTGCATTAAGAAAGAACCTTATGACATATTTTGAGGTGGCCCGTGCTATTTATCTCTCATTGTTATATAAACTCAATCTCAAAGATCCCCGGAAAATAATTAATGAGATGGTAACATGGACTAAGGGTATATCTGAACAATCGATGAATGAGCTTTGTCATGAAGTATTCAGAGACGTACTCCTGCCATCTGTTTTTGAAGAAGCCCGTCTTGAGATAAAAGCTCATAAAGAGAAAAACGCAAAAGTGGTAATCCTTTCATCAGCACCTGCTCAGATTTGCAGGGAAATGGCAAAGAATCTGGGAATGGATGATATAATATGCTCCGATCTGGAGGCCATTGACGGATATTTAACCGGACGTCCTGTCGGAAATCTCTGTTTTGACGTAGAAAAAGAGATCAGGCTCAGGGCTTATTGTGAAATGCGTTACATCAAAACCTCCGACGTCTGGTATTATGGCGATTCAATATCGGACCTTCCGGCACTTAACTTAGCAGGTAATCCAGTTTGTATCAATCCCGATAATAAACTTAAAAGAATAGCGCTCCAAAGAGGATGGAAAATCCTCTGGTGGAACTGATTAATTAACTTCCAGTTTCTGCCATTCAGGCAGTTTAGGAAATTTAGCATGAGGTTCTGTCTGATACCAGAAGCAGGTTGATGCAATATCTGATTGCTGTTTCAGATATCGGCCACCCTGATGCCAGCCCAGATCCTGTATTGTAATTTTCAGATCACTATCAAAACGAACAGGATCCATGATGTGCCATCTGTACAGACCAAAACGCTGCATTACATTATAGTGACCATCACCTCTGATAACCTGAGGAAGACCCGTATATGGAGTGCAGAATTCGGTATAAGCAGTTGCCTCCACTCCCGTTTCATTTTTCTTCCTGGTGTCAAAATCATATGAACCGCAAAAATAATCCTCTGTCCCTGTTCCACAAATTGTAGGGAACTTGCCGTCTCCATCAATGTAGAATTTAATTTCACCTTCTCCCCACCAACCGTTGTTATTTACTCCCCAGGCCAGATATGTACCAACGTATTGTCCTTTCCCTTTTATGCCATCTGCGATAGTGTGAATTGAGGCCTCATCAGGGTTTGAACGTCGGAACTGAGCATGAAAATAACCGGCATCAGCAGGTACCTCAGTCAATGTATAATCGATCTGGTAATACAGCGACATTGCATCTGCATCACTTACATTTTCCATTGTAATCCTGCATTTTTTCCTGAATGGCATAACCCAGTAGCAATTAAAAGCGCTTCCCGGATTAACACAAACCGCATTCGACACAAGAGGCGAATACTGGTTCCAGCCCATTCCAAAAAAGTCTCCAACCGGACATTCAATAGATGGCTCTGTTTCATCATCCCAATAAACTCTTAAAATTGAAAATCTCCATTTCCCTGTGGGGGTCATCCAGATGTGCTGAATGGCTCCGGGGCCATCAATTTCAGCAATAGTGAATGTTTCACCTGGTTTAATTCTGACAAAAGGATTTATTTTCCATCCCAAACCCAGATCGCGGGCTGCACCTGAAGCATTGGCCTGATTTGGCTTATCTTTATTAGCAGGATCAGCCATACCGGCCTTTCCTTTTTCACCTGAAAAATTTTCAGGACTGATTGAACGGGTTTTTGCATCGGATAACCTGAAGAGGTTTCCCATATTCATGTCGAGACCGTTAAACTTACTCTGAGAAAAAGCAAATAGCGGCAAGAAGCAAATCAGTGCAATAACCAGGAGATTTTTTTTCATGGCATTTAGGTTCAATGGAGGTTAATAATTTACCTTAAAAATAAGAATTATATCGGATTCTCAGAAATTATCATTTGTATTGACTTTCCTTTATTGAATTGTAAGGGAACCCGTCTTTACTGTTTTTTGAGTCTATTATACTAATTAACATTGAACTGGCTGATATATTAAATTTCCTGATTCCGTCAAGATTTTTTTCATCTGCAAGTAAATTAGCCCTATGCATCCCTCCATGATATGTTTTGTTGAATGTTCCCAATCCTACAAGGTATCCTGTGAAATAGTAATGATAATAGAACTCATATAGAGAAAAAGTCAGCAACGAAGCATTCATAAGAAAATTGAAAGTTCCCTCAAAAACAGCTCCGCTATACATCTGACCTGAACCCGGAATAAATCTTGATAAGTTTTCGGCTTTCTTTGGAGAATGAAATTTTGGCAATTTTTTTTTATTATATAAATTGATCACTTTAGCTTTATAATCGTTTCTGACTGAATCTTGTAATCCTGAATTGTCGATGATGTAATTCCATTGTTTAACTGCTTCGTCCCACTTTCTTAATGAGTTGAGACAAATAATATTTAAAGGGATAATCTCCAGTGTTTTAGCGGGATCTGGAAATTTGAATCTAATCTCATCAAGATTCCATAGAGACTGGTTTGGATCATTATTCAGATAATTACAAAGAGCCTGCTGATATTTAATTAAGAAGAAAAGAGAATCGGGAAGATTAAACATATTAATTTCACTCAGCTCTTCAAGGGCTTTATTCCGATCATCAAGCTCCTTATAGCATAATGATTTATAATATTTACATTGTGCAATCCTAACATTATCGGATTCGTAAAAGATGGTTCTTTCGAATTCAATTGAAGCAGCAAAATAATGCTTTTCAGAAAAAACTCTGAGTGCATTTGAGAAATTGTCTGATGCAACAATCCTATTTATCGAAAGTATTACGCAAAGGAATGTGCAAATTAAAAAGAATCGAATTTTTAACATTATCTCTGTATTCCGTTTCGAGAATATTAACCCTTAATACTGCTCCATAAATATTTGCCACGTATGAAAATGCAAATGCAGATCCAAAGGCTATAGTTTTAAAATTACTTATCCCGTTTTTTCTGTAGTTCTCCCAGGTTACTAATCCAAGTCCTGCAGTAGCAATAAATGAAGATATGCCTTCCCCTTTTTTCCCCGCATAAAACTTGCCTGATCCAGGGATGATAGCTGATAAAACGCCTGCCAGCAGCGGCGATCTGCTCTTATGATTTTTTAGATCCCATGAGATTTTTTGAATATTATCCGATGATTCGGTTAGCTCATAAAGACTCTTGTTTATTTTAGTAAAATATTCATCATACAGGACATTATTTCCTTTAAGCAGAGAAATACCGGCAAGCTCAAAATTTTTCAGGGACAAAATTTTTTCTGATTTTCCGTCAATTTTTGAAAGCACATCAGTTGAATTGTCATATTCTCCGATATGAGTATAATTATATGCTGCAAAAAAATGTGCTTTCAAATAAAATTCAGATGTCGGGGAGACTTTCAATAAACTTTCCGAGGATGAGGAGAGTCTCTTTAATGAATATAAGCTCCACCCTTTAAGATAATTCAGACTATCATCCAATTGACCTGAGGAACAACGGGATGAGTCAATCAAAAATAACGCTTCTGTATAATCACCTGTGTTTACGAGGTGACTGATAAATTTCAAGTCACAGTCACCGGAATTCTGAGAAAATGATACAGCAGTGAATGATAGAAGAACTACAAATAGCCCAACGCTGACATATCTGTTTTCATTATTCCCCATTCTTATCTGATGTTTTTCTGTATCGGGAAACCGGATCGGGATATCGCTTGGAAGTCTGATCAACTGTATAATTTTTTAGATCCGTTGCAGCTATTCTGTTACACCTGTTAACTCTGTCAATTGATAAAAGGGTCCCTTTTAATATCCCATATTCTTTTATTGCCTGTTTGCTAAACTCCGAACAACTTGGTGTAAAAAGGCAATCAGCAGAGATATGTTTAGAAAATACATTCTGATAAATATATAGAGTTCCGCCTAAAAATAAACTAACCGGATTAAATTTTTTGATTAGTGATGGTTCATTTTGATAAATGTAAGGACGTCTGAAAGGATCAGGCTTAACCTGGAGTAATACCACATTTATATGCTCAATATCAGATCTGAATCCGGTTGTCTGTGCCTGACAGCAAATACTTATTGTAAGAACAGAAAAAATCAGCAAATATCTATTTAGTGATTTTTGCATCTTCCGGAATTTTAAAATTAAAATAATTATCAGCAGGGAAATCAGCGGTCATGACATTTGAGAAAACCGACAGCCTGATAGTTGAATCAGTTTTGCTATCAAAACTTATTTCAGTGATACGGAGCGGCATTCTGAATGTTTTAAAATCAGAGTATCTGCTATAATAGATTTTCTTTTTAATTGCTCCATCCAGACCAAGGTATTCGGCATAGATGGGTAACATGTCCTTAAAAACAATCTTAATCTGATTTATTACTTTAAATGATGCCGGAGCCTGCCATGTTGTTACTATCATATCTTCTTCATGTTTTGAAGCAACAAGTTTGAAACCTTCTTTGTAAAGACCCAGATCGCTAAGCTTGTTATTAACAAAATAATAAAGGAGTTCATTGGTGCTCGAAAGAGAAATACTCTCCTGAATTGTTACAGTATTTGTAGATGGGAAATAAATTTTCATTTCTCCAAACCGGTTCGACATCTTCACGAATTCAGTGGGATAGAGATGATGTGTTACAATGGCATCCTTTTCCTTATTATAATAAATATCGCATTTAAAAACACTTTTGGTCCCCTTTCTGAGGACCTGCGTCTCCTGATTAACTTTCACAAGTCCTTTATCCTGAGACAATAAATTGTTGTACGGAAGAAGAAGTATAAATACAATAAAAAGAAGCTGATAGTTTTTCATTTAAACCGCTGGATAACATACAAAAATAGAATTAAGTATCAGCAAAAGTTGCTAATACTTAATTCTTTTGATAATAGTTGTTGTAAATTATAATCAGGCTACATCCACATGAAGAATTTCGGATTGTTGACATAGCGTGAAATGTCTTTACTGTCAATTATAAGGACAACAAAATCGACAAGCGGTACTATTCCAAAAATACCTCCGCAAGTAAGGATATAACCAACTCCGGTTAATACTTCTGTTCCAAGATAAAATCTGTGAACTCCAAGTCCTCCTAAAAAGAAATCGAGAACGATGGCGATGATTGCGTCTTTCTGCGCAGGTCCGGCTAAAGCCGTTGAATTTACTGTCTGGTTAAAATTAGTGAAAGGGATAATCACACCTTCCGGAGCTTTGGTAAACATTTGATCAATCAGGTTTTCATCTGAAGTGTAACCTGTTGCTTTTGCATTAAAACTGCAGAAAGCAGTTAAAACAAAAATTAGTGACAAAAAAATTAATTTTTTCATAAGGAATAATTAATTGGTTAATAATAGAGAAAAAACTTTATTATTGGGATATTGATTATGCAATTCAGACAGGTAACCAAATGCTTTTACCTTATCCTTTTTTATATCTAAATAATACTTCATTAAAAAATAGCGACCAATTGTTCTGTTGAGTAACGATCCATTGCTGATTACATAATCAATATCTTCTATAAGCGGCTGATTCCTCTGAGGATCTGACAATACCTTATCAATAAAAAGACTATTCTGCACAAGAGTCAAAAAGGATTTATAAAGGACAAAAAGCTCATATCCATCATGTTTGGAAGCTTTCAGATAATCGACATCAACCTCTGCAATATTTTTCTTAATCTTCAAAAACAAAAATGGAATCATGTAATTTTTATTGGTACATGCATAATACCTCATCCTGTAAGTGGACGAGATAATTTCATCAAGACCATTTTTGCTGTTATTTTCAAATTGATTCAAAGTGGTAATAAATCCGGAGAAGTGGTCTCTATTTCCCTGCTCAATTGCAATCCACCAGCTTTTCTCAAGATTTAAAGTCTCAATTAACAGAGGATCCTTTTCACTTAATTTAGATAAGCGCTCTGATGCTAAAAGAAAATCATAATTATAAATATTATCCAGGATTGATGTGGTATCCGCTGGCATTGAATATAATACAGGCTGGCAGAATATTGAAATGGCAATAAAAATATATCTCTTAAACCTCTTCATCAGTCATATCTAAATCTGGCAAAAATTGTTAAGCACAAACAAATATAACAAAATCTTTCCTGATTCTGAACTACAAGAACCTGGAACAATAAATAAATCTTATTAAAAATAAAAGGGGCAACTGCCCCTCCTTAAATTCGATATGCTAAATAATTACAAATTCAATCTAGAAAATATACCTGATTGAAAGAGCTCCCCCATCTCCAACCACTCCGGTATGTCCTGTCAGGTTAAGAGCGGGTTTCCAGTCAAGGCCAATATTTATAGGAGCCTCGCTGAACGTGTATTCAATTCCCAGTATACCATCTATTCCTATTAATGTATAAGATCCAGTCATCCCCCATGGCACATATCTACCATCATAGAAACCTATATGTGCACCGCCGCCATAATACCATCTCAGCTTTTCAACATCAAATGCCTGCCCATGAACTTCATATAACCCTGTAATATCAAAACCGCTCCATCTGGTCTGAAGAAGTCCTTCCAAAGCAACTTTTTCACTGGTAAAATGCTTAAAAGTCAACCCATATGACAAACCTCCTCTTAAACCTATCCCATTCTTATAATCCTGAGCATTTACTAATACTACAATACTGAATGCCAGTATAAATGTTAAAACAATCTTTCTCATAATTTTCATTTTTTAGATTTGAGTTGCAAATTTAACCAATAATTTAGATTTAGCCAATACTTGCTTTCCCGAGAATGAGCGGAGATAAACTAATGAGAAATGGATTCAAGATAATGCTACTTAATCATTTCTGTTAGAATGATTTTAAATTCAGTTAATTCCTTTAATGATAGTTTCCCTAAGTTGGCAATTTTATGTTCCTTTTTAAGTGTGACAATCCTATCAACCCTAATTACGGAATCAACTCTTAAATTATTAACTCTATTAGATTTCAAGACTATTTCCCTATTTGAAATCCTTGGTGGAACGACTGAACTTATTGCTGAAACAACTAAATCCTTAAACTTATCATCAGTTTCTGTTATTACCACAGCAGGTCTGACTTTTTTATTAGTTAATTCAGCAAAAGGAAATGGAATCAGAATAATGTCACCAATCTTCATTTTACATTAGATTTTGGATTTAGATAGTCCTGATAAATATCTTCTTTTGGATCTTCCAAAAAATCTAATCCAATGGTCTGAGCAGAAAAATCCCGCAAATCTGTATCACTTAACTGTAGTTCTTCTATAAATGTAACAACTACCCTGAATTTCTTTTTCTCGGTTATCCGGTCTGTGATCTTCACAATCTTACCATCATAAATACCATGTACTGAAAGCATAATTATATTTTTTTACAAATATACCTCAATTTTTATAATATCAACTCTAACCTCTTGGGATTAACCAAGATCCAATCTATTAAAGCACTAATGTTTGTATCGAATGCGGTAATGCTGTAGTTTCAACAGCCTGTTGATATACATTCGGCTTAGGCGTGCTACCTAAACTGAACAGAAGTTTTTATTCTCCTTTTTTTGAAAAAAGCAAATCCTACCAGGGTATGAAAATACCGAGAGTTAATCCACCATAAAGACCATTATCTGGTATATAGGTTGTAGTCATGCCCCATTGATCCCAACCATCTTCTGTATAAGTAAAGTGACGATATCCAACTTCAACTTTAGCAGTTAAAATCTTTTTGCACCTGAGTTCGTAAAATAAGCCAATTTTAGGGATGGATGTTTCATAATTACCAGGATTATAATCAATTCCCAACTTAACGCCAACTGAAGAACTATTAATTTGTGGTTTAAAGTGATACTTACACGAAATTTCACCTCCCAGCATAAGTGCGCCTATTGATAATCCAAATCTATTTGAAACTAATCTTTCATAATCAACAGCTAAATAATTCATTGTAGATAGTTGGACTGACATTTCATTTCTTTTGACGACAGATGTAGTATTTGTTTTTTCATTTTTATTTCCATTACCTCCAGTCACCTGACCAAAGGAGCATAACGAGAAAAAAAACAAAATAATTAGGAATGAGAACCGTTTCATAATACTATTGATTGTTAGTTAATTGTTATTTATTAAATCCATTTTCCAAACATTAAACTTTCCTTCCTTGTTCCCCCTTTGTGAAAGAAAGAATATTGATTTACCATCGGGAGCCCAAATAGGTGAAACATCATGGCCTCCATGAAAAGTTATCTGTGTCAGTTTTGTACCGTCGATGTTAATAAAATATAGATCTAAATTCTGAGGTTTTGTTTTGTCACCTTCTGTTACCCCTACAAAGACAATTTTCTTACCGTCTGGTGATAGCTGGGGGCTTGAGTACCCCTTTTTTGTATCAGAAAGAATTAAGGTTTCTGTTCCCTTTTTGATGTCAACCATCCATATCTCACCCCTAAGTCCATCTTTACTATTTCTTGTTACTACCAGATCGGTTCCGTTAGAAGAAAGATTTGGAGTAAAACCCTCAGTGTATTGAGTTAGTAGTGATGATTCAACATTTAAGCTCCAAATGTAGTATCTGGTTCCTTCTGCTTTCGAAAAGAATATGTTTTTGCCATCTTTAGTAAACGAAGGAGATAGTTCCGAAGAATTTGTAGCAACCAATTGCTGAACAGCCACACCTTCAGTACTATTAATCATGTAGATATTATTGTCATCAGTTCCTTTCCTTTCGGTAAAAGCGATGTATTTGTCATCCGGTGAATAACACATATCCATAATATCCCTGTTGAAAGTTCGCTGGATAGTAGCACGTCCACCACTGATATCTTTAAGATACAAATTGTTAAAATCGTTTGAACGTGCTATATAGGCAATTTTCTTACCATCAGAAGAAACCGCAAGCAACGAAGCTGCATACCAACTCAAAACTCCGTTTGTCTGATTAATGTTAATATATGGAGAAACTACATTCTCATCTTCTCGTGTATATTGAGTTAATCTATTACCTCCTTCCTCTGGAACCGAAACGGCTAAATAGTTAATCATTATTTTAGGGCTACAGCCCATTAGGAGCATTAAAGCAACTCCAATTAGTGCCAGGTTTAACTTTTTCATATTCATTTGGTTTTATTTTTTCCTACTCTTTTGGCTTTTCAGTACCGCCCCGTTTTTTTAAGTGGGGTCTGGACTCCACTGGTTAAGTGTTGATGTTTGCTTATCAACACGGCTATTTGCCCTGTATATCAGCGTTATTAGTTCAATAGTCTCCTCCTTCAAACTTTCACCTACCGTATATTTAAATTCCTTGCTGAAATCTTTGATTTTTGCCCGGCCCGGCAATGCTCAAACAAGTTTTTTTCAAGAACTTTGGCACTGCTCTCGCCTTTTCGCAAAAATTCGACCACTTCGTTGTAAATAAATCAAATAGTCAAATAGATAAATTGTCAAATAACTCAAAGATCCCTAACACAACGAACAGAGATACCAGACTGATACTCGTCTTTACCCCCGTCCACCATGGCGTAATCGTAGAACAGCCACCAGCTCCAGGCGTAGTAAGTTAACGAAGAACTCCCCCAGACAGTAGAACTCCACCAGACACCGTCGGTTCCAATGCTGTTGTACATGCCCGTCCATTGACGCATGCTACCCGGCAGGGCTGTAAAACCCGTTTCATTGGTTGCCCCTGTATTTGGGGTTAACCAATGGGTGGTGCCGGTTTCTTTAAGTTTGCCTCCGGCAACACCGTTACCTCCCAAATAGGTTGTTAAAGTTGTCCACTCGGCATCACTTGGTACATGCCAGCTTGTGGGACATACATTTTTGCCCCCGTTGCTTGCCACCTTCGTAGCAGCGTTATTATCTACTACATACCAGTTATACAGTCTCCCATAGGTAGTTGAATTTGCCGGAATATTATTGTAATCGCTATAAGCGCCTGTGGTTGCAGCAGCCCATGCAATATTATCTGTTATATTGGGTATTGCAGTGCCATCGTTGTATTTAGTGGTTTTAAGGTCCCCTGCCATCCATACTTGTGTGCCAATGGTTACTATATTATAGACATTGCCATCTATGTCAGATACAGTTGTTGTTGTTCCTAAAGGTGTTACTGAATTTGAAGCAGAACTTGCCACACTGGTTCCAATTGCATTCGTGGCTGTTACTGTAAAGGTATAAGCAGTTCCATTTGTTAGACCTGTTACTGTAATTGGGCTTACAGAACCAGTACCTGTAATGTTTCCAGGACTGGAAGTTACCGTGTAGCCTGTTATTGCAGAGCCGCCGTTACTAACCGGTGCTGTAAATATTACTGTTGCCTGAGCATTTCCTGCCGAGGCTGTTCCTATTGTTGGTGCGCCCGAAACTGTTGAGGGTGCTACAGGCGTAACTGAATTTGAAGCAGAACTTGCCAGACTCGTACCAATTGCATTTGTGGCTGTTGCAGTAAAGGTATATGCCGTTCCATTGGTAAGACCAGTTACTGTAATTGGGCTGGCTGCACCGGTGCCGGTTTTTCCACCTGGATTTGAAGTTACAGTGTATCCTGTTATTGCAGAGCCGCCATTACTCCCTGGAGCTGTAAAGGTTACTGATGCCTGAGCATTTCCTGCTGTAGCCGTACCTATTGTTGGTGCTCCCGGAACTGTGGAAAGTGCTACAGGCGTTACTGAGTTTGAAGCAGAACTTGCCACACTGTTTCCAATTGCATTTGTGGCAGTTACTGTTAAGGTATAAGCCGTTCCATTGGTGAGCCCTGTTACTGTAATTGGGCTGGCGGTACCGGTGCCTGTAATATTACCCGGACTTGAAGTTACCGTGTAGCCTGTTACTACAGAGCCGCCGTTACTAACCGGTGCTGTAAATATTACTGTTGCCTGGGCATTTCCTGCTGTGGCTGTTCCTATTGTTGGCGCTCCCGGAACTGTGGAAAGTTTATCTTTCTTACATGAGTGAATCAAAAAGATTGATAGGACAACAAGGATTACTCCTGAAATTCTAAATAAATTTTTCATAATGACTTGTTTATGTTTAAAAATATCTGAGTCTGAGAATAATTAAATAATGAAATGCTATTAGCACAGGCAGTTAATCGTATCGTGCCATCGTTTTTCAAAATTCGACCAGTTATTCGCTATCGCTCATGAGTTCCCTTTGGTCGGTTAGTGGTAAATAAAACAAATTGTCAAATTGTCAAATTGTCAAATTGTCAAATAACTCAAAAATCCCTAAGACAACGAACAGAGAAACCATATAGCTTACCGCCGTAGCTCGCGTCCACACCGGCGTCGCCGTCCCTGAATACACCGGCGTTACCGTAGTACATGCTCCTGCCCCAGGCGTACGTAGTTAAGTACTCCGTAGAACTCCACCAGGCACCGGGGTTCCCAATGTTGAAGTATGGTCCAATGGCGTAACGGAAGCCACCCGGAAGAGCTGTAAAGCCAGTTTCATTGGTTGCTCCCGTATTTGGGGTTAACCAATGGGTTGTGCCGGTTTCTTTAAGTTTGCCTCCGGCAACAGCTTCTCCTCCCAAAAAGGTTGTAAGGGTAGTCCACTCGGCATCACTTGGCACATGCCAGCTTGTCGGACATACATTCTTACCTCCGTTGCTTGCCACTTTAGTAGTAGCATTATTATCTACTGCATACCAGTTATACAGTCTCCCATAAGTAGTTGAATTTGCCGGAGTATTACTGTGATCGCTATAAGCACCTGTGGTTGCAGCAGCCCATGTCGCATCAACTGTTACATTGGGTATTGCTGTGCCATCGTTATATTTTGTGGTTTTAAGATTTCCTGCCATCCATACCTGCGTGCCAATGGTTACGGTGTTGTAAACATTGCCGTCTATGTCAGTTATTGGTGCTGTGGGGGTTACTAAATTTGAAGCAGAACTTGCCACGCTGTTCCCAATTGCATTTGTGGCTGTCACTGTAAAAGTATAGGCAGTTCCATTGGTAAGACCGCTTACTGTAATTGGGCTGCCATTGGTACCAGTGGCTGTTAAACCACCCGGACTTGAAGTTACCGTGTATCCTGTTATCGCAGAGCCGCCGTTACTAACCGGTGCTGTAAATGTTATAGTGGCCTGGGCATTTCCTGCTGTGGCTGTCCCTATTGTTGGCGCTCCCGGAACTGTGGAAGGTGCTACAGGCGTTACTGAATTTGAAGCAGCACTTGCCACACTGGTTCCAATTGCATTGGTGGCTGTTACTGTAAAGGTATAAGCAGTTCCATTAGTAAGTCCTGTAACTATAATAGGGTTGGTTGTACCGGTGCCTGTGATATTACCCGGATTTGAAGTTACCGTGTATCCTGTTATTGCAGAGCCGCCGTTACTAACCGGTGCTGTAAATGTTATAGTGGCCTGGGCATTTCCTGCTGTGGCTGTCCCTATTGTTGGAGCACCAGGAACTGTGGAAGGTGCTGTAGGAATTACTGAATTTGAGGCAGCACTTGCCACACTGGTACCAATTGCATTTGTGGCAGTTACTATAAAGGTATAAGCCGTTCCATTGGTGAGCCCTGTTACTGTAATAGGGCTGGCGGTACCGGTGCCTGTAATATTACCCGGACTTGAAGTTACCGTGTATCCTGTTATCACAGAGCCGCCATTACTAACCGGTGCTGTAAATATTACTGTTGCCTGGGCATTTCCTGCTGTGGCTGTTCCTATTGTTGGTTGATCCGGAACTGTGGTAGGTTTATCTTTCTTACATGAGTGCGTCAAAGAAATTGAAAGGATCAATAGGATGACTGCTGAAATTCTAAATAAATTTTTCATAATGTCTTGTTTATGTTTAAAAATATCTGAGTCTGAGAATAATTAAATAATGAAATGCTATTAGCACAGGCAGTTCATCGTATCGTGCCATCCTTTTTCAAAAATTATGTTCGTTGCACTCCATGATTTTTGCCCGGCCCGGCAATGCTCAAATAAGTTTTTTTCAAGAACTTTGGCTGCACTCGGAAATGCTCAAATAAATTTGGCATTACTCTCATTTGCTCAAAGTTTGGCACTGCTCTCGCCTTTTCGCAAAAATTCGACAGCTTCGTGGTAAATAAAACAAATTGTCAAATAACTCATAAATCTCGCAAACAGCGAACAGATAAACCAAAAAGCTTACTGGTGACGCCTCCGTAACCATTGCTGTTACTGTAGTACATGAATCGAAAGTAGGCATCTGGCGTTGAGCCCTCCGTAGAATTCCACCAGCTACCGTAGTAACCAAAGTTGAAGTACGTACCACTGACGAGACGGTTGCCACCCGGAAGAGCTGTAAAGCCTGTTTCGTTGGTTGCTCCCGTATTTGGGGTTATCCAATGGGTGGTTCCGGTTTCTTTAAGTTTGCCTCCTTCAACAGCGTCTCCTCCTAAATAGGTCGTCAGAGTTGCCCATTCTGCATCGGTAGGTACATGCCAGCTTGTGGGACATACATTTTTGCCCCCGTTGCTTGTAGGGTTCACTGTATACCAGTTATACAATGCCCCATAAGTTGCTTTATATGTAGTTGCATCGTTATCATACCAGCAGTAAGAGGGTGTGGTTAACGCCGCCCATGCCGTTCCATCTGTTACATTGGGTATTGCTGTGCCATCGTTGTATTTAGTGGTTTTAAGGTTCCCTGCCATCCATACTTGTGTGCCAATGGTTACTATATTATAGACATTGCCATCTATGTCAGTTAATAAAAGTGTTACTGAATTAGAAGCAGAACTTGCCACACTGTTTCCAATAGCATTTGTGGCTTTTACTGTGAAGGTATAGGCAGTTCCGTTGGTAAGACCGCTTACTGTAATAGGGCTTACAGAACCGGTACCTGAAATATTACCCGGACTGGAAGTTACCGTGTAGCTTGTTACTACAGAGCCGCCGTTACTGACTGGTGCTGTAAATATTACTGTTGCCTGGGCATTTCCTGCCGAGGCTGTTCCTATTGTTGGTTGATCCGGAACTGTGGTAGGTTTATCTTTCTTACATGAGTGCGTTAAAGAAATTGAAAGGATCAATAGGATGACTGCTGAAATTCTAAATAAATTTTTCATAATGTCTTGTTTATGTTTAAAAATATCTGAGTCTGAGAATAATTATATAATGAAATGCTATTAGCACATTAACCGTACTCAATAGTTCGGTATATTTTGAGCTGTATGCCTGGGCTGAACCCTCCACTTTTTTCCTTCGTTTTATCTAAAGCAATAAATAATTTCAAAAGAAGGACCCCTAAATAGCAGGATCCTCCTTTTTATGGATTAATCACAAGCATAAGTGCATTTAGTTACCCAAACATCGGTAAAATCAACAGCTAAATACGTATCCGTTTCCTTGGTTATGTAATTGTCGGCGTTGTATTCATAGGTGTAATCATCAGAATCAACATAATTAACTGCTGAAGCACTTTTATTCGTGTTGTGTAACGTAGTTGAACGGTTCAAAAACATACGGATACCTGATATTGCTACCCCTTTTTTCTTACTACTATAGGTAGATGTTCCGGTACTCTTTTTAACTGGATTACTATTGCCTTTTCCAAAAGCCGTAAAATTCAAATTCCATAAATCAAATTTCAAAGGTTTATCTGTATAATATGTGTAGTCAGTGGTATTAGTATACCCATCACCAACTGTCACTACATGGCTCACATTGCCGCCTGTTATAGTATAATCATAAGTAGTTGTAGACACAGATGGTGAAGTATGATTCTCGGTTTGTTTTATCAGGTAGCCTTCACTGTTATATTCATACGTAGAGGTCGAAATATCAATATAATCTCCATCATTGTAATTATAAGTGCTACTCACAACCTTGCCATTTGAACCGATCGTGTTTACTGTTGTTTCACCCAGCGTACCGCTCGAATTATAACCTTTTTCAGTAATGGTAGTCGAGGTGTAGGCAATGGTAGTATACCCATCGGCAACGCCCGTGGAATCATCAAAATCATTAATTTTAATGGGCCTTTTGTCCGCATTGTAATCAATCGTCATAAAAGTAACATCCTTGTCCGTTTTATACGTTGTACCTATGCAGGTTCCCGTGTTGGTGGTTTTCTCATCTTTTGAGCAGTTTACCAATGCGGTGCTCAGCATTAAAGCAACTCCAATTAGTGCCAGGTTTAACTTTTTCATATTCATTTGGTTTTATTTTTCCTACTATTTTGGCTTTTTGGTATCGCCCCGTTTTTTAAAGTGGAATCTGGACTCCACTGGTTAAGTGTTGATGTTTGCATTATTATTATACCATCAATTCATCCATTGCCTTTTAGTATCATTTGTCATCTTCTCTGAAAAAAATAAGTAAAATATTAATTGTACAAAAGGCCTATGCAAACAAGCGTTAAGGCCAATTTGCTT